>Ga0208979_100148_pt1 | contig 112726 bp, 111 predicted proteins | sample HotLakConsUCCSLE_FD_184738 | JGI IMG/M metagenome (GOLD analysis project Ga0208979, IMG submission 184738) | Hypersaline microbial mat communities from Hot Lake, Washington, USA - Hot Lake Consortium UCC-SLE (SPAdes) | ecosystem: Environmental > Aquatic > Non-marine Saline and Alkaline >... | reverse complement strand
GAGAAGCAGTGCCGGAAAGCGCAATCCTCAGCAGAAAGTCCTCGTTCTCCGGCGTTGCCACCCGTGTCAGCGCGCGGACCTTTGAATAACTGATCCGGCCACTGGAGAAGGCATCACTGATCCGGGGTAGCTCAACCAGCGCATGCGCAACCCGTACCTTCTCACGCGCGGCGTTCAGACCGATCCCGCATTTCCAATTCAGCCAGTGCGCGCAGGATCGAAGTCCAGGACCCGCCCAACCATTCGCCTCGTCGAACTCACGGATCAGCGACAGCAGACGGTAGTTGGCAGCGTGAATATGGGCGGCCAGCTCGGTGATTTGGTCTTCGAGATCTCGCAGTTGCGGGCCGGGCAGGGTGGTGGCGCAGGGGGTTGATGGGGTCATTTCTCAGCTCTCCTGGAATACTGTTTTAATATACAGTTATTAGGCATAAAAAGCAAGTAAAAACAACAGGCTGAGACCGATATTAGTGTCGCGCGTTGCTTTTCTCCACTCCCTGAGGACAGGCGATGACACCGAGCTTTCGCGAGATCCTGGAAGTACTCAATCAACACCAGGTTGAGTACATCCCCGGCCGGAATGAAGCGGCGACGAATCAGAGCGACCTCGCTTGAATCAGCAGTTCTGAATGTATATACTTCGGATATACTTGCTGGCAGGGATGGATTGGAATGTCTGGAACTCGAAAGTCGACGCACCACTTTGAGGGTCGCATTCAGGCTTGGGGCAATAGCATGGGTTTGCGTATTACTCGTGCGGTTGGCGAAGCGGCCAGGCTTGAAAAGGGTGCATTGGTGACGATGGAGCTGACTGATGACGGTTTGCTCATCCGTCCGAAGCAAGCGCCCGGTAAAGCCTGGACCGAGGATGAGTTGCTTGAGGGGATGACGCCGTACAAGGCCCATGCCGATGAATTACCCGAATTGATCAGCCACGAATACTCGGGCTGATGGCACGGTATGTTCCGAACCGTGGCGAGATTGTCTGGCTTGATTTCGAGCCAACACGCGGCAAGGAAATCGGCAAATATCGTCCTGCCCTGGTTCTGTCCAGCGCAAAGTACAACCGCAAATCCGGGTTGTTGATTTGTTGCCCGATCAGCACCAGCATTCGCGGCGGTGCCACCGAGGTCCCGGTTACCGGGCTGGATCAGGAATGCGTTATCGCAACCAACCTTGTGCACACTCTGGACTGGCGCGAGCGAAAGGCCAAGAAGGCGATTGGCTCTGATCCGGTGCTCTTGCAGGAAGTTCTTGACCGGTTACTGCCATTGATTGGCGCGACACCCTGAGCTGAGCTGGTACTCGTGTACCCCGTCACTCATTCTGTAACTTGGATAGCGTGCTTGAGCCGACAGTGCAAACTTGATATCAATGGTTGTTGTGGAACAAACATTGCCAGGCGGGTGCTATTTATGAAAAAACTGCAAAGGTTCGCTGAACGGTGGGCGAGGTACGTCAGTACGGACAGGTCAGCCCTGAAAGACAGCATTTTTGGCATGGCATTGGGGCTTGCTTTACTTGGTGTTTACCTGCTGCGTTCTCCAGAGTATCCAATCGTTCTGGCAGCTGCGGTTTTTGTCATCATGCTGGCGATCAAGCGATTTGAGAGGGCAGGTTTTATTCTGCTGCTGAATCGATCAAAAGATCAGATCGGGACTTCTCGCGGATAGTCTGCCTTTCAGTGCATCTTTCCGCGGGCAGGACTCTGCCGTTGGGGTCGCGGAATTTTGGTTGGCCGTTGGACTTCATCTTTACGGAAAGGCCGCCTTCGTGGACCGAGCGGTGGTGGTGACGGCAGCGGGTGCCGAGGTTCCTAGCCCAGAATCCTTTGGGGTGCATCCATGTCTGCGTGCAGAACACGTACAACGAGCACCTCCGATTCGAGCACTTGATAAAAAGCCGCATGATGCTCGATCTGCAATCTGCGATACCCAGGAAAAACATGGGCGTAGTCCAAGCCAAGTGATGGATGCTCAATCAGCTGTCTCATTCCTGCCGCAAGCTGATCCAGGTATATATCCGCTTGCTCAACTCCCCATTCTTCGCAGGTATACATCCAAATTCCGATCAGGTCTGATTCGGCTTTTGGCGTGACACTCAGCTTCAGCACTAATCTGCCGCCCTCATTCGATCACGGCCAGCTGCCTTGATGGCCGAAATATCGAGCGGTTCAGGTTTGCCGCTTGACTCGCCCTCAGCCAGGGCTTGCCGTAGCTCAGCAAGACGTTCTTTGGCCTGCTGATCTCTTCGGATGAGATCGCGGATGTACTCACTATCATTGCCAAAGTGGCCGCTTGCAATCTGGGTTTTCACCCAGTCATTCTGTTGTTCAGTCAGCGTGATGGTTTTCCGGTGCATGGTCATCGCTGGAGCTCCTGACGCAGCAATAGTATGACATTATCATATCATTTTCCAGCGACGGAGCAATGCCCAACTTGCGTTATCGCAACCAACCTTGTGCAAACGCTGGACTGGCGCGAGCGCAAGGCTAAGAAAGCAATCGACGCTGAGCGGGTGCTAACGACCATGCAACCACCAACAGCCTGAGTTCATGACCAGACTGAAGCCGGTGCGAATGATCTTGCCGGGGTGATCCGGTTCATATTGGTCCAGCCACAGCCGGATCGGGCGCTGCGCGCCATCCTGTTCGAACATCTCAACTTCGATTGTGACAAGATGCCGTCGGCTGATTGCCTGGAGTCCAGTCATCAGCTTGTCGGTGGAATCTGTGGTGGCGTCCAGCCAGTGGTAGAGGCCAGCGAGTTGATTGACGTCGCCGGAGTTCAGCGCGATAGAGGTCCATGCCTCCAGATCCCGGATCTGGCGGGAGCAGTCATTCCCGGATGGAGCAATGAAGGCCCATGGCTCTTCTGGCACTTCTGGCTCCAATGAGTGATCGCGTGCATCCAGTGAACTGCAAGTGCGGTCGCTGAACGTGGGAACGTCATCGTCGCCTATGCAGCGGTAGATGCCGGATTGGGCAGAGATCAATCCGGCGCTTGATATGGCCAGCCAGATGGCCAAAAGTCTGGCGAGCTGGAAGAGCCTGTCCACGGCAATCGGAATTGGGGGTTAAAGATTCTTCAGCAAATTGCCGAGAGCCAGCAAAACAAATCCCGCCACCACGATCCAGAAGGCATGCATGGCCAATGCGGGAATGGCTCCCAATGCCGCCAGAATTCCGATCACCACGAGTGCGACGGCTATCCAGAATGTAATGACTTTTGGCCGGCTGAGTTTCGGCCTGTTGATCTTCTGCATGTGTTATTTCCTTCGTTGTTCAGAGGCTCCCTGGCTTTCGCATGACCAAGGCCGGACGATCAATTGCCAGCATTCTGGCGGTAATCGAGATCCGGGTCGGTGCGCTAGAGAACATTGCGCGACAACACCGCTCAGCATGCCACGGCGGATGTCAGCCGTCGTTGCCATCAGGGTTTGAGCGCTATCTACCGAAGTGTTCGTGCTTCAGTTCAACGTGTGCTACCGAACCGAACTCGGGGTGACAATTAAGTCAGACTCCAATGTTCTGATTTCGGGACCACTAGTGGCCACCGTAACCAACCCCAGCCCCGGAGCCGACCATGAAACCGACGTCAATCAAGACCGCTGTACTCTGGGCGCTGTTGTTTGCGCTGTTGCAGGCCGGGCAGGTGCAAGCCGACCACCACAATCTGAATCCACCGTTCGAGAGAACCGAAGTCCGCGTGGCGTGCACCAACTACGAGCCCACCAAGCAGCCGTTTTTCGGCGAAACCCATCTGCACACGGCCTACTCGTTCGACGCGGTGATGCTCGACACGCGCAATACCCCGGCCGAGGCCTACTGGTACGCGCAGGGTGGTCGGGTGGGTTTGCCGCCCTGGGCCGACACACGCACCGCAGAGCCGACCGATCAAGCGCGACCACCCAACACGCGCAGCTACGTCACCGAGCATCCCTACTGCATGCCCGGCGAGAACTGCCAGTTCATGGCCACCCGAACCATCCAGTTTCCCGAAGGCCGCGCGCTCGACTTCGCTGCAGTCACCGACCACGCCGAGCAACTCGGCGAGAGCAATATTTGCACCTTCGAGGCGACCGAGACCTGCGCTGGCGATCCGGACTGCGATCCGGCCGTCACCGGACAGGAATGCTCGATGGACAACATGTGCCGTCCGAAGGGTTACGACAGCACCCTGTGCCACATCGCCCGCGACGAGTTGTCACGCCTTCGCTCGGGGGCTGCCGCCAGTATCTTTGCCGGCCTTGAAAACGTCAGCCAGAACCCAAGACGTCCGGAATTCTGCGGCCCGGACGGGTTGCTCTGCGAGCGCCAGGCCAAGCTGGTCTGGGACAAGATTCGCGACGATGCGGAGGGCGCCTACGACCGAACCGCCTCCTGCACCTTCACCTCCTTTATCGCCTATGAATACACAGCGATGGCCGCCAATGGCCGGTGCGCCGACACCGACGCACTGCCTTGCTGGGATCAGTCGCAGGACAACGCTATTCCGGATGTTCCCGACCCGGGGTGGTCATCGTCCGCGGATTGTCCGAGCGGTGCTGCCTGCATCAACAATTTCAGCGGCAATTCGGGCGCAGATAACTTGCACCGCAACGTCATCTTCCGCAACGATGACGTGATCGACTCGCCGATCAGCAATGTCGACAGCCCACTCGGATGCGGCTACGGCATCGATTGCACCTCGACGCCGGGCTCGCCGGTGGCCTCTCCGGCGGTGATGCTCCAGCGCCTGGTGGACGAGTGCATCGACAATCCGGACAAGCCGCGTTGCGATGTCATTGCCATCCCGCACAATCCCAACCTCAGCGGCGGCAGCATGTTCCTCATCCCGGAGAACTCGCCGGACGGGCTGGCAGAGGCCAGCCTGCGCAACCAGTTGGAGCCGCTGGTCGAGCTGATGCAGATCAAGGGCCAGTCGGAATGCCGCTACAACGCCATGACCGGGATGGCCTGGACGAACCCGCCGGACGAATTGTGCGACTTCGAGAACCAGGGCTGGGCGCGGCTTGGTGGGGCAGCGGACGGCTATCTCACCGACGAGATGCAGACCACCGAAAGCATTCCACCCCGCAGCTACGTGCGCAACACGCTCGCCAGCGGCATTGCCTACGCCGCCGAGCAAGGGATAAATCCTTTCCAGCTCGGGTTCGTTGGCGGGCTTGACAACCACAACGGCACGCCCGGGCAGTCGGACGAACGGCAATACGCGAAGAGCGGAGCGCACGGCGTACAGAGCTTTGCCACCTCGTCAGAGGCCCTGAACGAACGCTTTTTCCTCGGCCTGGAAACCAATGCGGGCGGTTTGACCGTTGCCTGGGCCGAGGAGAACTCGCGCGATGCGATCTTTACCGCACTCAAGAACCGCGAGACCTATGCCACCAGCGGCACCCGTCCGATCGTGCGGGTCTTCGGCGGATTCGGGCTGCCATCCGACATCTGCGAGGCCGGCGATTTCGCCGCGCGCGGTTACGCCGGCGGCGTGCCGATGGGTGGCACGCTGGAACGCAGTCGGCGCACTCCCGGCTCGCTTCAGCAGGCTCCGAGCTTCGCCATCAGTGCCCTGATGGATCCCGGCTGGTCGGGCCAGCCCGGCACGCCGCTGCAGCGGGCCCAGATCATCAAGGGCTGGGTCGACGGCGACGGGCAGACGCATGAAAAAGTCTATGACGTTGCCGGTACCACCGACGACGAGGACAAGGTCGACTTGCGCACCTGCAAGCCGACCGGCAGTGGCTTGACGAGTCTGTGCACCCGGTGGACCGATCCCGATTTCGATCCTGGTCTGCATGCGTTCTACTACGTGCGCGTGCTCGAGAATCCGAGCTGTCGCTGGAACCAGCACTATTGCAACGCGCGTGGTGTGGACTGCGACAAGCCCATGGGCGTATGCCGGAGCCAGGTACTGTCGGAGCATGAGGAGCGCGGCTGCAACGGCGATGCCGAATGCGATGGCGGCGTTTGTACGCTGCCGGCCAGCTACGAGGAATTCGAATACACGCAATGCTGCAGTGGCATCGTGCCGCAGACCGTGCAGCAGCGCGCCTGGACCTCGCCGATCTGGTACAGCCCGTGGGCGCGAGCGACCGGGTCTCCCCGTCCGCGGTCCACCGTCCGAGAAGGTTCGGGCTTGATCGAGCCGAAATGAACAGCTCTTGAACCGGCGTTGGCCAGGGCAGGGGCTCCGGCACCCCGTATTGCACTTTGTGCTGATCGGGGCGACCCTGTTTGCCGCGAGCGAACTGTGGTCGCCGTCCGAGCCCGAGCGGCCGGCCGTGCAGCGCGAGCCGATTGTGATCACGGCAGAACAGATCAGCGTCATGGAGGAGGACTTCCTCCAGCGTTGGGGGCGCGTCGCCACCCCGCAGCAGCTGTCTGCCCTGATTACACAAACGCTCGAAGAGGAAATGCTCTATCGCGAGGCCCGCGTGCTGGCACTCGACTTCCAGGACGGCAGTGTGGATCGCCGTCTGGTCGAAAAGATGCGCGTGGTCAGTGATCGCCCCGGACGCTCACCCGATGAACTGATCCGCGAGGCGCGTGCGCTCGGACTTGACGACGATATCGTCATCCGCCGCCTGCTGATCGAAAAGATGCGCATCCTCCTGGCCCGCGATCCCTCGGCACCGGCGTTGACGGACGCCGATCTTGAAGACTACCTACACCGTCATCGCGAGCGCTTCCTCCAGCCGGCCGAGCTGACCTTTTCGCACATTTTCCTGGACCGGAACGTCCACGGTGCGGACCTCGAGAACGCCGCGCGGGTGACCTTCAACCGGGTGCACACAATGTCCCCGGCCAATGCCATCGCATTATCGGATCCATTCCTCCTCGGACAGCGGTTTCAGGCCCATTCCCGAGCGCGTATCACGGCGCGGTTCGGCGGCGCGTTCGCCGAGCTGATCTTCGCTCTCGAGCCCGGCGTCTGGTCGGCGCCCATCGCCTCGACCTATGGATTGCACCTGGTGCGGGTCGAGGAAAAGAGCGAGCCGCGCCTGCCGGAACTGGCTGCGGTCAGAATACAGCTGCTGGAGGCCGTCGGGTCGGAGCGTGCGACCCAACGCCTGGCGCAGGGTCTGGCTCGCCTGCGGGAGCGCTACGAGATTCGTGTCGAGGGGCGAGGCGATCTGCCCACGCCTGGCGCCGAACCGGCCGATCAGCCATGAGTCTGGCCGGCCCCATCCGGACGCTGGTCTTGTCCACAGCGCTGTTGTGTGCGGGGGCTGCATCAACCGTCGCCGCTCATCCGCTGGACCCGGCGCTTCTGGAAATCCGGGAGTCGCCGAGCGGCACGCTGGATGTACTGTGGCGATTCCCCGCGTCGCAGGCCGCTGGTGCTCCGCTGCAGGCCATTCTCCCGCAAGGGTGCACCCAACTTTCCGCTCCGGTTGAGAGCCGCGCGGGCACTCGGATCGCTCTGCGCTGGCAAGCGCGGTGCGGTGACGGCAGCCTGGTCGGCCAGAGCATAGGCATTGATGGCCTGCGCGAACGCGGCACCGACGCCGTGCTGCGCGTTCACCTGGCCGACGGGCATCTGGTCCAGGCGGTCCTGCGCGGCAATTCCAATGCATTCACCGTTCCCGAGCGTGCCGGCCGGCTCGATATCCTGCGCGATTATCTCCGGCTCGGCTTCGAGCACATACTCGGCGGTGCCGACCACCTTCTATTCGTGTTCGGTCTGGTTCTGCTGGTGTCGGGTTATCGGCGCTTGTTCTGGACCATCACCGCGTTCACCGCCGGGCACAGCGTGACGCTCGCGCTTGCCGTACTCGGTGTCGTCTCGGTGCCGTCGCATCCGGTTGAAATCCTGATCGCGCTGACCATCCTGATTCTCGCCGTGGAGTTGACCCGGGCAGGGCGCGGGCACGAGACCCTGATACAGCGGTTTCCGTGGGCCATGGCATTCACCTTCGGTCTGCTCCATGGGCTTGGCTTTGCCGGTGCGCTGACGGAAATCGGCCTGCCGGCAAACGAAGTTCCGCTCGCACTGGCCACGTTCAACATCGGCATCGAGCTGGGACAGCTTCTTTGCGTCGCGGTCATCCTGACGCTGGCAGCCGTTCTGCGCCGGGTTCCGTTGCCTTTGCCGACGGCCATCCGGAAAATCCCCAGCTATGTCATCGGCTCATTGGCGGTCTTCTGGATCCTGGAGCGCACAATGGCGATAGTTTAACGGTGCCCTGATCGTTGCGTGGCCCAAAGTCCGGATTTTGAGAAAGTTCAAGCGTCCTTGAGCGGGTTTTGGTACGGTTGGGTGCTCAGGCTGTTCAAACATTGAGCATCAGCATGGTGCACTGATCGGAGGAGCTTATGAAGCGGATGATGGGAATAAGTGGTGAGCAATCGGATCACAAGATTGCCGGGTTCTTTGATGATGCAGATGAAGCTCAACGCACGGCAAGATATCTTGTGTCCAGTCTGAAGGGTGGACACGCGCACGTCATGGTGCTGGATTCGAGCGATAAGAACGTCGATGCGAAACTGGAACCCGAGAGGCGCGGCATATGGCACACGCTGATCCGTGCCCACGTCTGGCTGGCCCTGGCAGGCGCGGTCGCTGGCGTACTGGTTTTTGCCATACTTGGCGGCATCGGTGTGGCCTTTGTTGCCAAAAATCCGGCCTGGTCCTCAGGGCTGCTGATTCTATTCGGCGCCATCGGTGGTTTGCTGCTGGGTGGCGCATTGACCATCCGGCCCGACCACGCACCCTACATTCAAAAGACTCGGCATGCGCTCGAACAGGGGCAGCATGTCGTCGTGGTACACGCACTCAAGCGCAGTGCTATCGAAGAGGCCGAGGAGTTACTCAGCCAGCGCGGAGCGGAAACGATTCGAACCCTGTGAGTCCTAGATAGCCATCTAGGACTTGAAACTTCCTGCAATCATCGGCGCCAGGCCCTCGCGAACTTCGCGCAGACAGTCTTCGACCGATCGGTCATTGCCCAGTTCGAGATGCTGGATAGTCAGGTGACCAACCACTGCCAGGATTCCGTCACCGCGCAACATGCCAATACCGTCCAGTAACGGTTCGAGACGCTGGCAAACCACCCTGGCACCGGTGGGATCGGTACCAGGCAGGATGAAGCAGAAGTGCTCGGGACCGGTGCGGTAAGCAGTGTCCTCGCGTCGAACAGCACTCGACAGCACATGGCCCACCTTGGTCATGCGCTTCTGGCGAAAATGACTGCCCAGTCGCTTGAGGTTGTCGGTCAAGCCCTCGAAATGAACATGCAAAAGGCTGGTTGACTGTCCCGAACGGCGGCCGAAACTCAAGGTTTGACCCAGTCGCTCGAAAAAGTAGCGGCGGTTTCCGAGCCCTGTTTCGCTGTCCAGGCTATGGCCGTGATGCTGTTCGGCCAGGCGCTGACGCCCGGCCGAATGCGCTGAGATGGATCGCGCCCTTGCCAGCAGAACACTGGGCTGAAAAGGCTTGTCGATAAAATCGGTCACCCCGGCAGCCAGTGCGACTTGACGCGAGTCATCATCGAGGTCGGAATCAGTGACCTGGACGATCGGCGTCTCCCGGATTCTCAAATCGTCCGATGCGCGCACACGTTTGACCAACTTGACCACCCCCTTCTGATCCTCAATACCCAGAAAGAGCACCTTGATGGCAGGATCCTCGACCAGCGCCCGCCAGGCCTGGTCAATATCCATGGCGATTGACACCTCGAATTCCTCACCCAGAATCCGGCAGGCAAGCTCACGAGTCACTCGACCGCTGTCGGCAAATAGCAGGTGAGACCTGGGCGGTATGGAGTCCTTGCGACGATCATTCATGCCCGGCGCTCCATGTTTCAGACTGTCCTGTAGAAACGCACTCCTCAACGCGACGCGCAACGAACATCAATCTCGGCATCCTGGTCTACCTGGGTTCTATTGGGAAAACGACAGTTACCAAGATACCAGCCCTTGGCTCAGAAAGAGAACCCCGTGAAGGGCTTGACCATCGGGACCACATATGTAATCATTTTGCCACCTACAAATGTAGTCAGATAAATGAAAATCTCCGAATCCGAGAGCCGGGTCATGGAAGTGCTCTGGCAGGAAAGTCCTCTGCCATCCGGCCAGATCGTCAAGCGGGTAGCACCCGCCTGCGGCTGGAGTCCGAAAACCGTTCGCACGTTACTCGACCGGCTGGTCGAGAAGGGCGCCCTGGAGCGCGGCAGCGAGAATCGCCGTTATCTTTACCAGCCTCTGATCACTCGCCAGTCCTGGTTGCGTGATCAAGCCGGAAGCCTGATTGAGAACCATTGCGATGGTCGCCTTGCGCCGCTGGTCGCCGCGTTTGCCGACAGAGAAAACATCAGCGACGAGGATCGCCGGGAAATTCTTCAGTTACTGGAGCGCTTGAAATGACTTCGATTCTGTTGCCCTGGCTGTTGAGAACCAGCGTTGTGCTGACCGCGTTGCTTTGTCTGATCCTGCTGGTTCGACTCATTCTTCGCCGGTACTTTGGCGCGCGGGTCGCCTACGCATCCTGGCTGTTGCTGCTGGCTGGACTGATGCCACCGCTGACAATGCCCTGGCCGATCAAGATCGAGGGCATGTCGCAGGCAGCCGCTTTACCTGCGCTTGCTACGGAAACCTACATCGTGACGCCTGGGCTTGCGAACGGCATCGACCTCGCGATGACCCTGGTTTCGCTGTGGCTGACTGGTGCCTTGCTGATGTTGCTGGTTTTCTGGCGACGGCAGTGGCGCTTTGTCAGCGCGCTTCAAGTTGATCGCGGAAACGTGGCGGATGACCGGGCGCGCCTCTACAGCCTGGGACTTCCTGAATGGATACCGGTGCGTTCATCGTCCGCCATTTCCAGCCCGCTCGTTGTCGGCTGCCTTCCCCCAAGGCTGATGCTGCCACCGGGTAGTCGACAACCCGAAGTCGTTCTGGCCCATGAAATTGCCCATGTCCGGCACGGCGATCCGATCTGGAGTTGGCTTTTTACCACTCTGCGAGGCGTGTTCTGGTTTCTGCCCTGGCTGCACATGAGCTGGAAAGCGTTTCGACTGGATCAGGAACTGGCCGCCGACGAAGCCGTCCTCAATCGCCTTGACCGTCCTCGGCGTTACCACTACGCCTCACTGCTGGTCCAGTCCGCCGGAATCGATCAGCCGGTGACCGGCCAGGCCTGGTTTGACCATTCACAACTCAAGGAGCGAATTCGCATGATCAACAACATCTCCCATTCGGGCGCAACCCTGAAGTCCGGCCTGGTTCTGGTAACCGGACTGTTACTGGCCAGCACCTGGGTACTGGCGGTTGCGCCTACCAAAGCCACCGGGACTCAGATGGAACCTGTCGACAGCCCGGCAGAACCCGAACAACAGAATGACCGCGAAAGCGAACCAGCGACTGGCACAGAGATAGACCGCGAGGTTGCGGCGGAGATGGTTCCTGATTTTGAGCGCTTGAGGAATTCGGAGCCGCTGACGGCAGACCAGGTCCAGCCCATTGTCCGAGTCAATCCGCTTTACCCGCGCCAGGCCGCCATGGATGGAACCACCGGACACGTGGCCATGGAAGCCGTAGTAACCCGTCATGGTGATGTCACGGCGATCAGCATCGTCGAAGCCGAACCCGAAGGTGTGTTCGATACCGTCGCCGTGGAAGCCTTCAGCCACTGGAAGTTTGCACCCATCATCTCGGAACAAACCGGCCAGCCCGAAAGCCGGAAAGTCCAACAGGTCATTGAGTTCGTGCTGGACTAGGTGTGCAATCTCAGTAGGTTGTCCACATGAGCAGGCTGGATACTTAGTGGCAAGCGGCGAGTGGTGCCATCTGCTGGCGAGCCGAAGGTCAAATCGCCAAAGTTGATTGATTCGGCTTCTCTGGAGCTTGGCTGCCCGCAACTCGTAATCTGATATCTGAAGTTGCAAAGGATCCTTCCAGGCTATCTGGTTCAGCAAAGATGCTGAAGCCTTCTTGCCTGCCGCCGTGACCCTCTGCTCGCCATCAGACAACACCACTCCCCGTTGTCAGATGGTTGCAAGGGGCAGGGTTTTGCCTTTACAAAGCTCTCAATCTATCGCATTGGGTGCTGTCGGGCCAGCCCGAACCGCCCGGCAGTACCCGATGCTCGATGCCCTCTACATCTCAAATTCCACAGGCTTGAATGTTTTTGTCGTTGGAGTGGACAACGTGCTGAGAGAGCACACCTAGGTCAAAAATCGAGCGCGAACGATACGGCACGGCCGACTTCATTCATACGCTCGACTGGGAGCTGGGTCAGCAATTTTCCAACTCTGGCCTTGTTCACGGTTTGCAGGTGATCACAATTGACTGCACATGGCCTTGGCATTCCGTCTTCCGGGTCCAGGCGCACTTCAGAAGGAATGCCTCGGATGGTCGTGGTGATTGGCGCGATTGTCACTTCGCCAAGATAGTCCAGCGCCGAGTCGCGTGTCAGTATCAGAACCGGGCGTCGTTTATCGGGGGCGCCGAAACGATACCAGCGGATTTCGCCGCGCTTCATGAATCGCCCCAATCTTGCTCTTGCTCCCACACAGAAAATTCGTTGTCCGTGACTGGATGGCGAGCATAACCCTCGCGGTGGCATCGCTCCTGCTGCTCGATACGGTGTCGTTCAAGCTCGCGCTTCAGTGCCTCACGGGTGAATGAAGATCGATTGGTGCCGAGTTGCCCGACGATTCTGTCGACGGCTTCAACCAGTTCTTCATCCAGCGTCATCTGCACGGTTTTCATCACATCTCACGGATAGCTATTCGAATAGCTATGCTAGTCCACACTCTGGCAAACCGTCAAGCTGGTTTCAAAGATGTTACGCAAATGACTTTCAGGCAAAAAAAAGGCCCTGCGACAGCGTCGCAAGGCCTTGATTGTTCTGGCTCCCCGGGTCGGATTCGAACCAACGACCTAGTGATTAACAGTCACCCGCTCTAACCAGCTGAGCTACCGGGGAATGGAAGCCGATCATTATCCTGTCCAGGGCCCGAATCGTCAACCCTGCAAGCGGTTTTTTTAGTCCCCGAATTCATCCTGGTAGTCGAGGATCGAGGCTTCGACGACCTTGGTGGCATGGTCGCGACCGTAAATCTGGTCAATCGAGATGTCGCCGCTTTCGCCGGGCAGGAGTTTGTAGGTCAGGAAGTAGTGGCGCAGGCGTTCGGCGAGGCTGCCGGGTAGATCGCTGATGTCTTCGGCTTCGCCCCACAGACTGTCGTTTTCCAGCACGGCCACGATCTTGTCGTCGGCTTCGCCGTGGTCGACCATCTGCAGGCCACCGATCACGCGCACGTTCAGAAGGACTTCACTGCGTGAAATCGGACGTTCGCTGAATACGCAGATATCGAGTGGGTCGCCGTCGCCGCACTTCGCGTTGGGCATCAAGGCACCGACCCGATCACCACAGAAGGTTCGCGGAACGAAACCGTACAGGGTAGGCGGCTGGGAGGAGGTGCGCTGCGGCCGGTCGACCCGGAGATAGCCGGTTTTCTTGTCGATTTCGTACTTGACGGTATCGAAAGGAGTGATTTCGATATAGGCGTGCAGACTGAGCGGCGGGTTTCGGCCGGTCTCAAGACCGTGCCAGGGGTGCGGGCGCCAGCGATAGAACGGTTGCGGAAAGGGCATCTGGGTTTCTCTGGGGAAAACGCTATTTTATAACGCCTGGTCGGTGATTGTTGGGTCGATCGGAGGCGGGATTCGGGTAGCATAGGCGTCAATAATCACGATGGACATCAGGTTAATGACCCAGTCAGACCAGCCGGCAGCCCGCAAGGGGATGTCGCCGCATCCGGTGCTTGACGAGTACTACGACAGTGCCGAAGCGCGCCGCAAGCGAGTGGACGGGATGTTCGACGCCGGGGCGAAGCACTATGACTGGATCAACGGCCTGATGTCGTTCGGTTCCGGTCGCCGCTATCGATCCGATGCGCTCAAGCGTCATGGTCTGGCTGAAAATCAGCAGGTGCTGGATGTGGGCAGTGGAACTGGCGTACTGGCGTTGATTGCCCAGGAAACGGTCGGCGATCAGGGGCGGGTGGTCGCGCTGGATCCGAGCACCGGGATGCTGACCCAGGCGCGCGCCAACGGGGTCAATTCCATGGTCACCGGGCTGGCCGAGTCGCTGCCGTTTCCGGATCGGCAGTTCGATATGTTGACCATGGGGTATGCCCTGCGTCATGTCGCCGACCTGGAACAGACCTTTGTCGAATACCGCCGCGTGCTCAAGTCCGGCGGCAAGGTCTTGTTACTGGAGATTACCCGTCCTCGTGGTCGTCTGTCGTTCTGGCTGGTGCGTGCGTACATGCGCGGGATCGTGCCGTTTCTGACCCGGGTGTTGCGGCGCTCGCCGGAAGCCGAGGAGTTGATGCGCTATTACTGGGACACGATCGAGCACTGTGTCCCGCCGGAAACCATTCTTGCTGCGTTGGGTCAGGCCGGACTGGTCGAGGTCAAGCGCAAGACGGTGATGGGAATCTTTTCCGAGTACAGCGCCATTCGTCAGGATTGACCGGGTTCGTTTTTCAGCAGTTTCATTGCCATACCAGCGACGATCAGGGTACCGAGTATCAGGATCGTCCACAGCGCGATCCGCGACCAATCCGGTTGTCCGCGCGGCGGGCTGAGCAGATCATCCTCGCCGATGCGTTCGGCAGGCTCCAGCTCGGCCACCGGCCACTGCCACGCCGGGCCCACTCGCTGAACCAGCTGCTGGATCATGCGGCTGTCAAGGTTGTGCTCGCTCGCTTGCCAACCCCCGACCTGCAGGTGCCAGGGTGGCTCGCCCTGGGATAGAAAGACCAGGCTGTCGGTCTGAACCGTCAGTCGAATCTCGGGCGCGCTGGCCAGCGCCGGTTCGGGCTGCAGCGACCAATCGCGATCACGCCAGGCGTCGTCAATGGTCAAGCCGCCTGGCGAGTCATGGCGGCTTGCGATGCTCGACAGGCTGATCGATCCTCGGCTTCTCCAGGCATCGTCCTGCCCGGGCCGTGACCGGACCTCGACTCGACTGAGGGTGCCGGGTTCATCGGTTGCCAGATGAATTTCTCCGACCCTGACCGGTCCGGGCAGCGTGAACCCGAAGTCATCGTCATCCTCATCGTTGTCCGAACGACTCAGGTCGGGCTGAAGGATGAATTCGGGTCGATGATCGCGCTGATGGCGGGTGACCAGCTTGACTTCAACCAGGCTGAAGGTTTCGGCGGGTGCCGGCCCGTAGCAGCTCAGGTGCCAGGCGCTGGCGTCGCCGGCAACCAGGGTCTCTCCCTGGTAGCGCCGGGGTCGCGATTGGCCGACCTGGGTCAACGGCATACGCAGCGTGGCCGGACCGCTGTCCCCGGCGTCGCGAAGCCAGCACGACAAGTCCACGACGCCCTGGCTTTCGAATTCGACAATCAGGCGTGATTGAGAACGTCCAGTGACGGTTTCCGGCGTGGCCAGCAGGGCTTCAAAGCGCAGCTGATCGGCCGAGTCGGATCGGGCATCGGTTCCCGGCGCGGTGACCTTCAGGCTGGAGCCGTCGTGATCGAACTCAAGGACAAGTTCGCTTGATCCGGCATTGTCACTGGTCAGATGGCGGCCATCGAAACGCAGTGCCTGTTCCTCGCTGACCGGTTCCAGCAGCAAGCGGTCGTCCAGCCGGGTAAATGGCACCGGGCGGCCGTTTCGGTCGACGATCCGGAGATCGCGCGCATCATCGCGAGCCAGACGCTGCACGATGTCTTCAGTCAGGGCCACGCGCCAGATGTCTGACGAACGATCGGCCTGGAGTGGATAGGACCAGACATAGGCCGGGGAGTCATCGGCGCAGGCGATACTGCAAACCAGGATGGCGAATCCCAGGAGCAAGGCTTTGTTCATAGTTTTATCTTCCCGCGGTCATCATCGCTGAGCTTATGGTCGATCTTGTCGACTTCACTGGTGGCCGGCGGGGCCGGAGCGAGATAGCCCACCAGGATCGACAGCAGTCCAAAGGCAACGAACGAGAGAATGCCGGCAACGGTCGACAGAAACTGGCGATCGATCAGCACCAGTTTTACCAGGACAATCGCCAGCAATATCGCTCCGCATCGCCATAGCGTGGTGTTTTTCCGGCGGGAACCACTCACCCAGGCGATAACGCCGAGTACCGTCCAGGTGACGCTGACCGAAGCCTGGGCCATTTCGCTGCTGGCCAGGAGGCCTGGATCCCAGCCAACCCCGGCGATCTGGTGCACGCCGCGCAGGGCCGCCGAGGTGGCGATCAGAACGACCAGTCCGGCCGGAACCACGATGGGTAGCTCGGGTAGCGATGGACGGGTCCGCCGGCTCAGACTGATCAACAGGATCAATCCGGTCAACTGGGCAATTTCTAGCGGATTGAGCACCGGTATCCAGGGAAGCGGGTTTGAGCTGCCGCTGGAGGCGAGGCTGCCAAGCAGGCCAAGCACCACGCCCAGGACGGCCAGTAACGTCAGCAGGGCGTGGTCTGAATCCGGCAATGGCCGCGCACACAAGGGTGGTCTGACGCCTCGCAGCAGCCAGGCCGTCAGCGCCAGCAATGGGACGGCGGCCAGCAACCAGTGCCAGCCTTCACCCAGGCCCCAGGTGGTGGCGGCATAAAGCGCCAGCCGGATCAGGAAAAAGGTCAATGCCAGATGAGCGGCGAGGGTAATTCTGGCGCGCCAGTTCGAGGCCGTCCGTGCCAGGCCCCGATCAAGCAGCCACACGGTACAGCCAAGCGTGATCCAGAGCACGGCCTCAGCCAGCGTCAGGCTGCGGAATTCAATCGCAACGCTTGCGGCCAGCATTGCCGCCCCCAACAGACTGCCAACGGCCGCCAGGCCTGCCAGCATCCAGCGGCGGTTCCAGTGAATGAACCCGGCCAGGAGCAGGCTCAGCAGGGCCAGCCCGGTCAACGCCGGTATCTCGGATTGTGGGCCGAAGTGCTGGTGGACCTCTTGCAGGCCGGTCACCGTCCAGACCAGGAAACCGGTACCGAACAGCAGGTTGTAACGCAGCGAGCCGGCGCCGGCGGTCTGATAACGCCAGGCTGACAGCAGGAATGCCAACACAAGCGCCAGGCCGCCGAGCCCGGTACTGTTGAGAATGAGCATATCGCCGGAATGGCTGTCGATGATCAGCTTCAACAACCAGATCGTCGTTGCGGCAGCGATCAGCAGCAGTCCGCTGACCCGGGCGAGGCGACGCTGATCGGCCGCACCGAACCAGACCAAGGCGGCACCTTCCAGCGCCCAGATGATGACCAGTGTCGGTCCGGAAAACGCGAACGGCACGGCCAGGGTGGCCAGGCCGGCTGCCAGCACGGCATGCGCCTGGCCAAGCCGGAGCAGATTCCAGCGCCGGATCAGAACCAGGGCGCTGACCAGATAAATGGCCGAAGCGATCAGGGCCGAGTAGGCAATGGCCATGTTGTCATCACCCAGCAGGGCGATCTGCAACGGCAATGCCAGCAGCGGCAAGCCGAAGACCAGCATGATATCCAGCTTTTCTGTTGAACCGTGGCGGACAGCCTGGATGATCGGAATCAGAAAATACAGGGCGAAAAAAACAATCAGAAAACCCTGGGCAATCTGGTAGTTCCCGGGCTGCCAGGTGAGTACGCCCCAGATCGTGGCCAGAACGAAGGTCGCCAAAAATCCCAGCCGGGTCAGCAGCGGCCAGTTCCGGGCCAGGGCGATTGCAAACAGGCCGACATTGAGAATGGCATACCAGGTAAACAGCGCCAGCGGCCCGCCATTTTCGTTGCCCAGCAGCAGCGGTGCGGCGAAGCCGGCGGTCATGGACAAAAGGGCAAGTCCACGGGCGCGTTGAACCACCGCCAGAACACTGCCACCGGCGACCAGTATCGCGGCCAGGCCCAGCGCCCAGCCCTGGCCAAGCAGCGGATACAGGCGAAAGGCAGCGAAGATGGTCAGCATCAGAATCCCGATCGCACCGCCTTGCAGACTGAGTCCGAAGATCGGCCGGACATGGCGTTGGCGCCAGCCGATGATCAACCCGGCAATGCCGAGCAGGGCGATGCCGATCAGTCGATATTCGATCGGCATGCTCAGCCAGCCCTGGTCGGCCGCATAGCGCAGCAGGGCGGCCAGGCCGATAAACAGCACCAGAATGCCAATCTTGACCGGCAGGTTGGAGGTCAGAAATGTGCGTACCGCGCTTGGGGCGGTGTTCGGTGGTGCAACCGAAGGCCGAGGTGTATTCAAGGGTTTCGAAGCCGGCAATGGTTCCGCGGCTTGAGGTTGAGCATCGACTGTCTTGCGCGGAGGTTCAGTTCGCGCTGCCGGGCTGTCTGTTGCGGTCTCTTGCCGGGGAAGCGATGACTCGCCCGAAGTCAGACGCTGCTCCAGCGTGTTCAGTCGCTGACCCAGATGCCAGACCGCAAAGGCCAGGGCGCCGATGGCACCGCCGGCCACCATCGCCAGCCAGCGCAGATCGCCAATCATCGGTCGAAACAGCCAGGCCTCGGCGCTGACCAGCCCGAGGAAGATACCGACCACAATGGCGCCCAACCAGCGCGCAGGAGAAACCGGCTCCACGTTGACTCTACTCCCGATATCGTCAGATGACCGTGGCAGCGAGTCTAACCCGTGCTCGGGTTCCGTGCGAGGCACTTGATTCGACCTCGGCAAAAGTTATCATGCATCGTTTGAATCAATAAACCGGGGATCGATGCAAACCATCAAGGGGATGGGCTGGAATGTATTGAACGTTTTCCAGCTCATGTTTACCGTTTTCAGTTCGATGTTCGGCATTCTGGTCGCCTTGATGCTCCGGTTTCTGACCGGTAGCGCCCGCATCCCTCTGCGCATGGCGGCCTGGTGCTGGTCCCCGATCCTGATCTACGGCGCGCTGGCCAGACTGGAAGTGCAGGGCAGCGAAAAAATCGATTTTTCGCGCCCGTGCGTTTTTGTCGCCAATCATCAATCGATGATCGATATCTGTGCGCTGTTCATGGCGTTGCCGATTCCGGTTCGTTTCCTGTTGCGCTCGGAGCTTGGCCGGGTTCCCTTTCTGGGCTGGTACACGCGCGCTACGGGAATGGTTTTGCTCAAGCGCGGAACTTCCATCGAGGCACGTCGTGCGGTCGATCAGGCAGTCGCTCTGCTGGATGCGGGGCACAGCCTGTGCGCGTTTCCGGAAGGTACGCGAAGCCGGGATCGCCAGGTCGGAAAGTTTCGCGGTGGCGCATTTTCGGCGGCCCTGGCAGCGCGGGTGCCGGTGGTGCCGATTGCGATCGAAGGATCGGGTGCGGTGATGCCGCCCGGCAGTTTTCGCATTCGACCGGGCACTATCCGGGTCCGTTTCGGTGATCCGATCCGGACCGAAGACCTCGACCGGCGTCAGCGCCAGCAGCTTGCCGGGCAGGCTCGCGAGGCGATAGTCAATCTACTGCGCGGCCGCTGAGTGAAGCTCGCCGGACTGCTGACGGATTCCGGCTAGCGCTTGAAGGATACGGTCGACGTCCTGGTCGCTGTGCGCGGCACTCATGCTGATGCGCAGCAGATTGAGTCCGGAGGGGGTCGCCGGCGGGATCATCAGGTTGGCATAGACGCCGGCGTCCAGGAGTCCGCGCCAGTGAGCCAGGGCGGTGGCTCGATCCGGCAGGATAATTGCCGCAACCGGACCGGGGATATCGCTGCCCATCGTATAACCTAAATTATTCGCTCCTTCGTACAAGCGATTGATATTCCTCGAAAGCTGTTGGCGCAAATTCTGCCCACTGAGTACTTTCTCGAGGGCTTTGCGCGTGGCAGCGATGACCGCCGGCGACGGCGAGGCGGTGAAAATGTAGGGACGGCTGGCCAGTCGCAGCAACTCCAGTTCGCGGTGCGGACTGACACAGAATCCACCGATGCCGGCCAGGCTCTTGGAAAAGGTGCCGACGATGAAATCGACCTGGTCGAGCAGTCCGGTCTGTTCGCTCAGTCCCAGCCCGCGCTCTCCGAACACGCCGAAGGAATGGGCCTCGTCGACCAGCAGCCAGGCGCCATGACGATTCTTGACCTCGACAAATTCTGCCAGCGGGGGTTGATCACCGAGCATCGAGTACAGGCCCTCGACGACGACAACCGCCTTCTTTGCCTCCTCGCCCAGTCGTGCCAGCCGCCGATCCAGGTTTTCGGGATCATTGTGGCGAAACCGGATGGTCTGAGCATGGCTGAGGCGGCAGCCGTCATAAATGCTGGCGTGACTGTCGGAATCGACCAGCAGATACTCGCCGTCTCCGACCAGACCGGACAGCGTACCCAGGTTGGCCTGGTAGCCGGTCGAAAACACGATCGCGGAAGCCCAGCCGAACGCGCCAGCGAGTTCCTGCTCCAGCGCTGTGTGGGTGGCGTAACTGCCGTTGGCCATGCGCGAGCCGGTGGTGCCGGAGCCAAAGGCCGCCATGGCCTGCTGACCGGCCGCGATCACGTCCGGATCAAAGGTCAGACCGAGATAATTGTTGGTGCCGGCGAGAATGACTTCCTTGCCGCCAATCACCCCGCGGGTGGCCGAATGGACCGCGTCGATCGGTGTTGCAATGGCGGACGGTCCCTGGTCGATCAGTCCGTTGCGTGCCGCGGCAAGCGCGTCGAATTTGGTGAAGATGCTCATGAACCGGACTCTTCCATCAAAGTGGTCAGTCGGGTCGCCAGTTGATTCAGCGTGCGGACTTCGGCCAGCACGTCGACCGGCACGGAGATATCGAGCTGGTCTTCGATTTCCATCACCAGGTTCATGATCTGGACCGAATCCAGCCCCATTTCGCCGGTCAGGGCCGAGTCTCGGTCAGGCTGGTCGAGTTCGGGCAGGGCAATCTGCAGGCTTTCGTCGATCGCCTGGTCAACACGGGCTCGGGTGGCGGTCACGACGGGGATCTCCAGCCGGGCAGATCGTCAAGTGCGGTTTCAAGTTTCATGCTTGGTTTCCATTCGGGGCAGCCGGGCAGGCGGGTATTATCACAAACCCAGTCGCGATGAACCAGTTCGCGCACTTTACCGGGAACCAGGGGAGGCGGACGTGATTTCAACAGGCGTGCTTTCAGCAGGTTTATCGCCCCGAGCAAGTGAAGTATCGCTGCCGGCACCGGAACGATACGAACCCGACCGCCTCGCTTGTTGCTGGCAATGGAAGCGACTTCGTCCCAGGAATAACCATTGGTACGTCCGTCATGCAGGGTGATGGTCTGGCGGCTGGTACTGTTGTCCTGGCTATTGTTGCAGGTCGCCAGTTTACACAGGGCCGCGGCCAGGTCGGCGACATGGAGTAGCGAGAAGCGGGCGTTGGCCGGTCCGGTTCGCAACAGCCAGCCGCGGGCCAACAAGCGCCAGACCGGTGCCAGCGACGGGTCATCCGGGCCATAGACAGCCGGCGGGCGAACGATGACCCAGTCCAGGCCGCTGTGGCTGACCAGTTCTTCACCGGCACGTTTGCTGGCCGCATAGTCGGACAGCCCTGGGTGGCGGGCAGCCAGGCTGGAAAGGTGGATCAGTCGGGCGTGTGGCTGGTGGCTGGTGATGGCATCGATCAGGCGAGCGGTGCCGGCGGCATTGGTTCGGGCCAGATCCAGGTAGTTGCGGCCGGCGGTGGCGCCGGCGATATGAATGACGGCGTCGGTACCGCTGACCAGGCGTTCCAGCGCATCGGCCTGGTCCAGCGTGCCAACAATGGTTGAAAGTCCGGTCCGCGTTGGCAGCTTTGTCGGGTGGCGGACCAGGGCGTTGACGTGATGGCCGGCATCGAGCAGGGCCTCCAGCGTTCGCCTGCCGACAAAGCCGCTGCCGCCGGTCAGTGCAATTCTGGCCATGGCAACGTCCGCCTGAAAAGATTTTTCAGGCCTGGCTTTCCTCGGCAGCTTCGGTATGCGGCGTGCGGTCGACCAGCTCGCGCGAAAGCACCGGGTGGTCGTCCAGACCGTTTCTGCGAATGAAATCCAGGCGTGCGCCGCTGCGTGAGAGCTTGCCGGAAGAAGTACGTGGCAAGGTATGCAGCGGCACCAGCTCGATCAGGCAGGCAATACCGAACTCGGACTGAATGCGCTGCTTGAGACGCTCGACCAGGCTGGCCTGGCGAAACGCATCCCGGACGCGGCACTGAACCACCAGGACGGCGACTTCGGTTCCGTCTTCGCCGGGAATTGAAAAGGCGGACGCGTCTTCGGCGCGCACTTCAGGTTGCTGCTCGGCGACATGTTCGAGGTCTTGCGGCCAGACATTGCGACCATTGATGATCAGCAGATCCTTGGCTCGCCCGGTAATGAACAGGGAATCGCCGGCACGGTAGCCGATATCACCGGTGTTGAGCCATCCGTCGTCGCTGAGCGCGGCGCGCGATGCCTCGGTATTGTTGGCATAGCCGTTCATCACGCTGGAGCCGCGCAGGAAAATCGTCCCGCACTGGCGTTCGGGAACCAGCTGGCCGCTTGCATCACGAATTTCGAGTTCATAGTCCGGCAGGGCGCGGCCGCAGTTGACGAATTCGCTGACCCGTCTGGCATCACTGCCGGTCGTCAGCGGTTGCGCGCGCCGGTCATGAGCCAGGATGTCGGCATCGAGCCGATCGACTTCGAGTCCCTGGCCCAGCGGGGCAAAACTGACGGCCAGCGAGCATTCAGCCATGCCGTAACAGGGCAGGAAGGCCGAACTGGAAAAGCCGGCCGGAGCGAGCGCATCGGCAAAACGATGCAGCCAGGAGGCGCGGATCATTTCGGCGCCGACGCCGGCCACCCGCCAGGACGACAGGTCAAAGCGCTCCAGATCGCTCTCCCGGAGCCGGCGGGCACACAAGGCATAGCCGAACGGCGGACTGAACGAAATGGTCGAGCGATTGTTCGACATCAACTGCAGCCACAGGCGCGGACGCATCGCGAACTCGCGGGTCCCCAGGTAATCGACCGACAACTGGGACACAACCGGCCCCAGGATCAGGCCGACCAGGCCCATATCGTGGTAGTAGGGCAACCAGGAAGTGAACCGGTCGCCGCGGCGGATCTGGACTCCATATTGCAAAATGCCGGACAGGTTGGCCAGTACGGCGCGCTGGCTGATCATGGTGCCGCGCGGAAAACGCGTGCTTCCGGAGGTGTACTGTAGATAGGCCAGTTCTTCCGGTTGCGGCGGCCGGGGCAGCGAGGGGGCCATTGGCAGGGACGCGAAATCAGCCAGCGTGCCGCTGACTTCCAGTTCCAGGCCTTGCGCAGCTTCGGCAAGAAAGCCCGAAAAGCTTTCCGGCGCAAAGGCCACCCGGGCCTGACAGTCCTGAAGCATCGCTCGCAGATGGCTGACGAAAGCGTCACGCCCGCCCAGGTGCACCGCCGCCGGCAGCGGTACCGGGACCAGTCCGGCGTACTGACAGGCAAAGAAAAACACGTGAAAATGCGGGTGGGTGTCGGCAACCAGGGCAACCGTGGCGCCTCGCTCCAGTCCCAGGCCGTGCAGGCGATGGGCCAGTTCCAGGGCCTGGCGACGCAGGTCGGCGTAGCTGAGTACGGTCGTGAGCTCACCTCGACCATTGTAGAAATTACAACCCGTTTTTCCCCCTGCGGCATAATCCAGCGCCTCGGCAAGGCTCTGATATCCGGTGGTTTTCAGGGGCAGGCAATTGTTCGTTGGCGTAGGATGCTGCATCAAAATTTTGGTGTCCCTTGCTTGTTGTAGCGTCCCGACTGGGATTCTTATTATAGTCGCGCAATAACCTGTCATTATAAGTCGACGAATGTCCAATGAAAACTCCGATTTTGAAAACCCGGCCGTATTGGCGCATTTCAAGTACCAGAACCGGCCTGCCGGCGGGCGGAGTTGAGAGGTGTGTCACACTTTTCGCGAGTCCCCCGATGGAAAGATCGTGAACGATCAACTCGGAACAACGCCAGAGGTGCAGGTGACCGCGGTCGGCAGTCGACGCGACCGGGCGGCGTTTTTCGCCATGGCCGGCCTTGTACAGGGCGCTGATCCAAACTGGATTGCGCCGCTGTCGATGGAGCGTCGTCACCAGTGGTCGCCGCGCCATCCGTTTTTCGAGCATGCCGAAGCGCAGGCCTTTATCGCCCGTCGTGGTGACACGGTGGTCGGCTCCATCAGTGCCCAGATCGACAGGCTTGCCTCGCACCAGGACGGTCGGCGTGTCGGCTACTTTGGCCAGCTTGAAGCGATTAATGACCCAGAGGTGTTTTCAGCCTTGCTGACGGCTGCCAGGGACTGGCTCAGGCAGCGCGATTGTGGCCTGATGCAAGGACCGTTCGATCTGGGCATCAACCAGGCCTGTGGTCTGTTGATTGAAGGCCGGGATAGCCCTCCGATGGTGATGATGGGGCATGCACCGGCGTGGTATGCCGATCAGCTGGAGGCCTTGGGAATGACCAGGGCGGTCGATCTGTTCGCCTATCTGTTGCGTCCGGATTTTGATCCGCCGCCGGCCATGGAACGTCTGACCCGGCGTCTTGGACAGCGTCTGACCCTGCGAGCGATGGACTTTTCGCGCTATGATGACGAGCTGTTATTGCTGCGCTCGATCTTCAATGATGCCTGGTCGAACAACTGGGGTTTCGTACCCCTGACCGAGGCTGAATTCAGGGCCATGGGGCGGGAGCTGCGCCAGATCATCCGTCCCGCGTATACCTGCGTTGCCGAGATTGACGGACAATCGGCCGGTTTCATCATTGCGTTGCCGAATATCAACGAGTTGATTGCCGATCTCGACGGGTCACTACTGCCGTTTGGCTGGGCGCGATTGCTGTGGAGGCTCAAGCGAGGCAAGGCGACCACGGCCCGCGTTCCCCTGATGGGCGTGCGCCAGGCCTTTCAGCGCGGTCCGCTGGGCGCAACAATCAGTTTCGGGATGATCGACCAGGTCCGACATGCGCTGGCCGCAGACGGTATCAAGCAGGTCGAACTATCCTGGATACTGGAATCCAACCAGGGGATGAACGCCCTGATCGAAGCCATGGGTGGCCGGCTTTACAAGCGCTACCGACTCTATCAGCAGATGATTGACTGACACGTGCAAACCGAACAGAACATGGATGTCATCGTGCTGGCGGGCGATCGCGGCCCGAACGATCCGCTGGCCATGACGTCCGGGGTTTCAGGCAAGACGCTGGTACCGGTTGCCGGTGTTGCGATGTTGACCCGGGTGCTTCGGAGCCTGGCTGACTGGCCGGGGCTGGGTCGAATCGTACTGGTGGTGCCGAACGGACCCGATTACCAGCAGGCGGTTGCTGCGGCTGGTCCGGTCAGTTCGGCGGTCGAGACAGTAACACCGGCTGATTCGCCCAGTCTCAGCGTGGCCAAAGCGCTGCAATGCCTGGATCGCCGCCGTCCCGTGGTGTTGACGACAGCGGATCATCCGCTATTGAAGCCCGAATGGCTGGATCGCCTCTGCCAGGGTCGGCCCGATCATCCGGTTGATGATGATCTGCGGGTCGGCCTGGTTGACTGGTCGGCCGTGATGCAGGCCTTTCCTGACAGTCGTCGAACCCGCTACCGTTTCCGCAATCAGTCCGTCTGCGGCACCAATCTGTTTCTCTTTAATTCGACGCGCGCCGATCAGGTGCTTGAACGCTGGCGTTCGGTAGAGCAGAACAGAAAGCGACCGTGGAAAGTGGTTTCCCTGCTGGGCTGGGTCACATTGGCGCGCTATCTGAGAGGTGCGCTGACCCTGGATCAGGGATTTGAATCACTGTCTCGACGCCTGGGTCTGACGATCAGCCCGGTGCTGCTGGACGATCCCGAATGTGCCGTCGATGTCGACTCGGCCGTCGACCTGGCCCTGGTCGAACAGGCCATTGCCGGAAGGGCCAGCTGATGGTCCTGATCGAGCGCTATCTGGCACGCGAGATTCTTCGACCGGTGGGCGGCGTGCTGGTCTTTCTGGTCGTTGTCGTTCTGGTGTTCTATGCCAGCCAGTTGCTGGCTCGTGCCGCGACCGAAAGCCTGCCGATCGGAACGGTGATGCAGCTAGCCATGCTGCGCCTGGCGTTGTATCTGGATGTGTTGATTCCGGCCGCCCTGGTGCTGGGTATCGTGATCGGTCTGGGGCGGTTGCAGGCGGCGCATGAAATCATTGCGCTGGCTGCTGCGGGTGCCGGCAGGCGCCGGATCCTGTTCGCGCTGGGTGTGTGGCTGCTGCTGATAGCCGCCATTGTTTCGGCCATGTCGTTGCTGTTTCGGCCCTGGGCTTATGCCACCTCCTATGCCATGGAACGGGAAATGGCAGCCGAGCTCGATCTGACTCGAATCGAGCCCGGACGATTCCAGGTCGGCGATCAACAGTGGCTCATTTATGCCGAAGGTCGATCGAATGGAGGTCTGGACAATGTTCTTGTTCATCAGCGTCAGGCCGGACTCAATGGCATGGTGCGGGCTCGCCGGTTGGAGCAGCAGTCGGCCGGCGAGGACCGAATGCGCCTGGCCTTTCTGGGCGATGTACACACCTACCGGATCGAGCCGGGCGGGAACGACGATCTGATCGGCAGTTTCGATCGCTTCGAGGTCGAATTCGAAACCCGGCCCGTGCCGGAGCGCCAGCAATTGCGTCGGGCAATGAGCAGTGCGCAGTTATTCGGCAGCGACGATCCGATTGAAGAAGCTGAACTGCAGTGGCGCCTGATCAGTCCGGTTTCGGTCCTGGTCCTGTCGTTGCTGGCAGTGGGCATGAGTCGTATCAACCCGCGTCACGGCCAGTCGGCCCGCGTGTTGACAGCAAGCCTGGCGGTGACCCTGTATTTCAGCCTGCTTGGTGTATTGATGAACTGGCTCGAACAGGCAAGCCTGCCTGTCTGGCCGGGGCTTTTTGCATTGCCAATGCTTGTCTTGCTGCTGCTGCTCGTTCGTTTCGTGTTGTTCCAGCGCGGACCGGGAGCGCCGTTATGAGTATTCTCAGCCGCTACCTGATTGCCAGTCTGGCGGCGGCCTATCTGGTCGCTGCGATTACCATTGGCGGCTTGCTCTGGCTGCTGCAGATGCTCGATATTCTGGAGCAGGGGCTGGGTTCTGCCGGCGACATCCTGCTGGCGGCATTCGCCGCAGCGTCGAAGCTGCCGGAAGGACTGATCGACCTGCTGCCGGTGATAACGGTACTGGCTACTGCCGCGGCAATGAGCAACTTGCAGGCTCGCAATGAACTGACCGTGATGCGTGTGTCCGGGATGTCGATCATTCGCCTGACCGGCGTGGCCCTGGTGCCGGGCATTGCAGTATCAATCCTGGCGCTGGCTGCGTTGCAGTGGGTCACGCCGCAAATGCAGCACGGTCAGGAGCGGGTGATGGGAGCCTCGCTGGGAGAAAGCGGGCTGTGGCATCCCTGGCACGGGCTCTGGGTACGTTCGGGAAACGAATTTCTGAATGTCCAGAATCTGAGACCCGGAAGGATTCCGACCGGAATCGATATCTATCAGATGGGTGATGACGGGCAGCTGGTCCGGCAGATCCGTTCGAGTCAGGCCCTGGCCGGTCCGGATGGCAGCTGGGTGCTGGAGGACGTCCGAATCCGGAATTTCAACATGCCTGATGAATCCTATTTTCAGGAAGTCGATCACCTGGTGTGGCAGTCGTTCCTGAGCGGCAGCCAGTTGGAACTGCTCCTGAGTCCGCCGGCGAATCTGGCCCTGAGTGACCTGTGGCAGTACGTTTCAGGTCTGAAGCAGCGGCAGCAGGATGTGGCGGAGTTCGAGATGGTGTTCTGGCGCCGCCTGGCTCTGCCGTTGACCTGCCTTACCATGGTTCTGGCGGCGATGGCGACGGCTGCCGTTCCGCTCAAGAGCCGCGCGGTCAGCGTCCGCCTGGTTGGCGCACTGGTGCTGGGGCTGGGCTTCCAGATGCTGACCGAGTTGGCAACTTACCTCGGCCTGGTGATGAAATGGTCGGTGATTCCGGTAGCGCTGGTGCCTCCGATTCTACTGGCACTGTTTGCCGGGTGGTTGCTGGCGCGCGCACGCTGATCAGCGAAAAAAAAGGCCGGCTCAGTGGCCGGCCTTCTCAGCAAGACTTCAGCCCTGGCGCTGAACCCAGGCGTTGCACCAGCCATTGCTGGCGACCTGTTTGCCCGGGAAGATGGAGCATTCGAACCAGTCGGCGCTCAGATCGCCCTGGGCCAGCTGACAGTTCGAACAGACCTGGCCTTCCTCGTAGCGGGTCCATTTTTCCTGATCGACTTCGTCGTAATGGTGAACGTATCCCAGCGCCTTGGCCTGGGGACCTTCCGGGTCCAGCTGTTCCTGGGCCCATGCCTGACCGTCGGACAGACGGGTCAGAGATGGCAGCATCAGGGCCAGCGAACCGGCACCCAGCAACTTGAACAGATCTCGACGATTGCAGCTTTTCATCAGATTCTCCTCCTGTATGATTCGCTTACTTTTCGTACAGCCAACAGTTTAGCACTCGTTGCAGAGCTTGACGATGAATGACTCTTCATACCAGGCAATGGCTTCGTCCGACGCTACTCGACAGCAGTGGCAGCTCGATCCTGCCGGACAATTGAGTTACTGGCCGGCCTGGCTGGAACATCGCGCGGCAACCCAATACTTCGAAGCGTTTGAGCGTGAGCTTGCCTGGCAGCAGCGGCCGATCATCCTGTTCGGTCGCCAGGTGCTGCAACCCCGGTTGACCGCGTTCTACGGCGATGCCGGGATTGCCTATCGCTACTCGGGAAAAACGCTGCTGGCAGAAGGCTGGCCGGCGCCGCTGGCTGCTGTCCGGGATGCGCTTGAAACTGATCTGGGCGAGCGATTCAACAGCGTTCTGTGCAATTTGTACCGTGACGGGAGGGACGGGATGGGATGGCATGCCGACAACGAGCCCGAACTGGGAAACAATCCGCTGATTGCCTCGGTCAGCCTCGGAAGCCGGCGCCGCTTTCGTTTGAAACCGAGCTCGGGAGACCGGCGACTGGTACTCGATCCAGCCCACGGAAGCCTGATCGTGATGGCCGGCGACATCCAGCATCACTGGTTGCACGAAGTGCCGAAAACCCGACGTGTGGTCGGTCCGAGAATCAACCTGACCTTTCGCCGGATTCGTTCAAATACTACTGGCCGGAATTGAAGTCGACTTCGCTGTCTGGGTTGTCGGGGTCGGTCAGCATGGTGACCTTCTGGCGGGCCTGATCAATCATCTGATGACACTGCCGGCTCAGGGCAACGCCTTTTTCGAAATGCTTGAGTGAATCGGCAAGACCGAGTTCACCGCTTTCAAGTTTCTCGACCAGGTCTTCCAGTGCTTTCAGGGCCGCTTCGAAATCCTGATCGGGCCGGGCGTCCGCTGTTCCGGAGGACGTCTTGTCGTCAGTTGCGGGGGTTTTTTTGCTCATCGCTACAGTTTACCCGATGCCATTGCAGTTGCTGTTGTCTGTTGGCCAGTTTCAGGGCGAATGTTTCATCCAGCCAGCGATCACCAACCGCCAGCAGGCGGTCTTCGTGATAGATCCGCGGCCAATTCTGGCGCTCCCAGGGAGGCACACCGGCCTGCTGCATCAATTGAGCGACCCGGCAATGATGTTCGCGTCCGGGCAGCTTCAATCGTTCCCCGGTGGTGCCGCTGCAAACCCGCAGATTCTCGCTCAAATGCCCGGGCGGGGGACCATCCAGGGTCAACCTGCCCAGGCCGGCGGGCAGGGTCAGCGACTGAGCTGGATTCCAGTCAAGCTGGTAAGGGCAGGGTGGTTCAGGGTCGCTCATCCATAGCTTGTGGTTCCAGGCCCGGAGGCAGCCGTCCTGCCATCGCAATTCCGGCTGACGATCCGGTGACAGCGGATCAAGTTGTTCGAGAAAGCTGTCCAGGCGACGCCCGGGCGGCGGGGACAAGCCGTTGGCCAGGCACCAGGCCTGCAGAATCTGTCCCTGACGATAACCGGACAGGCCGAGCAGGTAGTCAAGATCGAGTGTTTCTTCAGCGCATTGGGCTGCGCGAAGATCATCGGCGACCAGCTTGTCGATCTCCTCGGCGGCACCGCGGCTCAGGCGGGCACTGCGCAAGATGGCCTGGTCAGCGCCCGGCCAGCGAGACCGCAGCGAGGGCAGAATGGTCCGGCGGAGAAAGTTGCGGTCAAAGTGATCGAGCTGATTGGCCGGGTCGTCGATCCAGTCGAGTCCCGCGTTTTTCAATGCCTGCTGGATTGTTGCACGGTTCCAGTTGAGCAGTGGCCGGAGCAGCCATCGCCCCTGTTGCTGACGGATGTTTTCGATTCCGGCCAGACCATGTGGTCCGCTGCCGCGCAAAAGACGCAACAGTACGGTTTCAGCCTGATCGTCGGCATGATGAGCAGTCAGCAGTGTTTCGCCGGGGTCGAGACTGGCAAACAGAGCAGCATAGCGCGCGCTGCGCGCAGCCGCTTCCGGACTGCCGGAGGATTGAACGGTAACCTTTTCGATCCGGCACGCCAGTCCCAGTCCACCGGCAAGTTCGACTGCCTGGCTGGCGCGTTGGCCACTGTCCGGATCGAGACCATGGTCGATATGCAGGCAGGAAACCGGACGATCGAGCTTGCAGCGGGAAAGTCGCCAGGCCAGGCACATCGAATCGGCTCCGCCACTGAAGGCCAGCACGATCCTGCCTTGTCCGGGGAACTGCTCCGGCAGCGGATCAAGATCGGGCAGCGGGTCGGCCGGTCGACTCACGCGCGCTCGAAGGCGGCAAATCCCATCAGGCGCTGGTAACGATCGTCGAGAAGTTCGGCGGTGCCTTTCGGCTCGAGATGGTCTAGCTGGGCGACGATGGTTTCCTTCAGCCGGACCGCTACATGCTGAGGTGAACGATGGGCACCGCCGAGCGGCTCCTTGATGACCTTGTCGATCAGCCGCAGTTCACGCAAGCGTCGGGCGGTGAGCCCGAGCGCATCGGCGGCAGTCTCGGCCTTGCCGGCGTTCTTCCACAGAATCGAGGCGCAGCCTTCGGGTGAGATCACCGAATAAACGCTGTACTGCAGCATGTTGATGCGATCACCGACGCCGATAGCCAGGGCGCCGCCCGATCCGCCTTCGCCGATCACATTGCAGATGATCGGAACCTTGAGCCGGGACATGACAAACAGGTTTCTGGCAATGGCCTCGGACTGGCCGCGTTCCTCGGCACCGACGCCCGGGTAGGCACCGGGTGTATCGATAAAGGTCACCACGGGCAGATCGAAACGCTCGGCCATCTGCATCAGCCTCATCGCCTTGCGATAACCCTCGGGGCGGGGCATGCCGAAGTTGCGCTGGACTTTCTCCCGGGTATCGCGTCCTTTCTGGTGACCGATCAACATCATCGAGCGGCCATCAAGCATCGCCAGACCGCCGACGATCGCCTTGTCGTCGCCGAAATGCCGATCTCCATGCAATTCTTCGAAGCGATCGAAAATCATCGGGATGTAGTCAAGCGTGTAGGGCCGCTGCGGATGTCGCGCGAGCTGTGAAATCTGCCAGTCGCTCAGTCCGGAAAATATGGTCTCGGTACGTTCGCGACACTTGGCTTCAAGGCGCTGGATTTCTTCTTCGAGATTGAGCGAATTGTCCGAGCCGACGTTGCGCAACTCGCGGATCTTCGCCTCGAGTTCGGCAATCGGCTGTTCGAAATCCAGGTAGTTCGGATTCATGGGCGGTGTTCGGGTCTCGTCAAGGGCAAGTGAACTGCAGTATAGCTTTAGCGCTGGTCAGGATGAACCCCGAACATGTCCGACCGTGATCGGTCCTCTGGGGATGTTTGAGCTCTTCCAATGCTGAATCGCCCAGGCCAGCAGTTCATCGATCGTGTTCCGGCCGGCGGGCGGCGAGTGGCCCAGTACCTCAAGCGCCTCGCGGATATTGGCAGCCGGGGGCTGGCGATGGACCGGATCGTCGCCTTCGGATTTACTGAGCTTGCGACCATCGGCATCCACGATCAGCGGGAGATGCAGGTAATCGGGAAGCGGTAATTCCAGCGCTTGATAGACCAAGATCTGGCGCCCGGTCGATTCGATCAGATCAGCGCCTCGAACCACTTCGGTCACGCCGGCCATGGCGTCGTCAACGACCACCGCCAGTTGATAGGCCACCAATCCATCGGCACGCCGGATGACGAAGTCACCCGTTTGCCGGGCCGGGATCTGATCGCAGCGACCCTGAACACCATCCTGAAATGAAATCGTTTCTTCGCCGGCACGCAAGCGCACGCTGCGGGGGGCTTTGCCGCTCGGCAGACCGTTGCGGCAACTGCCGGGATAAATGCCGTCTGCGGGGAGATCCGAACGGGTGCAGGCGCAATGAAACGCCTTGCCGCTGTCGATCAGGCGTTCGAGTGCCGCCAGGTGGTCTGGCCGGCTGTCCGCCTGCCAGCGGACGGGTTGATCGGAAATCAGGCCATGCTCAGCCAGGGTTTTCAGCTGGCGCCGGGCGGCGCCGGCCACTTCACGGGGTGGGTCGATGTTTTCAATCCGGACCAGCCACTGGCCGTCGTTGGCACGGGCCTGAAGATAACTGCCAAGCGCGGCGACTAGGGAACCGAAATGCAGGTCGCCGGTCGGTGACGGTGCGAAGCGACCGATGTAGGAGGATGTCATGGCAATGAATCAATGCAGACTTGTATTTTCAGATTGAAACATCCATTTTACCCAGAGTCGTGATAATTCACCGAGTCTGAATCAATTCAAGGAACAACAATGCGTCGCATAGCACTTTTTCTGGGTACCAATCTGGCCGTGCTGGTAGTGCTCGGCGTGGTGATGAATCTGCTCGAGCCCTGGCTGGTCCGGCAGGGGATCAATGTCAACAATGCTGCCATTCTGATCATGGCCCTGCTGTTCGGTATGGGCGGCGCGTTCGTGTCATTGCTGCTGTCGAAGCGGATGGCGTTGTCGAGCACCGGCGCCAGGGTGATCACCCAGCCATCGAGCCAGGTGGAACGCTGGCTGGTCGATACGGTTGCCCGCCAGGCAAAAGAGGCCGGTATCGGAATGCCCGATGTGGCCATCTACGATGCACCGGAACCCAATGCCTTCGCGACCGGCGCCTCGCGCAACAATTCGCTGGTCGCGGTCAGTACCGGTCTTCTGCGCGCCATGCAGCCCAACGAAGTCGAAGCCGTTCTGGCTCATGAGGTCAGTCACGTGGCCAACGGCGACATGATCACGATGACCTTGCTGCAGGGCGTGCTGAACACCTTTGTGCTGCTGCTGTCGCGGGTACTCGGTCAGATCATCGATCGGGCCGTGTTTCGCAGTGACCGCGGTTACGGACCAGGCTACTTCATCTCGGTCATCGTTCTGCAGCTGGTCCTGGGCGTGCTGGCCAGCATGATCGTGATGGCCTTTTCCCGCTGGCGCGAATTTCGCGCCGATGCCGGTGGTGCCCGGCTGTCCGGTCGCGGCAACATGATTGCCGCCCTGGAACGGCTCAAGCAGGCGCATCAGCCCAGCCATCTGCCGGAGTCGGTCGAGGCCTTTGGAATTCGCGGCCGGGTCGGGCAGGGTCTGAAGCGGCTGCTGATGAGTCACCCGCCAATGGACGAGCGCATTCGCGCGCTCGCCGAAGGTTCTCGCTAGACTGAGGCTTCTTCGCGGACGAAATCGCCCTGGATGAGGGTGATTCCGAATTGCCACAGGGTCGCCAGGTCGCCGGTATGTTCGACTTTCGGTGCGATGACCCGGACCTGGTGTTCATCGGCATAGGACACCAGGTTCGACAGTTGCTGACGCAGGCTGTCATTGCCGCTCAGGTTCTGAATCATTTCCGGAGCCATGCGCAGGAAATCGATCTCCAGGTGTCGCAGCAGCGGTTCGACATCGGAATCCGGGGCCACATCGCACAGGGCGAAACGCGCTCCCAGCGGCTTGAATTTTTCGATAAAGGTCTGCGCTCGCCTGATCTTGTCGCGCACTTCGGGTTCGCGGAAGCCCCAGATCACATGTTCCGAGTCGAGCTGGCCGGTTTCCAGCAGTTTGCTGATCCGACCCAGTGCCGACTCATCTGCCAATGTATCCAGACATAGCGGCACCAGCCAGTGGTGGTCTTCCTCGGTCTGCTTTTCCGCCAGGGCCGAGGTCAGTCGCCGGAGCATGTCTTCATCCAGTTTGACGGCCATGTCCAGTCGTGCTGCGGCCGGCAGGTAGGTTCCCGGCATCAGAACCTCGTCACTATCTTCGGTGCGCAGCCGGGTTTCGACTTCGTTGATCAGGAAGCCATCGTCGTCCATGCTGGTGATTTGCGAGGTGACCAGGCGGAACTCGTCGTTGTCGAGCGCGTGATGAAGACGCTCGGCCCAGGCAGCATCATCTTCATCGGCATCACCACTGACGCGCGGACGATAGCGCACATAGGCGTTGCCACCCGCTCGCAGCGCTTCGGACAAGGCGGAATTGGATTGGGCAACCAGCGTATCGGGGTCGGCGAGTTCGCTGCCGGCTATCGCAAGACCCACGCTGGCCGAAATGGTCAGGCTGGTATCGCGGACATCGATGATTCGTCCGGAACAGTGGTCGACAATGCGAGCTGCCAGTTTTTCGGCCTGCTCGCGAGTCGTTGTATCGACCAGAATGCCGAATGCATGATCGCTGACCCGGGCCATTGCCAGATTGTCGCCGACGGCCTTGGCGAACAGATCGGCTGACTCCCGAATCAGGGCATCGGTGGCACCCAGGCCCAGCTTGGATTGCAGTTGATCGTGCTTGTCCAGGCTGATCATCAGAACGGCCAGGCCGGTGCTGTCGTTGCGCTTGGTGGATTCCTCCCTCAACAGGTCAAGAAAGGCCTGGCGATTGAGCAGGCCGGTGAGCATGTCGGAGGTCTTGAGTTTTTCAAGCTCCCGGGCCAATTCCGGGTCGGCCTGGCTGATCTGTTCGCGGACCAGCATTTGGGCGCAGTATTCGCCGCCGTATCGAGCCGGAGAAAAGTCCACCGTGGCCTGGAAATCCGAGCCATCCTGACGATGAGCATTCAGGGTCATCGCCTCGTCGGGGATATCGTCGCGAGACAGGGCCTTGAGAACCTTCTTGATGTCGGGTACTTCCTCACTGGCCGAGAGCAGATCCAGCATCGAAAGACCTTCGAGATCCTCGAAGCTCTCGTAGTTGAACAGTTCCAGGTAGGCCCGGTTGGCGTAGATGTGAAGGCCTTCATGAATGTAGGCAATCGCCTCGCTGGAGCTGTCGAGCAGCAGGGTGTAGCGGTCTTCGATTTCCTCCAGGCGGCGCAGCGCGGTTCGCGCATCGCGCCGGGCACGCACCGAGTTGACCAGAAACAGGGTCAGGCGCTTCATCTGCCGGGGATTGGTGGTGAACACCAGCCCTTCGACGCCCGCTGCAGCGGCAGCGACCGCGGACCGGGCATCATCAGCCTTGATTACGGCCATGATCGGGATCGGTTCATCCTGCTCGCGTGCCAGCCGGCTGACCGACTCGAGCAAGCCCAGATCGCCGGGGTCGATGCGTATCAGCACCATGTCGACCTCGTCGGTCTCGAAGGTCCGGCTGACCGCGTTGCTGGTATCGGCGAACAGCGTTCTTACCGCGCTGTCTTCACCAAGAAGCTGGACCAGTTCACGCGGTGCGCTGGGATCGTCAGTTACTACCAGAATCTTGATTTCGGTTATCGGGCTGGCCATGAAAACGGTTCCTGATATTTTTGCTTGTACGCATCAAGGTTGATTGCCAATAACTTCCCCTAAAGCACTGGCAGCTTGTACGGTGCCCCTGCCTGTTCACGCACGAGGCGCGGCACCAGGTAACCCGACAGCTGGACGCGCAACGCGTCGATCAACTGAACGGCCATCTGACGATCAGTATCGAAGCGCGCGGCACCACTGATCCGATCCAGCAGATGAAGATAATAAGGTACCACGCCCGCGCTGAAACTGCGTCGCATCAGTTGACTAAGGTCCTGCTCGTTGTCGTTGATGCCGGCCAGCAGGACGGCCTGGTTGAACAGCGTGGCCCCGGCACGGCGCAGCTGACTCATGGCGCGGTCGACATCGGCGTCAAACTCGGCCGCATGATTGGCGTGAATGACGATCACGACCGGCCAGGGCAACGACTCGATCCATTGACACAGTTCGCTGTCGACCCGGGAGGGCAGGACGACCGGCAGGCGCGTATGCAGCCTGAGCCGCTGGATATGGGGAATGGTGCGGAGTTGATCGGTGAACTGGATCAGACGGGAAGTATCGAGCATCAGTGGATCGCCGCCGGAGAGAATCACCTCCTCGATATCGTCACGGGCGCGGATGTAATCAATGCTGCGACGATCGCGCGCAATGTCGGCATGGTCACTGGTGTAGGGGAAATCCTGGCGAAAGCAGTAGCGACAGTGGATGGCACAGGCACCGGTGGTGATGATCAGGACTCTGCCTGTGTACTTGTGCAGCAGGCCGCGTTCGCGACGGCTGGCGGAATCGCCGACCGGGTCGCTGACAAAGCCGGCCACGGTCTCGTTTTCTCGCGGGTCCGGCAGTACCTGGCGCAACAGCGGATCGTCGGGATCGCCGGAACGCATGCGCCGGGCGTAGGCTTCGGGCACCAGCATCGGAAAGTCGGGGGTGTCCAGGTAAGGTCGGCTGGTATCCGCCAGACCCAGATACTCGAACAGTTCACCGGGGCGGCGAAAGGCCCGTCGCAATTCATCTCGCCACGCGGAATTGTTGGGCCGATGGCCGCTTCGCGCTAGAATAGCGGATTGATTGATTGTATTGACCTTTGTCATCGCCTCTGTCGGCATCGTGTTCAGGCAGGGGCGCTATTGTAATTCGGAGAGACCATGGCGACCTACAGCACCAGCGAATTCAAATCCGGCCTGAAAATCATTCTGGATGGCGATCCCTACAACATTGTCGAGAATGAATTTGTCAAACCCGGAAAGGGTCAGGCGTTCAGCCGGGTTCGAGTGCGCAATCTCAAGACCGGCAGAACGATCGAAAAGACCTTCAAGTCGGGTGATACGGTCGAAGCGGCCGACGTGTTCGAGAAGGAAATTCAGTACCTGTACAACGATGGCGAATTCTGGCACTTCATGGATACTGAAACCTTCGAGCAACTGGCGGCCGGCGAAGCGGCGATTGGTGACGGTGCCCAATGGCTCAAGGAACAGGACATGTGCATGATCACCTTGTGGAACGGCGAGCCGCTGACCGTCCTGCCGCCGAACTTCGTCGAGTTGAAGATCATCGAAACTGACCCGGGCCTGAAGGGAGATACCTCGGGCAGCGGCGGCAAGCCGGCCAAACTCGAAACCGGGGCGACCGTTCGGGTGCCGCTGTTCGTTCAGGAGGGCGAGGTCGTGCGCGTGGATACGCGCAAGGGCGAGTACGTTTCAAGGGTCAAGGAGTAACGATGCCGGGCAGCCTGCGCGCACTGGTTCCGGACTGGGTCGTACCGGTCTGTCCGGAAGATGAGGTGCTGGATGAGCATGCGGTAGTGATCGACGATCAGCGAATCGTCGATATTCTGCCTGCCCATGAGTTGACCCAACGGCATCCCGGCCTGGACACACAGCGGTTGAAAGGCTGTGCTTTGATTCCCGGTCTGATCAACGCGCATGCCCACTCGGCCATGGCCCTGATGCGCGGACTGGCCGACGACCTGCCGCTGATGCGCTGGCTGGAAGACCATATCTGGCCGGCCGAGCAGCAGTGGGTCGGTCCCGACTACGTGCGCGCAGGTTCCGAGCTGGCGATCGCCGAAATGCTGACCGGCGGCACGACCTGCTTCAACGACAACTACTTTTTTCCCGACGTGACCGCAGCGACCGCGATCAAGGCGGGCATGCGGGCCGTGGTCGGGCTGCCGATGATCAGTCTGCCAACTGCGTGGGCGCAGAGCGAGGATGAGTACTTCAGCCGCGGACTGGACGTACACCAGGCGCTCCAGTCCGAAGCGCTGGTATCGACGGCTTTTGCACCCCATGCGCCCTACACGGTCAGCGATTCGGCGTTCGAAAGAATGCGCGAACTGGCCGAGGAAATGGATATCCCGGTTCATCTTCACCTGCTTGAAACTGCCGGCGAAATCGACGGATCGATGGCCCAGCACGGCAAGCATCCGCTCGACCGTCTGGATCAGCTCGGACTGCTGGGTCCGCGCCTGCTGGCCGTACACATGACCCAGTTGACACCGGTCGATATGAACCGGATTGCGCGTGCCGGAGTTCACGTGCTGCATTGTCCGGCGTCGAACCTGAAGCTGGCCAGCGGCATCTGTCCGGTAGCCGGACTGGACGAGCTGGGAATCAATGTCGCCATCGGTACCGACGGTGCGGCCAGCAACAATACCCTGGACATGTTCGCTGAAATGCGCCTGGCTGCGCTGTTGGCCAAGGGAGCGAGCGGCAACCCTGAAGCTGTTCCGGCAGCGCGGGCATTGTCGATGGCCACCATCAACGCTGCCAGGGCGCTGGGGCTGGATGAGCAGATCGGTTCGATCGAAGTCGGCAAGCAGGCGGACCTGGTTGCGGTTCGTCTTGACGCCCTTCAGACCAGTCCGGTGCATCATGTGATTTCACAGCTTGTGTATGCCTGCTCAAGTCATCAGGTCAGCCATGTGTGGGTTGCGGGTCGTGCGCTTGTCGAGGACGGCAGATTGCTGACGCTCGATGCCGAGCACATTGCCCGTCAGTCGCGAGAGTGGCTGCGCCGACTCAAATCCCACGCCTGACCACCCAACGAATAGCGCAACCATGACAAACCCGATACCCGAAAATCTGGATCCGGCCGAAGCGGAGAAATTCAATGCGCTGGCGGCACGCTGGTGGGACCCGGAAGGAGATTTCAGGCCGCTGCATGATATCAACGGGCCGCGAGTGGACTACATATCCCGCCGCGTTGACCTTGCCAGCGCCCGGGTCCTGGACGTTGGCTGCGGCGGCGGCATCCTGTGCGAGGCATTGGCGCGGAAGGGTGCCTCGGTAACCGGAATCGACGTGGCCGAAAAGGCCCTGAGCGTGGCCCGGCTTCATCAGACCGAATCGGGCCTGGAGATTGATTATCGCCGGATCACTGCCGAAGCCCTGGCCGACAGCGAGCCGGAGCGTTTCGATCTGGTCTGCTGCCTGGAAATGCTTGAGCATGTGCCCGATCCGGCGCAGACGGTGACCGCCTGCGCGCGACTGGTCAAACCCGGCGGGCAGCTGGTGTTCTCGACCATCAATCGCAATCCGATCGCGTGGGCGGGCGCCATCGTCGGGGCGGAATATGTGCTGGGCCTGTTGCCCAGGGGTACTCATCGCTATGATCGCCTGATTCGTCCGGCTGAACTGGCCGAGGCCTGTCGCAGTGCTGACCTGGATGTGGCTGACATCGTCGGCATGAGCTACAACCCGTTTTCACGTACCGTCAGAATCGGCGGCCGCCCGACGATCAATTACCTGTTGCACGCCAGCCGTCCAGTCTGATGGTCGCCGGACGCTTTCGAGCGGTACTGTTCGACCTCGACGGTACGCTTGCGGATACCGCGCCGGATCTGGTCGGATCGCTCAACCGTCTGCGCCTTGTCAGGCAGTTGGCTGCGCTGGACGAGTCTGAACTCAGACCGCTCGTGACCCGTGGTGCTGCGGGGCTGATCGAAGCCGGCTTCGGCAGCTTGCCGGCCGATCAGTTCGAGGCCCTGCGCGGTGAATTTCTCGAACATTACCGGGCCAACCTCTGGGTTCACAGTCGCGGCTTTCCGGGTATCGACAGTCTGCTTGGGCAATTGAAAATGGCCGGCCTGTCTCTGGGTATCGTGACCAACAAGATCGAATCCCTCGCTGAGCCGGTTGTGAAGCAGGCCGGGTGGCACCATCTGTTTGGCTGTCTGGTCGCCGGTGATACAACGGAACGCTCCAAGCCGGACCCGATGCCGGTAGTGGAAGCCTGCCGACGACTGAACATGGTACCTGGCGAGACTGTGTTTGTCGGCGATGACCGACGCGATGTGCTGGCCGGCAAGTCTGCCGGTTGTTACACCGTGGTGGCGTCCTGGGGCTATATCGACGAGCCGGATTCCATCGCTGCCTGGAATGCCGATGCGATCATTGACCATCCGTCCGAACTGATCGGGCTGTTGGAAATCGACTGACAGCGAACCATATATTTACATGCTCAAACGACACGATCACCATGGCAACTGAAACCAGAGATTTCTTGCAGCGAGTCCTGTTCGAGGAGATAAGTGCCCGTTGCGTGCGAGTGCGCCTGGAGCAGGTGCTCAGCGATGTATTTGCCTGGTCTCAGTATCCGGAGCCGGTCGCCCGGCTACTCTCGGAGGCCCTGCTCACCGTGGCCACCCTGTCGTCCGGTATCAAGTTCAGTGGCCGGATCAGCCTGCAGTTGCAATCGGCGGGGCCGTTGAGCCTGCTGATGGCCGATTGCACGGACAGCGGAGGATTGCGCGGCGTGGCTCGGCTGGCTGAAGGGGCTGAACTGAGCGGCGATGAACAGGATCTCTGGCGCAGTCTGGCCGACAAGGGCGTGCTGACACTGACGCTGGATCCGCCCGATGGCGGAGAGCGCTGGCAGGGCATTGTTCCACTGGAAGGCGACAGTATGGCCGAGGCCGTCGAGGCCTATTTTCGGCGATCGGAGCAGCTGCCGACCCGTATTCGCCTGGCCGTGGACAACGGTGTTGCCAGCGCCCTGATGATCCAGAAAATGCCGGGTGAAACGGAAGATGACGACGGCTGGAATCGGCTGGAACATCTGCTGGCAACGGTGTCGTCAGAGGAATTGCTTGAAACCACCGGCGACACCCTGATGAATCGTCTTTTCCACGCTGAAAGCCGGCGCCAGTTTCCGGCCCGGCCGCTGCAGTTCTATTGCCCCTGTTCCAGAGAGCGGGTGCTGGAGGTGCTGAGGGGCCTGGGTGCGGCCGAACTCGAGGACATGATCAGTCAGGGCGAAGCGGTTGAAGTGCGCTGCGAATTCTGTAACGAGGCCTACGACTTTGATCTGCTTGATCTGGCGGACCTGGCCGGCAGTGATCGCGATGGAGGCGACCTGGGAGAGCAATCCCCGGATAATCGGACCATACACTGATGGAGCCGCTGGAGTGGTGTCGTGACCGCCTGCTGGTACCGGGAAATCCGCTGACGGCAAGCCTGGTGTTTGCCGAGCCCGCTCATCGCGATGCCATTCTCGCTCTGCGTACCGCCATCAGCGAGATTGCCGGGTCGGCCGAGGTCGGCGATGTCGGTGTCGGTCAGACCAAGCTGGACTGGTGGCAACAGGCCATCGCCGGCAGCAATCAGGCAGCACAGCGTCACCCGGCACTGCAGGCGCTGGAAAGAACCTCGGTCCTTGCCAGAATCGATCCGGTCGAATTCACTCCGTTGTTGCAGGCAGTCGAAGGGTTGCTGTCACCGCCACGCTTCGAGAATCTGACCGAAACCTGGACATACTGCCGCGGCGTAGGCGGGCAGGCCAGCCGGTTGGAAGCCAGGCTGCTCGGGGCGGACGAGTCGCTGGCCGGTCTGATGAGTGATTTGGGAGCCTCGGCCTATCTGATTCGCATCACGCGTGACCTGGCAATGGATGCCCGGGCGAATCGCTGGCTGGTTCCCCTGGATATTCAGGCCGACTACCAGGTGTCGCGCTCCGACGTGGTCGAAAAGAACATCGGTCCGGCGTTTGACGGGATGGTGCGGACGCTGCTGGATACCGCGATTGGCCGGGCAAACCGGGTCATCGAGGGGCTGGATTCCGATGCCTTGTGGCAGCATCGTCATCTGCTGATTCACTGGTCGCTGGACCGGCGCCTGGCGCTCAGGATTGCCCGGCGGCCTGCTCGTATTCTTGAACGGCGACTGTTGCCGGGACATGCCGGTAACGTCTGGTGCGCATGGCGATCGGCTCGCCGGCTCCGCCGGGGTGTGCCGTTATAGCTGAATTCCGATGCCGAAATTCCAGCGTGTCCGATTCGACCACAGTTCCGGATTGGCCGGCCACAGATGGATTTCCTCGGCTTCGATAACCGGGTAGGTATAGGTAAAATCGCCCACCAGGCGCTCGCGCAGGCCACCAACCCGCCCGAGTACGGTCACGAACCGACCCGGCCCGAAGGTAAGCGGTTCCAGAAAGCCTGGTTGAACTACCAGGAAGCGAACGCCGGGTTCGGCGTCCAGCCGCGGCTGGTCGGCGCGATTGAGCGGGTAGCTGACGACCGCCAGTTCGGTGCTGTCGCTCAGGTTTTCGATTTCGACGACGCGCCCGCCCCAGATCACCAGTTCACCATCGTGAATGTCCTCGGCCAGCACGTGGGCAGGCCCGACCGGGGCAATCGCAACACCTTCCGGTGCGACCGGGCTGCTGGCGCAGCCCATGGTCAGAACGATGCTGATCAGAATAACAATGAATTTAATCTGCACTGATCACCCCCGGGCCCTTGCCGGCGGTCTTTTCGTAAACACCCTGACCGATTTTCTTGTACTGGGTGAAACCGGCCTTCTCGATGTTCGACTCCTTCAGCTTGTGCGCCTGACCCGCGACCACGTTGGGCGGGGAAATCAGCCGACGGACGGGCGCATGGCAGGCCGGGCAGAACTCGATCACCGGGTCGTTGAGCCGCTGCAACACCGTAAACGCAGCCCGGCAGTGGTCACAGCCTGCTTGCTCGCGGTTGATGTATTCGTAAAAGGGCATGACCGACGCTCCGGTAGGAAAACGACTCTATGTTAGCGCACCTGATGCTTTAGAGATCGGTAAACATCTGCGACAATGGCCGATGATATTTACCGTGGACTGAATCGTTGATGAACAGCACTGACAGGCCCGTGTGGCTGGTGACCGGTGCCGCCGGCACCCTGGGCAGCGAACTGGTGCGCCAGGTAATCGCTGGTGGCAGCGATTGCATCGCCCTGGATCGCGACGAGGCCGGCCTGAACCGGCTGCATGATGAGCTTGCCAAATCCGGCCAGAAGCCGCCGGCACTGGTTCCGCTGGACCTGATAGGAGCGGCTCCGGCAGATTACGACAAGCTTGCTGAAACCATGGAAAGCGAGTTCGGTCGGCTCGACCGGCTGGTCCACAATGCCGCGATGCTGGTCGCACTGCGTCCGCTGGTTCATCAGCCGGCCGATGAATGGATGAAGGTGCTTCAGACCGGGCTGACCGGCCCCTACCTGTTGACCAGTGCGCTGTTGCCGCTGTTGCGCGAAACCGGGGACTCGCAGGTGATCTTTGTCAGCGACGACCATTGCCTTGACAAGCCCGCCAACTGGGCGGCCTATGGGGTAGCCCAGGCCGGCAGGAAGTGGATGGCGAGCGCATTGTCGGCCGAACTGGGTTCGGCATCGACGAAAGTGCAGACCATTGATCCAGGGCCGTTCTACAGCCGACTGCGCAGTGCGGCCTGGCCGGTCGCCAGGCCCGATGAGTTTGATCCGATCGCGAGTGTTGCCGCTCGCGTGATCGCTGATATTGAAGGAGGTGTCAAGTAATGTCCAATGACCTGTTCGAAAAAATCGTGCGCCGGGAGATCGACGCCGATATCGTGTTCGAAAACGACGATATCCTGGCTTTCCGGGACGTCAACCCGCAGGCACCGGTTCATATTCTGATCATCCCCAAGCGCCGCATTCCGACCATCAACGACCTTGAAGACGGCGATGCCGAACTGGCCGGCCGGCTGGTGCTGACAGCCCGCCAAATCGCGGCCAGCGAAGGTCTGGCAGAGGACGGCTATCGGCTGGTGTTCAACTGCAACAGTGACGGTGGTCAGTCGGTCTATCACATCCATCTGCACCTGCTCGGCGGACGCCGAATGGAGTGGCCGCCTGGTTGAATCGCTGCCGGGTCACGAACCGGGCTGTATATGCATATCTACTTATGTTCTGATATCATTGCAGTTCAAAGGGTGGTCCGCCGTCGGGCCTGGTAAATGAAACAAGGGGGCATCCCGTTCGGGATGACAGCTATCGCGTGAATTCGAATTCTGTCGATCCTCGTATCGACCGGGTACTCCAGAGTCTGGATCGCGACTTGTTCATCGCGTCCCCGGATCTTCGTTCCATCATTACCGGTCACAGCATTCCTCCACGAAAGGCCGTGCGCCAGATGCTGGCGATGGTCGGCAAAATCCCCGATCGGGCCAGAGTCCTTGTGGTCGGCAGTGGCTCAGGTTACCTGCCGGCGGTTGTCGCCAGTCTGTCAGATCAGGTGCTTGTGCTCGAACGGGACCCCCTGGTCGCCCGCATCGCCCGGCTCAATCTCGCGCGGGCGGGCATTGACAACGTGGAGATCATCGAGCGCAGCGGAGAAGATGGCGCGCCAGGGCAGGCAGTATTCGATCTGGCCATCTGCTCGTGTTATGTCGATCCTGGCGAGCAGCTGATGGGCTCTGTCGTGGCCGAAGGCAGCCTTTACTGCCTTGACGGTGCCGATCGGATGTCACCCGTGTTCAGGCGCTACTGGCGCGGATCAAGCGGCAGTCTGGAAAGCGAGATTCTGGGCACGGTCGTCTACGCACGCGACAGCGGCGAAATTTTGATCGACCTGGGCTACGTCGACCAGCAAACACTGGCCCAGGCGAGAATCGAGGCCGCCACTCGTCGGGAACCGGTACTCAATGTGATCCGGCGAAACCTGCACGTCAACGATGCTGATTTCTATCGCAATCTGGCACGCCAGCATGGCATTGAGTTTCGCAGTGCCGATGAGGTTCTCGACCAGCTTGATACCCGGCTTTTCCAGCGCTACTCGAAAGCGTTCCTCGATAATCAGCGCCTGCTGCCGATTGCCATTGATCAGGGCGACCTGATTGTCGTCACCGACAATCCGGATGCATCGCTGGACAACCTCGCCAGCATGCATGCGGTGGGGCAGGTCAGATTGTTCCTGCTCACGCCGACAGACTTCCGCCGTATCTGGTCGGCCCTGGAATTGACCGGCCAGAGCGAGCAACTGCTCAGCTGGAGTGAGCAGGACAGCACCAGGGCCGGCAACGAGGACCTTCTTGATGCATCGAACAAGGAAGTCAGTCATTACCTGATTTCCATCTACGAGGCCATCCTGCTCGATGCAGTCAGCGCCAATGCCAGCGACGTCCATGTGGAACGCTATGGGAAGCGCATTCGCATCCGGATCCGTGCCGATGGTGAACTGCATGATCTGACCCACTACAAGTTGAGTCCGCGCGATCATTCGGGCTTGATCAACGTGATCAAGGTACGGGCCGAAATCAATATCGCCGAGCGTCGCCTGCCCCAGGGTGGGCGCTCGCAAATGCGGGTCGGCAATACCAACTATGATCTTCGCGTGCAGATTCAGCCTTCACTGCACGGTGAACATGCGGTGATCCGGCTGCTGTCCCAGACCGGGCGAGTGCTCGGTCTTGGAGAACTGGGCATGGCGGAGCGGGTGGCCCGCCTCTATCAGCGTTTATTGGACAATCCGGCCGGACTGGTGCTGGTGGTCGGACCGACAGGGTCCGGCAAGTCCACGACCTTGTATGCCGCATTGCAATCGCTGGCCGATGATGGTCGGCGCAAGGTCATCACGGTCGAAGACCCGATCGAATACTCGATCGACAATATCCAGCAAACGCGTGCCCGGCCGGATATCGGGTTTGGTTTTGCCGATGCGATGCGCTCCTTCGTGCGCCAGGACCCGGACGTCATCCTGGTCGGTGAAATACGCGACAGTGAAACGGCACTCGAGTCGATCAGGGCTTCGCAGACCGGTCACCTGGTGCTGTCGACCTTGCACAGTAATGATTCGGTCGATGCGCTGCAGCGTCTCTATGACCTCGGCGTGCTGCCCAATTCGATTGCCAGCGAGCTGCTGGCCGTGATTGCACAGCGCCTGGCCAAGCGCATCTGCCTGAATTGTCGCCAGCCAGCCGAGCCAGATCCCGTCATTCTGCATGAGCTTTTTCCCGAACAGGTGCCCACCGGTTTTCGCTGTTTCGAGGGCGCCGGTTGCATCGAATGTGGCGGTCGCGGTACGCGCGGCAGAATTGCGGTGGTCGAATTTCTCCATGTCGACGATGATATTCGCGACCTGGTCTCGCGCCAGCCGGCGGTTGGCGAGCTGCGCTGGCGGGCACTGGATTCCGGCATGATAACGATGCGGGACAGCGCCCTGGACCACGTTATCGAAGGCATCATTCCCATGAGCGAGCTGCCGCGACTGCTGCCCCAGGATCGCATGGCTCCGGAAACGCGCGGAGGTCGCAGATCATGAGCAAATCCACTCCACTCCAGCGTCAGCCTGCCGAGATGTACTACAGTGCCGAGCTGAAACGTCTGAAAGCCTGGGATCCGCACCCGGTTCCCCCCGGCTGGAATCTGTCCCCGATAGCGGTCGAGAAATTTGTACTGGGTGATGATGAACTGGAGGTGCAACCGAAGATTGTTGTGGCTCCGGGCGTTATCACCCGGATTGTCATCGGCTTGCTGACTGATCGGGGTTGCCTGTTGATCGGCGAGCCCGGCACCGCGAAGTCCTGGATTTCCGAGCTGATTGCAGCGGCCATTTCCGGTGATTCATCGCTGACGGTGCAGGGTGGCGCAATCAGCCATATCGATCAGCTCCTGTATTCCTGGAACAAGGCGGCCCTGGCTGTTTCCGGTCCGGATCCCAAGGCGCTGGTGCCCAGTCCGATTTATCGCGGAATGCGCGACGGCAAGATCGTACGCTTCGAGGAAGTGGCCCGCTGTCCCCAGCCTCTGCAGGATGCGCTGTTGTCGATTCTGTCTGACCGGGTGATTACCATCCCGGAGCTGAGCAGCAAGGCAGGTGCGCTTTATGCTCGCGCCGGATTCAATGTCATTGCAACTTCCAACAGCGTTGACGAGGGTATCAACCGCATGAGTGCCGCGCTCAAGCGCCGGATGAACTTCGAAATCATTCCTGCTATCCGCTCCCTGGACGCTGAAATTGCGGTGGTCGAGCGCGAGGTGAAAAAGCTCAATGATCAATCCGGGCTGACCGTCAGAGTTCATCGTCCGGTTCTGGAAGTGCTGGTAACCATTTTCCACGAATTACGAAATGGTCAGACTCTGGATGGGCGCAGCACCGATCGTCTGGCCGGGGCAAGCATGTCTACGGCCGAGGCGGTGGGGGTCGGCCATGCGCTATCCGTGCATGCCTATTACTATTCCAATGGTGAACTGGATATCAATCAGCTGGTTCACTTCATTATCGGTTCAGCGATCAAGGACAATGCCGATGACCGTCGGCGTCTGCGACATTATTTTGATACCGAAGTCGCCAGTCGCAGCGGAGAAGCCTGGCAGCAGGCTTATGCCCAGCGCGAGCTGATTTGATAGCATGGCGCGCTGGAATATCTTCAAGGACGGCATTTGAACTCCTCTCTGGCTCAGCAGGATCTCGATCATCTGTTTCATCCGGCCACCGATCTGCTCGGGCATAAATCCAGCGGCCCGATTATCTGGTCGCGCGGCAAGGGGGTTTATGTGTATGACAGTCAGGGGCGGGAGTACCTGGAAGGGATGGCCGGGCTGTGGTGCACCGCGCTGGGTTATGGCGAGAAGGAGCTTGCCCGGGTGGCTGCCGAGCAGATGGAGACGTTTTGTTATGGTCCGCTGTTTGCCGGCCGGAGCAACGAACCCAGCATCCGGCTGGCGACTCGACTGGCGCACTGGGTACCGATTGAAGGGGCGCGCTTTCTGTTCGGTTGTTCCGGCTCGGATGCCAATGATGCCCAGATCAAGCTGATTCGTTACTATTTCAATGCAATCGGGCAGCCGAAAAAGAAAAAGATTCTGTCGCGCGGCAATGCCTACCATGGCGTCACCGTTGCTACCGCTGCGCTGACCGGTCTTCCGGCATTTCACAAGCACTTCGACCTGGCGATGGACGATGTGATTCACCTGACCTCACCGCACTATTACCGCCAGGGTCGGGATGGCGAGTCCGAGGCGCAGTTTGTCGATCGCCTGGCGACCGAACTCGAGGCGGTAATCGAGCGCGAAGGTGCCGATACCATTGCGGCGATGATCGCCGAGCCCCTGATGGGCGCCGGCGGCGTGATTCTGCCGCCGACCGGCTACTGGGAGCGGATTCAGCCGATTCTCAAACGCCACGGCATCCTGTTTATCGATGATGAAGTGGTGTGTGCCTTTGGTCGTACCGGCAACCCGTTTGGCTGTCAGACCTATGACCTGGAGCCGACCACGATGACCATGGCCAAAGCGCTGTCCTCGGCCTATCAGCCGATTTCCGCGGTGGCGGTGCCGCCGTTCATGTACGAGGCTATCGAACAAGCCGCAGGTGGAGTCGGTATCTTTGCCCACGGACTGACCTATTCCGGCCATCCGGTGGCCGCCGCCGTGGCCGATCGCAACCTTGAACTGATGGAAGAGCGCGGCCTGATGGCGCATGCCGCCACTGTCGGCGAGTATTTGCAGCACAGCCTGGCGCCGTTGGCCGACCATCCGCTGGTCGGCAATCTTCGCGGCATCGGCCTGATCGCCGGACTGGAACTGGCCGCCGACAAGACCACTGGGAAACCCTTCGATCCGGCCGAAAAAATGGGCTTCAAGGTCGCCGCCGCCTGCCTGGAAGCCGGCCTGGTCGTGCGCGCCATCCCCGGCGACATCATCGCGATCTGTCCGCCGTTGATTATTGACGAGGATCAGGTGGATGAATTGGTTGAAAAACTTGCAAGGGGGCTGGATAAGGTAATGGAGGAAACAAGGGTTTAGGGTTTACGGTAAACAATGGTAGGTCGGGGCGACGTCCCCGACGGTCACGGTTCTCCGTTGGCACCACAAGCCCGGATTATCAGACAGTCAGATCCTGATATTCTGGATGGCGTTGGATCCAGGTCTTGACGTAGGGGCAGACGGGTTTGACCTTTAGTCCTTCGGAACGGGCCCAGTCGAGGGCATGCTGGGTCAGTTGACCGGCAAGGCCTCGACCGCCGACGGCGTCGGGCACTCGCACGCTGTTCATGGAGACCACATCCCCCGACCGGGTAAATTCCAGCACACAAGTCTCACCTTCCACCACCATGGAAAAACGGCCAGCATCCAGTTCGAGTTGAATCTCGTTTTCAGTCATTTAAACCTCCTTTTGCTTCAAAAGCACGCCTTCGGCGACAACCGATGCCTTGAATCCGGGCCAGTGGTGGCCACGGAGAATCATGACCTGTGTTTAATACAGGAACCGTGTCCGAATAGTAGCAGGCACCTTGTCCAGTTCAGCCACCAGTGCCGGGGTATCCGGTGCTTCGACGTCCATCACCACATAACCGATATCCGGCAGGGTCTGCAGGTACTGGGAAACGATATTGATGCCGGCGCTTGAAAACAGGTTGTTCAAGGCCTGCAGGACGCCGGGTTCATTGCGGTGAATATGCATGATGCGGCGGGCGCCGGCGTGGTCGGGCAGGGCGACTTCGGGAAAATTGACCGCACCCATGGTCGAACCGTTATCGGAATAGCGAACCAGCTTGGCTGCCACGTCCAGCGCGATATTCTCCTGGGCCTCGCGGGTGCTGCCGCCGATGTGCGGTGTCAGCAGGACATTGTCCATGCCGCGCAGCTCCGACTCGAAACGTTCGTCGCCGCTCGACGGTTCGGTCGGGAAGACATCCACGGCGGCGCCACCCAGATGTTGCTGCCGCAGTGCCTCGGCCAGCGCCGGAATATCGACGACCTTGCCGCGCGATGCATTGATCAGATGACTGCCCGGTCGAAGGGTGGCCAATTGCTTCGCTGCGATCAGGTTTCGGGTCTGTTCGGTATCGGGTACATGCAGGCTGAGCACATCGGCGACTTGCAACAAGTCATCCAGGCTGGCAGCCGGTTCGGCATTACCGAGCGGAAGCTTGTCGACGATATCGTGATAAATCACTTTCATGCCCAGCCCTTCGGCCAGGATGCCGAGCTGTGAGCCGATATGACCGTAACCGACGATTCCGAGAACTTTACCGCGAACTTCGTGTGAGCCTTTGGCCGTTTTCAGCCAGTCGCCACGATGGGCCGCCATGTTCTTGGCCGGAATGCCGCGCATCAACACGATGATCTCGGCCAGCACCAGTTCGGCCACCGAGCGGGTATTGGCATAGGGCGCGTTGAAAACCGGAATTCCCCGTCGGCGAGCAGCGGCAAGATCAACCTGATCGGTGCCGATGCAGAAACAGCCGATCGCGGTCAGTTTGCCGGCGGCTTCAAGCACTTCGTCCGTGATGCGGGTACGTGAACGGATGCCGAGAAAGTGGGCATCGGCAACCGCAGCCAGCAGATCGTCGTGTTCAAGCGCGCCGGAACGGGTCTCGACGCTGTGATAACCCGCCTTGCCAATATACTCGGGAGCGCGATCGTGCACGCCTTCGAGCAGCATGAAATTGATTTTATCCTTGGCCAGGGAGTAGTTGGGGGCACTCATTGCAGTCAATTGAGCCTTGATTGAAACGAATCTGGGTGCATTATGGCAGGATCATCCCCGACGATTCGAAACCCGGACCAAATTACCTGATGGAAAGACTGACAGATCCCGAAAGCCTGAACCACTACGGTCGCGACTGGACCCGTTTCTGGCAGCCGGCAGCCACAGCCGTGGTGTTCCCGGAATCGATTGACGATGTGGTCGACATCGTTCGCCAGGCACGCGCCGACGGGTCGAAGCTGGTTCCCAGCGGTGGTCGGACCGGATTGTCCGGCGGTGCGGTTGCCGCAAACGGCGAGATTGTCGTCTCGATGGAACGCATGCGCCGGTTGATCGACTTTGATGCCGCCGAGCCCAGCCTGACGGTCGAAGCGGGCATGACCGTCGGCACGGTGCAGCAAACAGCGGTCGAGAATGGCTGCTACTACCCGGTGGACTGGGCGGCAGCGGCTTCCAGCCAGGTCGGCGGCAGCATTGCGACCAACGCCGGGGGCATACGCGTACTGCGCTATGGAATGACCCGGGAGTGGGTTCGCGGGCTGACGGTGGTGACCGGTACCGGCGAGGTCCTGCGTCTGAACCAGGGACTGATCAAGAACAATACCGGATATGATCTGCGCCAACTCATGGTGGGCAGTGAAGGAACGTTGGGGATTGTCGTCGAGGCAACCCTGGGACTGCTGCCGCCGCCACCCGAGCAATCGGTACTTTTACTCGGATTCACCGGCCTGGATGCCCTGATGCCGGCGCTGAGTCTGCTGCGCAGATCTCTCCGCTTGTCGGCATTCGAGTTCTTTGATCGTCGTTCGGTCGATCATGTTGCCCATGCCACCGGGCAGACGTTTCCACTTGACGCCGGTGCCTGCCCGTTTTTTGCCGTGGTCGAATTCGACGACCCGGAACAAAGTGTCCAGGACCAGGCGCTGGGCGTTTCCGAGCAACTGGTTGACGAGGGCCTGGTGGCTGACGGCACGATCAGCCAGTCCGGTGCCCAGGCTGCCGAACTGTGGACCTGGCGCGAGGCGATCAGTGAGTCGATTGCGCCGATGACACCCTACAAGAATGATCTGGCGGTCCGGGTGGGGCGGGTGCCGGACTTCCTCGATGACCTTGATGCGCTGGTCAGACAACGCTATCCGGATTTCGAGGTGGTCTGGTTCGGGCATATCGGGGATGGCAATCTGCACATGAATGTGCTCAAACCGGAAAACTGGTCGATTGACGAATTTCACGCGGCCGGTCGCAAACTCAGTCCGGCGGTATTCGAACTGGTCAAGCGCTACCAGGGCAGCATCTCGGCCGAGCACGGGGTCGGACTGCTCAAGCGCGATGATCTGGCCTGGTCGCGCTCGGAAGAGGAAATCGAGTTCATGACCCGGATCAAGGCCGCCTTCGATCCGGACGGGATCATGAATCCCGGCAAGTTGCTGGTGGCGTCTCAAGGGTCATGAGTGACCCGGCAGTCTGCTATTGTTGCTGACGAGAACACTAATCAGCAAACAACCAACCACACGAGTATTTACGATGAAGCGAATTTTTCTTGTCCTCTGTCTGAGCCTGATGGTATCGGCGGTTGCAGCCGAAAGCATGGGCCTGGAAGCGATTGCGAAACTCCAGTCAGTCAGTGAAATTGCGGTCAGTCCCGACGGTCGTCATATTGCCTACACGGTCAGCGTTCCCCGTGATCTGTCCAGGGAAGACGATGGTCCGGCCTGGTCGGAACTGCATGTGGTGGGTCCGGATGGTGAAAGCCAGCCGTTTATCACCGGTCAGGTCAATATCGGCTCGATCAGCTGGCAACCGGATCGCGACGCCATCGCTTTCATTGCCAAGCGCGGTGAGGATGAGCACGCCCAGCTTCACCTGATACCGGTTCGTGGAGGTGAGTCGCGCAGGCTGGCAGAGTTGCCCGGTGGAATTTCAGGCTACAGCTTTCATCCGGATGGCACCCGCGTCGCGCTGATCGGTACCGAGCAGCAGAATGAGGATGAACGGGAGCTGGCTGACCGGGGTTTTGATCAGATCATTTATGAAGAAGGCCTGCTGAATCGGCGTCTGTTCATTCAGTCGCTGACCGGAGTCCAGGGAGAATCGGAGGCGCTGGATATCGAAGGGTCGATTCAGGCTGTCGAATGGTCGCCCGCCGGCGATCGACTGGCGGTCAAGGTCACCCCGAACCAGTTGGTGGACGACACCCTGATGTTCCAGCGTATCCGCATCGTTACGCCCGAGGGAGAAGTACTCGGCCGGGTTGAAAATCCCGGCAAGCTGGGCGCAATGGCATGGAGCCCGGACGGAAGCCATCTGGCCTTTATTGGTACAACCATTGTCAACGATCCCAGTGAGGGCCGGTTGCTGGTGGTCGGCTCCAGCGGCGGAGACTGGAACCACCTGATGCCGGGGCTTGAGGGCCATATCAGGCAGCTGGGCTGGAGCACCTCCGGTGAGCTGTTGTTTGTCAGTCATGAAGGGGTTGAAACGCGAGTGGGTCGAATTTCACTGGATGGCTCGGAGCAGTCCGGCATTCTGCATCAGCCTGAGTTGATCGTGGGGCGTATCCACGCCAGCGACAATGGCAAGCTGGCCCTGACGGCATCGACACCTCGTCACCCGAACGAGTTGTTTGTAATCGAGTCGGGAGAATCGGAGCCCCGGCGGCTGACCCGGTCCAACGACTGGCTTGATGCGGTCGACATGGCCCGACAGTCGGTTTTCGAATACCAGGCCGAGGACGGACTGGAGCTGCAGGGATTGCTGGTCTGGCCACTGGATTACCAGGAGGGTCAACGGTATCCGCTGATTCTGGCCGCCCACGGTGGACCGGAGGCACATTACTCCAACGGCTGGTTGACCAGCTACAACCTGCCGGCCCAGCACGCGGCGGCCGAAGGCTATTTCATGTTCTATCCGAACTATCGCGGCAGCACCGGGCGCGGGGTGGATTTCACCCTGCTGTCGCAGGGCAGGCCGGCCAAAGAGGAGTTCAGCGATCTGGTCGATGGGATCGACGCGCTGATCGAGGCAGGTCTGGTCGATGCTGATCGAGTCGGAATCACCGGCGGTTCCTATGGCGGGTATGCCTCGGCCTGGGCGGCAACCTACTACTCGGAACGCTTCGCGGCTGCGGTGATGAATGTCGGGCTGTCAGACAAGATCGCGATGTTCGGCACCTCGGATATTCCCCAGGAACTGTATCTGGTTCACTACCGCACCTGGCCGTGGGAAGACTGGGATCTGTACCGCGAGGCCAGCCCGATTTTCTACGCTGATCGGGCGCGCACACCGCTGTTGATCCTCCACGGGGCGGCTGACCCTCGTGTAGACCCGACCCAGTCGCGCATTCTCTATCGCTTCCTGAAACTGCAGGAGAACCCGCCGCCGCTTCGTCTGGTGCTGTATCCGGGAGAAGGTCACGGCAACGCCCGCGCTGCTTCACGCTGGGATTACAGTCTGCGCCTGATGCGATGGATGAATCACTATCTGAAAGGCGAGGGCGGTGATCCTCCGCCGTATCAGCTTGATTACGGCCTTGAACCGGACAATGAGGACTGAGCATGGATGAGGCCAGATCCAGCCAGATTCTGGAGAAACTCAATGCCAGCAACAGCGATACCCTGATGGCACATCTGGGTATCGTCTACAGCGCCGTGGGCAATGACTTTCTTGAGGCACAGATGCCGGTCAATGCATCGGTTCACCAGCCGATGAAGATCCTGCATGGTGGAGCGACAGCGGCGCTGGCCGAGTCGGTGGGCAGTGCCGCCTCGGCATTGCAGATCGACCTGAAGCGCCGGTTTGCAGTCGGGATGGCGCTCGACATTCATCATCTCAAAAGCATTTCCAACGGCTTGATAACCGCTCGGGCCGAGCCGATTCATCTGGGCCGCTCGACTCACTTGTGGGATATTCGGGTTCGCGATGAGCAGGACAACACCATCGCGGTATCGCGACTGAGCATGATGGTGCTGGACAGGCGAGATTAAGGACTAGACCGTTTCCGACTCCACTCGATTGCCGCCGCGGTGGCGGGCCTGCTCGAGCATTTCCGAGGCGCGTTCGAGGTAGTGTTCGGCTCGACACTCGCCCTCCGGTCGGGCGATAAAAAGCCCGACACTGACCGTGATCAAGCCGTTGGTGCCGGACAGTGCGAGGTCAGAAACCGCTTCGCGAAAGTCATCGGAGATCTCCTGCGTCTGGTCAGGCAGATCGCCGCACAGCGTAACCACAAAGTCTCCATTTTCTGCCGGGAGCAGCAGGCCCCCGCGCGACTTCGCGATGCTGGCAACTGTTTCGCGCAGGGCAGCAGCGGCGTAACCGGATTCCGGCTCGGCGTCATGGTCAAGACCGATTCGAAGCACGCCGAGGTAATCCTGCTGATTGCGGCAGCGGTCAAACTGTTCGGCTACCTGGCGGAGGATCTCGGGGTCGCTCAGCGGCTTGAACCCGCCGGCCGTGCTGGCGGAAGAACGCTCGTGGACTGACAGATTATGTCCATTGTGCTGACGGTTAGTGGCACGTTGACCGTTCTTGCGCAACAGGGCCAGCAGCACCAGCACCAGCGTCATGGCGACCACACCGATCGCACCGAGCTGGACCACGTCGGGTGCGGCGTAGTCGGTCTGCGCGGCCACGGTCGGGCTGACCAGACCGAGGACGACACCCAGCAGCGACAGACACAAGCCGACCATCATCCTGCCAAGCGCATGGTGACGGAACGCATCAATCTCCCAGGGTGGGCAATAGCGGGTGTTCGCGGATTGAGCAGTCGAGTCATGGTCTGACTCGACTGCTATTTTCCCCTTGCTGTATTGCATCTGCTTTTCGGCTCCTGCGGGCAACCTGGTTGCCCGGCTTGAACTTGCTGTCACGCCGATGGCGCGACCCCCTTGAGTCGAAATTGGAAATGCAATAACTGTGCCGACCAGCCGGTTTCAGTCGACAGGCCTGACATCGACCCGCACGCGAATCGTGTCTCCCGGATGATGGCGAGTATTGGTGTGATAGAGCCTGCCGTCATACTCATAGGTCACCCGATAGCCAGTCGCCACCGATTCCTCGCGGTAATCCCGCTCGATCCGGCATTGCTCCTGGGTAACCTGGCGGTAACTTTCCGGTCCACGATTGCGTCGGTCGACGTCTCGGCCGATCGAGCCGCCAAGCAATACGCCGGCGGCGGTCGCTGCACGTTTGCCGTTGCCGCCACCGAACTGATTGCCGATTACCCCGCCGATGATGGCGCCGGCAATGGTGCCGGTGCGCGAGTTGCGTCTCTGGTCAACGCGGACGTAATGGTCTTCTTCCCAGCAGACTTCGCGATTGATCGGGGTGCGTTCAACGCGGTATTCGGGTTTGACGTCAACGACCCTGGCGTGCTGATAGTAGTTTCCGCCAGCCTGCGCCATTCCGGCCGTCAGAACACCGGCCAGCAGAAGAATCGATTTCCTGATCATGATGATGCTCCTTGGGTAAGCGATTGATCACAACGCCATATCGACGTTGCGAAAAAGATTAAGGGAGGTGGGCTGAACCGAATCTGAACTTGTCGGGGATCTTCTACCGATGTGAATCAGGGCTGTCGGTTTGCTGCTGATGGCAGTCTGGATTAGGATGAGTTCGGAAACTCTCAAAACTATCAGGAGACGTGCATGGCCGCGCATGAAACTGCAGCAATTCGCAACCTCGCCCTGTTGGGCCACGCAGGCGCCGGCAAGACCAGCCTGCTGGAAATGCTCCTGGTCAAGTCCGGTGTGCTCGGGGAGCCCGGGACCATTGAGCGCGGCAGCACGGTTTCGGACTTTGATCCACAGGAAAAGGACTACCGGCATTCGCTCAATTCATCCCTGGCATCGCTGCCCTTCGAGGATGTGCATGTCAATATCATCGATACGCCAGGCGATCCGGACTTCCGCGGCCAGACCCTGGCGGCAATGAGTGCGGTCGAAACCGCTGTCATCGTGATCAATGCCAGTAACGGCATCGAGATGTCGACCCGCCGTCTGATGCAACGAGCCAGACAGCGCAAGCTTTGCCGGGTCATCGTGATCAACCGGATGGATGCCGACGATGTCGATCTGGAGCAACTGGTCAGGGATATTCGCGACGAATTCGGAAGCGAGTGCCTTCCAGTCAATCTGCCTTGTGACGATCGCAAGACCGTACGCGACTGCTTTTTCAAGTCCGACGGCCAGACCGACATCTTTTCGCTGGCTGATGCGCACACCGAGATTCTCGATCAGGTGGTCGAGGTTGACGAGGACTTGATGGCTGCCTATCTCGATGGCAAGACCATTGCCCAGGATGCGTTGCACGATGCCTTCGAGAAATCTTTGCGGCAGGGCCATCTGGTGCCGATCTGTTTTACCTCGGCGTTGACCGGAGCCGGTTGCGGGGAATTCCTGAAGTTCTGCAAGCGTCTGCTGCCCAATCCGGTGGAAGGTAATCCTCCCCCTTTCCGCATTGGTCCCGATAATGAGCGGGTTGCGGCAACGGCTGATCCGGATGCGCATGTCCTGGCTCACGTATTCAAGATCACCAACGATCCCTATGCCGGCAAACTCAGTGTGTTTCGCTTGTATCAAGGCACGATCAAAGCCGGTACCCAGTTGTTTGTCGGTGATGAACGCAAGCCGGTCAAGGTAGCCCACCTGTATCGCATGCAAGGCAAGGAGCATATCGAGATCGACACCGCGATTCCGGGCGACCTGTGTGCGCTGGCCAAGCTTGATGACATCCACTACAACGCCGTGCTCCACGACAGCCATGACGAGGATCACTATTACCTCAAGCCGATTGACTTCCCACAACCGATGTTCGGCCTGGCCGTCGAAGCCAGGACCCGCGGTCAGGAGCAGAAACTGGCCTCATCGCTGGCTCGGCTCAGCGAGGAAGACCCATGCTTTCAGGTCGAACACAATCAGGAGCTCAATGAAACCGTGATTCGCGGACTGGGCGAAATGCACTTGCGAATCATGCTCGAACGAATGAAGCTGCGCTACAACGTTGAAGTTGAAACCCGCACGCCGCGAGTTGCCTATCGCGAAACGATCACCCGCCAGGCTGAGGGGCACTACCGGCACAAGAAGCAGACCGGTGGTGCAGGGCAGTTCGGCGAGGTATTCATGCGGGTCCGTCCGCTGGCTCGCGGTGAAGGTTTTTCGTTCAAGAGTGAAGTGGTGGGCGCGGCCATTCCAACCAACCTGATTCCGGCGGTCGAGAAAGGGGTGCGCCAATTGCTCGACGAGGGTGCGATTGCCGGCTTTCCGCTGCAGGACATCGAGGCTATTGTTTATGACGGCAAGCACCATCCGGTAGATTCAAAAGAGGTGGCTTTTGTGGTTGCAGGGCGCAGGGCTTTTCTCGAAGCGATCGAGAATGCCGGGGCGCAGATTCTGGAGCCGATCGTCGAGATGGAAGTCACTGTCCCCGATACCGCGATGGGCGATGTCACCAGCAGCCTGGCGACCAAGCGCGCCCGCATCCAGGGTACCGACAGCTTGCGCGGCGGCATGACCAGTATCAGTGCAGCGGTGCCGTTATCGGCGGTGGCCGATTTCCCTACGGAATTGAAAAGCCTGACCGGTGGCGAAGGCCGCTACACCATCTCGTTCTCGCACTACGAAGCAGTCCCGGTCAATATCCAGAAGGAACTCGTCGAACAACACCAGAACCGGCGCAATGGCGAGGCCTGATATTTTTGATCAGACCGCAACCGAACGCAGGGTTCGGTCAAGTGTCTGAATCTGTTTTTCCAGGTTGGCCAGGCTCGATCGGTTGTCGATGACATAATCGGCAATGTCAAGGCGAGACTCGCGGCTTGCCTGGGACCGGATCATGGCCTGGGCCTGGTGATCGTCAATGTCATCTCGCGCGGTCAGTCGCTCGATCTGAACGTCTTCAGGCACGTCCACCACCACGACCTTGTCGGCGTCACTGAACAAACCACTTTCGACCAAAAGCGGCACGACCAGGACGATATAGTCGGCCTGATCGGCAGCGGCAATACGCGCCTTGACCTCGCCTTCGATCAAGGGGTGGGTGATCGCTTCCAGCAGTTTGCGATCCTGCGGGTCCGCGAATACGCGTTCACGAAGCCCGGATCGGTTCAGGCTGCCATTTTCATTGAGCATATCGTTGCCAAAACTGGCAACAATGCGCTCCAGTCCAGGAGTTCCCGGAGCAACCACTTCACGCGCGATAAGATCGGTGTCGATGACCGTCGCCCCCAGCTTCGCCAGGCCATCGGAAACAGCCGTCTTGCCGGATGCGATTCCACCGGTCAACGCCACGAGCAACGGTCGTTTTCGCGCAGCGGATTTGCCTGCCCCGGTGCCTCGACGCCAGCTGAAAAAGCGCTCGGCCCAGGCCAGCAGTTTCTCCGGCTTGTTGGCTTTCTTCCATTCGCCGGCAGCAAACTTGTTGCCTTCGCTCCAGGTCGGATAGACGTGAATCGTTCCCATGATCTTGTTCAGTCCCAGGCCGTGATTCATGGCCAGCACAAACTCCGGCAGCATTTCTCCGGCATTGGCACCGACGATGGTCACGCCGAGAATTCGATCCTTGCCCGGCTCGGTCAGTACCTTGACGAAACCATAGTCGGCACTTTCGGCAATGGCCCGATCCAGATCATCGAGTTGATAGGTGGTGACATCACATTCTATTTCCTGGTCCACCGCCTCGTCCTCGCTCAAGCCGACCCGGGCGACTTCCGGATCGGTAAAGGTTACCCAGGGCACGGCCCGGTAACTGGTGCGGAACGACCAGAAAGGGCTGATCAGTGCATTGACCGCGGCTGACCAGGCCTGGTGCGAGGCGATATGGGTGAACTGGTAGGGCCCGGCGGCATCACCACAGACGTAGATATTCGGAAAATTCGTGCGCTGGAATCCATCGGTTTCAATGCGCTTGCGCGCATCAAGCCGGACCCCGATGTTTTCCAGGCCATAGCCATCTACCCGGGTCTTGCGTCCCAGTGCTACCAACAACCGGTCGAACTCGAAGACGACTTCCTGGTGCTTGTGTTCACAAACCAGACGCTGTCCGTGCTCGATCCGCAGCGCCTTGTGAGCAGTTGCGACCGTTGCTCCATCACGTTCAAGGTGCTCGGCCAGCAGCTCTCCGGCCTCCTTGTCCTCGCGCGGCAGCAATCGGGGAGCCATTTCAACAACGGTCACTTTTGATCCCAGGCGGGCAAACGCCTGGGCAAGCTCCGAACCAATCGGGCCACCGCCCAGCACCACCAGGCGCTCCGGCAGTTTCTTCAGATCCCACAGGGTGTCTGAAGTCAGAAAATCAGTACCGTCCAGACCGTCGATAGGCGGCACCAGCGGTTCGGCCCCTGTGGCCAGCACAATCGATCGTGCCGATAGGCGCTTGCCGTTGACCTCGACTTCCCAGGGCGAGACCAGTGTCGCTGCGCCCTCAATCACATCCACGCCCATGCCGCGGTAGCGCTCGGGAGAGTCATGTGGCGCAATTTTCCCGATCACTTCATGGACCCGCGCCATCACCTCGCTGAAATCGATTTCGGTCGTGACCCGGCGTACTCCATATCGCTGGCTGTCGCGAGCTTCGGCCATCAGTCGAGCCGTGCGCAGGAGTGCCTTGGAAGGGATACAGCCGGTATTCAGGCAGTCTCCACCCATCGCGTTCTTTTCGATCAGCGCAACCCTGGCCTTGACGGTGGCACCGATGTAGGCCGATACCAGGCCGGCGGCACCGGCACCGATCACCACCAGGTTGTAGTCGAAGCTTGCCGGGCGAGAGTAGCCGCGATAGACCTTGCGTCGCTTCAATAGTCCCAGTATCCAGCGCAGTAACAACGGTAGCAGTCCGAGCAAGACGAAAGCACCGATCAGGCCCGGGGAAAGTATGTCGCCCATTTTATCGATCTGGGCCAGCTGGGTGCCGGCGTTGACGTAAACCACGGTTGCCGGGAGCATGCCCAGCTGGCTGACCCAGAAGTAGGTCCAGGTGCGGATCGGGGTGAGTGCCATCAACAGATTGATCAGCCAGAACGGAAACACCGGGACCAGCCGGAGTGCTAGCAGATAAAAACCACCATCCCGCTCTACGCCGGCATTGATCGCCTTCAGGCGCTTTCCGAAACGCTGCTGAATGCTGTCGCGAAACAGAAACCGGGCGGCCAGAAACACCAGTGTTGCACCGATGGTGCTGGCAAATGACACAGCGACCGTACCGATCAGCACGCCGAACAGTGCACCGCCGGCCAGGGTCAGTACCGCTGCTCCGGGCACAGACAGTGCGGCCATGACGATGTAGACCAGCATGTAGCCGGCAATCATGATCAGCAGATTCGATTCGGTGAACGCCAGCAACTGGTCGCGTCGTTCGCGCAGGGTTTCGAGATTCAGGTACTGGCCGAGCTCGAATATGAAATACGCGGCAATGGCAGCCGCAAACAGCGCGACGATGAAAAGTCTCAACAACAGCTTGCTTGACATCAGCCAGTCTCGTGGAAGTATGGGATGGTAGACCGGATCAGCATAGCGGAGCTTTCAGATGGATTCATGAAGGACGATCATTGGGAACTCGGCGCGCGGCCCAGGCAGGCCCGCTGGATTCCGGCCAGGTCGTTCTCACTTCGAACTGACTCCAACCCGGCTCGAGTCATCAGTTCCCGAACCGCTTCAGCCTGGTCGTATCCATGTTCAATGATCAGCCAGCCACGCGGCTTGAGCAGGATCGCAGCCTGATCGATCAGGCGACGGATCAGGCTCAGTCCATCGCGGCCACAGGCCAGCGCTTGTGCCGGCTCGAAACGCAGGTCGCCTCTGGTCAGGTGCGGATCGTCAGCAGCGATGTAGGGCGGGTTGCTGACAATCAGGTCGAAGGTCTGATCGTTGGTCTGATCGTTGAATGCAGCCAGAAGATCACTCCTGACCAGCCTCACCCGTTCCAGCTCCAGCGCTGCGCGGTTTTGACTGGCAACCTCGAGCGCTTCGGTGGATATGTCGCAGCCCGAAACACTCCAGGCTGGCCGTTCGGCCGCCAGGGTCAGCGCGATGCAGCCCGATCCGGTGCCGACATCGATAACCGCGGCAGTCTCCGGCAGATCCAGCTGCAGTGCCATGTCGATCAGCAGCTCGGTTTCCGGCCTGGGAATCAGAACAGCCGGATTGACCCGGAACGGTCGGCCGTAAAACTCACGTTCACCGAGCAGGTAGGCGACAGGAACACCTTCGGCACGCCGGTTGAGCAGGTCGCTGAAGTGCGTTGCTGCGGCCTGATCCTGAACCGTGTCGTCCAGATGAGCAAACAACCACGCGCGATCGCAGCCGAACGCTGCGGTCAGAAGGAGTTCGGACTCCAGTCGGTCTTCGATCCTGGCCGACCCTGAGTCGCGCAGCTTCCGGTAAGTGAGGGGGGACTTGATGGTCAACGAGGCCGATCATGAAGAGTGACAGGCATTATAGCGAGCACCGGTGGCTTAGCTGAGGTTTCCAAAGAGACTTGATCGGCTGCCCGCGATCTGGCATTCTCCAGACAAATGCCGCACTTGGGGGTGATATGCGCACGCTGATATTGATTGCAATTTTGAGTTTTTCGGGCTGGGTTCAGGCCAGCTGCGAGCTGTCCAGTGCAAGACTGGGTCCGGTAATGGTGGTGACCGGTGACTCCGAACGTCGGGTCGTGGAGGCCAAGCCCGATCGTACCGTTCGGCTGGAAACGCGTTACGGTGGAGCAGCCGGCTACCGCCACGATTTCTACCAGCGCGGCCAGACGGTCCAGATTTACGTCAGTGCCGGCCAGGTAACCCGCATCTGCCGCGTCCGGGATTAAGAATTTCTAAGGAAAATGGTGGCCAGGGGCAGAACCGAAGCGCAGCGAAGCTCGCTGACCGCAGGTCAGCAATCTAACTGCCCGGCGAAGCCGGAGAGGCAGTTCGAAGGAAAGAGTTGTTCGCTGGCGAAGATGCTGCAGTTGAGGAAAATGGTGGCCAGGGGCAGAATCGAACTGCCGACACGCGGATTTTCAGTCCGCTGCTCTACCGACTGAGCTACCTGGCCATTTCTTGCGCTGTTCGGACGACAGGCGTCGCGAAGCCGAGTATTAGAACGGTTTGTCCGATTGAAGTCAACCTCGAAGGGCGGGAAATTTTCCGCATGGCAAGATGTCTTACTGAAAACAACTTTTCAAACAGCCAGTTACAGGAGGCACAGATGCTAACGAGAATGTTCATCATATTGACGGCAGTGCTTGTGCTTACGGCCTGTGCATCGGGCGGGCCGACCCGGGTCGAGGCTGAAGAGGCCTACATCCGTCACGCTGGCCCAGAGCTCAACCGGGTGCGCTACAGTGGGTTTATTCAAGGCTGGCAACCGGTCGGCGATGATTCGGTGCTGATGTCGTTCAGCCGTAACGAATACTATCTGTTCGAATTGTCGCCACCATGCAACCTGGAGCTGCGGCAGGCTACCCATATCGCTCTGAAAACCTCAATGCGGCAGTCAATCGGCCAGTTTGACCGGGTTCAGGTCGGGAATCTGTCCTGCCGGATCAACGCGATTCGAAAAGTGGATTTCGAAGCCGCCCAGGCTGAGATCCAGGACCGGCGAGACCAGGGTTCGGAGTTCGATCGCACGGTCGAGCACGAAACCGACTCTTAAGGAACCTCTGAACAAGTCTACGCCCGTGTAGACTTGTTCAGAGGTTCCTTATTCCGGGGGTACGAAACCTTCGGCCTTGTCCACTTCGCCGCCGAACAGAAAGGCTTCGGCCTGTTCGATCAGGTAGGCGCGATGTTCCGGATCGATCGGACTCAATCGCTTTTCATTGATCAGCATGGTCTGGTGGGCCAGCCATTTTTGCCAGGCGGGTTTCGAGATGTTGTCAAGGATGCGCTGGCCGAGATCGCCGGGCAGCGGCGCTCGCTCCAATCCCTCAGCTTGCTCGTTCAGATAAACACAATGGACGGTTCGGGTCATGGCAGGGTCAGTCGCTGACTGTTCTCAATGGACTGATCATTCTATCAGCCGATGACTGGTAGCGCCGATCAAGGACCATGCCGGCAGCAATACCCACTGCCAGTGGCAACAACCATCCAAGCATCAGGACCAGGTCGTAGTTGTCGGGCAACATCCGGGACAGTCCGATCTGAGTAAAGGCAATATGCGTGGCTACTCCGTTGCCGATCATGGCCGAGTAGTGTTCCTTCAGCCACCAGTTTGCCGGGTGATTCCGGCGCCGGATATCCCGGAACAGGGCCAGCGCCGCCAACGGTCCGATCGCACCAAACGGGATCAGGATAGCGGCCGCGTTTGATTTGAGACCGACGCCCATCACAATGATTCCGGACAGCGCCAGCACCACCGCGCCCAGACGATGCCAACGACCGTAAAAACCTTCGATATCCTGGCGAAAGCGAATTGCCCGCAGGCTGGTTGCACAACTCCAGCTGACCAGAATGATCAGGTAGGAGAGAAATACTCCGGTAATGGTGTGGCCGGTCAGAAAAAGATGCGCCGTCAGCGGAACACCGGTGACAATGACAAGCAGCATGCAGAGCAGGAAGGACTGTCCGATACGTCGATGCAATCGGGTTCCCTTGCGATTGAGTACGGCAATCCAGAACAGTATCAGGGCCAGGCCGCCGGCGATGATATGGGGCAGGACGAATGAACTCAGTGTCATGGCAGCTTCCTTGAATTGACTGGTGTGGTGCCATGATGGGCGCGGAGCGAATTGGGTTGAGGTGCCACAAGTCAACAATTCGAGGTGCCGAAAGTCATGAATGTGCTGGATGCGCTTGCCTGCAGGAGGGCTGCAGCTATACCTTGTCGTCATGAGAACCAATCTTCAGCTTCGCGAACTCGCAACGCCTCTCGCCTTTGCCTCCTACCTGGCCTGGTTTGCGGTATGGTTTTCAGACAGTCATCTGCTCGGAGTTTCGCCCGGAGGAGCCTGGCTGGCAGACGTTTTCATGATCACGTTTCTGGTCAGCTGGCTCTGGTTCCTGGTGACCGAGGACCGGACTGCCGACTGGATTCTGAATGTTCAATTGATGCTTCTGGCGATCGGCGCGCTGGGCCTGATCAGTCTGGGGCGTTCGGGATCGTCACCGATACTGCTGGTCCTGCTGGTCAGTCAATTTGCCACTCGTTTCCCGCGACTCCAGACCATTTCCCTGTTTGTTCTGATCAACCTGGTTTTCCTGGCACTGATGCTGTTCCGCTGGAACCTGAGTCCTTACACCGCCATGATTTCGCTGGCAGCCTATGGCGCTTTCCAGTTGTTTGCGCTGCTGGTGCTGTGCTACGCGGATGAAGCGGAATCGATGGCCAACGAGCTGCGCCTGGTCAATGCCGACCTTGTGGCGACCCGCTCGCTGCTGGGTGAAAGCGCGCGTGATCAGGAGCGCTTGCGTCTGTCACGCGAGCTGCACGATGTGGCCGGTCACAAGCTGACCGCACTGCGCATGAACTTGCGCGCACTCAAGGCCAGGCCCGAGCTTGAAGGCAGCCGGGAGCTGAACCAGTCCGACGAACTGGCCGCTGAACTGCTGGATGATCTTCGCGCGGTAGTTCGTCAGCTTCGCAAGGGCGATGGGCTGTCGCTGGAAGAGGGGTTTCGGGCCCTGGCTTTGCCGATGGCCAACCTGGGGCTGGATGTCGATATCGAGCCGGCGGTAAGAGTCCAGCGAGTCGAACAGGCCGAAGTCTTGCTCAGCGTGGTCCAGGAAGGGCTGACCAACGCCGCCCGCCACGGCCGCGCACGAAAAGCCTGGCTCAGGCTGCGCCGGATCGATGATGCGCTGGTCCTGGAACTGGACGATGATGGTCAGCTTGACTGGCCGATTGAGGAGGGGATGGGTCTGAACGGCATGCGCGAGCGTCTTGAAGGTCTCGACGGAGGCCTGGAGCTGGCACCGTCCGAACATGGTGGCTTGCGGATCAGCGCCAGGCTGCCACTGGACCCTCAGCCATGACCGGCCCGTCGTCAATTCGCATTGCGCTGGCAGACGATCACGCATTGATACGCGAAGGACTCAAGGCAGTGCTCACCGGTTTTGCCGATATCGAGGTTGTGCTGGAGGCCGACTCGGGACAGGCGTTGCTGGACGGGCTGGTCGAAGCCGATACCGACCTGGTTGTTTCGGATATCCGGATGCCGGGGATGGATGGTATCGCGCTGACCCGGAGCCTGCGGGAACGAGGCTCGCCGCTGCCGGTCCTGCTGCTGACAACCTTTGATGATGAAAACCTGATGCTTGAGGCCGTCGAGGCGGGCGCCCAGGGTTTTTTGCTCAAGGATGTCGCTCCCGATGATCTGGAGCATGCGATCCGTGAAGTAGTGGCCGGGCGCGGCCTGCTTCAGCCGGTGACGACCGATCGGGTCCGTGATCGGTTTGCCTTTACCGACCAGGGTCCTCCCGGGGAAAAATTCAGTCCGCGAGAAGTCGATATTCTCAGGCTGCTTGCCGGTGGATATTCCAATCGAGAGATTGCCCGGACCATTCATCTGGCCGAAGGCACGGTCAAGAACTACGTCTCGGATATTCTGGCCAAGCTGGAGTGCCGGGATCGGACTCGCGCGGTACTGAAAGCGATAACCCTGCGAATCATTTGAGATTCTGGAGCGCTCGTCGGATGGGGCGGGGGAGGCTGCTGGCAAGAGCCTGGTCGAGGGTGAACCAGCGGGTTTGGGCGTTGTCGGCAACGCAGCGGGCACCGGGAGCATGCAGTCGAAGTCGCTGGAAACTGATTGCAAGTCGGAAATGGGAGAACTCGTGAATCAGTGATTCGGGTGCGCGCAGCTCCTCCAGCTCCTCCGGGATTTCGATACTGTCGGCTTCAGGCAGTGACCACAGGCCGCCCCAGATGCCGACTGGCGGTCGGCGTTGCAGCAGAATTTCGCCTCGGTGGTTCTCCAGCATCAGCAGCGTGGTTTCTCGCATCGGCCGCTCGCGCCGGGGCTTCTTGCCGGGCAATTCAGCGATCCGGTCATCCAGCCGGGCGAGGCAATCAGCGGCCACCGGGCAATCCGGACAGGCGGGCTTGCTGCGGGTGCAGACCAGCGCGCCGAGATCCATGATGGCCTGGGTGTAGTCGGCGGCGCGATCATCGGGCGTGCGTTGGTCAGCCGCTTGCCAGAGCTCGCGCAATACGGGCGTCTGTCCGGGCCAGCCGGCAATACCCGCATGACGGGCAACAACCCGCTTGGCGTTGCCGTCCAGGATCGGTGCACGTCGATTGAAGGCCTGGGCGACAATCGCATTGGCCGTCGAACGCCCGATTCCCGGAAGGCTTTCCAACTGATCGGGATCGTCCGGCAACTGACCGTCAAACTGATCGCGACACAGCTGTGCGGTCTTGTGCAGATTGCGACCGCGCGCGTAGTAGCCCAGCCCCGACCATAACGCCAGCACCTCATCCAGCTCCGCGTCAGCCAGGTCGTTCAGTGCAGGGAAACGCGATACAAACCGAAGGAAGTAGGGAATCACCGTTGCAACCTGGGTCTGCTGCAACATCACCTCAGACACCCAGACCCGATAAGCCGTCCGCTCCACCTGCCAGGGCAACTCATGCCGCCCATGCTCCTCCCACCAACCCAGAAGCCTTGCGGCAAACCCCACCCCGTTCACGGCCACCAGTCTCCCGGCAACCGCCCCCCGGAAACCGTAAACCGGAAACCGTAAACCGTTCTTTTAATCATCCCCAACCGGCAACAAGGCATGCACAAACGTACCCGCATCAAAAGGCCGCAAGTCAGCCGCCGTCTCGCCAACCCCGATAAAGCGGATCGGAATCTTCAGTTCCTCGGCAATCGCAAACAGCACGCCACCGCGCGCCGTGCCGTCCAGCTTGGTGACGGTAATGCCGGTCAGCGGGACCGACTCATTGAACTGCCGAGCCTGGGACAGTGCATTCTGGCCGGTTCCTGCGTCGACGACCAGCATGGTTTCGTGCGGTGCGTCCGGATCGATCTTGCGCATGACTCGCCGGACCTTGGCCAGTTCATCCATCAGGTGTCCCTGGGTATGGAGTCGACCGGCGGTGTCGGCAATCAGCACGTCGACACCGCGCGCCCTGGCTGAATGCAGCGCATCGTAAATGACCGCCGCGGTATCAGCGCCGCTGCCCTGGGCCACCACCGGTACATCGTTGCGCTCTCCCCAGGCCTTGAGCTGTTCCACCGCAGCTGCCCGAAACGTGTCGCCGGCGGCGAGCATCACGCTCTTGCCCTCGTCCAGGTAACGCCGTGCCAGTTTGCCGATCGTCGTGGTCTTGCCGACACCATTGACGCCGACCATCAGAATGACAAAGGGCTTGCGACTGGTGTCGACAGCGAGAAACTGCTCACAGGGTTCGATCAGATCGTACAGTTCGGCCTGGACGGCAGGCAGTACCGCATTCGGGCTGGTAATCAGGCCCTGGCGGATGGCTTCACGCAGTCGCTCGATGATCCGGGTGGTGGCGGCAACACCCATGTCGGCGGTCAGCAGGGTGGTTTCGATCTCCTCGATCAAGTTTTCGTCGACAATCGAGGCGCCGCGAATCAGCTGAAACAGCGGGCCGAGACTGGCCCTGCTGCGCTCCAGACGCTGTTCCAGCGGATCGGCTCCACCTTTTTCAATCGGCCTGACCTGGGTCGATTCGACTCCTGATCCGGACTTCTTGCGACGAAATATCGAAAACATGTTTTATAGACTGCTCAAGCGGCGCGTTATGCTACCACCATGACGGGAAAGATTCGGATCATCAGTGGCCAGTGGCGGGGCCGCAAGCTGACCGTGCTTGATCAGCCAGGCCTGCGGCCAACCAGTGATCGGGCGCGCGAAACGCTGTTCAACTGGATCGGACCCCGGGTAGCAGGATCGCGCTGCGTCGATCTGTTCGCCGGTACCGGCGCCCTCGGACTGGAGGCGGCTTCGCGCGGGGCATCCCAAGTCACGCTGATCGAAAAATCCCGACCGCTTGCTGACCAGATTTCCGGTCAGATCGCCACATGGCCCGGCGCTGATTGCGTACAGGTCGTTTGTGGTGATGCCCTGGCCTGGCTGGCGAGCGCTGGCGGGCCGCTTGACCTGGTGTTCATCGATCCGCCTTACGCTCAGGGTTTGCAACGGCGCGCCTTGCTGAAGCTGATCGAAAGGCAATTGCTGGCCGATCAGGGACTGGTCTATGTCGAGGCCGCTGTCGGAGAGGACTGGGCCGGTCAGGACGCCGAATCGATCGATGCCCGCTTCGAAATTCTCAGGGAGCGCGCGGTTGGCCAGATCAATCTGAACCTGCTTCGCTACCGGGCCGGGCAGGATTGATCCGTTATAATCCCGGCTTTCCGACGGCAGACCGCACTCGTCCATGACTCAGGCACCTGATTACCAGATTGCCGTTTATCCCGGCACGTTTGACCCGCTGACAAACGGCCATACCGATTTGATAGTCCGCGCATCACGGATGTTTCGTCGGCTGATTGTCGCGATTGCAGAAAGTCCCCACAAGCGCCCGGCCTTCGATCTGGCCGATCGGATCGAGCTTGCCAGATCGGTGCTTGCCGAGGCTTCGCTGGACAATGTTGAAGTGGTCGGGTTTGACAGTCTGCTGGCGCATTTCGTCCAGCAGCGCGGAGCCGGCGTGATCCTGCGTGGACTGCGCGCGGTTTCGGATTTCGAGTATGAGTTTCAGCTTGCATCCATGAATCGTCACCTGGTCAAGCCGGTCGAGACCGTCTTCCTGACCCCGGATGAAAAATACAGCTTTATTTCTTCTACGCTGGTCAAGGAGGTTGCCCGGCTTCACGGCAATGTTTCCGGCTTTGTCCATGCACGCGTCGCCCGAGCGCTTGACCAGCACTTTGCCTGACCCTTTATCCATCACGAGTCTTATATGACGTCTGTCCATCGTTCATCAGTTGCCCTTTCATTCGCCATCATTGGTTTGTTCTTGTGCGCCTCCAGCCAGGCACAAGACCAGCGACCGAACCAGATTGCCGTCGCCACGGCGCACCAACTGGCAACTGATGTCGGCATTCGCATCATGGAGCAGGGCGGTAATGCCTTTGACGCGGCCGTCGCGGTATCGGCGGCGCTGGCGGTGGTCGAACCGGCATCTTCGGGCGCCGGAGGCGGCGGATTCTGGCTGCTGAGTCGAGCCAGTGACGGCAGGGTGACCATGGTCGATGGCCGTGAAACCGCTCCGGCCGCCGCCCATGCCGACATGTACCTGGATGCAGACGGCAATGTCGAACGGGACCTGGCCATCAATGGGCCTCTGGCTGCCGGTATCCCCGGAGCGCCGGCCGCCTGGGTTTACCTGGCTGAAACCTATGGCAGTTTGCCGCTGGCCGACTTGCTGGCACCGGCCATCGAACTGGCTGAACAGGGCTATGAAGTCGATCAGAAATACCAGGCACTGCTGAATTTCCGCGCTCATATCATGCAGCGCTGGCCTGAAACGGCCGCGATTTTCATGCCCGGCGACGAGGTGCCGGCTCAGGGCACGCTGATCCGCCAACCGGATCTTGCCAACACCCTGAAACGGCTGGCTGAGTTCGGACATGACGGATTTTACAAAGGTGAAACTGCCCGGTTGCTGGTCGAGGGAACGCGCGCTGCCGGTGGCATCTGGAGCGAGGAGGATCTTGCCGCCTATGCCGTCAAGGAGCGCGAGCCCATTCGGGTAAGCTACGAGGGCTATGAGCTGATTACCGCACCACCTCCGTCGTCCGGAGGGATTGCCATTGCCCAGATCCTGAATCTTGTCGAACCGTATGATCTTGAAGCCATGACCCGGGTCGAGCGCGTCCATCTGCTCAGTGAAGCGATGCGTCGTGCTTACCGCGATAGAGCCCTGTATCTGGGCGACCCGGATTTTGCCGATATCCCCCAGGATATGTTGCTCAGCCCGCATTATGCGGCCGGATTGCGTGCTGGCATCCGGATGGACCGGGCCACGCCATCGGCCAGCCTGGCTTCCGATCCGTCGCTGGTGGCCGAGAGCAATAACACCACCCATTTTTCGTTGATGGATGCTGACGGCAACATGGTTTCGGCGACCTTGACGGTCAATCTTCCCTACGGCTCGGCGTTTGCTCCACCCGGCACCGGCGTTCTGTTGAACAACGAAATGGATGATTTTTCGGCGGCCGAAGGCGAGCCCAATGCCTATGGCCTGATCGGCTTTGCTGCCAATGCCATCGAGCCGGGCAAACGCATGCTTTCTTCGATGAGTCCGACCATTGTGCGTGGCGACCATCGATCCGCCGTGCTCGGAACGCCCGGCGGCTCGCGCATCATCACCATGGTCCTGCTCGGAATCCTGGACTTTGTCGAAGGCAACGGTCCGGACTCCTGGGTAGCCTTGCCGCGCTTCCATCACCAGTACCAGCCCGACGAGATCTCGCTGGAGCGCGATGCCCTGAACGATGACGAAATCGCCGCGCTGGAAGCCCTGGGCCACGAAGTCAGCATCCGCGCCCGTCCCTGGGGCAATATGCACGCCGTAATGTGGGATCGAACAGGCAATACCGTTGAGGCTGCTCATGACCCGCGCTGGGTCTCGGGAGGAGCCGAGGTGCGCCGGCAGGAGTAGTTGCAAAGCGACACTGGCAAGTTGAAAAAACGTGAACTGGCGCACGGAATCCGGCGCCTGCCTGGGCTACATTGAGCGCTATTGTTTGTCCGGGAGAACCACTACGTGGATGCCTTGTCCGGGGGGAGCAACAATTCAGTCGTCAGCGGGGATGGCGATCTGATTTTCAGCGATCGATTCGAAAATCAGACACTCATTGCGAATGCCTTTGCCTATCGGATTCTGGATCGGATCACCTATGGCGCGCGACCGTCGGATGTTGCCGCCTTCAATGCGCTGGCCAGTAATCCGGAGGATCGCCTTTCGGCCTTTGTCGATCAGCAACTGAACTGGCAATCGATCAACGACAGTGCGGTTGAGGCGAGGATAAGTGCGGCCGGCTATCAGACGCTGGAAAAGTCGATCACCGAATTGTGGGCAGACCACGTGCGTGGGGCGCAGAGCGACTGGCCGGATCGCTATTTCCCGGTGGCCGAAACCGATGCGGCTCGCCTGATTCGGGCAACCTGGTCCGAGCGCCAGCTCTACGAGATGATGGTCGAGTTCTGGCATGACCACTTCAATGTGGCCGGCTGGGATTTCAGTATCGCCCCGGTATTCGTTCAGCACGACCGTGATGCGATACGACCCGAAGCACTGGGTAATTTTCGCACCATGCTCGAGTCCGTGGCCAAGTCCACGGCCATGCTGTACTACCTCGACAATCACGTCAATCGTACTGGCGGCTACAATGAAAACTGGGCGCGCGAGCTGATGGAATTGCATACGCTCGGTGCCGATGTCTATTATCCCGGTGCCTACCATGGGCATGTTCCGATCGGCGATGACGGATTCGCGGTCGGTTACTCCGATGCCGATGTCTACGATGTCGCCCGCTGCTTTACCGGCTGGACCGTCCGCAATGGTCATTGGGATATCCCGGATGGCCCCGAGTACGATACCGGTGAGTTCTTCTACTATTCCGGTTGGCATGAGGGAGGATCGAAGCACGTTCTCGGTCAGTGGATTGTTCCCCAGGGCCAGCAGGAAGCGCATGTTGTGATGGACCGCATGGCGGGACATGTTGCGACTTCGAAACATCTGTGTTTCAAGCTGTGTCGCCGTTTTATCGCTGACGATCCTCCCCAGTCGCTGGTGGATTCTGCGGCCCAGGTCTGGCGTACCCACTGGCAGTCGCCGGACCAGATTGCCCAGGTCATGCGTCATATTCTGACCTCCAGTGCAATGCTGAACGGCCAGGGCAGCAAGGTCCGCCGTCCGTTCGAACTGCTGGCGGCTACTCTGCGCAAGACTGATGCCCAGATCGAGCCGCGCCACTACGATGGCTGGACGCCCTATGGCGAGCTGTTCAGCCGCTTTCAGCAGACCGGACATGGGTCGTTTCGCTGGCCGGCGCCCAATGGCTACCCGGATACCGCCGATCGCTGGACCTCGGCGTCGGTCATGGGCCAGAGCTGGCGGCTACTCAGTCGTCTGCCGGAGTTGCGCGAAGCCAATGAAGGGGACTTCCTGCTGCGCGTTCAGGAGCTGACCGAAGCCGGACTGCCCAGTGCCTCGGCGCGCACGGCCGAGGGCCTGATCGACTGGTGGTCGCAGCGTCTGATCGGCGGCAACCTGGCACCGGCGCGCCGCCAGCAGATCATCGATTTCCTGCGCCAGAACGCCGCTGCTGATGCGCCGTTGAACATTACCGCTGGACTGCCCAACGGCAACTGGAGTGGTGGTGATCTCAGTGCGCACTACACGCCGGCGCGTCTGCGGGCGGCGGTTTCACTGATTCTGATTTCTCCGGAGTTCCACCAGCGATGATTACCCGCCGTTCGTTCATGAAGGGGTGCTGTGCGGTAGCCGGTGCAAGTGCTATGCCGGCCGCTGCCTATTTCAATCCACTCAATGCCGGTCGTGGTATCGGCAATGAAGTGGTCATCTATCTGTTTCTCAGAGGCGGAATGGATGCGCTGCATCTGGTCGTGCCCTATGCCGGCCCCGAACGCGTGGCTTACGAGGGGATTCGCGGCAATCTGCTGATTCCGGAAAGCCGGCTAAGGCCCATCAGTGCCGATTGGGCGCTGCATCCGCGCGCCGGTGGTGGTCCGGGCGATGGCGTGGCGAGCACACCGCGCTGGCTGCAGCGGTTGTGGCTGGAGGATCGTCTTGCGATTGTTCTGGGCAGCGGCATGCCTACCCATCTTTCCCGCAGCCACTTCGATGCCCAGGCCTGGATCGATCTGGGAACGCCCGGCGACAAGAACACGCCTGACGGCTGGTTGACCCGCTATCTGGCCAGCGCAACCGGGTTACCGGAAGCCGGGCTGAGTCACGCCTTCGGCTTCGGATCGAATCAGCCCCTGTCGCTGATGGGCAACAATGAAGCATTTACCGTCTCCAGCGCGCAGGAGTTTCGGGTCGACGGTTTTCACTGGTCCTGGAACAATTCCAGTCCCGATATCAACGGCCACCAGGGTGCCCATCATCAGCTGGATCAGTTGTGGAGTCAGGCCGCAGGCGGTCTCGGCCAGGCCGGTCGGCTGACTGCCGATGCACTGGCGCAGATGCGGGACACTGACTTCGAGAACTATCAGCCCGAGGGCGGGGCGGTCTATCCAGGCAACGGCCTGGGCGCTCAACTGGCCAACCTGGCCCAGTTGATCAAGGCTGATACCGGAATCGTCGCTGCTACCCTGGACTACGGTGGCTGGGATACGCACGAAGGTCAGGGCATGCCTGATCCGGGCAATGCCTCACACTATGACTACTACGGCAACCTGGTTCAGGGCCTGGCGGAGGCGGTGGATGCTTTCTACACTGATCTGGCGATGTCATCTCAAGGCAATCTGATGAACCGGGTCAATGTGATTATGCTCAGCGAGTTTGGGCGTAACGTGACCGGCAACCAGTCCAACGGCACTGATCACGGCTACGGCAGCGTGATGATGGCGCTGGGTGGGCGGGTCAACGGCGGCCAGTTTTATGGTGCATTCCCGGGCCTGGACAAGGCTTCGCTGTTCGAAAACCAGGATCTGGATGTCACCACCGACTATCGCCAGGTCCTGGCCGAAGCATTGGTCAGGCGCATGGGCTATCCGAGCGGCTCGCTGGAGACCGTTTTTCCTGATCTGGGCAGCTATTCGCCGCTGGGGGTTTTCCAGGTCTGACTTTGAACCGAAGTTCTTCCATTTACTGCCGATCAAAGCTATAATTGCGGGTTTGCTGATTCAGCAGTTTCAGCAGCGCTTGCCGCGGCAGGTGTCTGTTGCCACACACGGAGAGAACATGGTCAAGATTCGTTTGAGCCGGGGCGGTGCCAAGAAGCAGCCGTTCTACCACATCATCGTAACCGACAGCCGCAATCGTCGCGACGGTCGCAACATTGAACGTCTCGGGTTCTTCAACCCGGTGGCGCGCGGCAATGAAGAACGCCTGCGCCTGGACACTGATCGGGTTGATCACTGGGTCGGACAGGGCGCTCAGTTGTCAGATCGCGTCAGTCACCTGGTCAGCGAAGCGCGCAAGGCTCAGCAGCCGGCCGCCTGATGACCGCCCCGAAGTCCGCTGAGCCGGTCATCATTGGCCATATCAACGGACTTTGGGGCGTTCAGGGCTGGGTTCGGGTCTTCTCCGATACCCGGCCGCCCATTGCGATATTCGACTACCAGCCCTGGTATGTCGGCGATGGGGATACACCGGTAGAAGTCCTCCACTGGAGAAAGCAGGGGCCACGTCTGGTGGCCTGTCTGAAAGGCGTTTCGACGCCTGAACAGGCGCAAGAACTCATCAATGCCGAGATTCGGGTGCCGCGCAACGCGCTGCCCGAGCCGCCTGGCGGCGAATACTACTGGTCCGACCTGGTTGGGCTCGAGGTCTACAACCTGGAAGATCATTGCTACGGCAAGGTTGCCGGGCTGATCGAAACCGGGGCCAATGATGTTCTCGATATTCATCCTGATTCCGGTCCGCCCGTCCTGATTCCGTTTGCTTCCGGCCGGGTCGTCAAGTCAGTTGATCTTGAAGCCGGGCGAATCGTGGTTGACTGGCCGCTGGCCTGGCTTGAGGAATGACGCTCGGCCGGATTGATGTCATCACTCTGTTTCCGGAGTGGATGGAGAACCTGAAAACCCTCGGCCTGACCGGTCGTGCCCTCGATGACGGGCGGGTGAGTCTGAATTGCTGGAATCCGCGTGACTATGCCAGCGGCGTTCATCGCAGTGTCGATGACCGGCCGTTTGGCGGTGGGCCGGGAATGGTGATGCGGCCTGAACCATTGTCGCTGGCGATCAAGGCGGCCCGTGCGGCGGCTGATCCGGCACCGGTTGCCTACCTGAGTCCGCAGGGGCGGGCGCTGAACCAGGAAGCGGTTCTGAGTCTGGCGGCCAGGCCACGCCTGATCCTGGTTTGCGGTCGCTACGAGGGTGTCGATCAGCGTGTGATTGAAAGCCTGGTTGATGAGGAATGGTCGGTGGGTGATTACGTGCTGTCCGGGGGAGAGCCGGCGGCGGCAGTGTTGATCGACGCGGTTGTGCGGCAAATTCCGGGAGTGCTTGGTCACGAATGCTCGGCACAGGAAGATTCCTTCGCCGATGGTCTTCTCGATTACCCTCATTACACCCGACCGGAATTGTGGCGCGATATACCGGTTCCGGATGTCCTGACCAGCGGCGATCACGCGCGGATCAAGCGCTGGCGCCGGGCCCAGGCATTGCATCGGACTCAGCGCCTGCGGCCTGATCTGTACCGGGAGCATCTGCTGTCGCCAGACGACAGGCGCGCTCTGGACGAGTTTCCCGAAGAATTTTGCCCCGGGGGGCTCCACAAGCGCGACAAAAAAGGTTAATATTGTCGGCTTATGTCGCCACGGTCGCCGTGGCAGAGAATGGATCATCGAGAATCATCGTCGGGAATTATTGGGAATCTGCAGTCATGAGCAACATCATCGATCAAATCAACAACGAACAAACGCAGCGGGAAATCCCGGATTTTTCTGCCGGTGATACCGTTGTCGTCAATATCTGGGTTCGTGAAGGCGACCGTCAGCGCCTCCAGGCATTCGAAGGCGTGGTCATTGCCCGCCGCAACCGGGGAGTCAATTCCGCCTTTACCGTTCGCAAGATGTCGCACGGTACCGGTGTCGAACGTGTCTTCCAGACCTACAGCCCGCTGATCGACTCGATCGATGTCAAGCGTCGTGGCCGGGTCCGTCGCGCCAAGCTGTTCTACCTGCGCGACCTGGAAGGCAAGGCTGCCCGCATCAAGGAAAAGCTGACTCGCCGCGCCAGCTGATCGCGAGTTCGGCAAGCAGAATAGAGAAAGCCCGCCGAATTCCGGCGGGCTTTTTTTGGTTCTGAATTTTTGTTTTCTTGAGCCTTGTACCTTGAGCCTATACTTCAGACGACCTACTACTCCTTCTTGGAAGCCTTTTGTCTATCTTCTGATGCCGGCTCCTCCGTCGACCGATCGTGGGCGATCTGGCGGGGGGGGTGTTGATCGCGGATCTTGCTGGTGCCGTTGAACTGAGCGCCGGATTCGATCACCAGTTGACCGACGGTGACCGTTCCTGAAACCTTGCCGGTAGCCACGATCTCCAGGCGGTCAGCCTCGATGGTGCCGTTGAACTGGCCGCTGACCATCACGATCTCGGCGGTGATGTCACCTTCGAACTGACCTTCCTGGCCGATCGATACTTCACTGTCGGATTTGACCTTGCCTTCTACGCTGCCGTCGATATGCAGGCTGTCGCTTAAGGTGAGGTCGCCGACCAGGTTTGTCCCTGCAGCAATGACGGTCGTTCCGGTGCGCTTGCGGTCCGGCGCATTACCTCGACTAATGATTCCCATTCAACCCGATCCTCTTCAATAAATACCAAGTCATAGTCCGTCATCGACCAGTTCAGGAACGGTGACGGATCCAGCCGCCGGTTCAGATGACGAACTTCGTAGTGCAGGTGAGGTGCTGCTGATGCGCCGGTATTACCCGAGTAGCCAAGCAACTCACCGCGCTTGATGTAATTGCCGACCTGCACATCAATAGAGTCCATATGGCCATAGACCGTTGAAAAGCCATAGTTATGAACGAGCTTGACCATATTGCCCAGGCCACTGTTGTGATGCTTGGAGGCCCATTCGACAACGCCATCGGCGCTGGCATAGATCGGCGTCCCGGTAGGAGCGCGCAAGTCCACGCCGCCGTGCATCGCGGTGCGCTCCTCGATAGGGTGCCGGCGCATGCCGAAATTACTGGTGACGACCTGTGACTCGACCGGGAAGCCGCTGGGAATGGATTCAAGCATCAGCCGCTTTTCGAATGCGGTCTGACTGGCGGTATCGATCCGCTGGGCCAGTGGCCGTTCCGGTTCGGCGCGCAACCCGATCATGATTTCGATGTGTTCGAGCTCATCGCTCAATGCGAGCAATGACCGGGCTTTTTCATCCATCTCACTTTGCAGCAGACGCCGCTCGGTCAGCAGCATCTCGTTGCTTGAAAGCATTTCCGCCTGCAGCGCCTCGAGTTCGGCGACTTCAGTATTGAGCGTGTTGACGCGTGAATTCAGGCCATGGACCAGCAATGATCCGGCCAGCAGCACAACGAGCAACCCACCCAGCACGCCGGCGAGCGTGCGGCGCATGAGCTGGCTCAGTGTGAAATGACGCGCCCCCCGGTAATCTGTAATCGTAATCAAGTAACGATGGCGCATAATTTACTGAATTCCCACAAGTTCTTTACATATTTTTATTGCCTCTGCCCGCTTTTTCAAAGCGCACAAACCGTCTCCGGCGGCCGGCAGGTTCCCAATTATGCGAGGCTGTCGCCCAGGATGCAAATCAGTACAATAAAGCGCTGTATATCCTGCCAGGAGTCGAAAGCCCCCATGCGCCACGTTTATTCCTTTCTGATAGTGACAGTTGTTGTTCTGATGCTGGCCGCTTGCCAGCCCGATTCCGATGAGCCACAGGCGGTCGTTGAGTCGGAGTCGCCAGAGTTGCCAACGAGTCAGGGTGGTGATCTGCCGGAAGTTGCGCTGGCGCCAGTCCGTCCCGGGATTTATTCAAGTTTCCGCCTTGACCCCTCGCTGGGTCATCTCGGTGACAACGAGCGGGAGATGATCGGCCTGCTGATTGACGCGGCGGCCATCATGGATGAGTTGTTCTGGCGCCAGGCCTACGGTGATCGTGACACCTTGCTGACCGCTATCGATGACGAAGATGCTCGGGATTTTGCCGTGATCAACTACGGTCCGTGGGACCGCCTGGCAGGTAATCAGCCGTTCATTCCCGGTGTCGGACCCAAGCCCGCTGGTGCCAATTATTACCCGGCCGATATGACTGATGAAGCCTTCGAAGCGCTGGCTGACCCGGCCAAGCAATCACTTTACACGCTGATTCGTCGCGATGGCGACGGTGAACTGATGGTTGTTCCCTACCATCAGCAGTATGCCGAACCACTGGCCGACGCTGCCGATTTGCTCCGCCAGGCCTCGGAGCTTTCCGACAGCGAAGATTTCGCCCGCTACCTTAGGCTTCGGGCGGATGCACTGGTCAGTGATGACTATCAGCCCTCGGACCTGGCCTGGCTGGATGTGCGTGACAGCAATGTCGAGCTGATTATCGGGGCCATCGAAACCTACGAAGACCAGCGCTACGGTTACAAAGCCGGTTATGAAGCCTATGTCATGATCAAGGATCACGCCTGGAGCGAACGGCTGAGCCGCTACGCGGCCTTTCTGCCTGATCTCCAGCGCGGCCTGCCGGTTCCGGATGCCTACCGCGCCGAATCGCCGGGTACCGATTCCGACCTCAATGCCTATGACATGCTCTATTACGCCGGTCATTCGAACGCCGGCTCCAAGACCATTGCAGTCAATCTGCCCAATGACGAGGAGGTCCAGCTGGCCCGCGGAACGCGCCGCTTGCAGCTGAAAAACGCGATGCGGGCCAAGTTCGATGCCATCCTCGAACCGCTGGCCGACATCCTGATCGCCGAAGATCAGCGCCAGCATATTCAGTTCGATGCGTTTTTCGGCAATACCATGTTCCACGAAGTCGCCCATGGCTTGGGTATCAAGAACACCGTGGACGGATCCGGTACGGTGCGTGAAGCCTTGCGCGAGCATGCCAGCCCGCATGAAGAGGGCAAGGCCGATGTGCTCGGTCTGTTCATGGTTCGCGAGTTGCTTGAGCGCGGCGAGATGGAGGGTGAGCTGATGGACTACTACGTCACCTTTCTTGCCGGCATCTTTCGCTCGGTTCGCTTCGGAGCGGCCAGCGCCCACGGCCGGGCCAACATGATGCGCTTCAACTACTTCGCCGAGATGGGCGCCTTCGAGCGTGACAATCAGGGCCGTTACCGGGTCATCGAAGGCAGGTTCAGTGAGGCAGTCGATGCGTTGTCGCGTGACATTCTCACGCTGCAGGGTGATGGCGACTACGCTCGCGCCGGACGGATGCTGGACGAAATGGGCATTATCGGTCCGGAACTGCAGGCCGACCTGGATCGCATCGATCAGGCCGGTATTCCGGTCGACGTGGTCTTCGAACAGGGTCGCGAAGTCCTCGGGCTGAATTGAACAAGCGGGCGTCAGCACTTGAATTGTGAATGACTGACGCCCATTTCCGAGGGCTGAAGTCATCCCTATTCGAGACAGTCATGAGTCAAGCCAACGCGCCCGAAACCCGACGCTTCGACACCGAGGTTCATCAGCTGCTCAAGTTGATGATCAACGCGCTGTATTCCAACCGCGAGATATTCCTCCGCGAGCTGATTTCGAATGCCTCCGACGCCAGCGACAAGCTGCGCTTCGAGGCATTGACCCACGAGCCCCTCAAGGGGCTTGACCAGGATCTCGGGATCGAGATCAGCTTTGATGCCGGTGCCGGAACCTTGACGATCGCCGATCGCGGCATCGGCATGAATCGCGAAGAAGTCATCGAGAACCTCGGCACCATTGCACGATCAGGCACGCGCCGCTTTCTGGAATCCCTGTCGGGCGACCAGAAGAAGGATGCTCGACTGATCGGCCAGTTCGGGGTCGGTTTCTATGCAGCTTTCGTGGTCGCAAGCGAAGTGGCGGTCGAAACCCGGCGCGCCGACGAGCCATCCGAAAATGGCGTGCGCTGGGTATCCAGCGGCGAGGGTGAGTACAGCATTGAAACGATCGATCGGGCCGAGCAGGGCACGTCAATTACCCTGACCCTGCGTGAAGAGCATTGCGATCTGCTCAACCGCTGGCAGCTTGAACGGATCATTCGCCACTATTCCAATCACATTGCCTTTCCGATCCTGCTGAAAGAACTGGGCAAGGAAGCGGATGACGAATCCGGTGAGGAGTCAACCAGGGCTGTCAATGACAGCCAGGCACTCTGGGCGCGCCCGAAGAGTGAGCTGTCGGACGACGACTACAAGACCTTTTATCGTTCCCTGAGCGGCGATCCGGAAGATCCGGTCAGCTGGGCCCACCATCATGTCGAGGGCAGCCAGAGCTACAGCCTGTTGCTGTATCTGCCGGGCCAGGCGCCGTTCGATCTGCTGATCAACCGCGACGAGCGTGAAGGGGTCAAGCTTTACATCCAGCGGGTCTTCATCATGGACGCGGCCGAGCAACTGGTGCCGCGCTATCTGCGCTTCATGCGCGGGGTGGTCGATTCGAACGATCTGCCGCTCAATATTTCGCGCGAGATGCTCCAGGACAGCCCGTTGCTGAAGAAGATCCGGGCCACCGTGGTCAAGCGCAGCCTGGACCTGATCGAAAAGCTGGCCGAAGAGGGCGGCGAATCCTGGAACCGTTTCTGGGTCTCTTTCGGCTCGATTCTGAAAGAAGGCGTGATCGAGGATTTCGAACAGCGCGAGCGTATCGCCTCACTGCTGCGCTTTGCCTCGACCCGCGATGACAAGGAAGCAACGGTCAGCCTGGATGCCTATATCGAGCGCATGGGCGAAGACCAGGACACGATCTGGTATCTGACTGCCGACAGTCTGCGGGTGGCCCGTTCAAGCCCGCACCTGGAAGCCTTCCGCAAGCGTGACATCGAGGTGTTGCTGCTATCCGACCGCATTGATGAATGGCTGGTGGCTCACCTTGACCAGTACAAGGACAAGCCACTCAAATCGGTGACCCGCGGCAAACTCGGTCTGGACGATGACGAAGCCAAGCCGGATGAAGCGGCCAAGGCGCTGGCTGGCCGAATCAAGAAGGCGCTCGGCGAGCGGGTCGGCAACGTTTTACCGGGTACCCGCCTGACCGAATCACCCGGCTGCGTGGTGGCGGATGATCAGGGCATGACGCTGCAGATGCAGAAAGTGCTGCGTCAGGCCGGACAAGAGGTTCCCGAACACAAGCCCGATCTGGAAATCAATGTCGGCCATCCTTTGCTGGGCGTGATGGTTGCAGAAAAGGACGACCAGCGCTTCGATGACCTGGCCCACCTGCTGCTTGACCAGGCCCTGCTTGCCGAAGGCGGAGAGCTGGCCGATCCGGCTGGCTACGTTCGTCGGGTCAACGACCTGCTGGTCAATGCGTTGACCTCGGTCGACCCTGACTCAGTCGATTCTGTCAAGGAGCCGTCCGGTGTCGAGTCCTGAGGTCTTGAGCGAACAATTGCCGGCGGGCTGGCGAGAGCGTCTGGGGCATTGGGTTGAAGGGCGAGCCTTTTCGCGCTTCATTATTGGTCTGATTCTGATCAATGCAGTAATCCTCGGGATGGAAACCTCCCCGGGGATCATGGATCGGATGGGTCCGGCTCTGGGTCTGGCCAATGGCCTTATCCTGGCGATTTTCGTTGCCGAGATACTGCTCAAGCTGCTGGCCCTCGGGCCGCGCTTCTTTCGTTCCGGCTGGAATATCTTCGATTTCCTGATCGTGTCCATTTCCCTGGTGCCGGCGTCCGGGCCGCTGGAAATTCTGCGAGCTCTGCGTATCCTGCGCGTCCTGCGCCTGTTGTCGCAGGTGCCGAAACTTCGGGTGATCATCGAATCGCTGATGCGGGCCCTGCCGGGCATGGGTTGGACGGCTCTGCTGTTGCTGCTGGTGTTCTACGTGTTCGCGGTGATGGGCACGATGATGTTCGGCCAGCAGTTTCCGGAATACTGGGGCAACCTGGGCTTGAGTCTGTTCTCGCTGTTCCAGATCATGACCCTGGAATCCTGGTCGTCCGGCGTGGCCCGACCGATGATGGAAGTCTATCCGTGGATCTGGGTGTATTTCGTCCCGTTCATCCTGGTGTCCAGTTTCATGGTGCTGAACCTGTTTATCGCGATTATTGTTACTGCGACCCAGTCGATTCATGCCGATGAAGAAGAAGACCAGCGCCAGGAAGTCCTGAGCGCGCTGCGATCCATCGATGGGCGTCTCCAGCGGCTTGAGGATCGTGGTCAGCCGTCGTCGACCGTTGATCGATGACCGATTCGGTTCGCCTGGACAAGTGGTTATGGGCCGCGCGGTTCTTCAAGACCCGCAGCCTGGCGCAACAGGCGATCAAGGGCGGCAAGGTTGAAATCAACGGCCATCGTGCCAAGCCCTCGCGCCTGCTTCGATGCGAAGACCGCCTGCGCATCACCCGCGGTGAACTGGTTTTCGAGCTGGACGTGACCGATCTGAGCGAGCGCCGCCTGTCAGCACCGCTGGCACGCGAGCTGTACGCAGAAACCGTAGCCAGTCAGCAGGCGCGCGAAAAGCTGCAGGAAGAGCGTCGCCTGTTGCGCGAAGCCGGCGTCGACGCCAGCCACCGCCCCGACAAACACCAACGCCGCGCCCTGGCCCGACTGCGCTCACGCGATAATTGATTGCCTAAGTAAAAAAACAAAATCTCCTGGACGCGAAGCAGCGAAGCAGCAAAGCAATCAGGAATTCAAATTAAAAAGGTTTTGATCTTCTTTTCGTCTTTGCTGCTTCGCTGCTTTGCGACAGAAAGATTTTGTTTTAAGCTCCACTCGCGATGGCTGTGCGTTCGATTCAATAACGTAGGCGGACACTGCGGATTCCCTTCAGGCCATCGATGGCGGCAAGCAGGTCGGTTGAGGGGGCTACTTGCCAGTTTTCGCCGAGTTTCAGCAAGGCATGGGCGCACTCGTTTTTGTAGCGAACGATGATGGGAGTCTGGCCCGAGCGATAGGGATGGAGCGCGGCGGCCAGGTCGCCGTCGAATTCGGCACCGGCGTCTTCCAGTTCGATTTCCAGTCGCTGGGCAAAGCGGGACCTGGCTTCATCGACATCGAGCACATCGTCGGCCACCATCCGGAAGCCGCCGCGAAAGTTGTCGATCTCGACCTTGCCGCGAACCACGATGATCTCGTCATTGGTCAGCCGGTTGGATACCTGGTGAAACAGGTTGTCGAACACAGCGACTTCCAGTCGGGCGGTTCCGTCATCCAGCGCGATGAACGCTCCTTTACCCGGCCGCTTGCGTACTGCGGCTACCAGCCCGGCCAGGGTCATTTCCACACCACGGCGGCGCCCCCGGCCGTTGTTTTCCTGAGCGTCGCCGCCTGAAAGTCGATTGCCGATCTGGTCCAGGGTCGTGGTCACGAAGCCTGACAACTCCTCGCGCATTTCATCCAGCGGATGACCGGAAAGGTACAGGCCCAATGCTTCACGCTCGGCCCGAAGGCGCTGCCGGCCGGTCCAGGGGCGAACTTTCTGCATCTCGGGGTCCGGTACGGCTGAAGGACTTGCCGAATTGCCGGCTTCACTGGGCATTCCGAACAGGCTGGCTTGTCCGGCCGCACGATCAGCCTGAAACTGCTCGGCCCGGGAAAGAATATCGGGCAGGGCATTCATCAACGCGGCCCGATTTTCGTCGATGACATCACAGGCCCCGGAGCGGATCAGCGTTTCCAGTGTGCGCCGGTTGACCTTGCCCAGATCGACTTCGCGACAGAACTGCGCCAGGGAGTCGAATTGACCCAGGCGTTCGCGCACATTGACCAGGTTTTCCACTGCTCCGGCGCCCACGCCCTTGACCGCACCCAGGCCGTAGCGAATGGCACCCTGATCGACCTTGAAGCGGTAGATCGAGCGATTGATGTTGGGCGGCAGAATCTCCAGCCCCATGGCCTTGCAGTCCTCGATCAGGTTGGCGATCTTGTCGGTCTTGTCGAGATCCGCCGACAGTACCGCGGCCATGAACTCGGCCGGGTAGTGCGCCTTGAGCCAGGCGGTATGGTAGGCAACCAGCGCATAGGCGACCGAGTGGGACTTGTTGAAGCCGTAGCGGGCGAAGGTCTCCATCAGGTCAAAGATCGGTTCGGCCTGGCGGGCCTCGATGCCGTTGGCGGCTGCCCCGTCAACAAAGATCTGGCGCTGGCGCTGCATCTCGTCGACATTCTTCTTGCCCATCGCGCGGCGCAACAGGTCGGCACTGCCGAGACTGTACCCGGCCAGTTCCTGGGCGATCTGCATCACCTGTTCCTGGTAGAGAATGACGCCGTAGGTATCGCCGAGAATCGGTTCAGCCAGTGGATGCGGATACTTGACCGGTGCCTTGCCGTGCTTGCGGTTGATGTACTCATCGACCATGCCGGCATCCAGCGGGCCCGGGCGATAGAGTGCAACCGCGGCAACGATGTCATTGAAGCTGTCGGGCTTGAGCTTGCGCAACAGTTCTTTCATGCCGGGCGACTCGAGCTGGAAGACCGCCGTGGTATGAGCGGCCTGGAGCAGCTTGAAGGCCTTGTCGTCATCGAGCGGCAGATCGTCCAGATCCAATGGTGGCTGGTCCTCGCCGGTCCGGGACTCATTGATCGCCTTGAGCGCCCAGTCGATGATGGTCAGGTTTCTCAATCCGAGAAAGTCGAACTTGACCAGGCCTACCGACTCGACATCGTTCTTGTCGTACTGGGTCAGTACCGAGTGACCGTCCGGCTCGGTGTAGAGCGGGGTGAAGTCGGTCAAAGGCCCAGGTGCGATGACCAGGCCACCGGCGTGCTTGCCGGCATTGCGCGCCAGGCCTTCGAGCGACCGGGCCAGATCAAGCACGGAGCGGGTGTCTTCTTCGTTGTCGTAGCGCTGCTTGAGTTCGGGTTCTTCCTCCAGCGCCTTGTCCAGGGTCATTTCCAGCTTGTTCGGAATCAGCTTGGCAATTGAATCGACAAAACCGTAGTTGTAGCCGAGCACCCGGCCGCAGTCGCGAACCACGGCCTTGGCCGCCATGGTGCCGTAGGTGATGATCTGCGAGACCTGGTCGCGGCCGTAGCGCTGGGCGACATAGTCGATCACCCGATCCCGACCCTCGACGCAGAAGTCGATATCGAAGTCGGGCATCGAGACGCGCTCTGGGTTGAGAAAGCGCTCGAATAAAAGCTCATAACGCATTGGATCTACGTCAGTTATTCCTAGCGTCCACCCGACAACTGAGCCCGCGCCGGAGCCGCGACCCGGGCCGACCGGAACGCCGTTGTTTCTGGCCCAGGTGATGAAATCGGCGACGATCAGGAAGTAGCCGGAAAACCCCATCGAGGTAATCACGTCCAGCTCGCGAACCAGGCGATCGTCATACTCCTTGCGCTCGACGTCTTCGGCCAGGCCGTGGCGAGTCAGGCGCCGGTCCAGGCCTTTGGCGGCCAGGTCTCTCAGGTAATCATCTTCGGTCTCACCATCTGGAACCGGAAAGGCAGGCAGCGCATATTCACCCAGGGTCAGTTCCAGGTTGCAGCGCTGGGCCAGGTGCCAGGTGTTTTCCAGTGCCACCGGCAGGTCGGAGAAGGCTTCGGCCATTTCCTCGCTGGATTTCAGGTATTGCTGGTCGACATATTCGCGCGAGCGTCGCTTGTCATCGAGCAAACGACTCTGGTGGATGCAGACTCGAGCCTCGTGGGCAAAGAACTGATCCTGATCGAGAAAGCGGACATCGTTGCAGGCGACCACTGGAGTGCTGGTCTGAACGGCCAGGTCCAGTTGGCCGCTTTCCAGCACGGCCTCGCCGTCCCTGCCCATTCGCTCCAGGGCCAGGTAGCAACGCTCGGGAAACAGCTTCAGCCATTCGTTCAAAAGCGAACGTGCCAGGTTGCGTCGACCGTTGACCAGCGCCTGGCCTACATTCGAGCTGCGCCCCAGCAGGATGATCAGACCATCGGTCTGGCCGCGCAACCAGGCCGGATGGATTCGCGGTTGGCCACGAAACCGGCCCTCCAGAAAACTGCGCGACAGCAAACGGCACAGATTCAGATAACCGATCCTGTTCTGGACCAGCAGCGTGACGACACCATACAGTTCGGGATGATCCGGATCGGAAACCCGCAAATCAGCGCCGGCAATCGGCTTGATGCCTTTGGCCATCGCCTGGCGATAGAACTTGACCAGTCCGAACAGGTTGTGCCAGTCGGTGACGGCCACGGCCGGCATTTTCATGTCGGCAGCCCGCTTGACCAGCTCGGCAATCCTGACCGTCCCGTCTTCCAGGGAATACTCGGTGTGTAGCCTCAGATGGACAAAAGAAGGCGCAGCAGGGTTGGGGGTGACCATTCCCCGATTATAGCCCGGCGGTCAATTCCCGGCCGGGGTTCAGGACACCGTTTCGGCGTGTTTTCCAATCAATCTCAAGCCTCCGTACATCACCGCGGCCCCCAGCGGCAGCAGCAGCCACCAGGGCAGTCCAAAGCCGGCCGGCAGTGCGCCCAGCAACAGCGCGACCAGTCCGGCGAACAGTGCATAGGGCAGCTGGGTGCGCACATGTTCGACGTGATCACACTGGCTGGCCATCGACGAGAGAATGGTGGTATCGGAAATCGGCGAACAGTGATCGCCCCAGACCGCGCCTCCGAGAATGGCCGCCACCACGCCATAGATGATGTACAGGTGTTCCGGTCCTGCCATGCCACCGGTCTGCATCAGTGTCCAGGTCAGCGGCAGCATCAGCGGGACCAGAATGGCCATGGTGCCCCAGCTCGACCCGGTAGCGAACGCGGTGAAAGCGGCCAGCACGAACACCAGCGCGGGCAGCAGGCCCGGGTGCAGGCGGTCGGCGACCAGTCCGGACAGGTAATTGGCCGTGCCCAGCTCGGTGGTGACAGCCGACAAGCCCCAGGCCATGACCAGAATGACGATGGCCAGCAGCATCGAGCGCACGCCGGTAAACCAGGCCGACGTTGCCTCCCCCAGATCGAGAATGCCCTGAACGAGCGTGAGTATGGCGGCTGTAACCACGCCCAGCAGCGAGCCCCACAATAACGACTGATAAGGATCGGCACTGCCGATGATGTCACGAATGGTGTCGCCTTCGCCGCTGACAAACAGGCCGACAACCACCGTGGCGACCAGCACGCCAATCGGAAGCAGCGCATTGATCGCGCGGTGTGGCCGGTCATCCGGTGGATCGAGCTGGCGAGAATCTTCCTCGATCAGCGCCTTGCTGGTAACCGGCGGTGCAACCTCGCCGGTCGAGCGCGCTCGCTGTTCAGCCGTCAGCATCGGACCGAAGTCGCGTCCGGTCCAGACCACCATCACGACGAATGCCAGCGCGAACAGCGGATAGAAACTGTAGGGAATGGCGTTCAGAAACACGAAGTAAGCGTTGAGGTCGAGCGCGGCCATGTCATCCAGGGCCGAGCGGATCAGACCGACCTGGTAGCCGATCCAGGTGGTGACCAGGGCAATACAGGCGATCGGAGCTGCGGTCGAGTCGACCAGGTAGGCCAGCTTCTCGCGCGAGATACGGTGGGTGTCGGTAATTGGGCGCATGGTATTGCCGACCACCAGGGTGTTGGCGTAGTCATCGAAGAAGATCGCAAAGCCCAGCGCAACCGTGGCAATACTGGCCCGGCGGACCGAGTCGGCAAAGTCGACAATCAATTCAACCACGCCCGCCAGCCCGCCATTGCGTGTGATCAGACCGACCATGCCGCCAATCATCGCGGTGAACAGAATGACCGAGGCATGATCACGGTCGGCCAGCGCAGTGACCAGATAGACCTGAAACGCCTCCAGCAGCCCCAGTCCCAGTCCTGCCAGCGTGAAGTCATTGAGCGCCCAGGCGCCGACCCAGATACCGATGAAAAGCGCCGGAATGATCTGGCGCAGCCACAGCGCCAACCCGATCGCCAGCAGCGGCGGCAGCACTGAAACCAATCCGAAATGCGCGGCAGCTTCAGCCCCCTCACTGGCCACCGCAGGTGCGGCCAGCATGAACAGAAAAACGGCCGCAATGCGGCCGGGCAGGGTGATGGTCATGGTTGTCCCGTCATTTTTTGCACCACAGTCTGGCACTTCTCGAAGCGCTTTGCCAACTCGCGGTGGATTTCCGGCGGATGGGGCAGGCTGGTCAACCAGCGATGCTGGAGCGAGGCCAGTTCAGTTGCCAGATCCGGCTGCTGGGAACGATCGCCCAGACGGCTGGCCAGGCGTTTGACCTGGTAGTCCATTCGCCGCTTCTGGTCGTCGGCCGGTGAGTCCATGCCGGCCAGAAACTCCATTTCCACCACGACCTGCCGGGCCAGCTCGGCATTTTTCTCGGTCGTTTCAGTCAGTGCGTCGACACTGCTTTCCGGGTCGGCGATTCGATCAGTCACCGCAACGAGCTTCTGTTCCAGTTCGGATTCCGGTTTGGAGTCTCCGGCCCCGGCCGAGTCCACGGCGACCGGTTCGCCGGCAAGTCGTTTCTCCCAGAGCTGCTGGATCTGTGCGGCCCGGCTGGCCAGGGCCTGTTCGGCCTGCAGCCTGGCACGCTCATGCAACTGCTCGATTCGCTCGGAGAAGCGCGCCTGGGCCTTGTCAAACCGCTGAACAAGCCGTCCGGGCCGCTGGTTTTGTGCCAGCCATTCACTGGTCAGGCCCTGCATGCGCCCCTGGGCGGCTTCAAGTTCTTCATCGTCGATCCTGGCCAGCGCTTCGGCTTGCTCGCACAACACTTCCATCGCAGCCACGGCTTCCTTGTCGGCCTGCTTCTGCTCGTCCCGCTCACCCTTGAGTTGGTCAAACAGCGGATCGATGGGTTCGCGGAATTCGTCCCACAGCTTTTGCTCGATCTTGCGCCGTCCGCTGCCGGCCTTCTGCCATTCGGCCTGGAGCGCCTTGGCCTTGTCGATGGCGACCTTCAAATCCTTCTCATGGGCCAGAGCGCGTGCTTCGGTGATCAGGCGGCGCTTGTTCAGTTCAACTTTTTCGAAAGCACTGTCCAGTCGCGCTGAAATCGCATCCATCAATCCACGCAGTCGACCGGCCGCCTTGCCGCGTGTGCGTGGTGGAAGATCGTCCAGTCGACGGATGGCCTGGCGAGCCTTGCGCATCACCGGGGTCAATTTGCGCGGATCGGCCTCTTCCTGTTCGGCCAGCTCCATGCCCTGGTCAATAAAGGCATCGAGTTGCTCCAGGGTTTCGTCCTGCAATTCCTGGCGCTTCTCGAAGTAGGGCTTGGCCGTTTCGAACGCGGTCTTGCAGGCTGCCTGGAATCGGCGCCACTGGCCGGGCGGGGCGGCATGCTGCTTGCGATCTCCCGGCAGAATTTCCAGCGTCTCCAGTCGTTGCCATTCCTCTCTGGCCTGCTTGAGCGTGGCCGAAATAGCGTCCGGGTGCTGGCCCGACTCTGCCAGTTGCTCGATCTGTTCGATCAATTCATCGCGGTGTTTGTTGTGCGACCAGTGTTGGTAGTCGCGCATTTCCTTCAGCCGCCCCTCCATGCGATGCAGGCGGCCGGTCGCGGCTTTCGGTCGTTCACGGTTGGGCAGACGGTCGATCTCTGAACGAGCCGAGCGGATCGCTTCGTTGGCCCTGGCGATGTTGCCTTCTTCCAATGTCGTGGCAATAGCATCGAGTTCAGCGTCAAAGTCACGGACCGGGCGAGCAGGTTCAGCCGGTTTGCTGGTTTCGGCGGACTGAGTCTTCTGCTGCATCTGGGCCTGAAGCTCGCGCAGGATCGGCAGCATGTCTTCTTTCAACGCCTGGTCGGCCGGTCCGGGTGCACCCAGCGAGTTCCACGCCCGGTCCCAATTGCCCAGCAGTTCCTGCGGCTTGAGTGAGCGCCTTGCCTGGCGCAAGGTCTGGCGGATGGATTCTGCCGCTTCGACCAGAGCCGGCGTTGCCCCGGGCTGGCTATCGTCTTCAGCTGATTCGTCATCCGGCGTCTTCGGCACAGGTGCGGGCCGGTTCATACCGGCTTCGATAATGGTGACGGCACCCTCGAAGCGCCGGGCAAGCGATGCCGGCGGCCGGGTCAGTTTCTGCCATTCCTGCTGGAGCGATTGCAGCGCCGTGGCGCGATTCTCTTTTCCCTTGCCGCGTGCCAGGTCTTCAATCCTGGCAACCAGCTCATCGGCGGCGATCTGATCAGGATCGAGGCTGCCGTCGGCTGCGCGCAGGGTATTGAGCCGGTCGGCAATGGCTTTCGCCCGCTGCTTGCTGGTCTTTTTCAGACGTTGGGCGAGTCGCTCGAGGGTGGAATGCTGATCGATTCGTTCCAGAATACTGGCCGCCAGCTCCGGATCCGGCTCGCTCACATAGCAGTCTCCAAGAAAGCCCTGGGCCTGGATTTTGGCCAGCGCCGCGCCGCGCAGTGCTGTGTCTTTTGCCGATGTGGCCAGTTTCCGAACCTGGTCAGGGGTGTCGATCTCGGCAAACCACTCCAGTCGGGTTTCTGCCAGCGGTCCACCTTCGGTGCGGGTGACGGCACGCAGCAGAAACTGGTCGGCCGCCGACACAATTGCCGGATCCGATTCGCGCAAACGCGCGTCCAGCCAGAAGGGTTCGGTATTGATCCGTTCCAGGGCAGCCAGCCTGACAACAGCCGATTCATCATGCTGGGCCAATTCGGGCAGGGCTGTCTTGAGTTCGGGATCATCGCTCTCGCGAACGGCACTGGCCCGGTTGTCGGGGTCCTTGTGCTGCCACGGTTTCTTGAAGAGTCTGGATTTCAGATTCATGGGTAGGGTAGTCGTTGGGAAACGTGTAATAACTATAGATTACAGGGGCACGGCGCTTGCGGCCAGCTTCTCTGACACATACAGCAGTATCGTTCCCTGGACCACCACCGTTCCATCGTCCCGGTAGGCCGTCACCTTGACCGGCAGGTCGCCGGGCTGCCAGTCTGTGGCATTGGCTTCGGCGGTGATTCGAATGTCGGAAGTGGCCTTGGCGGTGTAGTTGACCTCCATGCCGCGCGGAATCCAGCGCAGGTGATCCGGAATGCTCGCTTCGGCCAGGGCGCCCATGGCCATTTCCAGCCCGTTACAGATCGCAATGACATGAACGGTGCCGATATGATTTTGCACCCGGCGGCGTTTGGCAAAGCTCAGTTCGCAGAAGTTTGGCTCCAGCCGGGTAATGCGCGGGCGGATAGTCGCGAAATAGGGGGCCTTGAAAGCAAACAGACGCGAAAATATCCAGCCGCCCAATGGCCATCGCTGCAGTCGTTGATAGAGCGGCAAGATCTTCATGACTGTTGATCAGGCTGACGGACCTGGGGGTCGGTGTCCAGTTCATCTTCGATCAGCGCGATTTCATCGGTCACTGGTTCGGGCGACGTAACGATGGTATTGCCGTTATTGAATTCCTTGCTGAATATCTGCCAGAAGGCGATAAACAGCACCGCGATCAGTGGTCCCACCACGAATCCATTGATTCCGAACAGGGCCAATCCACCGAGGGTTGACAGCAAAACCATCCAGTCCGGCAATTTGGTATCGCGGCCGACCAGAATAGGGCGCAGGATGTTGTCGGCCAGGCCAATGACAATCACGCCGTAAGCGATCAGTATCGAGGCGGCAACCCATTGGCCGGTGGCGTACAGATAAAGCGCTGCCGGCAGCCAGACCAGCCCGGCACCAACGGCTGGAATCAATGACAGGATGGTCATGACAACACCCCAGAGCAGCGCAGCCGGCAGACCCAATATCCAGAAAATGATTCCGCCCAGCGCTCCCTGGACCATCGCAACCAGCAGATTGCCCTTGACGGTGGCCCTGGTGACCTCAGAAAACTTGCGAAACAGCATGCGCTCGCGCTCGTCGCCCAGCGGCAGGGCCTGGACCAGTTCCTCGACCAGGCGGCGACCATCCCGCAGCAGAAAATACGCTACATAGAGCATCAAGGCCAGCTTGAGCACGAATCCAAATGTGCTCTGGCCGACGGCCAGTGCGTTCTGGGCGATCAGTCGACTGCCGGCAACCGCCGCGTCCGTGGCATTCTGGCGCAATTGGTCGGTATTGATGTTGAATCGTTCCAGCGTTTGCTGAACGGCCGGAAAGGCACTCCGAATCTGATCCAGATACTGGCCGGGACGAATTTCCCCGGAGTCGATTCGCTGGTAAATGTCGAGACCCTGTTGAAGAAACGAGGTCAATAGCAGCAGTACTGGAATGACGACGAGGACAATGCAAGCCAGCAAAGTGACCAGCGCGGTCAGATTGGGCCGCACGCCCCAGAATTGCTCAAGCTTCAGTTGCAGCGGATGAAACAGCACGGCAATGATGCAGGCCCACAGGATGGGCGCAAAGAACGGCAGCATCAGATACAGAAAAAGGGCCGTGACCAGCGCCAGCAGAATCAGAAAAGAACGTTGCTCGAGTTTCTCCACCATGACGGCTGACGAACTCCCGTAATCAGACCAGGCGCCACTATAGTCGCTCGGCCAAGTCCGCGACAAGCCGGTTCATGAATTGACGCAAGCGTAGTAACCTGTCGCACTCATTCCAAGCTATGGAGAGTCCGAAATGTCAAGAATCATCGGTTTGATTGTGACGCTTTTCCTGCCGACCGGCCTGCTGGCCCAGGAGATGCCGCGAACCCAGGCGCCGGACAATGCCCGCGTTTACTTTATTACCCCGACGGATGGCAGTTCGGTTCAATCGCCGGTGACCATTCGGTTCGGCCTGTCTGGCATGGGCGTGGCCCCGGCCGGTGCCGACCTGGACAACACCGGGCACCACCATCTGTTGATCAATGTGGGTGATGAAGACCTGCCAGCCATGGACCAGTCGTTGCCGGCGACCGATCAGATCGTGCATTTTGGCGGTGGGCAGACCGAAACCAGCGTTGAACTCAAGCCCGGTGAACACCGCCTTCAGTTGTTGCTGGGCGATCACTTGCATGTTCCGCATGACCCACCCGTCATGTCCGAAGTCATCACGATCACGGTCGAATGATCAGTGACTTTCTGCACGTGCAGTGGCCGCACGATTACGGTCTAATGGCAGTCTCAATTCAAGGAGCAGGGCCATGAACACTGGAAAATCGTTACTGAGCATCGCGTTGCTTGCCGGCTCGCTGGTTCTGGGTATCGGACCGGCCATTGCCCAGACCGTCGTTGTCGAGGCAGGTTCGGTGCATGAAGGTGATCTGCGTTCGCGCAACGATCTGATTACGGTCGGAGACGGTGCCCGGGTTGGCGGTCTGATTGATTCGCGCAATGCGCCGATCCAGATCGGTGACGACGTGGTCGCCGGCGATGTTGCTACCCGCAACGGCCCGGTAACCATCGGGCGTAATGCCAGGCTGGGATCGGTCAGCAGCCGAAATGGTGCGATCAGCGTTGGAAACTCCAGCCAGTGCGAAGCGATCGATTCTCGCAATGGGCAGGTCACGATTGGCTCGGATGCCCGGACCGGTTTGATCTCCAGTCGCAATGGTGGCATTGAGGTAGGTGAGCGAACCCGGGTGGGCGGATTCGTGGAAACGCGCAACGGTTCGATCAATCTGTTTGCCGAAAGTCGCGTTGATGGCGGAATCGAAGCTCGAAATGGTTCAATCAGTCTCGCTCAGGCCAGCCGGGTCGATGGATCAGTCGAAACCCGCAATGGTGCAGTCACGATGGACCAGGCGACAGTCACAGGAACGGTCAAATCGCGCAGTGGCGATATCGAATTGGTCAATGGCAGTCAGGTCGAAGGGGATATTCGAATCGATCTGGAAGACAGCGAATCCTCCGGTGGCTGGTTCGGCATAGGCGGCGACCACCCGGACGCCGGCAATGTTTCAATTCTTTCCGGCAGCCAGGTCAGCGGCGACGTTATTGTGGTGCTGCCCGAAGACTATGACGGCGAAATTCCAACGATAACCGTTGATGCCGAATCCAGTGTCGAGGGCAGCCTCAAGGTGGATTCCCGTGTTCAGCTGGAAGTCGAAGGAGAAGTCAGCGGCGGAATTACCGAAAGTTCGGAGTGATGCGGCTCAAGCCATGTGGTTTTTGGGTCGCCGCCGGCGAAACAGCAGGCCAGGGGTCTTGAACAACTCATAGATCAGCAGGGCAACCACGATGCCAACGCCGGTGTAGACCAGCGAAGCGGTATCGACCGGGATGGCCGGGCTGAAGGCTTCCCAGGCGCGCTGGGCAATCTCGGATTCCGAGTGGCGCATCATGACCACCGGTTGCATGATCGGTGACGCCTGGGCGATCGCATCGTAGGCCTGCTGGAGCTGCTCGACCCGTTCCGAGAACTGGCGGATGGCCTCCTGTCGATCGACCATGTTCAGGTTATCGAGCAACTCACCGCGCTCGACCAGACCCAGCGTGCGACGGGCCTCATCAAGGTGTCCACCCAGACGTTGCATATAAGCCTGGGTAAACGCAGGGGCCTGTGAAAGACTCATACCCCCGGCCCCGCCACTGACAGCGCTGCCCAGATTGTCGAATTTGCGACCGACCCAGCTCATGGACTCAAGTCTCCCGGCTCGTTTGCTGCAAGTCAATAGCGGCCGGGACTGTCGTGGCGATCATCTGGTCAGGTTGCTGGCTCAGGCATGATCAGTGCTTGTTGCTGCACACCAGTATTGGCTGTCGAACGCTGGTGGGCACTTACATACAGTGTGAACTTGCCGGAATCGGGTCGATCGAGTCGTCCGGCGAACTGATTGGTCGTGCCGGTGAAGCTCAGGTTGGCCTCGGTGAGCTTTTCACCATCCTGGTACAGGCTGGCAATAACAACAAAATCATCCGCCCGCCACAGACCACCGGCCGTAATCGGGCATCCGCACAGCATCGTGACCGACGCGGTCAGATCGATACCATCAGCCGAGTCCGAATCGAGCTCGATCACATCGACAATCAGTCCGGGCAGGTGCAGCACCAGTGGAGGATCCACCCGATCCACGCCCGGAAGCATCCACAGCGTGGTGTCTTGTTGCTGAATGCTGTTGTTGACGTCCAGCGGGCCGGTGACCGCGATCCGTACCCGGGTGGGCCGATCGATATCCAGTTGCGCCGTCCAGGCTGCTGAATCCGGAGCTGACGGCGTGTGTCCTCGTGTTTGTCCCTCGGTCATCATCGAGTCGGTATCACCGGTCGGCCCGGTAATTCGTCCGTGATCCAGCACCCGACCGGTTGCCACATCCGTGACCTGCACATTCAGATCGCCCACGCCGCTGCCGATAAACTTGGCATCCAGCGAACGAACCTGAATCCTCAGCGCCGTGGTGCCGGAATTTTCCACTTCATTCGTCTGAGCCAGTACTGCGTCCGGCACAACCAACTGGCTCAACAAGAGCAGGGTGGGCAACCAGAGAAACGATTTCGACAGGGTGTTCTGCATAAGTTCGCTCCAGTGAAGAATAAATGACTGTATTCCGATCATACCGTGGTTGGGCAAGTTCAGCCGGTCATTCCCTGATATATGCCGCCATCTCTTCAAGCACCTGCTGATGACGTCCGACCCAGACATGACCACCATCCGGATAGCTCACGAAGCGGGCATCCGGGATATGCTCGGCCGTGTAGTTGGCCGCATCCCAAAGGCCGAACAGGTCATCTTCGAGGCCGATGACCATCGTCGGCACCCGTACTTCTTCGAGTGGATAGCGGGGTAGGGCAGTGAGTACTTCCCCGTCGTTGAGCAGACCCTGGCGACGGACACTGACCGGAAGAATGTTGTCGAGCATTCGCTGCACTCGTTGACGCTCGCTTTCATCTGCATCGTCGACCAACTCCGGGGGCGTTGCCAGCAACGTGCGGATCAGGGTCGGTCGGGCGGTTCGAATCGCCGCCCACATCAGAAAGTCCGAGCGCAGGGCTGTGGCAAACACGAAGTTCAGGCCGGACGGTGTCTCGACGGGCGCTGAATCGTTCGGACGAGGAACGTAGAGCGCGGGAACCAGCAATATCAATGCATCAGAGCGCTGCGGATGCCGCAGCGCGAACTGCAAGGATGAAGGCGCGCCTGCCGAAGCGCCAATGACTGCTGCCGATTCGATTCCCAGCGCATCCAGTAAACAGGCGTGAGCATCCGCCTGGGCTTCAGCCGAGCCGTCTTCCGGCAACGGGGTGCCAAGGTAGCCGAAGCGTGACACTGAAACGACCCTGAATCCCCGGTCAACCAGCTCTTTGCCCAATCCCATGCCCTGGTCAAAGCCGCCACCTGCGCCATGTACCACCAACACGGCCGGCCCCTCACCTGCCTCTGCATACTCGATGATTCCACACGGCGTGTCGGCCAACAGGCTGCCGGTCGCCAAACGCTCCCGTGCTGCCCGAATATCAATGGTGTAAATAACCATGATCGCAATGGCAATCACCAACAATACAAGACCGACAGCCAGTAGAATTGGGCGACGCATTGAATGTTCTCCAGAAGTCCGGAATGACGCAATGATACCGCGCAGACTGAATTTCAGACAGAATCAAGGCAGCTTATGTACGATCTCCCCTATTACAAGGAAAACGATGAACAGGTCATCAGAACCTTCGTCGAACAGCATCCTTTCGCGTTCCTGACCGGTTGCGATCCGCATGGCATGCCTGTGGCAACCCAGGTACCAGTGTTCATGGAGCGGCGCGACGGCCGCTTGTTCCTGAGCGGTCATATCATGAAAAATACCGATCATCACAAGGCGTTCTTGCACAACGCCAATGTGCTCGCGGTCTTCACCGGCAGTCACAGCTATGTCAGCGCCCGCTGGTACAGTGATCCGAACATCCCATCAACCTGGAACTACATGAGCGTGCATGCCAGGGGCCGGATCAGATTTCTCGATGATGCCGGGCTCGAAGCGGTACTGCAGAAATCCAGTCTCCATTTCGAGGGTAATGATCCTGAATCGCCGACCGTATTCGCCAATCTTGCTCCAGAGCTCACAAAGAAACTGATGAAGGCGATTGTTGCCTTCGAAGTCGAAGTCGAGAAACTCGACCACGTCTTCAAGCTGAGTCAGGACCGGGACGACAGCAGCTATCGCAACATTATCGACAAGCTTATGGAGCAGGGTGAGGACGGCCGCGCGATTGCCGCTGAAATGAAAAGGCGCGGTGGCTCACTGAGATGATGTTGCCAATCGGTTTTTGGCACGTATCACGATCCATTGGCACGGGCTTGGTCCAGACGCTGGCGGAGATCCTGGGCGGGGACTATGCCGCCGAAGATCTCGCCGCTGGCAGTGACCATGAACGGCGTACCGGTGATGCCCATCTTCTGGCCGAGTTCATAGTGGCTTTCGACTGGCGAGTTGCAATTCTTCCTCGGGAAACTCTGACCAAGCTGGGCTTGGTCCATCGCATGATTGGTATCATCCGAGCACCAGACGGCAACCAGGTCGTCATAGGTTGAGCTGCCAATTCCGGCCCTTGGAAAAGCGGCATAGCGAACTGCGATTCCGGCTTCAGTGTACTCATCGATCACCTCATGCAGGCGCCGGCAGTAGCCGCAGTCGGTATCGGTGAATATCAGAATCTCATGGTCCGGGTTGGTCGGACCGTAGGTGATCAGGGTTGAAGTGTCGAAATTTTCCAGCAGACTCCGGCGAATACCCCGTTTTCCCAGTTCGGTCAGATCGTCCTGAGTATCCAGATCGACAAGCCGGCCCTGAATGAAAAACTGGCCGTCGTCGGTCATGAAGAAGAGCTCGGTGCCGGCCGTTACCTGCACGATGCCATCGATGCGAGTGCTGGCTACCGAGACATCCACCTCGCTGCCGACCAGGCTTGATAACCGCTCCTGGACACGATCGAAATCCGTGGCCGATGCAGAAAAGGAAATTGACATGGCTGCCAGAACAGTGGCGATGTAGCTGAGTTTCATCGATGGCTCTCCATTGTTATTGTTCAGGGCTTGTGACAAGACCCATGGTCATTGTCAAGCTGTGACCACCGGTTTTCGGTGAAGTTGCAAGCCGGTTACGGCGTAACGAACTCGATGGTGGTGCTCGGGTCGCTGACCAGGCTGTTTTTCTGCGGTGGCGGGCCGAAAGGGATCAATGGGCGGGGGTCGGAGATCATCTGGATAATGAGGCGATAGCGGGTTCCCGACTCCAGGTTGTCGAGCGCAAGTGAGCCGTCGGTATGACTGCCGGTTTCGAATACCAGCGGGCCGTCGAGGGGCGGGGGCGCTTGGTGATCGGCGTCGAAGCGGTCATGAAACAGGGTTTCGACCGCTGTTCCTGTGATCCGGTAACGACCGGCATTTTCCAGGTAAAAGGGCACCGGCTCCCAGCTCAGGGTGGCGCTGGTGCCGGAGTTGACCGTGGCGCTGACCTGCCCGGGAGGCAAAGTCTGGCTGATGTCCCACTGAGGATTCAACTGCGACAGGTAGCTGCTCAATTCACTGTTGTTTGAACGCAGGCGATTGTCATGGATCGCGAATTGATTCAGGTTGCTCAATTGGAGAAAGCTGTCGGGAATGATGCCGTTCAGATCGTTCAGCGCCAGATTGAATGCCGTCAGCGTAGTCAGTTGACCCAGTGACGCGGGAATCTCGCCGTCAATGCAGTTGTAGGCCAGATTCAGCTCCTTTATGACTGGCAGCTCGCCGAGCTGGTCCGGCAGCGGGCCGATCAGGCAATTGTCCTGCAGACGAAGCTCTTCCAGCGCAGACAGGCTGCCGAAAGTGGCGGGCACGCGGCCGCTGAGCTGATTGGCATTCAGATACAGTTCCTCCAGCGAATTCAGATTGCCCCAGCTGCTGGGCAGACTGCCGCCGAACTGGTTGTTGTTGAGATAGATGAAGCGCAGGGCAGCCAGTTGGCCGATGCTGGATGGCAGCGAGCCGGACAACTGGTTGCCGCTCAGCCAGATGGTATCCAGCTGGGTCAGCCCCGACCAGTTGCCGGGCAATGGGCCGGATAGCTGATTGTTCTGCAGGCTCAGATACTCGAGTTGGTGTAACTGGCCGAGCGCTTCGGGAATCGAGCCGGTCAGCCCGGCATTGAACAGTCGAATATCACGCAGCTCGGTCAGATTGCCGATCCAGGCGGGAAAATTTCCGCCAATCGGAGTCCAGGCCTGATACCACTCCTCAAGCTGAACGAGGTTGGCAAAGCCGGGAGGAATTCCGCCGGTCAGGTCGAGTGAGGATAGATTGAGCGATCTCAGGTTGGTCAGATTGCCCAGAGAGCCGGGCAACGTGCCGCTGAGGTCATTTTCGTCAAGCCAGAGTTCGGTCAGCGCGGACAAGTTTCCCAGCTCGGATGGAATGGAGCCGCTCAACGCATTGAAGCTCAGCGACAGACGTTCAAGCCGGGTCAGGTTGCCGAGCTCGGCCGGGATCGGGCCGGTGAGCTGATTGTCAACCAGCATCAATTGGGTCAGGTTCGAGGCCTGGCCAAGCTCGGGCGGGATACTGCCATCAAGCTGGTTGAATCCCAGAATGAGTCGCTCCAGGGTTTGTCGCTGACCAAGCGTGGCCGGAATGTTGCCGTTGAGTTGATTGAAGCTCAGATCCAGCACGCGAAGGTTGGGTGTTGACCCGAAGGCCAAGGGGATCGAACCGGTCAGGTTGTTGTTGGAAAGTGCCAGCCATTCCAGGTTGGGCATGGCGGCCAGTTCGGCCGGAATCTCGCCGTTGAATTGATTGTTCCACAGGTACAGATACTGCAGATTGGTCATCTGCGCCGTTTCTTCCCAGATCGGTCCGTACAACTGATTGTCCGACAGCCACAGAAAGTGCAGCTCGCTCAACTGCCACAGGTTGCTCGGCAGAATGCCGCTGAGGTTGTTGCCGGGCAGGGACAGATCCCATACGCGGTTGTTGATGCAGGTCACCCCGAACCAGCTACACTCCGTGCCCACCGGGCCGTTCCAGCCACTGTTGTTGTGCCAGTTGGGCCCGTCGGTCAGATCATAGAAATTGATCAGCGTCAGACGCTCACCAGCGGGAACCTGGGCAACCGCTGGCCAACCCAGGCAAACCAGGCCCGCGCCAAGAAAAAACGAACGGATGAATGATGTCATGGTGATAACAGCGTTGTTGACTGCTGAACTGGTCCATGCCCTTGACCGAAACACTACCTGACTCACTCACTATCCTACCCAGCTTCGAAGTCGCGTGCGACGGACAATCAATTCGTAGCTTAGCAGGCAGAGCAACATCGTGAAAGTGACGCTGACGCCGAATTTCAACGGCCACGGCCAGGCGTAATCCATTAACCAGAACTGCAATGCGAACAGCACGGGCAGGTGCAGCAGGTAGGTCCAGTAGGCACTGCCGGCCAGGTAGCGCATGATCCGACTGGGGCGAGTCAGCCAGCGCAGACCGGCCAGCAGACAGGCCAGAGTGCCCCATCCGGCGATCATGGCTTCCAGCGCAGCGATCAGTAAGCTGTCCCATCGATTGTCTGCTTCTGACTGGTCCAACTTAAGCAGATACAGCCCGTAAAGGACCAGGCATATCAGAACACCCGGCCAGAGCCAGCGCTGTAATGGGATCAGTGTTTCCAGACGGCCGTGCACAAGAACGCCAAAGGCAAAAAATGGACCGAAGATAAACAGCGCCCAAAGCTGAGGTAGCAGACTTTCGGGTGCAGGGTGCGGGGCGCTGGTCAGCGTGAACCCAGACAGCACAAGCAAGGGCAGGGCAAACGCCACCCACATGGCCGAGGCGCTGAACCAGCGGTCGAGGAGTTTGTTCAGCTCGAGGCTGTAGACCACCCACAACAACAAGCTGAACAGCAGGAGGTAGTAAAGAAACCAGAGATGGCCGGTGCGCGGCGGCAGTCGTGGCCGGTCGGGTAGGGCCAGCCATTCGCGCGCCATCATCAGAAATCCCGAGGGATGATTGACGGCAACGATGGCCCATTCGATATTGATTGTCATGCTGATATGTACCAGCGGCCAGGCAATGACAAAGGGAATCAGAATGCGGCTGACTCGCTGACGAGCCAGGCCGACCATGCCTCGGCGCGTCAGCACCAGCGCGGTGAAGTAGCCGGCTACCAGGAAGAACAGCGGCATCCGGATAAGGTGCGACAGCCAGATCAGAACGTCGACCCCCACCCAGTTCTGGCGATCGGCGGTCGGCCAGAACGGATTCATCAATGGACTGTAGGCCAGTGCGGCGTGAAACAGAACGCCGGCCAGCATGGCCAGCGCCCGCAACTGGTCGAACGCGTGCTCGCGCGGGATCATCGACGCGCCGATTCTAGTAGAACGCCGCCTTGCGCCCCTGCCACCAGGCGGTCAGGCCGATGGCGGAGATACTGATCAGAACCTGGGCTGTCAGAATGGCCAGCGCGGTCGAACTGATGATGATCTCGTCTCCACGGGTCACGCCTTCGATCGATTCGATCTGGCCGATCAGCATCAGGAATGGATTGATCATCACCATGCTGGCAATCATGACAAAGGTGTTCCAGCCCTCGGACTGAACCTGCATTGCTACAGCCAGTGAGAGGCTGTAGGCCACCAGTACATGACCAAACAAAAGAAGTGCCAGCACCAGCAAGCCGTCGGGCAATGGAGTGTAGAGGATGACGCCGATCGTGCAGGCCAGAATCAGCACGAAAGGCACACCGAAGGTCAAAAAGTTGCCTGCCAGCTTGGCCACAGTCAGGTCCAGGGGCGACACCGGCAGACTCATCACGAAGGCCAGGGTCTGCTCCTTGCGTTCGGTCAGTAGTGACGTCGATATCGCGAAGCAGGCGACCGCAACCAGGATGATGATCAGCAGCAGCGACCCCAGGTAGAACGTCCACCATTGCGGCACGCTAAGCAGAGTCAGCGAGACTATGGCGGCGAGCACATACAAGGCAAGTTGCTTCTGAAAAAGTTGCCAGTCCTTGACGATCAGGGCCCGGATCACCGGACGATTCAGAACATAGTTCATGCGGCACCTCCGGTGCGTACGCTGGTCACGAAAATATCCTCAAGGCCCATCGGATCAATCCGCTGGACTTGAAGACCGTTGGCGGCCAGCCGGTCGGGCATATCATCACGCCAGGCACTGACCTTCAGTTCGATCTGGCTGCCGGCATGGCGAAGCTGGCTGACTTCCGGCCACTCGGCCAGTTCGGGTGGCACGCTGCCCAGGCACAACACCCGTCGCCATTGCTCAAGGAACTGTTCCTTGTCGGCATGGGCGAGCAGCTTGCCGTCATGCAGAAACGCGATGCTGTCCGCCAGTTGTTCGATGTCGTGGGTGTTGTGGGATGAGAACAGCACGCTGCGGTGCTCGTCGCGCAAGACATCGGCGAGCGCTTCAATCACTTCGATACGAGCCACCGGATCCAGCCCGGTGGTGGGCTCATCCAGCAACAGCAGGCGCGGGCGGCGGGCCAGGCACAACAGCAACAATGCCTTGACCCGTTGGCCGTGCGAATAGCTGCCGACGGTCTGGCCCGGTTTCAGATCGAATCGCTTGATCAGAGCGTTGGCGTAGTCATCGTCCCAGTCCGGATAGATGCTGCGAATGAACGCAATGTGCCAGTCCAGGCTGCGGCCCTTGTACAGGCGCATGTCTTCGGAAGCAAAGCCGATCTCGCGCCGGGCCGCGACCTGGTCCTGCGGCAGTTGGTAACCGAGGACGTCGATCTGCCCGGCATCGAGTGCTGCCAGGCCGGAAATCAGTCGCAGCAAGGTGGTCTTGCCGGCCCCATTGATGCCGACCAGACCCATGATCTGGCCTTCGGGCAGGGTCAGCGAAATATCGCTCAGTTCGAAATGCGGATAGCGTTTGCCGGCGCCGGCCACGGTAAAGGCAGCGGTCATGATCGGGATCCTTTGCTGGAGTTGGAGGGAAAATCGTTGTCGTTGAGCACGGCATCGAGTCGATCGTGCAGGGCCTTGCGCGCCAGACCCAGTTTTGCACCCTGGTCGGCGACAGACTTGAGTGCCAGGTTCAATTCAGCATCCAGCAGGTCACGCGCCCGTTCGGGCTGATCAGCCACCACCGAACCCTTGCCCGGCCGGGTAACAATCAGACCGGAGCGGCCCAGTTCTTCATAAGCCCGCTTGACCGTAATCACGCTGACTCCACTGTCGGCAGCCAACTCCCGAATCGAAGGCAGAGCCTGACCCGGCTCCCAGTCTCCCGCCATCACTCGGGCGGCAATCTGGTCGATGATCTGCTGATACATCGGACGTTGATCAGAATCGGAAAGAAATAATCGGTCGGTCACGCTGGAATCAGGCTAACTGTATATGTCAGATATGCACAGTATACACAGTCAAGTCGCCAATGCAACAGGTACATGCATTGCCCAGGCCAGGTCGGGATACACTGGATTCCATGAATCCAAACGTCGCTCATCTTGAATGCAGTCTGGAAGGCCGAATCTATCGAGCAGGCCCAGTCTATCGGCTGTCCGACGCCGGCCGGCCGTTGCTGGTGCGGTATCACCTCGATGCCATGGCTCGAACGGTCGATCGCGATGCAGTGGCCCGGCGAGCCGGTGGCTTTTACAAGTGGCGGGAACTGCTGCCTTTCACCGATCCCGACGGCGTGCCTCGATTGGGGGAGCTAGACACACCAATGATTGCGCTCAAGGCGGCGCCGTCGGTTCTGGTCAAGGACGAGGGTCGTCTGCCGACCGGCTCGTTCAAGGCACGCGGGCTGGCACTGGCCGTGGCCATGGCGCGTGAACTGGGCATCGACAAGTTGTGCATGCCTTCCAACGGCAATGCCGGTGCCGCACTGGCTGCCTATGCCTCGCGCGCCGGGCTGCAATCACTGGTCTACTGTCCGGCTGACACACCACGGATGAACATCGACGAAACTCGCCTTGCAGGGGCCGAAGTGGTCGAGGTCGACGGCTATATCGACGATTGTGGCCGCCTGCTGGGCGAGCGCGCCGCCGCCGAAGGCTGGTTCGATGTGTCAACCCTGAAAGAGCCGTATCGGCTGGAAGGCAAGAAAACCATGGGCCTGGAACTGGCCGCGCAACTGGACTGGAAACTGCCCGATGCCATCTTTTACCCGACCGGCGGAGGCACCGGACTGATCGGGATGTGGAAGGCGTTTGCCGAGATGCGCAAGCTGGGCTGGATCGATGGACCGCTACCGAAGATGATCGCCGTCCAGGCCGATGGTTGTGCGCCGATGGTACGCGCGTTCGAAGCAGGTGCCCAGTTTGCTGAGCGCTGGGAAGATGCCAGCACCGTCGCGGCGGGCATCCGGGTACCGCAGGCCGTAGGTGACTTTCTTATCCTGCGCGCAGTGCGCGAATCAGGCGGTACCGCCATCGCAGTCAGCGAAGCCGACATCGTGGCATCCTGGCAGCAACTGGCCCGAACCGAAGGTGTGCTGATGTGCCCCGAAGGCGCCGCCACACATGCAGCCTGGGCAACCATGGTGGCGCAAGGCGAACTCGACGCCGATGCCCACGTCATCCTGTTCAATTGCGCAACCGGACTGAAATACCCGCTGCCCGCACCCGGCCCCTGAACCCTGAACTACTGGTCTGAAACCCGCTCGCTGTTGAACTGCGCCAATTCGGTTGCCGCCTCAATCGCCCATTCGTTGTCAGGACCCAGCGATTCGACCAGAAGCGCATGTGCCGTTTCCATGGTCCGGATCGCTTCGGCGTGGTTTCCGAGCAAATGAAGTGCACGAGCCTGGGTCATCTGAAAACGTGCCTGATAGACCGGCGGCATGTTCCGTTGTGCCCCCTCTACGGCCTTGACCGCCAATGCGTGTGATTCTTCATGCAAGCCGAGGTCACGCTTGATGGATGCCAGGTTGTTTATCCAGATCAGGACGTCATCGATTTCCCCCAGTGACTTCAATCCGCGATCCACTGCCTCTGAAAGCAGTTCTTCAGCCGCAGCGAGGTCACCTTCGTCAGCCAGCAACAGCCCGAGATTGCTCATCTGGATCAGGGTGTTTCGGTCATCGACGCCGGCTGTGTCGCGGAAGCCGTTCATGGCGTCACGATAGGCCTGCTCGGCCTGGCTCATTTGTCCTTGCGCTTCAAAGACCGATGCCAGGTTGGCCAGGCAAGTCAATGATTCGTAGTGGAGTGGGCCGAGCACCCGACGATACGACTCCAGCGTTCTTGTCAGAAGCTGCTCGGCCTCTTCGTTGTTGCCCTGGGTGTGGAGCAACACACCCAGGCTGTTGGCAAACTGCAGGGTGGTTGGATGATCTTCGCCGTTAACCCGGCGCGCCAGGCGAACGGCGTTCTGCAGGAAGGGTTCAGCTTCGTCGAGTCGATACTGTGCCCACAGTATCAAGCCAAGGTTCTGATAGGAAACCAGGGTTTCGGCATTGTCTTCACCCAGAACCCGCAAGCGTCCGTCCAGCGTCTGGCGGAAATAGGTCTCGGCCTGCTGCCAGTCGCCGGTCATCTGGTAAAGCACACCCAGATTGTTCAACGCCTGCAAGGTTTGCGAATCGTCCGGACCAGCGTTTGCCAGGGCCGCCTCATACGCTTCTTCACCCAGTGACATTGCTTTATCAAGATGATTGAGACGCCGCAGCGCCACGGCCAGAGTGAGGGCCGTATCTATGGCGTCCGGATCTCCCGGACCGGCCAGTTCCCGGAATCCGACCAGACTGGCCTCAAGATGCTCCCGCGCTTGCTCTACCTGATCGGTATTCAGCAGAAGCAATCCCAGAGCGGCTCGAGCGCGCAGGGTGTCGCGATGATTGGAGCCGAGCTCACGATCGCGGATGACATACGCGCGTTCCAGCTGGTCCAGCGCCGATGGAAAAAGCCCGAGTCCACCGTACACTTCACCAACCGTCTGGCGCAGTGCAGCTTCGATCAATGGTTGCTCACTGAATTCTTGCTCGATGGCGGCCACGGCCCGGACAAGTAGTGTTTCATCGAGCATTCGGCGAGCGACATCGGTCGGGCTGATAAAACGGACAACACTTTCCAGTGCCTGGCGCAGACTTTCACTCTCGGCGGGCGGCAGATTGCCCTCGGCCTCGGCCTGTTCCAGCCGAACCGTCATGTCCTGCAGCAGGGCGTAACCGATTCGCTCGGGATCGAGCTCACCGAGCAGACTGGATTGAAACCTGGCCACTTGTTCCAGTTCGTTGGCCCGCTCGGTGGCCTCGACCTGGGCCAGCTCGGCCGCTGAACGCTGGATTCGGGCTTCGTTCAAGGCCAGGCTGACGCCGACCACGGCAGCGAGCAAGGTGAGGGCGGTCACCGCCGCCGCCACCACCGGCACGCGATGTCGGCGAACGAATTTTCCAATACGGTAGGCGGCTCCAGGCGGACCGGCCAACACCGGTTCCTGGCGCAGGTAACGACGCAAATCCGTCGCCAGGGCATTGGCGGTCTCGTACCGGCGCGTCCGATCCTTTTCCAGGCATTTCAGAATGATCCAGTCAAGATCCCCCTTAAGTGCCCGCGCCAGACCTCGCACATCAAGCCGGCGCTGATCGGCAATGGTCAGGCGCTCACCAGGCTCTGGTGGCGCCTGCACGCCAGCTCGAGAAGCGGGGCGACCGGTTGCATTGAGCCAGGCACTGGGTCGAAGCGGTTCCACCTCGTGCAGCACGCGCAGTACCTCGCCTATACCGCCCTTGCGCAGTAGCGCGACGTCGAACGGTACCTGTCCGACCAGCAGTTCATAAAGCACCACGCCCAGCGCGTAGATGTCAGCACGGGTATCAATATCCTGACCGCTGGTTCCTGCCTGCTCGGGGCTCATGTATTCCGGTGTGCCGACCAGTTCTCCCACGGCGGTAAAGAGGGTCTTGTCGGTCAGCGGATGATCGAGGGATTTTGCCACCCCAAAGTCGATCACCTTGGGGGTCATTCCCGAGCCGCTGGAGTCGTCGCCGTATTCGACCAGGATATTGCTGGGTTTGAGGTCGCGGTGAATCACGCCTTTCATGTGAGCATGCTGGACGGCCTCGCACACTTGGATGAACAGTTCGACGCGCTGCCTGACGGTCAGTCTCTGGCGATCACAGTGCGCGGTGATCGGCACGCCCTTGACCAGCTCCATGACAAAAAACGGCCGGCCCTCACTGGTGCTGCCCGCGTCGAAAACATGGGCAACGCAAGGATGATCCATGACTGCCAGCGCCTGGCGCTCGGCCTCGAAACGCGCAACAACGGCAGCCGAGTCCATTCCTGGTTTGATGACTTTCAGGGCAACGCGGCGGCGCACCGGCGTAGTCTGCTCGGCCAGGTAGACTACGCCGAACCCCCCTTTGCCAAGTAGCGACAATATCCGGTACGGCCCGATCCGATCCGGCAGGTCAGGGCGTTGATCCTCGGCCATCGCTGTTGTCTGCTCAGTGCCGGAGTCTGGTGGTGATGACTTGTCGTCCGGATTGTTCAACGAACACCCTCCAAGACCGATCCGATGATTCACTAACAAAGTATAGATCAGAAATTGCAAGGCCCAATATGAGCGAGCTCAAACGCCGCCGAGACAAAGTTGAGCAATCTGGTCACCTTGTGCCGCCACCACCACCGCGCCATTCATGAAGGCGGTTTCCAGGTCAGCATGAACCCCAACAGCCAACCCGAATTCCGTGATCCCAACGGCAAAGCCATCTGATGCTTCCTGAGTACTGCTCTTGCGCGCTCTGTAATCGTTAGTTTCTGGCCGACCGGCCCAACTGTGAGAATGCTTCACATTCAAAAAACGTTTCCGCGGAAAGTGGGCCAGGCCAAGCCCGGGGCTTGAACCACCGAAATCCAATGTATATGCTCCGCAAGTACTTCCTTAAATGGAGGCTTGAACATGAAAACCGTGAAGTCACTGGTTTTGTCAATACTCTGGCTAATCTCAGGAGGCGTCATGGCCACTAACGTATCAACCCACTTGATGTTCCAGGGCGATGCCGATGAAGCACTCAAGCTGTATCAATCGGTATTCCCGGAATTCGACATTCAGAGTCAGGAGCTGCACGAAAGTGGCGACAACGAGGGCAAGATTCAAAAAGCAAGCGTTAAATTCGCCGGCCATGAACTGATCGTCTTCGACAGCCCACCGGTCCACAACTTCACGTTCACTCCAGCCATGTCGCTGTTCGTGGAATTCGAAGACGCAGATGCATTGAAAAGCGCATTCGAAACCTTGTCCGAGGATGGCGAAGTAGCCATGCCCCTGGGTGATTACGGCTTCAGCCCCTTGTTCGGCTGGTTTCAAGACCGCTTCGGCGTCTCCTGGCAACTAAATCTGAAAACCGATGCGTCCTTGCCGGATTCGCGTCATTGACGGTCATCGGCTTTTACGCTTTGGTCAGTACGGTGTCCTTCATCCTGTATGCAGTGGATAAATCAGCGGCAAAGCGCGGGACGTGGCGCATTTCGGAGACGACCCTGCATCTTTCGGAACTGTTCGGCGGTTGGCCGGGTGCCTTGATTGCCCAGCGCGTGTTTCGCCATAAAACCAGGAAGCAACCGTTTCAATTAATCTTCTGGGCTGCAGTCGCAGTCAACACCGGGGCGCTGATCTGGCTACTGTTCGCCGATAGGGCGGCAGGCCTCCGTACCAACCTTGGGATTGCCTGAGCAGGCGCTGAAAAATGTGGAAGCCGCGCTGGCCGAAGCTGGGGCGAAACTCGACCATGTGGTACGGACACGAATCTATGTGCTGGACATTTGAGGTTGATGCCTTTATCGATGGCTAGGACAGCCGATCCAGCCCATTCTTAAGAATGATTATCAATCAAAAAACGTTTCCGCGGAAAGCATTTGACTTGACCGTTCCTATGTGGATATGTTGACTACATGTATTCAACCGAATACACTATGCCACGATATGCCCTCATCGTGAGAATGCAGCCATGCCCACCACCATACGCCTGAACCCCGAGACTGAAACACGATTGGACTTGCTGGCTCGGGAAACCGGGCGTAGCAAGGCGTTCTACCTGCGCCAGCTCATCGAGAATAATCTTGCCGATCTCGAGGATATCTACCTTGCCGAGAAGAGATTGGAAGACCTGCGAGCAGGCAAATCCAATACCTTGACAGCCGATGAGGTCTGGGGTGAGCTGGACAATTGAGTTCGAGCGGTAGGCCGCCCGGGAATTCCGCAAGCTTGATCCCGAGATACAGCGTCGCATACGTGATTTCTTTCAGCAGCGCATCCTGTCCGCCGACAATCCCCGCGTGTCAGGAAAGCCACTTCGAGGCAAACAAGCAAACCTCTGGCGGTACCGGATAGGTTCCTGGCGTGTCGTCGCAGAGATCCAGGATCACCGCTTGATCATTTTGATTGTACGGGTAGGCCATCGCGGCGACGTATACAGAAAGTAGCACTTTGCATCTTCAATTTCGGGCCGACCGGCCCGGCCGTGAGAATGATTTACATTCCAAAAACGTTTCCGCGGAAAGCATTTGAGCTGAACTGCAGAGTCGAAAAATTAGTCTGTCAATCGGATTCGTTATCAGAGTTCAGGCTAGCCGGAATCACTCTCCGAACAGCTCGATCAATCGCGCGAAATGAGGTGCAGGATTGAAATATAGGGAAACCTCCTCGCCGGCCTCATTCTCCCCAATGAACAGATCGGCCATGACCGGTTCGCTGATCAGTGACTGGCTCTTGAACTCGATCCCAAAAAAGTACAGTGCATCGTAACTTTCGGCAATTGAAATTGTGAAATAGGCCGTTTCAGGAGACATCCCGTCGCCGGAAGCCACCAGCGAATCCATCAATCCGCTGGCCCATCGAAAATGATGTTCGGCTTGCTCACTTTTGTCGGACTCAGCGAGGGAAATCCCAGTGTAATGGTGAAGCCTCATGTCCACAGGGCACTGATTCAGCCAGCGGTTTCCTGTTTCAGCCGCCAATTCCCATTGCTCGGAATTCATTTGCTCGACCATTTCCTGAATTGGCCTGCCGGACTGGCATAGTTCCGTGTAGCTGTCAGACCAGCCCCAGCTTTCCCGCAGTGATTTGAAGTCCGGTTCCTCTTCCCAAGAATGCCGGGGCAACTCTGAATCGGAAATAGAGGCTGAAGGAGTAGTAGGGGCGGTTGGGGTTGCCGCACAGCCAATGATCATGGACATGAGAACTGCAGCTTGAACGACTCGCAATGACTTGCTTGGCTTCGGATCGGTCATAGCAACTCAATCTTCCCGGAGCTAATCATCCAAACACCACGTTCCGTGGCAACTGCCAGACGGACATCATGCAACAAGCTGAGAAAAGGGTGAATTTCGACCGGCATGGGGCTCACGATATGAGTAACGGTATAGGCTGCCACGGACACGCCTTCAGGCAGGCCGGCACCGGATTTATCCAGTGAGATGCAAGATTTCGCCAGTGGCGTAGAAGACAATACCTCGGAATCTTCCCTGGATACTCTGACTCTTGTGTGCCCCCCAATTTGAATTAGATCCGGGTCAGTCGTTGCGGCCAGTACATAGACATCCCATGCATCATCATCTTGCGAAGGAAGGACGACGGTATTGAAGCGGTCTGAGCACGAGTTGGTCCCAACCTGGAGTGCGGCCATTCTCGCATTGACCATTGAAATCTCTTCATCGGAAACCAGCCTGTCAGGCACCAGTTGAAGAGTCCTCCGTCATTGACTGATCCAAGCCTAGGGTATTTCTGAATACAGGTCCAGTGTTTGAACGTGCCATCTGGAAATCTAATGATTCTCAGCAACCCGTTATCCTGTCCTTTCGCCAAGTGGCATAATTCCGGGAGGCGAAACGACGTCGACTTTGGGATTGCCTGAGCAGGCGCTGAGACCAGCCATCACCATGGAGAAGAATCAAATAATGTCGCGCCAGAATATTTCATCCGGTACATCGTGGGAACCGATCGTGGGGTATTCGCGTGCTGTCAGGGTAGGGCCGCATGTGCATGTATCCGGAACGACGGCTACCGGCCCTGAAGGACTGGTTGGTGTTGGCGATGTCTATCTTCAGACCGTTCAGACGCTGAAGAATGTGGAAGCCGCCCTGGCCGAAGCCGGAGCGAAACTCGACCATGTGGTACGGACACGAATCTATGTGTTGGACATTTCCTGCTGGGAAGATGTGGCCCGCGCACATCAGGAGTTTTTCGGCGACATTCGCCCCGCCACCAGCATGGTTGAAGTCAGCCGTTTGATTTCCCCCGAAATGTTGGTCGAAATTGAGGTTGATGCCTTTATCGAGGGCTAGGACAGCCGATCCAGCCCATTCTTAAGAACGATTATCAATCAAAAAACGTTTCCGCGGAAAGTTCGCCCGACCAAACTCGGGGCTTGAACCACCGAAATCCAATGTATATGCTCCCATATACTTCCTGCAGTGATGATCTCAGCAGGCCAGGAGCGGGTCTGCGGCAAGCAGTAGGGCCGATACAAGACAAGGGAATTGATAATGCATGATGGCCGGCGTAATCGAGCCGACAGGGCGTACTTTTGTGTTCGCTACGTTCGGGCTCTCAGTACCCGATTGCTGATTGCGTGTGCACTGTGCTTTGTGGTCGGCGCGGCGCTCGCTGAAACCGAAGCGGTATTGCGGGATGCCGGCGCAACGTTAAGCATTCTCGAGCTGCCGGCTGCCAGCGAGGAGCAGGGTCCGCGCCTTGCAGTGCGCTGGTCCGGGGCACTGCCAGCCACGCTGCAGCATGGCAACTATGATGACCACGGACAATGGCAGGCGAGTAGCGAACCAACCATACTGGTCGATTCCATGACCCTGCTCCCGGCCCCGGCCAGCGCGCACAGCGCTGTATTCAAAGTCACTTACGAGGATGGAAACCTGCTGGCGAGTGCGCACTCCGAGTCGGAAACGTTCGGCTGGGAAAAGACATTTTTCGGCCCCGGGATCCAGGGCCTGGTTTCTGCGGCCCTTGTTTACGAAGACGATTTGGTTGTCGCTGGCAGGGTTCAAACAGCGGATGGGCAGATGGTCAATCACATTGCCCGCTGGGATGGAAAGGGTTGGTCGGGCTTCAGCGGCCCAGGGGGCATCGGCCTCAATGGCCCGGTCCGCGCGCTGGTTGTCCATAACGGCGCTTTGATTGCCGGGGGTCAATTTACCCAAGCCGGCGGTGTGACGGTCAACTACATAGCCCGCTGGGATGGTGCCAACTGGTCGGCCTTGAGCGGCCCGGGCGGGACTGGAATGAACAGTTGGGTCGTAACGCTGGCTGTTCACGATGGCGATCTGATTGCAGGGGGCTATTTTTCCGAGGCTGGTGGCCAGATCGTCAACCATATTGCCCAATGGAATGGAGTGGACTGGACCGGCTTGAGTGGCCCAGACGATATCGGCATGAACGGACCGGTTGCGGCCCTGGCAGTCCACGACGGACATCTGATCGCTGGCGGTGAATTCCTCCAGGCTGGGGGACAGACCGTCAACAACATTGCCCGCTGGGATGGTGATAACTGGTCAGGGTTGAGCGGTCCGGACGGCACCGGGATGAACCGCTCAGTCCGGGCACTGATCGTCTACAACGACAACCTGATCGCCGGCGGTAGTTTCGATCTGGCTGGCGGTGAGCCGGTCCATCGCCTTGCCCGCTGGGACGGTGACCGCTGGTCTGGCCTGGGAGGCCCAAGCGCCTCTTTTTTGGAAAGTACTTCGGTCTATGCACTGGTCGTCCATGACGGCAATCTTGTTGTCGGGGGATTTTTTGTCGGCGTGATCGGCATTGGGACCGTCAACTTCATTGCCCGCTGGGATGGTGACGACTGGTCGGGCTTTTACGGTGCGGGAGGCACTGGCGTGAGCAATACGGTCCTGACATTGACCGTCCATGACGGCGAACTGATTGCCGGCGGCTACTTCGGCGAGGCAGGCGGTGAAATAGTCAACGGCATTGCACGCTGGGATGGTAGTAGCTGGTGGGGCTTCAGCGGCGCAGGCGGCAGTAAATATCCCCCGGCAAAGCCGGGGGCTTTAATTTTGTGAGCCGCTCAAAGCGGCATTTACGGAACCTGCGGTTCCTTGAGCCCCCTAAAGGGGGACTTACATCAGTTTCATCTGATCAATCCGC
>Ga0208979_100143_pt1 | contig 118706 bp, 117 predicted proteins | sample HotLakConsUCCSLE_FD_184738 | JGI IMG/M metagenome (GOLD analysis project Ga0208979, IMG submission 184738) | Hypersaline microbial mat communities from Hot Lake, Washington, USA - Hot Lake Consortium UCC-SLE (SPAdes) | ecosystem: Environmental > Aquatic > Non-marine Saline and Alkaline >... | reverse complement strand
TCGGGCAGCTTGGTGATGGTATCGTCTGACATGTGGCATATCCCTTTCTCGGCTGAGAATTGACGGCGACTCGACACCGCCATGATATGCCGCCCCTCAGGGCATCACCAACTTCCGACCATAGCTCCTGCTGAGGCAACCGACGCCACTGCAAGAGTCTCGACGTCGCTCTACTCTGACAGGGATACCGCTTCCGCGGTTGTCGGGGCACTGCAGGCAGGGGAGGCGGTGAACACCTCCCGCTGCGGTTTGAGATGGTGCCTGATCCAGGCGCAGCAGCCCCGCGGATGGGTGCAAACCCGGTACCTGCAATTCGCTTCGAGCGGCGGCGGCGATGACAGCGGCAGCGGCAGCGGTGGTGATGGCGGCGGTGGCGGAGGCGGTGGCGGCGGAGGCGGTGGCGGCGGAGGCGGCGGTGCCGGGAACGCGGGGGGTATTGGAAACGCTGCGCCTGGCGGCATGATCTGGCAGTTCGTCACCAGTCTCGTCGCCGGCAACCGGTAGGTACCGAGCGACCGGAATGGAACCGACCGACATCGCCGGCGTGGCCGGGACGGTCCTGCGCATCGCCACGAGCGACAACTTCTTGATGACGATGATGGTCGTGCCGATGGTCATCGTCATCGAGCGGCTGATCTCGGTCCGACGCGTCTCCGGGCGTCACTATCGTTTCGGAATGCTTTACTTCCTCGTCAATGCATCGCTGATTGGCCTGCTCGCCCCCGCGATCACCTACACAACCGCGAGCGCTGTCCGGTTGATCGGCGACGGTCTGATCGATCTGAGGGCACTGGGCTTCCCGGGCCTCGTCGGGTCGCTTCTGGCGCTGCTCGTCACGACCTTCGTGCTCGATTTCTTCTACTACTGGTTTCATCGGACGATGCATTACCGGCTTTTCTGGCCGATGCACGAACTGCACCATAGCGATGAGAACATGAACGCACTGACCGCTCAGCGTGGTCACATTCTTGAAACACTGATCTCGCCATTATTCCTGACGCTCCCGATGGCGATCCTGTTCCGCCTGCCGGCTTTGGACATTGCCATTCTGTCGCTCATCCCGCAGGCTTATCATTTCCTATCGCATGCCAACATTCGCTTGAGCTATGGACCGCTGTGGTGGTTGCTTATCAGCCCTGACTACCATCGGATCCACCATTCAATTGAGCCCCGTCACCACCACAAGAACTTTGCCAATTGGTTTCCCATCTGGGACATCTTGTTCGGCACCGCATGGCGACCGGATGGGACGCGGCCCGATACCGGCGTCCAGGGGGTCGAGATCAATACTTTGAGGCAAGCATATCTACTGCCATTCAAAGGCTGGTACCGGATGATTCAGCGGAGAGTCGAGGAAACCCGCGCTGACGTAGCCGATATCGCAGATAGCAACGCCAAAGGTAATGATTTCTAGGGATGTCTCATTTACGCACTCGACTGACCGAGATGTTGGCTTGATGGCATAGGGAACCGTGTCGGGTGAGATGGTAATGCAGCACCAATATCAGGCCGGGACTTCCCGGAATTGAACGATCTGAGGCCTGCGCGGCTGACGACCGGTTCGCATTCGGCCTGATTGTCGTCGTTCAACGACTGTTTCAGGGAAGGCATGCTGCGCCGCTCCGACGCATACCGTGCCGCGGCGCTGCCTGTGTGGATGTTGCCGCACCAGCATCAGGCCGCTTCGTCCGCAACCCGGACGTTCAGCGATAACTCCTCCCCCGACTTCCCGGGCTCTCGCCTACTCCTCGGCCAACCGCTGCAGTACCGCCGAGACGGGCGCTATGGCCACGCCCTCGTTACGGTCGCCCAGCGCCCATGAAAACAGCGCCGTGACCGTGTCGGGCCGGGTTCTGCCGGCCACGACCACGGCACCCTCCTGCTGGGCGGCGAACTCGGCGCGGCCGAGATAGCGGGTGATGACCGTCGCGCGCTGATCCTCGTCGTCGAGCAGCCGGAAGAGCGTCGCCGCAGGCACATCCGCGCGTGCGGCCGTCTGCTCGGCGGTATTCAGTCCGCGCGGGAAGGCGACGAAGCCCTGCCCCTCGCCCGCCGCGGCGCCTACGGCGGCCTCGAGCACCACGCGTTCGGACTGGACCCTGCTGTCAGGCGTGTCCATCAGCGCGATGGCCTCGGGCACGCGGGCGCGCGCCGACGCGAGCGCGACCTCGATGTCGCTGGCCGTCGCCCCCTCGGGAATGACGCTGGCCAGCATCAACACCTCGAAGCCCGCATCGCGATAGATCGCGGCACGCTCGGCGGCGTCGGGCCGGGACGGGTCGATGGCGAAGGCGACAGGGAAGGTGAAGCGCGTCAGCGTCTCGATATCCAGCCGCTCGTCGGGCTCGTCGATCAGGATGACGGCGATGAGCGGACGCGTCTCGGTGGCGTCGAATGGCGCGGCATGGGCCTCGATGGCGGGCCGCTCGGCGGCCTCCGCATCGGGTGACAGCGCCATGTCTTCGTCGAACCGGGCGACGGGCAGGTCCGACGTCGCCCCCCCGTCGTCCGGTTCGGGGAGGTTCCGGGCCGGGCTGACGATCTGCGGCAGCGTGCGCTCGACCGTCGGCGCGTCATCGCTATCGGAGGGGCGCAGAACGCGGGGCGGCTCCGACATCTCGCTTGACGCCGTCTCGCCGGGAACCAGCAGCTCGTCCAACGGCAACAGTGCCAGAGGCGCGCTTTCCTGCGGCGGGACAAGCTGGACCACGGCTGGCGGGCGGGCGGGCAGTGCCGTCTCCGGCTCGGCGGCGGGCGGTGTCGCCTCGGCCCTGTCGGCCTCTTCCCCGGATGGCTCCGCCGCCGCGTCCGGTGACTCGGCGATGATGTCCGGGTCGCGCGCCTCGCCATCGTTGGCCTGACCGGCCACGTCAGGCACCTGCGCCGGCTCGGGATCACGCGACTCGGGCGCAGTCGGGTCAGGCTCAGGCCGGTCAGGCGCAGGGGGCGCAACGCTCTGCGCATCGGCCTCGGCGCTCGCGTCGGGCTCCAGCTGCGCAAGCGGAGGGGGTGCCTGGTCCGTGCGCGTTACGGGCGCATCGCCGCCCGAGGACGGAAGCGCCACGTCATCGGCTTCGATCACGCCCGGGTCCGACGCCTCGGGAGCGACGGCGATGCCGGGCTGCGGGGCGGGCGCGGTGTCGATCCCGCCCGGCGTGGGCGGCAGGCTCACCTCGGGGGCGGACGAGGATCGGACCGACAGCGCGTCATCGGTGCCCGGCAGAACCGGCGTCTCCTCCGGCGGGGGGCGGTTGAACTCGGACCCGGCAGGCAGCGGAACGCCCTCGGAGGCCGCTCCCGACTCCGGGTCGAGGGAGGGACCGGGCTGCGCGCCTTCGAGCGCGGCCACTGCGGGTGGAACGGAGGGTGGAACGGAGGGTGGAACGGAGGGTGACGCGTCCGCATCGCTGTCGGCCGCGTCATCGGATGCCGTGTCCACGGATTGCGGCGTCTCGGGCTCCGCGATCTCTACCGACTCATCGGCTTCGGCCTGTGGAGCCGGCGCGCCGGACGCGGTCTCGGTCTCGGTCTCGGTTTCGGTCGCAGTCTCCGGCGCGATCTCCACGGGCGCACCGGCGGCCTGATCCGACCGCGGCGGCAGCGGCGCGCTCAGCGAGACCACCGTCACCACCAGCGCCGAGAGCACGAGGCCCCAGAAAACTCCCACAACTACGCCAGCGCCCATGCCTGCTCACCTTTCCATCGGTTGGGTCTATCGGTCGGGCCGTACCGCCCGATCCAAGCCCTGACGGCGGCCCGCTCGTGGCCGCCCACACCCCCGGTTCTCATCCCTTGTCCGCCGTTCGTGTCACCGGGGCGCGACTTGACCCCGGAGCGCGGCTTTGAAACATGTATAGCCCGGGCGCGGCGCGCCTTCACCCCTTTTCGCGAGGCCTGCGCGATGCTGCTGCTGATCGACAACTACGACAGCTTTACATACAACCTCGTCCATTATTTCGGCGAGCTTGGCACGGTGCCGCACGTGGTGCGCAACGATGCGCTTTCGGTGCAGGACGCGCTGGCGATGAAACCCCGCGCCATCGTGCTGTCGCCCGGCCCCTGCGATCCGGCGCAGGCGGGCATCTGCCTGCCGCTGACGCGCGCCGCCGCCGGTGCGGGCATCCCGCTTTTCGGCGTGTGCCTCGGGCATCAGGCCATCGGCGAGGCCTTCGGCGGCCGCGTGATGCGGCATTCGGAAATCGTCCACGGGAAGCTGGGCCGGATCCGGCACGAGGGCCAGGGCGTCTTCGCCGGCCTGCCCTCGCCGCTTTCGGCCACGCGCTACCACAGCCTCGTGGTCGAGCGCGAAAGCCTGCCGGCGGAGCTGGAGATCACCGCCGAGCTGGAGGATGGCACGATCATGGGCCTGCGCCATCGCCACCACCCGATCGAGGGCGTGCAGTTCCACCCCGAGAGCATCCGGTCCGAACACGGGCACGCGCTTCTGAAGAATTTCCTGACCCGTGCAGCGGAGGCGGTCCCGGCATGAGCGACACGATGAAACCCCTGATCTACGCGGCCTCCGAAGGCCCGCTCAGCCGCGCGCAGGCGGAAGCCGCCTTCGAGGAGCTGTTCGAGGGCACGGCGACCCCGGCGCAGGTGGGCGGCTTCCTGATGGCCATGCGCGCGCGCGGCGAATCCGTCGCCGAATACGCGGCCGCCGCCAAGGTCATGCGCGCCAGATGCGTGAAGGTCGCCGCCCCGGAGGGCGCGATGGACATCGTGGGCACCGGCGGCGACGGGATGGGCACGCTCAACATCTCCACCGCCGCGGCCTTCGTCGTGGCCGGCGCCGGCGTGCCCGTGGCCAAGCACGGCAACCGCAACCTCAGCTCGAAATCCGGCGCGGCGGATGCGCTGAGCGAGCTGGGCGTGAACGTGATGGCGGGCGCCGAGGTCGTGGAACGGTGCATCAGGGAGGCCGGGATCGGCTTCATGATGGCGCCGATGCATCATCCGGCGATGAAACACGTGATGCCCGTCCGGCAGGAACTGGGCTCCAAGACGATCTTCAACATCCTCGGGCCGTTGACCAACCCCGCGGGCGTCAAGCGCCAGCTGACCGGCGCCTTCGCGATCGACCTGATCTTTCCGATGGCCGAGACGTTGCAGGACCTCGGGGCCGAGGCCGCTTGGCTCGTCCATGGCAGCGACGGGACAGACGAGGTCTCGATCGCGGGCACCACGCAGGTGGCCGAACTCAGGGACGGGCGCATCCGCGGGCGCGAGGTGCACCCCGAGGACGCGGGCCTTCCGGTGCACGATTTCCGCGACATCCTCGGCGGCACGCCGGCCCGGAACGCCGCGGCGCTGCGCGCGCTGCTGGAGGGCGAGACGGGCGCCTATCGCGACGCGGTTCTGCTGAACGCCGCCGCCGCGCTGGTGGTGGCGGATCGCGTGTCACACCTGCGCGACGGGGTCGAGATCGCGGTCGAAAGCATCGACAGCGGCGCGGCGAAACGCGCCGTCGAGACGCTGGCGCGCATCACGTCGGCGGCGAGCTGAAGGGGGAAGGCGATGGCGACGATCCTCGACAAGATCAAGGCATACAAGCTCGAAGAGATCGCGGCGGCCAAGGCCGTGCGACCGCTCGCCGCCGTGGAGGCCGACGCGCGCGACGCGACCCGCGTTCGGCCCTTCGCGGCGGCCCTCATGAAAGCGCAGGAAACAGGCTACGGTTTGATCGCCGAAATCAAGAAGGCGAGCCCCTCGAAGGGGCTGATCCGCGCCGATTTCGACCCGCCGGCACTGGCGCGCGCCTACGAGGCCGGCGGCGCCACCTGCCTGTCGGTGCTGACCGACGCGCCCTCCTTTCAGGGCGCGCCCTCCTACCTGCGCGCGGCGCGCGACGCCACCGCCCTGCCCGTCCTGCGCAAGGATTTCCTCTACGATCCCTACCAGGTGGCCGAGGCGCGGGCCTGGGGGGCCGACTGCATCCTGATCATCATGGCCAGCGTCGAGGACGGCCTCGCCGCCGAACTGGAGGACGCTGCGCGCCACTGGGGGATGGACGCGCTGATCGAGGTGCATGACGCCGCCGAGCTTGACCGCGCGCTGGCGCTGGAAAGCCGGCTGATCGGGATCAACAACCGCGATCTCAACACCTTCGAGACCACGCTGGAAACGACGCGGGCGCTGGCGCCGCGTGTGCCGGAGGGACGGATCGCGATCTCCGAATCCGGCCTTTTCACGCCCGCCGACCTCGCCGACATGGCCGGGTGCGGCGCGCGCAGCTTCCTGATCGGCGAAAGCCTCATGCGGCAGGCGGACGTGGCCGGCGCCACGCGCGATCTGCTCGCCAACCCCGCCCCGGTGTCCGCATGAGTGGCAAGCTCACCCATTTCGACGCCAGCGGACAGGCCCATATGGTCGATGTCTCCGAGAAGGCGGCGACGGCCCGGCTGGCGGTGGCCGAGGGCCATGTGCGCATGACGCCGGAGACGCTGGCGCTGGTGGAGGCGGGCGACGCGAAGAAGGGTGACGTTCTGGGCGTCGCGCGGCTGGCAGGGATCATGGGGGCGAAACGGACGGCGGACCTCGTGCCGCTCTGCCATCCGCTGCCGGTGACGAAAGTGTCGGTTGAACTGGTCGCGGACGCGGCGCTACCCGGCGTGCGGATCACCGCCACGGTCAAGACCACCGGCCAGACCGGGGTTGAGATGGAGGCGCTGACCGCCGTCTCGGTCGCGGCGCTGACGGTCTACGACATGCTGAAGGCCGCCGAAAAGGGGATGGAGATCGGCGGCATTCGCCTCGTCCTGAAGGAGGGCGGCAAGTCGGGGCGCTACGAGGCGGGGCCCTGAGCCTGCGGCAGAGGGCGCATTGCGTATTTTTGGAAAGATGAAGGGGACGGGGCGTGATCACGGTTGAGGAGGCGCTGGCGGCCTGTCTGGCGCTCACGCGGGTGTTGCCGGGAGAGACCGTGGCGCTGGCCGAGGCGGCGGGCCGCGTGCTGGCCGAGCCGGTCTTCGCGACGCGCGATCAGCCGCCCTTCGCGGCCTCGGCCATGGACGGCTACGCGGTGCGGCGCGCCGATGCCGTGCCGGGCGCCCGGCTGCGTGTGGTGGGCGAAGCGCCGGCGGGCCGGGCCTGGGGCGGCGAGATCGGGCCGGGCGAAGCGCTCAGGATCTTCACCGGCGCGCCCATGCCGCGTGGCGCGGACCGCGTCGTCATCCAGGAGGACGTGACGCGCGAGGGCGAGGCGATCGTCATCGGCGATGGGCTCGACGAGGGGCCCCACGTGCGCCCGGCTGGCGCCGATTTCCGCACCGGCGCGCGGATCGAGGCGCCGCGCCGGCTGAGCCCCGCCGATCTTGCGCTGGCCGCCGCGATGAACGCGCCCGAACTGACCGTCACCCGTCGGCCGGTGGTGGCGCTGATCGCCACGGGCAACGAGCTGGTCCTGCCCGGCGAGACACCGCGCGATGACCAGATCATCGCCTCCAACACCTATGGGCTGAAGGCGCTGATCGAGGCGGAGGGCGGCATCGCGCGGCTGCTGCCCATCGCGCGCGACGATGAGGAGAGCCTGCGCGCCGTGTTCGACCTCGCGCGCGGGGCCGATCTGGTGGTGACGGTGGGCGGCGCGTCTGTCGGGGATCACGACCTCGTGGGCGCGGTGGCCGAAAGCCTCGGGATGGAGCGGGCCTTCTACAAGATCGCAATGCGGCCCGGAAAGCCGCTGATGGCCGGGCGGCTGGGCGATACGGCGCTGCTGGGTCTGCCCGGAAACCCGGTTTCGGCCATGGTCTGCGGGCATCTTTTCCTCGTGCCGATGCTGCGCGGTTTCCTCGGCCTGCGCGCCGGCGAACGGCGGCGCCGAAAGGCCCGGCTGGGCGCGGATGTGGCGGCGAACGGCCCGCGGGAGCATTACATGCGCGCCGAGGTCTTCCCCACCGGCGACATGCCCGAGATCGTGCCCTTCGACCGGCAAGACAGCTCGCTCCTGTCGATCCTGAGCCGCGCCAACGGCCTTATCGTGCGGCCCATCGGCGACCCCGCGCGGACGGCGGGAGAGCTGGTCGAGTACGTGCCCATCGGGCCCATCACGTCGTGACATCCCTGATTCGTTGACAGATGCACCGGAACAGGTGTAGAACGTAACGCGAACGAGTTAGAGCGCCGCGGGACCCGCTGGGCCATGCGCGGCAGGAGGAGCACGACAATGCTGACCCGGAAACAGCGCGATCTTCTGGAATTCATCCACAAGCGCGTGCAGCGCGACGGCGTCCCGCCATCCTTCGACGAGATGAAGGAGGCGCTGGACCTGCGCTCCAAGTCGGGCATTCACCGGCTGATCACGGCGCTGGAGGAACGCGGCTTCATCCGGCGGCTGGCGCATCGCGCACGCGCCATCGAGATCGTGAAGATGCCCGACGCGATGGAACGGCCCGGCTTTTCCCCGCGCGTGATCGACGGGGACCGCGCCTCGGCGCAGTCGCCCGCGAAGCCCGCAGGCGCCATGCCGGTCAGCGGCGCCGGCGCGTCCAACGTGCCCGTCATGGGCCGGATCGCCGCCGGGACGCCCATCGAGGCGATCAGCGAGGTCGCCTCCCACGTGGCGGTGCCGCAGCAGATGCTGGGCGCGGGCCGCAACCATTACGCGCTCGAGGTGCGCGGCGACTCGATGATCGAGGCCGGCATCAACGATGGCGACGTGGTCGTGATCGAGGAAGGCGCCGCCGCCGACAATGGCGACATCGTCGTGGCCCTCGTCGAGGGGCAGGAAGCCACGCTGAAGCGCTACCGCCGCAAGGGCGGCATGATCGCGCTGGAGGCGGCGAACCCGGCCTACGAGACGCGGGTCCTGCGCGAGGATCAGGTCACCGTGCAGGGCAAGCTTGTCGGGTTGATCCGCACCTACTGACACCCCCCTCAACGGGTCCAGAGCCGGTCGCCCTGCCTGTGCCGGGCGGTCCGGATCGTGATAGCTCCCCCATCGACATGGATGGCCAGCGCGCCGGTCTCCGCGAGGAAATCTGCGTCGATCAGGGTGCAAGGCGCGCTGCCCGCTGCGGCCCGGGCCGCCATCAGGACCGTTGGACCGGCGTCCGGCGCGATACCGTCGATGGCGGGATCCGCCTCCCTGCCCGGTTCCGACAGGATCACCAGGTCATGGGTGGCACAGGCCGCCGCGGCTTCCGCCAGAGCGCGCCGCCCGGCGCCGTGCCAGATGCGCAGACCCTCGAGCGTGATCGAGACCCCTGCCCCGGTCGCACGCCAGCCCGCGCGCGCCGCGGCCGCCTCCTGCGTCGCGCCGTCTCCGTCGTTCTCCAGCCAGACACCCGCGACGAACCCGTCTCCGCGCGGGCGCGACAGCGCGCGACCCTCCGGCGTCCACGCGCCGACAAGACGGCCCGTGTCCGAGACCAGCAGATCGGGACGCGCGACCCCGGTCCAGAGCAACGCCGCAAGCGCAAGCGGCAGCGTGCCCGCCCAGCGGCCCCTCCCGCGCCAGAGGATCGCGACAAGCCCGCCAAGCGCGATCAGGCCCAGCGTGCCCGCAGGCGGGCTGGGCACATGGCTCACCGCGCCGGGCATCTCGGCCACCCGCGCCGACACGTCCAGGATCCAGGCGAGCCCCGGCTGCATCACCGCGAAGGCAAGCCCCGAGAGTCCCAGCGGCCAGAGCAGTGCGGCCACCACCGCGCCGGGGATGATGAGGCTGCCCATCACCGGCACCGTCAGCAGGTTGGCGATCAGGCCGAAGACGGCGATCCGGTTGAAATGCGCCGCCGCGAAGGGTGCCGTGGCGAGCCCCGCGACGGTGGAGGACAGGACGAGGGCGAAGACCCATTTCTGCCAGCCGGGCCGCACCCTCAGCCACTCCGCGCCGCGCAGGCCGTTAAAGACCGCGACAAGCGCCGCCGTCGCGGCAAAGGACATCTGGAACCCCGGCGAGAACAGCGTCTCGGGCCGGTGCAGCAGGATGATGACGCCGGCGATTGCGACCGACCGCAGCGTGATCGCGCGCCGGTCGAGCATCACGGCGGTCAGCATCACGGCGACCTGGATGAAGGCGCGTTCGGTGGCCACGTTGCCGCCCGAGAGCGCGAGGTAGAAAGCGCCCGCCGCCAGCGCACCGGCGGCGGCCCATTTGCGGATCGGATAGCGCAGGGCCAGCGCCGGGATCAGTGCGAGCGCCAAACGGAGCGCGCCGTAGACGAAGCCCGTCAGAAGCCCCATGTGCAGGCCCGAGATCGCCAGAAGATGCGCGATATTGGCCACGCGCATGTTTTCCACCGTATCGGCGTCGAGGCCGGAGCGGTCGCCTGTCAGGACGGCGGCGGCAAAGGCGCCGGGTTGGCCCTCGATGCGGGCGCGGATCGCCTCGGACATGGCCATGCGCATGTGAAACACCGCCTGCGCGCCCTCGGGCCGCGCCTCGGCCAGCAGCATGGGCGTGCGCGTGTAGCCCACCGCGCCCAGCGACAGGAACCACGCGTGACGCTGGAAATCGAAGCCGCCGGGTTCCGCGGGGCCCGAGGGAGGGCCCAGATGCGCGGTCATCATGACACGCGCGCCGGGTTCGGGGTCGAGCCAGCGCTGTGCGCCATGGAGCGACACGCGCACCCGGCGCGGCGTGCGGTCGGGCGAGACATCGTCGAGGCGAACCCGGTCGAGCGTGAGCCGCGGCACGTCGGAGGACGAGCGGTCGATGCCCACCACCCGCCCCTCCACCGGGCCGTAATAGCGGAAATCGAGGACGGGGCCCGCGACCTGATGGGCCCGCAGACCCGCCGACGCGAAACCGATCGCCGAGAGCGCCAGCACCAAGCCCAGCGGTGCCAGCGTCTCGCGCCTCCAAAGGCCGAGGGCCAGACCCAGACCGACCAAGACGCCCGCCGCGCCGTATTCCACCGGCCCCGGTTCCACCGGCAGGGCGAAATAGAGCGCCACGCCGATCCCCAGCGCGACCGCCGTCCAGGGCATCAGCGCGCCACGCTGCCCCTGCTGCACCGCGTTCAGCGCGGAAAGGGTGGCGCGGCTCAGCACCCTTGCACCTATCCTCAAGGCTCGGGTAAGTCCCGGTCGTCTTGCCAAGACATGGTTGCCAAATCGTTAACGCGGGCCGCGAAGGCCGTCCGCAAGGGGGACTCATGGCCACTGACGTCGTCACCCGCATCGCACCCTCGCCCACGGGCACGATGCATATCGGCACCGCGCGCACCGCGCTGTTCAACTGGCTCTACGCCCGCGGGCGCGGCGGAAAGTTCCTTCTCAGGATCGAGGACACCGACCGCGCGCGTTCCACCCCCGAAGCGACGCAGGCGATCCTCGACGGGATGACGTGGCTCGGTCTCGACTGGGACGGCGAGGCCGTCAGCCAGTTCGAGCGCAAGGATCGCCACGCCGATGTCGCGCGTGCCATGCTGCGCGAAGGCACGGCCTACAAGTGCTTCTCCACGCAGGACGACATCCAGTCCTTCCGCGACGCCGCCAAGGCCGAGGGACGCTCCACGCTCTTTCTCAGCCCCTGGCGCGACGTGCCGGAGGACCAGCATCCCGACGCGCCCTACGCCGTGCGCCTGAAGGCCCCGCGCGAGGGTGAGACGGTGATCGAGGACGCCGTGCAGGGCACGGTCCGGTTCCGCAACGATCAGCTCGACGACATGGTGCTTCTGCGCTCGGACGGGACGCCCACCTACATGCTTGCCGTCGTCGTGGACGACCACGACATGGGCGTGACCCATGCGATCCGTGGCGACGACCACCTCAACAACGCGGCGCGGCAGGCGCAGATATACCGCGCCATGGGCTGGGCGGAACCTGTCTGGGCGCATATCCCGCTGATCCACGGGCCCGACGGCAAGAAACTGTCGAAACGCCACGGCGCGACGGGCGTGATGGAATACGCCGAGATGGGCTATCCGCCGGCCGCGATGCGCAACTACCTCGCGCGGCTGGGCTGGAGCCATGGCGACGACGAACTCTTCACCGACGCGCAGGCGCTGGAGTGGTTCGACCTCGACGGCATCGGCAAGTCCCCTGCCCGGCTCGACATGAAGAAGCTCGACAGCGTCGCGGCCTGGCACATCGCCCGGATGGAAGACGCCGAGCTTCTCGCGGAGGTTGAACGCTACCACGCCCTCACCGGCGCCCCGCCGCTTTCGCAAGCGCAGAAAGACGGGCTGCTGGCTGCGATGTATTGCCTCAAGGAACGCGCACGGTCCCTGCCCGATCTGCTCGAAAAGGCCCAGTTCGTGCTGGCTGAACGCCCCATCGAGCCGGACGAGAAATCCGCCGCCGCGCTGGACGATGTATCCCGTGGTATACTGTCTGAATTGACTGCGCAGTTGCAGAATGATATCTGGTCGCGAGACACGTTGGAGGCGGCACTCACCGCGTTTGCGGAATCCCATGGGTTGAAATTCGGCAAACTCGCGGCCCCGATCCGGGCCGCGCTGGCAGGCCGGAGCGCCACCCCGAGCGTGTATGACATGATGCTCGTCATCGGCCGGGACGAAACGCTTGCCCGCCTGACGGACGCCGCCTCCCGCCGCGACTGAAGCCGCGGGTGGCCGCTCGATGCGACGGGGCCCGGTCAGGACCTGACCCCGATCAGACAAACTGGCGCGCCGCGCCCGGCACGCCTGTTGGAGAAGGGACGACCATGGCTGACACCAGAACCGCCACGTTGACGATCGACGGAACGACCTACGAGTTGCCGATACGCTCGCCAACGGCCGGACCCGACGTGATCGACATCACCAAGCTCTATGCGCAGACGGGCGTGTTCACCCACGATCCGGGATTCACCTCGACCTCGTCATGCGACAGCTCGATCACCTTCATCGACGGCGACAAGGGCGAGCTTCTGCATCGCGGCTACCCGATCGACCAGCTGGCGATGAAATCCCACTTCCTCGAGGTCTGCTACCTGCTGCTTTACGGCGAGCTGCCCGACGCGGCCACGCTCGAGGAATTCGAGTTCACGATCACCCACCACACCATGATCCACGAGCAGATGCACAACTTCTTCCGGGGCTTCCGGCGAGACGCGCATCCGATGGCGACAATGGTGGGCGTCGTGGGCGCGATGTCGGCCTTCTATCACGACTCGACCGACATAACCGACCCGCGCCAGCGCGAGATCGCCTCGCACCGCCTGATCGCGAAACTGCCGACCATCGCGGCCATGGCCTACAAGTACTCGATCGGCCAGCCCTTCGTGTATCCCCGCAACGACATCGACTATGCCGCGAACTTCCTGCGCATGTGCTTTGCCGTGCCGGCCGAGGAATACAAGGTCGACCCGATCCTCTCCCGCGCGATGGACCGGATCTTCACGCTGCATGCCGATCATGAACAGAACGCCTCGACCTCGACAGTCCGGCTCGCGGCCTCCTCCGGCGCCAATCCCTTTGCCTGTATCGCGGCCGGCATCGCCTGTCTCTGGGGGCCCGCCCATGGCGGCGCCAACCAGGCCTGCCTCGAGATGCTGCGCGAGATCGGCTCGCCCAACCGCATCCCCGAATTCATCGAGCGCGCCAAGGACAAGGACGATCCCTTCCGCCTGATGGGCTTCGGCCACCGCGTCTACAAGAATTTCGACCCCCGCGCGAAGGTGATGAAGGAAAGCGCGGACGAAGTCCTGGACCTGCTGGGCGTCGACAACAACCCGACGCTGCAGGTCGCCAAGGAACTCGAGAGGGTCGCCCTGGAAGACCCGTATTTCGTTGAGAAAAAGCTCTACCCGAACGTGGATTTCTACTCCGGCATCATTCTCGACGCGATTGGCTTCCCCACCTCGATGTTCACGCCGATCTTCGCGGTCGCGCGCACCGTTGGCTGGGTCAGTCAGTGGAAGGAGATGATCGCCGATCCCGCGCTCAAGATCGGCCGTCCGCGCCAGCTCTACACGGGCGAGACCCTGCGGGACTATGTCGAGATCGAGGACCGCTGAGGCGGCCCATAAAAGCACATGAGAAAGCTGCCCGAGCAGGGCGGCTTTTTCTTTCCAGGCAATCCCTTATCGAAAGAAGCTCACGCGCGTCTCAGGCTGCCGCACGCTCTGCCGCGAGCGCCCGGATGCGGCCCACCATGGCCCGGACCCCGTTCGACCGCTGCGCCGAGAGATGCTCGTCGAGACCCAGCCGCCCGAGTGCCGCCGCGGCATCCACCTTCGCCACCTCGCCTACCGGCAAGCCCGAATACAGCGCATGCAGGACCGCGATCAGCCCGCGCACGATGATCGCGTCGCTGTCGCCCTCGAAATCGAAGGTTGCCCCCGGCCCCTCGCCCTCGATCCGCGGCAGGATCCAGACCTGGCTGGCGCAGCCATCGACCTTGGTCGCGTCCACCTTGAACGCTTCGTCGAGCGGCGGCATCGCCTTGCCCATGTCGATCACATGCCGATAGCGATCCTCCCAGTCGTCGAGGAATTCAAACGTTTCGGCAATCTCTTCGAAGGCTTCGGTGGCCATGGTCCTCTCCGTGGGGGCGTGTCGGGACTGACCTAGGCGTCCGGCGCTCTTCAGTCCAGTGGCGCTTTTCATCGCAGGGGCTTTGGTCTAGGCAATGCCACGACCGTCTATGCCGGAGGCCTCATGTTGCGCGTCACCATTGCCCTGACCCTCTGCCTGTCACTCGCGGCCTGCGGCGAGAGCCGCCTGAACCCGTTCAACTGGTTCGGCGGCGAGCGGGAGGAACGGATCACGGTGACCGAGGTCGAGCGCCCCGGCGATCCCCGCCCCCTTGTCGCCGAGATCACGGGGCTGGCCATCGAGCCCACGACATCGGGCGCGATCCTGACGGCCACGGCGCTCACCGAGACATCTGGGCATTGGCGGCCGGGACTTGTGCTTGTCAGCGGGGAGGACGGTGCCGCGAGTTACGAGTTTCGCGCAGCGCCGCCCCCCGAAGGCGCGACGCAGGGTACGGGACGCAGCCGCGAGATCGTGGCGGCCGTGGCGCTCGGACCCGACGAGCTGCGCGGCCTGCGCTCGATCACGGTGATCGCACGCACCAACCGCCGCAGCGTCGAGCGCCGCTGATCCTCCTTCATCTTTCCGGAAATACGCTGGGGGAGCGCGAGGGGGCGAAGCCCTCTCGCCCATAAGCAAAAACCTCAAACCGGAACGGTTTTCACCCTCTCGCCCTCGGCCGCCAGTGCGATCTTGCCGTCGAGCAATTGCAGCGCCGCCTCGCCGAACACCTCGCGCCGCCAGCCGCGCGCCCAGATGCCGTCCCGCTCGCCACTGGCGATATCGTCGAGATCGCTGGAGGACGCGATGAGTTTGGACGCCACGCCCGCCTCCTCCGCCTTGGCCTTGAGCAGCACGCGCAGCAGATCCGCCAGCGCCGGGTTCAGCGCCGAGCGGTCGCGGCCCTTGGGCAAGCGCGGCCAGTCCGACTGCGGCGTATCCAGCCCGCGTTTCACTGCCTCCACGAGGCCCTCCGCGATCGCGCCCTTCCGCGCCTCGCGCAGCAGCAGGCGCGATTTCGACAGGTCCTCCAGCGATTTCGGCTTGGTGGAAACCAGCTCCATCAGCGCGTCGTCCTTGAGGATGCGGCTGCGCGGGATGTTGCGCTCCTGCGCCATGCGCTCGCGGAAAGCCGCCAGTTCGCGCGCAATGGCAAGCACCTTTGGCGAGGCGTTCCGGAGCTTCAGGCGCTGCCAGGCCTCCTCGGGGTCGACGATGTAGCTCGACGCATCGGTGAGCGCGCCAAGCTCCTCCTCCATCCAGTGGGTGCGCCCGCTTTTCTCCAGCCGCTCCTGAAGATGCTCGTAGATCTGGCGCAGATGGGTCACATCGGCCAGCGCATAGGTCTTCTGCGCATCCGACAGCGGCCGCCGCGACCAGTCGGTGAAGCGCGAGGACTTGTCGAGCGGCGCATTGGCGATCCGGCGCACCAGCGTCTCGTAGCCCACCTGCTCGCCGAAGCCGCAGACCATGGCGGCCACCTGCGTGTCGAACAGCGGCGCGGGCACCACGCCGCCCTCGACATGGAAGATCTCGAGATCCTGCCGCGCGGCGTGGAACACCTTGACCACCCCATCGGCGCGGAAAAGCTCGTAAAGCGGATCGAGCGACAGGCCGTCGGCCAGCGGGTCGATCAGGACGGCATCGGCATCGTCCGTCCCCGGCAATGCCATCTGCACGAGGCAGAGCTGCGCGTAGTAGGTGCGTTCGCGCAGGAACTCGGTGTCGACGGTAACATAGGTCGCGTCTTTGGCCCGGGCACAATACGCGGCCAGCGCGTCGGTGGTGGAGATGGTCTGGGTCAAGGGGGCTCGGATCCTGCTCGTTTGCGGCCGGTTCGGTCGGGTTTAGGCGAGGCTCCGGGGAAAGGGAAGTGCGGCCGGCATGACCCGCTCCGGTTTCACCCCAGCAGCACCGGCCTGCGATCGCCGGCCGCGAAGCGGCGCAGGACGGCGGGGTATAGCCGGTGCTCGGCCTGCAGCACGCGGGCGGCCAGCGTCTCCGCCGTGTCGCCGGGCAGCACGGGCACCCGCGCCTGCCCCAGGATCGGGCCGTCGTCGAGCGCGGGCGTGACCTCGTGCACGGTGCAGCCCGCCTGCGTGTCGCCCGCCTCGATCGCGCGCGCATGGGTGTCGAGCCCGCGGTATTTCGGCAGGAGCGAGGGGTGGATGTTCAGCATCCGGCCGCGCCAATCCCCGACGAAACCGGCTGTCAGCACGCGCATGAACCCGGCAAGGCAGAGGATGTCGGCCTCGAACGGCGCGAGCGCCTCGGCAAGGGCCGCCTCGAACGCTGCTCGGTCCTTGCCATAGGCACGATGGTCCACCGCCACGGCGGGCAGGCCCATGTCCCGCGCGCGGATCAGGCCGCCCGCCTCGGGGTTGTTCGACACCACCACGCAGGGCCGCGCGGGGTGCGTGCCGGTCATGGAGCGGACCAGCGTGACCATGTTGGACCCGCCGCCCGAGATCAGGATGCCGACGCGGGCCGTCACGCAAGCGTGCCGGTGGTGCGGACGCCATCCCCCGGCGCGACGGTGCCGATGCGGAACACCGTCTCGCCCGCGTCGCGAAGGCTGTCCTCGACGGCGTCGGCCTGTCCCGCGTCGACGACCAGCACCATGCCGATCCCGGCGTTGAAGGTCCTGAGCATCTCGGCCTGATCCAGCCGCCCCGCCTCCGCCAGCCAGCGGAAGACCGGCGGCAGCGACCACGCCGCAAGGTCGATCTCCGCGCCCAGCCCGTCCGGCAGCACGCGCGGCAGGTTCTCGGTCAGCCCGCCACCGGTGATATGGGCCAGCGCATGCACCCCGCCCGCGCGGATCGCGCCGAGCGCGGGGCGCACGTAAAGCCGCGTCGGCGTCAGCAGCGCCGCGCCAAGCGTGGCCTCCGCGAAGGGCGCAGGCGCGTCCCAGGACAGCCCTGCCCGCGCCACGATCCCGCGCACCAGCGAATAGCCGTTGGAATGCACCCCGTCCGAGGCAAGGCCCAGCAGAACGTCGCCCTCGGCCACGCCCGCCGGCAGTGCCGCGCCACGCTCCATCGCGCCCACGGCAAAGCCCGCGAGGTCGAAATCGCCCGCCTCGTACATGCCCGGCATCTCCGCCGTCTCGCCGCCGATCAACGCGCAACCCGAAAGGCGGCAGCCCTCGGCGATGCCCGCCACGATGCGCGCGGCGGCGTCGACCTCGAGCTTGCCGGTCGCGAAATAGTCGAGGAAGAACAAGGGTTCCGCCCCCTGGCAGACAAGGTCGTTCACGCACATCGCGACAAGGTCGATGCCGATCGTGTCCACGTTGCCGGTATCGATCGCGATCCTCAGCTTGGTGCCCACGCCGTCGGTGGCGGCCACGAGGATCGGGTCGTCATAGCCGGCCGCCTTGAGGTCGAAGAGCGCGCCGAACCCGCCGAGGCCCGCCATCACGCCGGGCCGCGCCGTGGCGGCGGCGGCGGGCTTGATCCGGTCCACCAGCGTGTTGCCGGCCGCGATGTCCACGCCCGCCTCCGCATAGGTCAGACCCGGGGATGATTTGTCGCTGTCGCTCATCTCGTTGCCTTCCGCCGTGACGGGGCCAGCCGTTAGCAGGTGCCGCGCGCGCCGTCCATTGCGACTGGAGCGCGCGACGCGCCTAGACCGCGCCGAGCTGGCGCAGGAGCCGCGCGCGGCCCGGCGGGACGGCCGCGATCTCCAGCCCGGTGAAGACATGCAGCGTGCCGAGATCGCGGTCGATCACCGCGTGGTCCGACACCCACCCCCCCATCATCAGGTAGGTGCGCAACAGGGGCGGCATCTCGGCGTTGGCGCGCTTGAGGTCGGGCTTGCCGCCTCCGAGCCTGCCGAAGCGGAAGACCGACGGCGCCTTCACGCGCGGCAGCCAGCGGCGCGGCGCGAGGTGGCGCTGGCGCAAAAGCGCGAAGGCGTCGTGATAGGCCCGCGCCTCGGTCCCGTGAAAGGACGAACAGCCGAAGAGCATCTGGACGCCCCTGCGGTCCACCAGCTCGGTCAACGCGCCCCAGGCGACGCGCAGGATATCGGGATCGCAGCGGTCGGGCGCGATGCAGAACCGGCCCATCTCGGCCATCGGCGCCTCGAAGGCGGCAAGCTTGGAGAGCTCGTAGAACTGCGCCGAATAGCTGCGCCCGATCTCGGCGCCGGAGGGCAGATGCATCAGCCGGAAACAGCACGCGAGTGTGCCGTCGCGGAGATCCTCCACCAGCATGTGCTGGCACGCATCGTCGAAATCGTCGGTATCGCGCCCCTCGGGCCGGGCCGCGTCTGCGCGAAAGGCGCGCCAGCGCAGTCGCTGCGCCGCATGGATATCCGCCTCGGTGTTTGCCGTCCGCGCCCTGTAGCGGCCTTTCGAGAGCGTCAGCATGCCGATGCTCCTGTTGCTGTCCACGGTCTCCATATCGCCGGTACGGTGACAGGCACGCGACGACGGGCCCCGCCCGGGCAAGATCCCGGGCCAGCGCCTGGCCTAGCCGCCGAGCGCGCCCAGATCGACACGGCCGAGGTTCCTCATCAACTGCCGGAAGAAGCCAAGGTCGCGCACCGAACCCTCGGTCACGCGCCGCGACAATTGCACGAGCTGGCCGTCCTCCAGCCCGAAGCGTTCGACATTCGTGACCACGCCATCGGCATCGAAAGAGATCGCGACCACGTCGCGTTCGATGACCTCGGGCGCCTGGTAGGTGTAGTTGCGCACGCGGTAGGCGCTGTAGATCCACGCCTCGTCGCGCAGGATGCCGGCCGCCGCCGAGGGCCGGCCGATCGTCTCCTCGATCGTGCCGCGCGTGTCTACGCCGACGAGAATCTGCTCCAGCTCTTGCTCGGGCGGGACGAAACCGTGGTTGGTGAAGGTCGCGGCGCAGGCGGACAGGACGCCGACCAGCGCAAGGGGCGCGAAAAGGCGCAACAGAAGGCGCATCGGCCCAAGCGCACTCCGGCGCGCGGTCCGGCGTTTCGGGGTCATGTCAGCTTTGGTACGTCGCATATCTCTCGCCGCTCTCTGGCAGGAGACCCCCGGGCGCCCGTGCCGCCCAGCTTGCACCCTGCCGTCTGGGTTTGTATCCGCTTAGACGATGGGGCGCGCGGGGGCAAGTTCGGCCCCCTTGTCGCGCAACCGCCCGAGCCACGCGAAAACCGGAAGGATCACGGATGCCCGAGCCAAGATCCCACAGGACGATCCTCGACCTCGCCCGCCTGCCCCGCGGCCCGCAGCACTTCGAGCTGCGCCCCGAGGCGCCCGAGCGCGCGCTTCTGGCCGAGGAACTGGCCATAAACGCGGTGCGCAAGCTGCGGTTCGCGGGCACTCTGGAACCGGAGGGGGCGCGGGACTGGCGGCTTGTCGCGGAACTCGGCGCGACGGTGGTCCAGCCTTGCGTCGTGACGCTCGCGCCCGTGACCACCCGCATCGACACGCATGTGACGCGCGGCTACCTCGCGGACTGGCAGGAGCCCACGGGCGAAGAAGCCGAGATGCCCGAGGACGACACGACCGAGCCGCTGCCCGCGCGGCTCGACCTCGGCGCGGTGATGCTCGAGGCACTGGCGCTGGCGCTGCCGGACTACCCGCGCGCGCCCGACGCGGAGCTCGAGGCCGGCCAGTTCGCCGCGCCGGGTATCGCGCCGATGACCGACGAGGAGGCAAAGCCGCTGGCGGGCCTTGCCGCTCTTCGCGATCGCCTGCGCGACGAACCGGAGGACCCGGACGGGGGGACGGAGGGCGGCTCGGACGGTTGAAAAAAGGGGCGGCGGAAGGACGGAAGGCGCCCGAATCCCCCGCGCCGGGGGCCTCGGAAACCCGTCCTGAAAAGGACTTGCATGACCACGGAATCAGAGTATGTTCCCGGCCTCGCTCGCCCTTGGTGATCTTGCATCCGGACACCGGTTATGCGACGTGGCGCGCGCGGCGCGGAGATACGCCTCCGGCGGACGGGCGCGGCGAAAAGAGACGATGGTTTTTGGAATTCACGACGGCGCGCATCGGCTGCGGGCGGTCATAAACTTCGAGGTTGAGACATGGCTGTCCCCCAGAATCGAGTGACGCGCTCCCGCCGCAACATGCGCCGTGCGCATGATGCGCTGGACGGCGCGAACCCCAACGAGTGTCCGTCCTGCGGTGAGCTGAAGCGCCCGCATCACGTGTGCCCATCCTGCGGTTTCTACAACGACCGTGAGGTCGTGGCGAAGGCCGACGAGATCGATCTCGACGAAGACGCGGCCTGAGCGGCGGCGGGGACGGCAGAGCGCAGATGACCGACGGGACCGCGCTCACCGGTGGCACCATTCCGGGCACGATCCTGTCGATTGACGCAATGGGCGGGGACGAGGGTCCCTCCGCCGTCGTAGGCGGCATTGCCAAGGCGATCGAGAAGAACCCGGACCTGCGATTCATCGTACACGGAGACCGCCCCGAGCTGGAGCGGCTGATCGAACGGCGCCGGGGCCTGTCCGAGAAATGCGAGTTGCGCCACACCGGCGACGTCGCGCGCATGGACGAAAAACCCTCGGCCGTGCTGCGCCATGGCAAGGATACGTCCATGTGGTCGGCGATCGAGGCCGTTCGCGCGGGCGAGGCGCCCGTGGCGGTGTCCTGCGGCAATACCGGCGCATTGATGCTCATGTCGATGACGCGCCTGCGCAAGATCGAGGGCGTGAACCGGCCCGCGATCGCCTGCCTCTGGCCCTCACGCAACCCGTCCGGCTTCAACGTCATGCTCGATGTGGGCGCCGATCTGCGCGCCGATGCCGAGGACTTGCTGCAATACGCCCTGATGGGGGCGAGCTACGCGCGCAACGGGCTCGACCTGGAACACCCCCGCGTGGGCCTGCTGAATGTCGGCACCGAGGAACACAAGGGCCGCGCCGAGATCAAGGTGGCCGCCGAGCTGATCGCGCGCGTGGCGCCGGCGGCGGATTTCGAATTCGTGGGTTTCGTGGAGGGTGTCGACCTGCCCTCCGACAAGGTGGACGTGATCGTGACCGACGGGTTCACCGGCAATGTCGCGCTCAAGACCGGCGAGGGCACCGCGCGCATGATCCGCGAGCTGATGGGCGAGGCGTTCCGCTACTCCCCGCTCAGCCGCATCGCGGCCCTTCTGGCCTACACCTCCCTCCGGCGCCTGTCGAAACGGATCGATCCGCGGCGGGTCAATGGCGGCGTGTTCCTGGGCCTGAACGGCACGGTGGTGAAATCCCATGGCGGCGCCGACGCCACGGGAGTGGCCGCGGCCATCAAGCTCGCAGCGCGGCTGGCGGCCAGCGGCTTCAACCAGCGGCTCGCCGCGCGCATCGCGCAGGCGGAACACGCCGCGGCCCTTGCCATCCAGGACCGCGCCGCCGCAGCCGATGACGAGAGCACGTCATGATCCGGCGCGCCGTCGCAGTCGGGGTGGGCCACTACCTGCCGGAGCGCGTGGTCGAGAATGCCGAATTCGAGGCATCGCTCGACACCACGGATGCCTGGATCCGCAGCCGCTCGGGCATCGAACGGCGCCATTTCGCGGGGGAGGGCGAAACCACCAGCGCCATGGCCGTGGCTGCCGCGCGCCGCGCGCTCGAGGCGGCGGGACTGACGGCCGACGATCTGGACGCGGTCGTCGTTGCCACGTCGACCCCCGACCTGACCTTCCCGTCCGTCGCGACGATGGTGCAGGACGGGCTCGGCATGACGGGAGGATTCGCCTTCGACGTGCAGGCGGTCTGCGCCGGATTCGTCTATGCGCTGGCCAATGCCAACGCCCTGATCCTCTCGGGACAGGCGACGCGCGTGGTCGTAATCGGCGCCGAAACCTTCAGCCGGATCATGGACTGGACGGACCGCTCCACCTGCGTGCTCTTCGGCGACGGCGCGGGCGCACTGATCCTCGAGGCGCGGGAAGGCAGCGGCACGCCGGCCGATCGCGGCATCCTGGCGACCGACCTCAATTCCGACGGGCGCTACCGCGACCTGCTCTATGTGGACGGCGGCGTGTCGACCAGCGGCTCGGCTGGCGTGTTGCGGATGCAGGGCCGCGAGGTCTTCCGACATGCCGTTGAAAAGCTTGCCGAAACCGCCGAGACCGCGCTGGAGAAGGCGGGCCTGACGGCCGAGGATGTGACCTGGATCGTCCCCCATCAGGCGAACCTGCGCATCATCACGCGTACCGCGCAGAAGATGGGCGTGGGCATGGATCGCGTGGTGGTGACCGTGCAGGATCACGGCAACACGTCCGCGGCCTCGATCCCGCTGGCGCTGTCGGTCGCGGTGCAGGACGGGCGGATCAAGCCGGGCGATCTGCTGGTCGCGGAGGCCATCGGCGGAGGCCTCGCGTGGGGGTCGGTCGTCCTGCGCTGGTAGCGGTCGTCCGCCACTGAAGGAGTGCCGGGCAAACCCCTGCATTGACTTGAGAAATCGCATCCCGCATCCTGCCTACCAGAAAACGAACGGGGGACATGAACCTATGGCTGGCAAGACTCTCACCCGGATGGACCTCTCCGAAGCGGTGTTTCGCGAGGTCGGGCTGAGCCGGAACGAAAGCGCGCAACTGGTCGAGCGCGTGCTCGAGATGATGTCGGACGCGCTGGTGGCCGGCGAACAGGTGAAACTGTCGTCTTTCGGCACCTTTTCCGTCCGCTCCAAGACCGCGCGGGTGGGACGCAATCCCAAGACCGGCGAGGAAGTGCCGATCAGCCCGCGCCGTGTCCTGACCTTCCGGCCCTCGCATCTGATGAAGGACCGGGTCGCGGCCGGCAACCGAAGCTGATCCGATGCAGGGCGCAGCACTGACGCCGGGGAGCCGGGATGAGCAAGTCGCCTGACGCATTCCGCACGATCCGCGAGGTGGCCGACTGGCTTGGCGTCGCGGCCCATGTGCTGCGCTTCTGGGAATCGAAATTCTCGCAGATCCGACCGGTCAAGCGCGCGGGCGGACGGCGCTATTACCGGCCCGCCGACATGGAGCTCGTGGGCGGGATCAAGGTGCTCCTGCACGACCGGGGCATGACCGTGCGCGGCGTCCAGCGCATGCTGCGCGAGGAAGGCGTGGCGGCGGTGTCGGCCCTGTCGCCCCCGATCGACGCGATCGCCGTTCCCACGGAACTTCTGGAGGGCATCGCCGAAGAGGCCGCCTGGCACGACGACGCGCGGGCCGAGGCCGCCAAGACCCCGGCCGACGGCGTGGATGCGGACACGGGCGAAGACGTGGGCGAAGACGTGGACGCGGAGACGCCGGTCTCGGAGGTCGACGCAGGCACTGAAGACACAGGCACTGAAACGGAGACCGCCCCCGAGCCGGTGCCGGACGACACCGAATCGACACAACCTGAGCCTGAGCCTGAGCCTGAGCCTGAGCCTGAGCCTGAGCCCGAGCCAGAGCGTGAGCCGGAACCTGAGCCTGAGCCCGAGGTCGAGGCCGAGCTTGTGGCACCGGTGGCCGCGATCGTGGATGCGACAGCCTCCCCCGAGGCGCCCGTGCTGCCCATGCCAGCGGAGGAGGCAGAGGCGGAGGTCGGGCCGGAGCCCGCGCCCGAACCGGAACAAGCGGCCGAGATCGCGGCCCGGACAGCGCCCGAAGACACCGCCCTGGCGGAGCCGGTCGCCGAAGCGCCGCAGAGCCCTGGCAACGGGCTCGACCGGCTGGCCGCCTTCGTCGCCGTGGCAAGGACCGCCCCCCGTGACGATCGCCCGCGCCTGCGCCCGGCGATCGATGCCCTCCGGCGGCTGAAGGAGCGGATGGAACGGCCCGTGACCGGCACCCACGGCTGAGCCCGCGGGGTGGGCTCTCTGCCCCCAATCCGGCCTTGCGCCCGGTCCGAAAATCGCTAGAACGGCGCGAAGTCGGGCTATGGCGCAGCCTGGTAGCGCGTCCGTCTGGGGGACGGAAGGTCGCAGGTTCAAGTCCTGCTAGCCCGACCAATTCAACCGCTCCGCATTCCGCCGAAGACATGGCCTTGAAAAGGTCCCGGAAACGGGTCTTGCCCTCGACAGGTGCACGGGGTTTCCTGTGCGCCACGCCCACATGCCGCAGGGACGACCGACCATGACCGAAAGCGTTGCCCCGCAGGGCGTCCTGCCCGATCATGCGATCCGCGCGCTGATCGAGACCGGCGGGATCGCGGCCGACCGGCCCTATGACGGCGACCAGGTGCAACCGGCTAGCCTCGATCTGCGGCTGGGGACCGTGGCCTATCGCGTCCGCGCGTCCTTTCTGACGGGGCGTGGCCGAACGCTGACCGAGCGGTTGCCGGAGTTCGAGATGCACCGCATGGCGCTCGATGAGGGCGCGGTGCTGGAAAAGGGCTGCGTCTATGTCGTGCCGCTGATGGAACGGCTGGACCTGCCCGCGGACATTTCGGCCGTGGCCAATGCCAAAAGCTCCACCGGACGCGTCGATTGCCTGACGCGGGTGATCACCGATGACGGGACCGAGTTCGACCGCATCGCGCCGGGCTACACCGGGCCCCTTTTCGCAGAGATCTGCCCCCGGTCCTTCTCGGTGCTGGTCAAACCGGGGTTGCGTCTGAACCAGATCCGCTTTCGCCGAGGCGAGGCGGTGCTGTCGGATGCGGAGCTTTCGGCGCTCCACGCCGAAACGCCGCTCGTCGCCGGCACCGAGGGCGCGCTGATCGACGACGGTCTGGGGTTTTCCGTCGACCTGACTCCGGGACCCGGCGGGCTGGTGGGCTACCGCGCCAAGCCGCACGCGGGTGTCATCGACCTGACGCGGATCGGTGCCCATGACATCGCGGATTTCTGGGAAGAGGTGCGCCCCGAAGGCGCGGCGGGCGCGGGCCACGTGATCCTCGATCCGGGCGCCTTCTACATCCTCGTCAGCCGCGAGGCCGTCTCGATCCCGCCCGACTGCGCCGCCGAGATGGCGCCCTATATCGCCATGGTGGGCGAGTTCCGCGTCCATTACGCGGGCTTCTTCGATCCCGGTTTCGGCAATGGCGTGCCCGCACGCGGCGTGCTCGAGGTGCGCTGCCACGAGGCGCCCTTCGTTCTGGAACACGGGCAGGTCGTGGGAAGGCTGGTCTACGAGCGCATGGCCGCCCTGCCCGAGCGGCTCTATGGTGCGGATCTCGCGTCGAACTACCAGGGCCAGGGCCTGAAACTGTCGAAGCATTTCCGCGCCGGCTGACTGCCCGAAAATTGTGCAGCACGGCGGAAGCCGGCAAAAATCGCACCGATTCTTTTGCCTTCGCAGGCGTGCGTGTTAGCTATTGGCGCACGACGACGACCAACCGATCTATCCGACAGGAGACGACACATGTCGATCAAGACCCTCTTGGCCGCCCTCGTTCTCACCGCGGCACCCGGCCTCGCCATGGCCGAATGCAGCTGGGGCTCGGCGCAGCAGACGACGATGAGCTGTTCCGAAGGCACGACCTGGGACGCATCCTCGCAGTCCTGCGTGCCCGTGGTCAGCAGCTGATCCGGCGACAGCCTGAATGACCCGCGCGTCGGCCCGGCTGGCGCGCGGTTTTCTGTTGTCCTCTCGAAACGGAGCCGTTCGCCGTGATCCGCGCCCTTCTGCCGCTTGCCCTGACCCTCGCCGCCGGTGCCGCCGTCGCCGTGGCCCCCGAGGACCAGAGCCCGCCCACGCCCACGCCCACGACCACCACATGTGAGGCCGGGCAGGTCTGGGACACGGAGAGCGGCGCCTGTGTCGCGATCGAGCAGAGCCGCCTCGACGAGGAGACGCTGCGCCGCACCGCGCGCGAACTGGCCTATGCCGACCGCAGCCCGGATGCGCTGGTGCTTCTGGCGCGCTCGACCGCGCCCGGGGCGTCCGAGGTCCTGACGCTCACGGCCTTCGCCCATGGGCGCGCGGGCGATCTGGACACGGCCCTGCCGATCTACGGCGCGGCGCTGACGGCCGATCCCGACAACCTGCTGGCGCGCGCCTACATGGGTCTTGCGCTGATCGCCGCGGGGCGGGCGGAGGACGCCGAGATGCAGCTGTCCGAGATCCGCGCGCGTGGCGGCACCGGCGGCTGGCCCGACCGGGCGCTTGCGCGCGGCATCGCGGCGGGGGCGCCCATCGGCTACTGAGCGGCGCGGGAGGGAGCAATGCCCGTCGAATTCGCGCTGTTCCGGGGTCCGCGATCAAACCCTTCTTCACATCTCGCGCCCCATGATGGGACCCGGAACATGCGGGGCAGGCTTTGGGTGCGACGATGGGACTGATGCCGAACCATGGCGCGGGAAACGGGCTGGGGCAGATGCGCGACATCACCCCCGCCGCGATGACGCGGCGACAGAAGGCGGCGGTGATCGTGCGGCTTCTGCTGGCCCACGGCGTCTCGCCGGGCATCGACAAGCTGTCCCCGGCCAACCAGAGCGTGCTGGCCCGCGCCATGTCGGGGCTGGGGCAGATCGACCGCGCGACGCTGGCCGAGATCGTGGGCGAGTTCACCGGTGCGCTGGACAATCTCGCGCTGATCATGCCGCGGGGGATGCATGACGCGCTGGAAATCCTCAATCCGTACATCTCCGCCATGGCGCGCGACGGGCTGAAGGCCGATGCCGCGATCGGCGACGGCACCGACCCATGGCCGCGCCTCGCCGCGATGGACGCCGCGCAGCTGCGCCCCATCCTCGACGAGGAAAGCGCCGAGATCTGCGCGGTCCTGTTGTCCAAGATCAATGTCGCCAAGGCCGCCGCGTTGCTGTCGGACCTGCCGCCCGAGCGGGCCGAGGTGATCGCTCATGCCGTCTCGCTGACCGACACGATCCTGCCGGAGACCGCGCTCAGGATCGGCGAGCATCTGCATGCGCAGATCGTGGCGCAGCCCAAGGCGACCTTCGACACCCGGCCTGCGGAACGGGTCGGGGCGATGCTGAACGCGGTCGGCACCGCCTCCCGCGAGGCGGTGCTGGCGGGGCTCGACACGCGCGACGCGGTCTTCGCCGATGGCGTGCGACGCGCGATCTTCACCTTCCAGCACATCCCCAAGCGCATCGCCGCAGCCGATATCCCGCGCATCACCGGGGCCATCGACGGCGACACGATGGTCACCGCACTTGCCGCTGGGCTGCAGGCGGCCCCCCTTTCGGTCGAGTTCATCCTCGAGAACATGTCGCGCCGCATGGCCGAGCAGATGCGCGACGAGGCCGAGGCGATGACCACCCCCAAGGAGGCCGTGGGCGAGGCCGCCATGCAGGCCGTCATCGCCGCGATCCGCGGACTGGAGGAGGCCGGCGAAATCCGCATCCGCCATGAGGACGAGGACTGATCGCTCCTCTCCTCGGCCCCTATCGTCGTCGACGCATGGCTGCCTATATGTGACCCATGGTCCTCGAATTCACCGAGGCCGGCATCTACTGCCCGGCCGCCGATATCCATATCGATCCGTGGCGTCCCGTGCCGCGCGCGCTGATCACCCATGGCCATTCCGACCATGCGCGCCCGGGCCATGGCGCGTACCTGTCGACCTCAGGCTCCGCACCGGTGATCCGACACCGGCTGGGCGATATAAGGCTCCAGACCATCGAATACGGCGAGGAACGCCGGATCGGCGGCGCGCGGATCAGCTTCCACCCCGCGGGCCATGTCCCGGGCTCCGCGCAGATCCGCGTTGAGGTCGGCGGCGAGGTCTGGGTGGTCTCGGGCGACTACAAGACCGTGGACGACGGCCTCAGCACGCCGTTCGAGCCGGTGCGCTGCCACACCTTCATCAGCGAAAGCACCTTCGGCCTGCCGATCTACAGCTGGACGCCGCAGGACGTGCTGGCGCGCGAGCTCAACACCTGGTGGGCCGAGACCGCCGCCTCCGGCCGGCATGCCGTCCTCGGGGTCTACGCGCTGGGCAAGGCGCAGCGCATCCTGCGGCTGCTGGACCCGTCGAACGGTCCGATCCTGACCCATGGCGCGGTGGAGGCCACGACGGCGGTTCTGCGCGCGCAGGGCCTCGACCTGCCCGAGACGATCCAGATCACGCCGGAGACGGACCTGAAATCGCTTTCCGGCGCGATGGTCCTCGCCCCGCCCTCCGCCCTCGGCTCCGCGTGGATGCGCCGCCTCGGTCCGGTCTCCACCGGCTTTGCCTCGGGCTGGATGCGGCTCAGGGGCGTCAGGCGGCGGCGTGCGGCGGACCGGGGCTTCGTCGTGTCCGACCATGCCGACTGGGACGGGCTGAACAGCGCCATCGCCGCCACCGGGGCGGAGCGGGTCTATGTCACCCACGGCTACACCGCGCAGTTTTCCCGCTGGCTTGCCGAACAGGGCTATCAGGCCGGGATCGTCGAGACGGAATTCGGCGGCGAAAGCCTCGACGCCGAGGACAGCGAGACCGAGGGGGCCACGCCATGAGCACGCTGACCGCGACGGATCGGTTCTGGTGCGCGATGGCGCGATGGGTCGACCGCCCCGTCTTGCGGCTGGTGGCGAACCAACGCGCCCTGCGTATGGTCTTCGAGATGTCCACGCGTATGGGCTCCGCCCTGCCTCGCGGCGCCACGGTGATCCGCGACCGTACCGACAGCCTTACGATCACGCCCCAGGGCGTTGCGAAAGACGCGCCGCTGATCTTCTACATCCATGGGGGCGGCTTCACCATCGGCAGTCCGCGCACCCATGCGGCCCTTGCGGGCCACCTTGCCGCAAAAGCCGGCCTGCGCGCCTACTTGCCCCGCTACCGGCTTGCGCCGGAACATGCCTTTCCGGCCGCACGGGACGACGTGATCGCGCGCTACGAGGCGCTTTGCGCGGCGGGCAACCCGCCGGTCGCCCTCTGCGGCGACAGCGCGGGCGGCTGCCTCGCCCTGCAACTGGCGCAATACATCCGCGACCGGGGGCGATCCGCGCCCGCAGCGCTGGGGCTTATCGCACCCGTTGGCGATCTGTCCGACGACCCCGCCCAACGCTCTGCCATCGCCCCCGACGAGATGCTGATCCCGCCGGAATGGGCGGCCCGCATCCTCGACGCCTATCTTCCGGGCATGGACCCTGCGGACCCCGCCGTCTCCCCGCTGCTTGGCGATCTGACCGGCCTTCCGCCCGCCCTGATCCAGGCCGGCGCGGAGGAGGCGCTGGCGTCGGATGCCGCGCGACTCGCCGAGGCGATGGATCATGCGACCGTCGACCTGTGGCCCGGCCTGCCCCATGTCTGGCACATCCATGCCGGGCGCGGCCCCGCCGCGAACCGGGCGCTGGCGCAGATGGCGGCGTTCCTTTCGGAAAAGGCGGCATGAAACGATTCGCCGCCCTCTTCGCCGCGCTGGATCAGACGACCTCGACCAAGGCCAAGACCGCGGCGCTGGCCGCGTATTTCGCCGACGCGCCGGAGGCCGACCGGCTCTGGTGCATCGCGCTTCTGTCCGGCCGCCGCCCGCGTCGGATGATCACCACCACCAAGCTTCGCGAATGGGCGGCGGAGCGCGCGGGCATCCCCCTCTGGCTCTTCGAGGCATGCTACCCGGTCGTGGGTGATTTGTCGGAGACCATCGCGCTCGTCCTGCCCGAACCCACGCGGGAGACGGATCTGCCGCTTGCGACATGGATCGCGCGCCTCCGCGCCCTCGACAAGGCGGAGGAGGAGACGCGCAAATCCGCCATCCTCGACGCGTGGGACAGCCTCGCGCCCACCGAACGCTTCGTGTTCAACAAGCTGCTGACGGGTGGCTGGCGCATGGGCGTGAGCCAGAAGCTCATGACCCGCGCGCTGGCGCAGGCCACCGGCATCGACGAGGCGGAACTGACCCATCGGCTGATGGGCGACTGGACGCCCGACACGGCCACGTGGGCCAGCCTGATCGAGGTGCCGGATCCAACGGCCGACCTCTCCCGCCCCTACCCGTTCTACCTCGCCTACCAGATCGACGCGGAGCCCGAGACCCTCGGCCCCGTCACCGACTGGCTGGCGGAACGCAAATGGGACGGCATCCGGGGCCAGCTGATCCTGCGCGGTGGCGAGCACTGGCTGTGGTCCCGGGGGGAGGAGCTGATCACCGACCGGTTTCCCGAGCTTGCCCAACTGCGCGACTTCCTGCCCCCGGGTACGGTGATGGACGGCGAGGTACTGGCCTGGGACAGCGCGGCCGCGACGCCGCTTTCCTTCGCGCAGCTTCAACCGCGCATCGGGCGCAAGACGGTGCCGAAGAAGCTTCTGACCGAGGCGCCGGTGATCCTGATGGCCTATGACCTGCTGGAATGGGGCGGCACGGACTGGCGCGCGCGGCCCCTTTCGGAGCGGCGCGCACAGCTGGAGGCCGCCCTTGCGGATCTGCCGGACGACCTGCCCCTCCGCGTGTCGCCCCGTGTCGCGGCCCGGGACTGGCCCGGCCTCGCCAAGGCCCGCGCCCAAAGCCGCGATCTCGGCGCCGAGGGCTTGATGCTCAAGCGCCGCGCCGCGCCCTACCTCGCGGGCCGCAAGAAGGGCGACTGGTGGAAATGGAAAGTCGATCCCCTTACCATCAACGCGGTGATGATCTACGCGCAGGCGGGATCGGGTCGGCGTGCGACGCTCTACACCGATTTCACCTTCGCCGTGTGGGATGGCAACCAGCTGGTCCCCTTCACCAAGGCCTATTCCGGCCTGACCGACGCGGAGTTCAACGAAATCACCCGCTGGGTGCGCAAGAACACCACCGACCGCTTCGGCCCGGTGCGCGCGGTGCGTCCCGAGCATGTCTTCGAGATCGCTTTCGAGGGCATCCAGAAAAGTACGCGGCACAAGTCCGGGGTCGCCCTGCGCTTCCCCCGCATGGCCCGCTGGCGCCGCGACAAGCCGCTGGCGGAGGCCAACACGCTCGACGATCTCAAGGCGATGCTGGCCCGGTACGGCTGAACCCGCGTCCAATAATTCAACCGCTTCAGGTCGGAAATCCGCCATGGAGCGGGGGCCCTGATGTCGATGCGCAACCTGTGGAGGTCGCGACATGGGTGCTCCGGTCTTCGCCGGCCTGATCTGCGTTAATGCATCCCAAGATTTCCCGTGTGAAACAGTCGCCGCTCGCTGTTTTTTCAATGAGGGGATGTGTGATGACCGATGTGGACCAGCTCTTGAAGGCGACCGTCGAGGAACTCGACAAGCTACTGAACCCGAAGAACGTGCTGGGCGACCCGATCGAACGCGATGGCGCGACCGTGATCCCGATCGTCAGCTATGGCTTCGGCTTCGGCGCGGGCGGAGGTGAAGGCGGCGAGGGCGCCAAGACCGGCACCGGCGGCGGCGCGGGTGCGGGCGGCGGCATCAAGCCGCTCGGCGCGATCATCATCGACGCGAATGGCGCGCGGGTGGAGGCCGTGAAGGGCGCCATGACCTCGGTCGCGCAGGCCGTGGCCGACGCCGCGGGACGCGTCATGGGCGCCAAGGCGGCGGCCGAGGACGATACGTCCAGGGACGGCTGAGGTCCCGATGGCCGCGCTCATCTGGATCGCGGCGGCCCTTGTCGTGCTGGTGATGCTGGCGCTTCTTATGCCGTGGCACCTGTGCTTTCGCGGCACCACCCAGCCCTTTGCGCTCCGCCTGCATCTGCGGCTTCTGGGCGGCCATGCGCCCGGGATACCGATCCCGCTCGCGCGGTCGGCGGATCGAAAGGGCGCGCGCAGGTCACGCAAGGACCGTCGCAAGCGGGCCATGCCCCGCGGCCTGCCCGACCTGGTCTTGGGTTTGCTGTCCGCCTTTCGCGTGCGGCGCCTGCGCCTGACGGGACGGTTCGGCCTGCCCGACCCGGCCGACACGGGCACGCTCTGGGGTTGCCTGACGCCTGTAATCTACGGGTTGAGCGGGGGCGAGCGGCGCATCGACATCGCGCCGGAGTTCTCGGGGGCGTGCCTCGACCTCACCGGCTCGGGCGAATTGTTGATCCATCCCCTCCGGCTTCTGCGGGCCGGCCTCGCCTTCGCATGGGCCAACCGGGGGGCGCCATGACCCCGCGCCGCCGCCTCTCGCCGGTCCTAACCTGCGGCGGCTGGCGCGTGGCCGCTGTCGAGGAATGGACCGTCTCGGCCTGGTGCCGCGGCGAAGCTGCAATCTGGGGCGGCGGGTCCAAGCACCCGGTCGCGATCCTCCTGCAAGGTCCGGGCGGCGTGCTGATGACCGCGCCCGATGGAACGCCGCTGACCCGGGCGAAGATGGAGGCGCTTCTGCCCGGCGCGCTCGGGCGGTTCTTGAATGGCACATCCCGTGATACACTGCTCACGGAGGAAGAGGAGGAAGACCGATGATGAACACCCAATACATCGTGCAGCATGCCCATGCGCTCTACCGCGCCCATGGCGACCGCGCGGAGCTGGAGGCCGCGCAGAAGGCGAAGCGTGCAAGCGACCCGTCCGAGGCCGAGACCTGGCAGAAGATACGCATGAAGATCAAGGAGCTGCGCGGCCCTCGCGCGACCTGAAAGAGGGACTTGACGGCACGCTTCCAGTCAGAACCGGACAGCCCCGGGCCTGCGACCGAACGGGGCCGCGATCCACGCGGCCTGGCATCTCGCAACCGTGCCGCGCGCCCGCGTCCGGCACATTTCCGCTCATTCCGGGATCGCCGAGATCGATCGCGCGGGCGGCCACCCCGGCGCGCAAGGCCGGAAAGACGAACAGGCGTAAAGCTTGGCACGGCAGGTCTGCGCGGCGCGGGGTCGGGCTCAGGCGACTTCCGCGACCGAGACGGGGCGGCGTCCCGCGGCCCAGGCCCGCGCCGCATCGCCGAAGGCGGCAAAGAGCGGCCGGCTGACCGGGTCCTGCGCGGCGCGATATTCGGGATGCCACTGCACCGACAACGTGAAGCCCGGCGCCCCCTCCACGTAGAGCGCTTCGGGCGTGCCGTCTGGCGCATGCCCGTCGATGACGATCCGCGCGCCCGGGCACTTGATCCCCTGCCCGTGCAACGTGTTGGTCATCACCTCGGACGCGCCGAACAGCCGGTGAAACGGACCGCCCTCGGTGAAGGTGACCGCGTGGCGCAGGGCGAATTTCTCCTCGATGGTGCCATCGGGCGGCATGCGGTGGTTCATCCGCCCCGGCAGGTCGCGGATCTCGGGGTGAAGCGATCCGCCCATGGCGACGTTCACCTCCTGGAACCCGCGGCAGACACCGAGAAAGGGTTGCCCCCGCTCCACGCAAGCCCGGATCAAGGGCAGCGCAACCGCGTCGCGCGCCCGGTCGAAGGCGCCATGGGCCTCCGTCGCGTCCTCGCCATATTCCTCGGGGTGCACGTTGGGCCGTCCGCCGGTGAAGAGAAAACCGTCGAATGTCTCGAGCAGTTCGTCGGTGGTGACGAAACGCGGATCGGAAGGGATGAGCAACGGCATGCAGCCCGCAACCTCGGCCACGGCCTCGGAATTCATCGTCCCGCCCGCGTGGGTGGCGTACTGATCGTTGATCAGGTGATGGTTGCCGATGATGCCGATGACGGGCCGCGTCATGCCTCTCCCCCGATGAATGACGAAGAGATAGCGCCTTGGTCGGTTATGTAAAAGGCCCGTCACGGGAAAGCCGCCCTGCATCCGTGCACATGCCTGCGGATTGGGCAGAACGCGCGACCGCGGCGGCGATTTCACCAGACGGCGGGATCGTCCAGTGCCGGGATGCAATGCGACGCCCCGGCCGGCGGCTCAAGCACCCACCCGCTCTGCGACTGCCCCGGTCGGCCCTCGGGGAAACTGCAACGCCAAAGGCGCCGCCGCGACCGCCGTAGTGATGGGCCTGACCCTCACGCGCCCGTCACAGGCCGGATCGCCATGGGGGAGCGCGACGTTCACGCCCCGGGCCGCGCGTCTCCCGGCCACGCGCGCGTCACGCAACGGCCTCGAACCCCGCCGCCTCGATCCCGGCCACGGCGGCCACGGCATCGTTGTCCGAGGTGTCGCCCGTGACGCCCACGGCACCGATCACCGCGCCCGCCGCATCCTTCACCAGAACGCCACCCGGCACCGGCACCACCTTGCCGCCATAGGCCCCGTTCACGGCGGCCATGAAATAGGCCTGCGCCTCGGCCCGCGCCATCTGTGCCGAACCGGGCATGCCAAGCATCACGGCACCATAGGCCTTGCCGCGCGCGATCTCGAACCGGCCCGGGCTCGCGCCGTTCTCCCGCTCGAAGGCCAGCACATGCCCGCCCGCGTCCAGAACCACGACCGAAAGCGGCTTCAGCCCCATCTCCCGGCCCGTCGCGCGCGCGACCTCGATCATCACCCGCGCCTGATCCAGCGAAATCATCTCAAATCCTCCCTGATGCGCTCCCGCATCCCCTTCATCTTTCCAAAAATACGCCGGGGGTCTGGGGGCAGAGCCCCCAGCGCCAGCACCGAAATCCTCATGCCGCCTTCCACTCCAGCCGCCTTGCATGAAGCACCGGTTCCGTATAGCCGCTCGGCTGCTCCCGCCCCTTCAGCACAAGGTCCATCGCGGCGGCGAAGGCGATCCCGTTGAAACCCGGCGCCATGGGCGTGTAGGCCGGATCGCCCGCGTTCTGCCGGTCGACCACCTCGGCCATGCGGCGGAAGGTGGCCCTGACCTCTTCTTCGCTGACGACACCGTGATGCAGCCAGTTCGCGATATGCTGCGCGCTGATCCGACAGGTCGCCCGGTCCTCCATCAGCGCCACGTCATTGATGTCGGGCACTTTGGAACACCCCACCCCCTGGTCGATCCAGCGCACCACGTAGCCGAGGATGCCTTGCGCGTTGTTCTCCACCTCGCGCGTGATCTGCGCCGGCGTCCAGCGCCGGTAGGCGGCCAGCGGGATGTCCAGAAGCGCGGTCACGTAGGCGCGCCGACCGCCCTTCTCCAACGCGGCCTGCACCGCGGCCACGTCGACCCGGTGATAATGCAGCGCATGCAGCACCGCGGCCGTGGGCGACGGCACCCAGGCGCAATTGGCGCCCGCGCGGGGATGCTCGATCTTGGCCTCCAGCATGGCGGCCATGGCATCGGGCGCGGCCCACATACCCTTGCCGATCTGCGCGCGGCCCCTCAGCCCGCATTCCAGCCCGATATCCACGTTCTGGTTCTCGTAGGCGGTGATCCAGGACTTGCGCTTGATGAAATCCTTGCGGCTGAAGGGCCCCGCCTCCATCGAGGTATGGATCTCGTCGCCGGTCCGGTCGAGAAAGCCGGTGTTGATGAAGGCCACCCGGTGTTTCGCCGCACGGATGCATTCCTTGAGATTGACCGAGGTGCGCCGCTCCTCGTCCATGATCCCGAGCTTGACGGTGTAGCGCTCCAGCCCCAGCGCCTCCTCGACGAAACCGAAGGTCTCGTCGGCGAAGGCCACCTCGTCGGGTCCGTGCATCTTGGGTTTCACGACATAGACCGAGCCCGCGACGGAGTTCCGCGCGCCGGCGGTCTTTCTCAGGTCGTGCTTGGCGATGAGCGTGGTGATCATCGCGTCCATGAGGCCCTCATAAGCCTCCGAACCGTCCTTCAGCAGGATCGCGGGGTTCGTCATCAGGTGGCCCACGTTCCTGACCAGCATCAGCGCCCGGCCCTTCACGCTGACCTCCGAACCGTCCGGCGCGGTGTAGGTCTTGTCCCCCTTCAGGATCCGCGTGACCGTGCAGCCCTCCTTCTCGAAGCTTTCGGCAAGGTCGCCCTGCATCAGACCCAGCCAATTGCCATAGGCCAGCACCTTGTCCTCGGCATCGACGCAGGCGACCGAATCCTCGCAATCCATGATCGCCGAGACCGCCGCCTCCATGCGCACATCGGCCAGCAGCGCCTGGTCGCGCGCGCCGATGGGATGGGCGCGGTCGAAGACCAGTTCCACATGCAGCCCGTTGTTGCGCAGCAGGATCGTGTCAGGCGCCCGGGGATGGCCGGTATGGCCCACGAATTTCTCCGGGCTCATCAGCGGCTTGTCGTCGGCCAGCAACTGGCCCTTGTCGACATGGTAGCGGCGGATGTCGGCATGGCTCGCGCCTGCGATCGGGAAGGCGTCGTCGAGGAAGACGCGCGCGCGCGCCACGACCCGCGCGCCGCGCCCCCGGTCATAGCCCCCCGATGGCGGCTGCGAGCCCATCGCGTCGGTGCCGTAAAGCGCGTCGTATAGGCTGCCCCACCGGGCATTGGCCGCGTTCAGCGCGAAGCGGGCATTGGTGATCGGCACCACCAGCTGCGGGCCCGCGACGGTGGCGATTTCCGGATCGATCTTGGAGGTCTCGATCGTGAAAACCCCGCCCTCGGGCACGAGATAGCCGATCTCCTCCAGGAAAACCTTGTAGCTGTCGATGTCGAAAGCCTGCCCCCGGCGCGCCTTGTGCCAGTCGTCGATCTGCGCCTGCAGCGCCGCTCGCCGGTCCAAGAGCGCGCGGTTTCTTGGTGCGAAGTCGTGCAGCAGGCGCGAGAAGCCTTCCCAGAAGGCTGCGGTTTCGACGCCCGTTCCGGGAAGCGCCCGTTTTTCAATGAAATCCGCCAGTTCGGCCGCGACCTTAAGGCCCGCTCGCTCGACTCTGTCTGGCCGCTCCGCCATGGCGCTCTCCCTCGGCAATTCTGCATGCAACCGTATTCCGCAGGCGGGATAGGCAAAAAGCCGCGCCGTCGCAAGCGGCCGGTCAGTCTTTTTGACCAATTCCCGCGCCGGCGCGGCGCGCCGCACGGCATCGGTCCGAGCAATAGCGCACCTCGTCCCAGACCTTCGCCCATTTGCGCCGCCACGCGAAGGGCCGCCCGCAGGAGGCGCAGGTCTTCTGCGGCAGCTGGGCTTTCTTGCGCAGTCTTCCCATGCGCCGGAAGCTAGAGGCGCAGCGCACCCGGTCCAGCCCCGGTTCCCGCCGTCCCGTCCTCTGGTCGCAAATACCATCGGGGAACGCGCGAGAGGAGCAGACCCCCCTCGCGGGTCCCCTCCACGTCCGGCCCTTGCACATGCAGGCCAAATCGCTAGTGCTCCGGGACCATGCAGATGACCCCAACCATGCGCCTCCTGTTCGCGCTGAACCTCGCGCTTCTCGTGCTCTATCCCGTCGCCTGGGCGATGCCGCTGATGCGCGCGGGCCTCCTGCCGCTTTTCGGGCTCGAGGAGATCTCGATCCTCACGGGCCTGCGCGCGCTCTGGGACGGGGGCGAGGTCGCGCTCGCGATCCTCGTGGCGCTCTTCGCGCTGGTGGCGCCCATCCTCAAGACCCTGTGCCTGACGCTCGTCCACCTGTCGCGCGCGCCCGCCCGGCTCCTGCCCGCGCTGCAGCTTCTGGGCAAGCTCGCCATGGCCGATGTCTTCCTGATCGCGGTCTATGTCACGCTGGCCAAGGGCCTTGCCGTGGGCCGCGTGGAAACGGCATGGGGTCTCTGGCTTTTCACCGCCTGCGTGCTGGGCTCGCTGGCGATCGGCATTCTCACCCAACGCCAGTTGAAGGAGCGATCCGCATGACCATCACCCACGCGCTCACCGCGCTTGGCGTGGCGCTTTGCGCCTTTGCCGCACTCTCGGGGCTGACATGGCTGCGCCGCGTCATCGGCGAACGCCCGTCACGGCGACAGGGCATGACCCTGAACCTCGCGCGGCGGGCGGGCCCGCCGGTGCTGGCCGGGATCGCCGTCGCCGGCATCGCGGCCCTCACGGCGCGCGGCATTCCGGCCGCCCCCGCCCTTCTGCTCATCGGCGGGGGGCTGACCTTCGGGCTGCATCGCGGATTGGTCGAGGTCGGACAGGCCGACCGGCGCGCCGTGCTGCCCCGCCTGGCCATCGCCGTGGCGGCCGGAACCGGCTACCTGTGGCTGGCCGGGCTGGCCACGCCGCTCTGACGGATCAGAACCGGAAGGCGAAGCGCAGCGCGCCGCTCGTGCTTCGCAGATCGCCGCCGAGGCCCGAAAGCGCCACCGAGGTATCGAGCGAAATGCCGTTGCCGACCTCGGTCGACAGGCCCAGTTCCACACGCCCGGTCCAGCCGTCATCGACCAGCAGGTCCTGCACCAACGCCGTGTCCGTATCGGTGTTCAGCCAGTCGGCATGAAGCCCCGCGAAGATCGCGCCGCCGGCTGTGGAGTGGCTGACCTCTCCGCCGAATGAGGCCTGCGTGAAGCGCACCGTCTCGGTGCCCGCGCCGGCCAGCGTGCCGCTGACGCCCTCGATCCGCTCGACCCCGTGCACGAGGCCCAGCATCGGTGTGACCGTGACACCCTGATCGAGCGCGATGTCGTAGCCGCCGTTGAAGGTCAGCGCCGCAAGCCGCGTGTCGCCCTCGCCGGTGCCGCCGCCCGAGGTCTGGGTGAAGTCGCCCCAGCCGTAGATCAGGCTCGCCTCGCCGGACCACGGACCCGACGCATAGGCCATGTAGGGTTGCAGGTAGCGCAACACGCCGTCCTGCCCGACCGCGCCCACCGTGGCGTCCAGGTCCTGTACGCCCAGCGACAGGCCCACCACCATGTCGGGCATCACCGCCATGTCGGCGCCGATCTGCAGGCCGCGACCCGTGTAGCTGCGGTTGGTGCCGTCATCCTCGGCGCGGAAACCCGTCAGATCGACCCAAGTGTAAAGCCCGCCCATCATCTGCGCGCTGTCCATGGTGGACTGCGTGACGGTGAAGGACCCGGTCTCGGGATCGGCGACGCGGGTGAAGGACAGCACCTCGTCACGCGTCGTCAGGCTGTCCTGCCCGCGGGAGCGGGTGACGCCAGCGGAATTGACGATGACGAGGCGGCCAACGGCGTTGGAGCCAGCGGCGAGGGTGGCCAACTCATCCGCGGCGCCAAAGCCCAATGCACACATGATGGATATGTCCAGGAAATCGTTAAACCATGCGCCGAATTCTGTCAGAGCAAGACCACCAATGCCGCCGTCGGGGACGGTGACGCTTTGCGTGACCGGCGTGTCGCTCGTCGGGAATGTGGGCGAAAAGGCTCCGACGCCGAAACCACCGGCTAACGAGGCATCGGCGAAGGCCCATACAGGTGACCCGACAGGCTGAGTGGACGTAACCGAAGATGCGTTCAGCGTGATCGTCTCTCCTGCGTCAAACGCGAGCGGCGTGAGCGTTTCCGAGCCACGCACCTCCAGCAGAGGTTGCGAAAAGCCGTTGATAGCGGCACAGCCCGCTGACTGGGCCTGCGCCATCGACGGAACCACAAGGGCCGTGGTGGCCAGACAAGCCGCTGCAAACGTCTTTGTTCCAGGGAAAATGCGCATCTGCTCGGTCCTCTTGATTTTTGATTGGCAATTTTTCGCTTAGCTGTTCAGTCCCGGCATCTGGTGGATCGGGTCGAGGATGAATCGATCCGGCTCTGAGGTCCAGACCTTGCAGATGTATTCGTATGGCGTGAGGCCGCCGAGCGTCTTGAGCCGGCGAGCAAAGTTATAGGCGGCCATGAAGTCCGCGAGATGGGCGCGTAGCTGATCGTGGTTGTCGTAGTGGAAGCGCTTCACGGTGGCGTCCTTGATGGTGCGGTTCATTCGCTCGACCTGGCCGTTGGTCCAAGGATGGTTCGGCTTGGTGAGCCGGTGCTCGATGCCATTCGCCTCACAGATCATGTCGAAGCGCATCGGCCGGGAGATGATCGTGTTCCGGTTCCTCGGCTGCTCTGCGAACTGGATGCCCCTCGCCATTGTCTCTCGGACCAATGGCGTTCCAATGGCTCGATCGGTGAGAATCGTGTGGACCTGGTAGGGAACGGCCTCGAGCATGTGCTGCAGGAACTCCCAGGCGGTACGCCTGTCAGCCTTCTCGACGAGTTGGGTCACCGCGAACTTGCTGGTGCGGTCAATGCCGACGAAGAGATAGAGCTTGCCCTCGGCGGTCTGCACCTCGGCGATGTCGATGTGGAAGAAGCCGATCGGGTAGCGCTTGAACTTCTGGCGCTTCGGCTTGTCGCCGCCGACGTCCGGCAGGCGCGAGATGCCATGCCGTTGCAGGCAGCGGTGAAGGGCTGATCGCGTGAGGTGCGGGATCGAAGGCTGCAGGGCGTAAAGGCAATCATCCAGCGGCAGCAGCGTGTGGCGCCGAAAAGCGACGATCATAGCCTCCTCCGCCTCGGTCAAGACCGTGGAGCGTGGCTCCTTCGGGCCGGTCTTCAGATCCTCGACCGTCGCCCGCTTCCTCCATTTCGCAACTGTCTTGGGATTGATCCCCAACTCCCGGCTCAGTTCCGAGAGCGAAGCTTGCGATCGCTGTATTGCAGCTCTGACGGCGTGCGTGGTCGTGGCGCAGCCGTGACGAACTTGTCCCATAGTGCTTCCTTCCATTTCTGCGAAAGCATCACACCATCAAACCGTGGGATCAAACACCTAGCCCTTCCGTATCAGCGACCGCTCCAAAGCTTCAACGAAGATGCCGAAAGATTTTCCAACTGGATCATAGACGTGGCGCGCTTGTCACAGGACCGACCCCCTCCAAAACGCCCGCGCCGCTTGCCTTCCCCGCCCGCTTCGCTACACCCGCGCCATGGCCAAGCCCGTCACCCGTTTCGTCTGTTCCGCCTGCGGCGCCGTCACCCAGAAATGGGCCGGGCGCTGCGAGGCCTGCGGCGAGTGGAACGCCATTTCCGAGGAAACGCCGCTCAGCCAGGGCCCCTCCTCCAGGGGCCTCGGCGCGGCCAAGGGCAAGCGCATGGGCCTGACCGATCTGCGCACGCAGGAGGCGCCGCCGCCGCGCCGCTCGTCGGGCCTGGCGGAGCTCGACCGCGTCCTCGGCGGCGGCCTCGTGCCCGCCTCCGCCACGCTGGTGGGCGGCGATCCCGGCATCGGCAAGTCCACCCTTCTGCTGCAGGCCGCCGCCAGCTTCGCGCGGTCCGGCGCGCGGGTGATCTACGTCTCCGGCGAGGAGGCCACGGCGCAGGTCCGGCTGCGCGCAAGCCGCCTCGGCCTCACCGACAGCGCGGTGCAACTGGCCGCCGAGACCAACCTGCGCGACATCCTGACGACGCTCGACGCCGAGGCGCCCGACCTCGTCATCGTCGACTCGATCCAGACCATGTGGCTCGACACCGTCGACAGCGCGCCCGGTTCCGTCGCCCAGGTCCGCGCCTCGGCCCATGAGCTGACCACCTTCGCCAAGCGCCGCGGCGTGGCGGTGATGCTGGTCGGTCATGTCACCAAGGACGGCCAGATCGCCGGCCCCCGCGTGGTCGAGCACATGGTCGACACGGTGCTCTATTTCGAGGGTGAGCGCGGCCACCAGTTCCGCATCCTGCGCTCGGTCAAGAACCGCTTCGGCCCCGCCGACGAGATCGGCGTCTTCGAGATGACCGGCGCGGGGCTGGCCGAGGTCGCCAACCCCTCGGCGCTGTTCCTGTCGGATCGCGACACCCCCGCGCCGGGGTCGGTCGTCTTCGCGGGCATCGAGGGCACGCGCCCCGTTCTGGTGGAATTCCAGGCCCTTGTGGCGCCATCTTCACTCAGCCAGCCGCGCCGCGCGGTGGTGGGCTGGGACGGCGCGCGCCTGTCGATGGTCCTTGCCGTGCTCGAGGCGCGCGCCGGCATCTCCTTCCAGGGCCTCGACGTCTATCTCAACGTGGCGGGCGGCCTGCGCATCTCTGAGCCCGCCGCCGATCTGGCCGTGGCCGCGGCCCTATTGTCGGCGCGCGAGGACGCGGCGCTGCCCCGCGACACGGTGGTCTTCGGAGAGCTGTCGCTGTCGGGCGCGCTCCGGCCGGTCACACAAGCCGAAAATCGCCTGAAAGAGGCGGTGAAACTCGGTTTTTCCGCCGCAATCCTGCCCAAAGGGTGTAGTATTCCTGCCAACAGCGGCGTGTCGGTTCGCACCATGGAGGACATGCCCCGTTTCGTCGGGGAGGTTTTCGGGGCAGGCTGAGCGGACCAAGATGCAGGATCCGCCGCCACGGCAGATGCGCGGCGATAAAAAAACGGCAAGAGGCGAGAGAGCGGCAATGGAAGGCTTCACCATCTTCGACGGCGTCGTCGCGGGCGTCATCCTGATCTCGGCGGTGCTCGCGTTTTCGCGCGGCTTCGTGCGCGAGACGATGTCGATCGCAGCCTGGGTCGCGGCGGCCGTGGTCGCGTTCATGTTCGCCCCCGACGTGGTGCCGCTGATCAACGAAGTGCCCTACCTCGGTGATTTCATCGGCACCAGCTGCGAGCTGGGCATCCTCGCCGCCTTCACCGCCGTTTTCGTCGTGGCGCTCGTGGTGATCTCCTTCTTCACGCCGGTCTTTTCCTCGGCGATCAAGAATTCGCCGCTGGGTGGTCTGGATGCCGGGCTCGGCTTTCTCTTCGGGGTCGCGCGCGGCGTGCTTCTCGTGGTGGTGGCGCTGATCGCCTATGAGCGCATCGCGGGCGACGAGCCCATCCCCGCCGTCTCCGACAGCCGCTCGGCCGCGATCTTCGCCGACGCCCAGGCCGGCATCGAGGGCCAGATCCCGACCGAGGCGCCCGACTGGATCATGCAGCGCTACGAGCAGCTGACCGGCACCTGCGCCGATCAATAGGCCCGAACCGGATCGTCACGGGCAATCCGTCCCCGGACAATGTGGGACCAAGACGGCCCCGCCCTCTCAGGACGTTGGAAGGCGCCGCGAGGACCGCACCCCCCTTCCTCTGGTCTGAAATATTCCCCGCCGGAGGCATCAGGCGCGGCCGAGAGGCTCCCGGCACGGGGGCCCGAGGCCGCGCCTCCGCCACACGTGACGTCGGGCGGCGGATCGCAACAGCAAGCGGGCGAGATTTCATGACATCGCGGTGACAGGGCGGGTGACATGGCGCATCTGCTGCCCTATGTGAGAGCGGAAGGGCCCGGACGGGGTGTCGGGGTCTTCGCCAGCTGCCGGGGACCCTGCCGATGCGCGATGCCGAAACCCAACCTTTCCGCCATCCCTTCGATCCGCTCGACGACGACAAGCTCCGCGAGGAGTGCGGCGTCTTCGGCGTGACCGGCGTGGCCGACGCGGCGAGTTTCGTGGCGCTCGGTCTGCATGCGCTCCAGCATCGCGGGCAGGAGGCCGGCGGCATCGTCACCCACGACCCCGAGCTGGGCTTCAACTCCGCCCGCCGCTTCGGCTACGTGCGCGACAATTTCACCAGCCAGTCGCTGATGGAGACGCTGCCGGGCGAGATCGGCATCGGCCATGTGCGCTATTCCACCGCCGGCTCCAAGGGCGCGACCCAGATCCGCGACGTGCAGCCCTTCTTCGGCGAGTTCGCCATGGGCGGGGCGGCGATCGCCCATAACGGCAACATCGTGAATGCCGACGAATTGCGCCGTGAACTGATCGAGCGCGGCTCGATCTTCCAGTCCTCCTCGGACAGCGAGTGCATCATCCACCTCATGGCGCGCTCCCTGCAACGCACCATCCCCGAGCGGATGAAGGACGCGCTCCGCCGGGTGGAGGGCGCGTTTTCCATCGTCGCCATGACCCGCACCAAGCTCATCGGCGTGCGCGATCCGCTGGGCGTCCGCCCGCTGGTGCTGGGCCGGATCGGGGACGAGGAAAACGGGGCCTGGGCGCTGAGTTCCGAGACCTGCGCGCTCGACATCGTGGGCGCCGAGTTCATCCGCGAGATCGAACCGGGCGAAATGGTCGTCATCAACGGAAACGGCGTCGAAAGCTTCCGCCCCTTCGAGGCGCGCAAACCTCGTTTCTGCATCTTCGAGCATGTCTATTTCTCGCGCCCCGACAGCATCATCGGCGGCGAGTCGGTCTACGAGACACGCCGCCGCATCGGCGTGGAACTGGCCCGAGAGGCGCCGGTCGATGCCGACCTCGTCTGCCCCGTCCCCGACTCGGGGACACCCGCGGCCATCGGCTACAGCCAGGAAAGCGGCATTCCCTACGCGATGGGGATCATCCGCAACCAGTACATGGGCCGCACCTTCATCGAACCGACCGAGCAGATCCGCAACATGGGCGTGCGGCTGAAGCTCAACGTCAACCGCGCGCTGATCCGCGGCAAGCGCGTGATCCTTGTCGATGACAGCGTTGTGCGCGGCACGACCTCGCGCAAGATCAAGGAAATGATCCTCGATGCGGGTGCTGCCGAGGTGCATTTCCGTATCGCCTCGCCGCCCACTGCATGGCCCTGCTTCTACGGCGTCGACACGCCGGAGCGGGAAAAGCTGCTGGCCGCGACCATGTCCGAGGAGGAGATGCGCCGCCATCTCGGCGTCGCCTCCCTGAGATTCATCTCGCTCGATGGGCTCTACCGCGCGGTGGGAGAGGCGCAGGGCCGCGACCCGAACGCCCCGCAATACTGCGACGCGTGTTTCTCGGGCGAATACCCGGTGCGCCCCACCGACATGCTCAAGCGGGGCTTCGAGATGCAGGAGGCCGCCGAGTAGAGTGCCGGCGCCATGAGCCGGCACCCGGGTCAGGGGCCGAAGACCGCCGCAGGCGCCCTTGACGCGGGCGACGACCGAAGAGGCCGCGCCCGGGAAGGCCTGTCGAGGCAGGCCCCTTTGGCAAGGGGCCGTTCTGCAGGAGCCGTCTGCGGGAGCCGGGCGCCCGACGCCCCATCTCCGAACCGACCGCGCGGCGCAGCCGCGCCGGGCCCAACCGGGGACAAGGCCGAAGGCCGCAGGCTCCGGGCGGGAGCGCTCCGTGCCTCTTTTCTCTCGCGAAAAGGAAAACGCCGCCCCGAAGGACGGCGTTTCCGAAACCCGCTTTCCCCTGTGCTCAGCGGCGGCCGAGCCAGGCCAGGCCGCCCGAGACCGCGAGTGCCGCGACGGCCGACTTCAGCACGTCGCCGGCGATGAACGGCGCCATCCAGTGCGCCCAGAGCGAGGCCCATTCGGTGCCGAAGACCAGCGCGGGCCAGAGCAGACCGGGGATATAGATGATGGCCGAGGCGAGCAGCGCCATCCCGATGGCCGGCACCACGCGCCGCGCGAGGCCCGTGTCCGAGGCCCATCCGGCCAGCCACGCCATGGCGACGAAGCCCAGCAGGAACCCGCCCGTCGGCCCCATCATGTAGGGCAGACCCGCGCCGCCGCCGGAAAAGACCGGCAGGCCCATCGCGCCCTGCGCGAGGTAAACCAGCAGCGTCGCCACCCCGAGCCGCGCGCCCAGTGCGAAGCCCACGGTCAGGACCGCGAGGCTCTGCAACGACAGCGGCACCGGGCCGATGAAGATGGAGAACTGCGCCGCGATGGCGATCAGCACGGTGCCGGCCAGCACCAGCGCGCCCTTCCGGGCAAGGCTCAGATCGCCGAAGACGGCTTGGGCAAGGGTGGTGTCGCGGCTCATGTGAACCCTCCGGTTGTCAGTGATATCCCGTTGTTACCGTCAGGGTATTCCGCCCCGACCCGCCAGTGTCAAGCGGCGCAGGTGCCCCACCCCGCTCCACAGCCCCTTGCCATTCGCGCCACGGAAGGGCATGTCGCCGCTCCATGACCGATATGCAGAGAAAACCCCTCGAAGATCGCGTGGCGCTGGTCACGGGCGCCTCGCGCGGTCTTGGCGCGGCCTCGGCCGAATGGCTGGCGTCGAAGGGCGCCCACGTGGTCGCCGTCGCGCGCACGGTTGGCGGGCTGGAAGAACTGGACGACCGGATCCAGGCCGCGGGCGGGCACGCGACGCTCGCGCCCATGGACCTGACGGACGATAACGCGATCGCCCATCTGTGCCGGTCGATCCATGATCGCTGGGGCCGCGCGGATATCTGGGTGCATGCCGCGATCCATGTCTCGGCGCTGACGCCCGCGCCGCATATCCAGGCCAAGGATCTCGACCGTTGCATCGCGACGAACATCCGCATGCTTTCGCGGCTGATCGCCAATGTCGACCCGCTGATCGCGCCCTCCGACGCGCCCAGTGCGGTCTTCTTCGACGACGACTGGGACGAGAAATTCGCCGGGACCTACGCCATGTCCAAGGCTGCCCAACGCGCGCTGGTCAGGACATGGGCGGCGGAGACGGCGAAGCACGGGCCCAGGGTGCATCTGCTGCGCCCGGGCCCCATGCCCACGGCGACGCGCGCGCGCTTCTACCCCGGCGAGGACCGCTCCGCGCTGGTCCACCCGCGCGAGGAAGCCGCGCGGCTGCTCGGGCCGCTTTTCGAAGGCGCCTGAACGGCGGAGGCCGGTGCCCCTTGCGGGCGCAGGGATTGCGTATTTTTGGAAAGATGAGGGGCCTGCCGGTCGGTCAGGTCGCCGCCGGCTCCGGCCCCGGATCCGCCCCGCCCTCGAGCGCATCGGCCAGCGCCTCGGCGCGCGCGGCAAGCTCGGCCAGCCCGTCGGTGACGCGGTCCGGCAGTTCCGTGCGGGGTCCCGCCTCCTGCAGCTCCGCGATCCGGCGCGCCCGGTCGGCCAGCCGTTCCTCGGCCGAGCGCAGCGCCTTGTCCTGCGCCGCGATCTTGGCCTGCAGGTTCTTGAGTTCATCCTCCTGCGCCGCGGTCTTGTCGGCCAGCATCAGCCCCGCCATCAACAGCATGCGGTCCGACGGCATGCGCCCGATCTGGCCCAGCACCACGGTGGCCTCGGTGTCCAGCATCCGTGCCGCGGCGCGCAGGAACGTCTCCTCGCCGTCCTGGCAAGCGACGGTGTAGCTGCGTCCGCCGATCTCGATCTGCACCTCAGGCATTGCGCGCTTCCTCCTCCCGGACGGTCTCGGCCGCCATCAGGTCCGACAGGATGCGGCCAAGCTCGGCCGCCTCGGCCTTGCGTGCTTCGGTCAGCGCGGCGACCTGTGCCTCCAGCACGCGGTTGATCCCCTCGGCGCCGTCGCCGCTGCCCATGGCCACCGAGCGCAACTCGTCGAGTCCCGACGACATCCGGTCAACCGCGCCGCGCAATCCGCGCAACTCGGCCCTGAGCGCCAGGACCCGTTCGTCCGGCGCCGCACCCGCCGCCTCGGCAAGTTCGTCGGCGGTGTCCTGCGCCCGGTCGCGCGCCTCGATGGCGTCGTCGCGTTCGGCGCGGGCACGCTCCACCCGGCGCTTCAGGACGGCAAGCTCGGCGGGATCGGCGGCCTCAGGGGCCTCGGCAGCTGCAGCCTCGAGTTCCGCCACGCGCGCCTCGAGCGCCTTTTGCGCCGCGAGCGCGGCGTCGCGCTCCGCCTCACGTTCGGCAAGCTCGGCGCGCGCCTTTTCAAGCGTCGCCTGGTTGGCGGAAGTGCTCTCCGCGAGTTTGCCTTCGGCCCGGGCGAGCGCCTCCTGCGCCTCCGACAGCCGCGCCTCGAGCGCGCTCACGCGTTCGGAAAGCTCGCTTGCGCGTGCCTCCGCCTCCCTTGCCGCGGTCTCCGCGGCCAGGGCGCGCGCATCGCCACCGGTATCCGCGCCGCGGGCCGCGAGGCCCTTCGCGATGCGATCCATGGCCGCGGCGAGGCGCGCCTCGAGCGCGCCAAGTTTCTCGAATTCCTCGCTGTCGCTCATGATATCGTTGCCGCCCCGGTCCTGCTCCGTCACTGCGTACATCTCTGGTGAGACGCCCTTTTCGCCTTTCGCGGGGCCATTTCGGTCCTCTGCGAGGCCTCATACGCAAGATGGCGACCGCCTCAAGCCGCCTGTTGCCTCAGGCAATCCCAATCCGGGCGGATTTGCAAGTTTTTCCGGCAATCGCACCCGCTTGCCGCGCGACCTTGCGCCCGGCAGCGACCACCGGCCCGGACCGCGGCGCCGTCGGCGCCTTGCACTTCGCCGGTCACCTGCTATCACGCGGACGCCGCGCCATGGCCGCGCGGCCAGGTTCCGGCCATCGCGAAGGATGGCCCTCCCGATCGAAGGACCGTTCCGCATGGACACCGCCGCCCTCGCCACCGCACATCCCGACCATTGGCGCCGCGCCGCGCCCATTCGCACCCTGGCGCTGGACGCCGTGGCCGCCGCCAGTTCCGGGCATTCCGGCATGCCGATGGGCATGGCCGACATCGCCACCGTGCTGTTTGAAAAGCACCTGCGCTTCGACGCGGCCGCCCCCGACTGGCCCGACCGCGACCGGTTCATCCTGTCCAATGGCCATGGCTCGATGCTGCTTTATGCGCTGCTCTATCTGACCGGCTCGCCGGACATGACGCTGGAGCAGATCAGGAACTTCCGTCAGCTTGGCTCGAACACCGCGGGCCATCCGGAATACGGGCACGCCAAGGGGATCGAGACCACCACCGGCCCGCTGGGCCAGGGGCTGGCCAATGCCGTGGGCTTCGCCATCGCCGAGGAATTCCTGCGCGCCAAGTGGGGCCGGAAGATCATCGATCACCGCACATGGGTCTTCGCCGGCGACGGCTGCCTAATGGAAGGCGTCAGCCACGAGGCGATCGCGCTTGCCGGCCGGCAGGAACTGAGCCGCCTGACCGTGATCTGGGACAACAACGGCATCACCATCGACGGCAAGGTCGGCCTCGCCGACCGCACCGACCAGATGGCGCGTTTCGCGGCCGCGGGCTGGGACGTGTTCGACTGCGACGGCCACGACCCCGAGGATATCGACCGCGCCCTGACCGCGGCCAAGGCCTCACCGCGCCCGGCGATGATCGCCTGCAAGACGCATATCGCGCTCGGTCACGCCGCGCAGGACACCGCCAAGGGCCATGGCGCGCTGACCGATGCCGAGCAGCTTGCGGCCACGAAGGAGGCCTATGGCTGGCCCCATGGCGCATTCGAGGTGCCCGCCGACATCAAGGCCGAGTGGGAGGCCATCGGCGCCCGCGGCCGGGCGGACCGCGAGGAGTGGGAGACGCGCTTCGCGCTCCTGTCCGACGGCAAGCAGGCGGAGTTCGAGCGCGCCTTCGCCGGCGAAAGCCCCAAGCGGCTCTCGGCCACGATCCGCGCGCTGAAGAAACAGATCTCCACCAGCCGTCCCAAGGTCGCCACCCGCAAGGCGTCGGAAATGGCGCTCGAGGTCATCAACCCGATCCTGCCAGAGACCATCGGCGGGTCGGCAGACCTGACGGGCTCGAACAACACCCAGACCGCCGATCTGGGGATCTTCGAGCCGGAGAACCGCAAGGGCCGCTACATCCATTACGGCATCCGCGAGCACGCGATGGCGGCGGCGATGAACGGCATGGCGCTTCACGGCGGCGTGCGGCCCTATGGCGGCACCTTCTTGTGTTTCGCCGATTACGCGCGACCCTCGATGCGGCTTTCGGCACTGATGGGCGTGCCGGTGCAATACGTGATGACGCATGACTCGATCGGCCTGGGCGAGGACGGTCCGACCCACCAGCCCGTCGAGCATCTCGCCATGCTGCGCGCCACGCCCAACATGCTGGTCTTCCGCCCGGCCGATGCGGTGGAAACCGCCGAGGCCTGGGAGATCGCGCTTCAGCAGACATCGGCGCCCGCGGTCCTCGCGCTCAGCCGCCAGAACCTGCCCACCGTGCGCACGGAGCACAAGACCAAGAACCTCACCGCGCAGGGCGCTTACGTGCTGGCCGAGGCCGAGGGCAAGCGCCAGGCTCTGTTGATGGCCACCGGCTCGGAGGTCGCCATCGCGCTGGCCGCGCGCGACCTGTTGCAGGCCGAGGGCATCGGCACCCGCGTCGTCTCCATGCCCTGCTGGGAGATCTTCGAGGAGCAGGACGAAGCCTATCGCCGCCGCGTCCTTCCGGCCGGCCCCGTCCGCGTGGCCGTGGAGGCCGCGGTCCGCTTCGGCTGGGACCGCTGGCTCTATGGCGAGCGGGGCAAGCGCGAGAAATCGGGCTTCGTGGGGATGCACGGCTTCGGCGCCTCGGCCCCGGAAAGCGACCTTTACGCGCATTTTGGCATCACCGCCGAGGCCGTGGCCGAAAAGGTGAAGTCGCTTCTGAAATAGGGGGCTGCGCCGAGTAGACTTCAGCCAGGGGAAGAGGCCGCCCCTTCCTCTGGTTTCAAATATTCCCCGCCGGAGGCACCAGGCGCGGCCGAGTGGCTCCCGGCACGGGGGCCCGAGGACGCGCCTCCCCCTCAGGACCGTTCGGCGAAGAGCGCGCGCATCTCCTTGGTGAAGGTGGCCCGGACATGGGCCATCTCGCCGCCCGAGACATGGGCGTCGAGCACGTCGAAGACCGCGCCGATGGCGTCCTCCGCGTCGCCCATGGGATCGGTGTCGAACGCCGATTGCACCCGCGCCACGAAACCCTCGCGGCTGCGCTCGGTCACCGGGGTCTTCGACGGGTCGTAGCCCTCGTAATAGATGCCACGGATCAGGATCGGCAGCTGCGCCGAAAGCTGCGCGGCCTCGTCCGGGTTCAGGTGGTCGCGCAAGGCATGGAGCACGGCACGCAACAAGCGGTAGGACCGTTGCTTGTTGGCCCAGCCTGTCCGGTAATCCACCTCGTTGAACCAGATATTCGCCCGCTGGACGGATTCGTCGATGATCTTGAGACCCAAGGCACTCATGGCTTCCCCTCCTCGTCAGCCGGATGCCGGCATGCATCCGGAGCGAAGGGCAGCATATCTTCGGCAGGGGCGCATTGACCCAAATCAGAAATGATTTCCCCTGACAACAGGTGTCAGTGACCGCTTTCTCCGCCGTCGAGACCCACGGCCCTCAGCGCCGGTGTGAGCACGCGATCGACCACGGGCATCAGCGCCATGCCGATTGCCAACCCGAGCACCCCGTGCAGCACCGCCCCGGCCAGCCATTCCAGCGCCCCGCCCAGCGCCTCGAAGGCATGGGCGATGGTGTGCACGACCTCTTCGGGTCCGGACCAGCCCATGCCGGCCAGCGCATGGGTGATGATCGACCCGCCCACCCAGAGCATCGCCAGCGTGCCGACGAGCGTCAGGGTCCGCAGGAAGGTGGGCATACCCGCCACGATGAAGCGGCCCAGCGCCCGGCCGCTGTGGGTCCGCCCCTCGGCGGCCATGTGCAGGCCAATATCGTCGGCCTTCACGATCAGCGCGACGGAGCCATAGACGAGGATCGTGACACCGATGCCCGCCACCGCCAGCGCGAACGCCTCGAGCAGGAAAGAGTCCGTCTCGATGGCCGCCAGCGCGATGGTCATGATCTCGGCGGAGAGGATGAAATCGGTCTTGATGGCGCCCTTGACCTTCGTCTCTTCCAGATGCGCGCTTTCCTCCGACGACATCTTCTTCGCCGTGGCCTCGGCAACGTCGTCATGGGCGGGCGACAGCCAATGGGCCACCTTCTCCGCCCCCTCGAAACACAGATACGCCCCGCCCAGCATCAGGAGCGGCGCGATGGCCCAGGGCGCGAAGGCGGACAGGAGCAGCGCGGCGGGAAGCAGGATCACGAGCTTGTTGAAGATCGACCCGCGCGCGATCTTCCAGACGATGGGCAATTCGCGCGCGGCGGAGAAGCCGTGCACGTATTTCGGCGTCACGGCGGCGTCGTCGATCACCGCGCCCGCCGCCTTGGTGCCCGCCTTGGTCGCCTGCGCCACCACGTCGTCGACGGACGCCGCCGCGACCTTGGCAATGGCCGCCACGTCGTCGAGAAGCGCCAGCAATCCGCTCATGTTCTCTCCACCTGTCTCGCTTGGCCAGACCATATCGTCCGCCCGGCACGAGACAACCCGGGAACCGGCCGCGAAGCGGTGGAAACGGTTCCGGCCCGGTGCAGGGCTTTTGACGCGTTTCGTGAACGGCAGGGCTTGGATGTTAGCGCAAACTGGAATTGTTTTCGCTAACATGCCGAAAAATGGTGACTTTTCTCTTCCGCAATGCAGCATGCTTTTGTATGCGATCCCCATTGGCAGGGGTAAATTCGGTTTGAGGGAAAGGCGCGTTTCATGACGGTCACGATTGGCATCAACGGGTTCGGACGCATCGGGCGCTGTACGCTGGCGCATATCACCGAGGCCGGGCGCAACGACGTTCAGGTGGTCAAGATCAACGCCACCGGCCCCATCGAAACCAACGCCCACCTGCTGCGCTACGACAGCATCCATGGCCGCTTCGGCGCCGATGTGCGCGTTTCGGGCGACACCATGGATCTCGGCCGCGGTCCGATGAAGGTCTTTTCCACCTACGACCCCGAAGAGCTCGACTGGGACGGCTGCGACGTGGTGCTGGAATGCACCGGCAAGTTCAACAACCGCGAGGCGGCGTCGGTCCATCTCGGCCGCGGCGCCAGGCGCGTGCTGGTCTCGGCGCCCGCCAGGAACGCCGACAAGACCATCGTCTACGGCGTGAACCACCGCGAGCTTCTCGACAGCCACCACGTGGTCTCCAACGGCTCCTGCACGACGAATTGCCTCGCGCCGCTGGCCAAGGTTCTGAACGACGCCATCGGCATCGAGCGCGGGATCATGACCACGATCCACAGCTACACGGGCGACCAGCCGACGCTCGACCGCCGCCACAAGGACCTCTACCGCGCCCGCGCCGCCGCAATGGCGATGATCCCGACCTCCACCGGTGCAGCCAAGGCGCTGAAGGAGGTTCTGCCGGAGCTCGAGGGCAAGCTCGACGGCACCGCGCTGCGGGTGCCCACCCCCAACGTCTCGGCCGTCGACCTGACCTTCGAGGCCGCAAAGCACGTCACCGTCGAGGATGTGAACGAGGTGGTGCGCGAGGCCGCATCCGGCCATATGGGCTCGGTTCTGGCCTACGACCCGGAACCCAAGGTCTCCATCGACTTCAACCACACGGTGCATTCCTCGATCTTCGCGCCCGACCAGACCAAAGTGGTGGGCGGCCGCACGGTGCGCGTGCTCGCATGGTACGACAACGAATGGGGCTTTTCGGCGCGTATGGCCGATGTGGCAGGCGCGATGGGCCGCCTCCTGCACTGATCCTCTTCGGTTTCTTCTGCAGCGACCGAAGCCCCGGCCCCCGCGCCGGGGTTTCGTTTTCGGCAGCCCGGTGGAATCCCGACAATCCTGGCTGAATCGGACTTGGCCCCGCCGAGACCTCCGTGCAACTCTGCGCCCCGGGCCGGGGGCGAGAACACGAGGGCGAAGGATGACGAACACCGTGGCCGCATGGATGGCGGGCCTGATCCTTCTGGGTTGCGGCGCAGACATGGTGCTCAATGACGGGCAAGTCCTGTTCTTCCTTGCGCTGAAGCTGGTCGATTTGATGGAGTGGATGGCCTTCTGGCGTTAGCGCCCCGGCGGTGCACCCTTGTGTCATGGCCTTTGTCGCCGCATTGTCGTTTGCAGCGGCACGGCCCCGCTGCTAGGGCTGTTAGCGGTAACATGTGGCCTGGAACAATACCCCGGCCAAAGCGTTCAAAATTCGGAGGGAACATGGCAGTCAAGGTTGCAATCAACGGGTTCGGACGCATCGGCCGCAACATTCTGCGCGCCATTGTCGAAAACGGCCGCACCGATATCGAGGTGGTGGCGATCAACGATCTCGGCCCGGTGGAGACCAACGCGCACCTCCTGCGCTACGATAGCGTGCACGGTCGCTTCCCCGCGACGGTGACCACGACCGAGACCTCCATCGACGTGGGCCGCGGGCCCATCGCCGTCACCGCGATCCGCGATCCCAAGGACCTGCCCTGGGGCGACGTCGATATCGTCCTGGAGTGCACCGGCATCTTCAAGGGCGACAAGGCCAAGGTGCACCTCGAGAACGGCGCGAGCCGGGTGCTGGTCTCTGCCCCCTCCGACGGGGCGGACAAGACCATCGTCTACGGCGTGAACCACGGCACGCTGAGCGCAAGCGATGTCCATGTCTCCAACGCATCCTGCACCACCAACTGCCTCGCGCCCGTGGCCCATGTCCTGAACCAGGCCATCGGCATCAGGCGCGGTTTCATGACCACCGTGCATTCCTATACCGGCGATCAGCCGACGCTCGACACGATGCATTCGGACCTCTACCGCGCCCGCGCGGCAGCGATGAGCATGATCCCCACCTCCACCGGTGCCGCGCGGGCCGTGGGTCTCGTGCTGCCGGAACTCAAGGGCAAGCTCGACGGCGTGTCGATCCGCGTGCCCACGCCGAATGTTTCGGTCGTGGACCTGACCTTCGAGACCGGCCGCGACACCACCGTCGAGGAGATTAACGACGCGATCCGCGCCGCCGCCTCCCACGGGCCCCTCAAGGGCGTGCTGGGCTACACGGATGAGCCGCTCGTCTCGATGGATTTCAACCACGACGCCCATTCCTCGATCTTCCACACCGATCAGACCAAGGTCATGGACGGCAACATGTGCCGCATCCTGACCTGGTACGACAACGAATGGGGCTTTTCGAACCGCATGGCCGACACGGCGGTCGAAATGGGCAAATACCTGTAAAGGGCGGCTGCCGTCGGCATTTGCGTATTTGGAGAAAGATGAAGGGATCGAAGCCGCGCTTTCCCCTTCATCTTTCCAAAAATACGCCCGCCGGAGGCGGTCCTGCTGCTGCGGCGGGCGCGCAGGTCTGATATGGTGGCGCCAACGTGAACGATGGAGGCCGCGATGGCGTGGAAAATCCTCGATGATATGGACCTTGCCGGAAAGATCGTCCTGACGCGGGTCGACATCAACGTGCCGGTGGAAGACGGCCGCGTCACCGACGCCACGCGGATCGAGCGCATCGTGCCGACGGTCAGGGACATCCTCGCGAAAGGCGGCACGCCGGTCCTGCTGGCGCATTTCGGGCGGCCCAAGGGCAAGGTGGTTCCCGAGATGTCGCTGCGTCACGTGTTGCCCGCGCTGGAGGACGCGCTCGGCATGCCCGTGACCTTTGTCGAGACGCCGGATCGCGCCGGCCTGGAGGCCCTGCCGCAGGGCAGCGTGGTCCTGCTGGAGAACACGCGGTTCAACCCGATGGAAACCGAGAACGATCCGAAGTTGGCACGATTTCTCGCCTCGCTGGGCGATGTCTACTGCAACGATGCCTTTTCGGCCGCGCACAGGGCGCATGCCTCGACCGAGGGGGTCGCCCATCTCCTGCCCTCCTGCGCCGGGCGGCTGATGGAGGCCGAACTGACCGCGCTGGAGAAGGCGCTGGGCCATCCGGAACGTCCCGTTCTGGCCGTTGTCGGGGGGGCCAAGGTCTCCACCAAGCTTGACCTGCTCGGCAACCTGACCGGCAAGGTCGACATGCTGGTGATCGGCGGCGGCATGGCCAACACGTTTCTCGCGGCACAGGGGATCGACGTGGCCGCCTCGCTGTGCGAGCACGATCTTGGCGACACCGCGCGGGAGATCCTCGCCAAGGCCGAGGACACCGGCTGCGAGGTCATCCTGCCCACGGATGTGGTCGTCGCCAAAGAATTCGCGGCGCATGCCGGGAACAGTACCGTCCCCGTGACCGAGGTGCCCGAGGGCACCATGATACTCGATGCCGGCCCCGACAGCGTGGCCCGGGTGCGGGAGGCCATCGACCGGGCGAAGACGCTGATCTGGAACGGCCCGCTCGGCGCGTTCGAGATCGAACCCTTCGATGCCGCCACCAATGCCGCCGCCGAGCACGCCGCGCAGCGCAGCGCCGCCGGGGACCTCGTCTCGGTCGCGGGCGGCGGCGACACGGTGTCCGCGCTCAACCGCGCCGGCGCGGCGGAGCGCTTCAGCTACATCTCCACCGCGGGCGGCGCCTTCCTCGAATGGATGGAGGGCAAGACGCTGCCGGGGGTCGCAGCACTGGAACGGGACTGAGACACCGACTGTTTGCGCCACCATTATGGACAGGTTCCCCCCGGGCGCCTAATGCTTCTGGCCGACCGTTTTTGACCAATGACATTCGAGGACCAGTGACATGACGAACGATGCAATGCGCGCCCAGATGGCCACGGGAAAGGGCTTCATCGCCGCGCTCGATCAGTCGGGCGGCTCCACGCCGAAGGCGCTGAGGCTCTACGGGATCGAGGAGGACGCCTATTCCTCCGAAGACGAGATGTTCGATCTCATCCATGACATGCGGACCCGGATCGCCACGGCGCCGGCCTTTACCGGAGACAAGGTGATCGGCGCGATCCTGTTCGAAATGACCATGGACCGCGAGATCGGCGGCAAGCCTTCGGCGAAATATCTCTGGGAAGAGCGCCGGGTGGTGCCGTTTCTCAAGATCGACAAGGGACTGGAGGCCGAGGAGAACGACGTGCAGCTGATGAAGCCCATCCCGGGGCTGTCGGACCTGCTGGACCGGGCCGTGGCCCATGGCATCTTCGGGACCAAGGAGCGCTCGGTGATCTCGGCGGCGAACGCGGAGGGGATCGAGGCCATCGTCGCCCAGCAGTTCGAACTGGGGGCCGAGGTTCTTGCGAAGGGCCTCGTGCCGATCCTCGAGCCGGAAGTCACGATCTCGATCCCCGACAAGGCGGAGGCCGAGGACATGCTGCTGGCCTCGATCCAGAGGCATCTCGACACGCTGGACCAGCCGGTCATGCTGAAACTCAGCCTGCCCACCAAGGCCAATCTCTATGCGCCCCTGATCGCGCATCCCAAGGTGCTGCGGGTCGTCGCGCTGTCGGGTGGCTATGCCCGCGACGAGGCGAACGCGAAACTGGCCGAGAACCACGGCATGATCGCGAGCTTCAGCCGCGCACTTACCGAGGGGCTGTCGGCGCAGCAGTCGGACGAGGCGTTCAACGCGACCATTGCGGCGACGATCGGCGGGATCTACGCGGCCTCGATCACCTGAAGCCCGGCGGGGGCGCTTTCCCGCGCCCCTTTTCCGGCGCGCGACCCGTGGCCGATTCGTCACCGAGCGTCCCGTTCATGCCGATCTTTGCTCCATTGCAACATGTCCCGCCCAACCGGTTGGGCCGTGCGAATCAATCGGTCGCGGGGGATTCCCTTTTGACCCGGGGTGTGCGACTCTCGTTATCGAGCAGCCCGTGAGAGGCGGCCCGCAACCGAGGCAGTCACGATGTTCCGCAGTGTTTCCCTGACCGGTCTTGGTCTGACCGTGATCCTGATGGCAGTGGGCGCCTATTTCACCTTCACCGCCGTGCAGGGCAACTATGGCCTCTTCAAGCGCATCCAGGTCGAGGCCGAGGCCGACCGCCTGTCGATACAGCTTGCCGAACTTCGTGCCGAAACCGAGCGGATGGAGATCCTGACGCGCCGGTTGTCGGACGACTATCTCGACCTCGATCTGCTGGACGAGCGGGCGCGCAACGTGCTCGGCTACAAGCGCCCGGACGAGCTGGTCCTTCCCTGAAAACCCGATGCAGGCACATCTGCAGTCCCCGCATGGCGGGTCTGTAGCCCTGCGTCACCTTTTCCGCGCCTTGGGGGGTGCCAGGCTCACCGAGCTTTGCTATGGATTGTTCAACGTTAAACTATCTTTGAACACCCAGGCCACGGGGAGGACTTGACCCATATGGCGACCCGGAAAACCGCTTCCAGAGCGAGCGCCAAGCCGAATGTCTCGGCCGACGAGCTCAAGGCCTACTATCGCGACATGCTCCTTATCCGCCGATTCGAGGAAAAGGCCGGCCAGCTTTATGGCATGGGCCTGATCGGCGGGTTCTGTCACCTCTATATCGGGCAGGAGGCCGTCGTCGTGGGTCTCGAGGCTGCCGCCGAAGAGGGCGACAAGCGCGTCACCTCCTACCGCGACCACGGCCACATGCTGGCCTGCGGCATGGACCCCAAGGGCGTGATGGCCGAGCTCACGGGCCGCGAAGGCGGCTATTCCAAGGGCAAGGGCGGCTCGATGCACATGTTCTCGAAAGAGAAACATTTCTACGGCGGCCACGGGATTGTTGCCGCTCAGGTGCCGATCGGCGCGGGCCTCGCCTTCTCGGACATGTACAAGGGCAACGACCGCGTCACCTTCACCTATTTCGGCGACGGCGCGGCCAACCAGGGCCAGGTGGCCGAAACCTACAACATGGCCGAACTCTGGGCCCTGCCCTGCATCTTTGTGATCGAGAACAACCAGTACGCCATGGGCACGAGCGTGAAGCGCGCCACCAAGTCCCCGGATTTCTGGGAACGCGGTGCCGCCTACGGCATCGCCGGCGAGGCGGTCGACGGCATGGACGTGCTCGCCGTGAAGGCGGCGGGCGAGAAGGCCGTCGCGCACTGCCGCGCGGGCAAGGGCCCCTACATCCTCGAGGTCATGACCTATCGCTACCGCGGCCATTCCATGTCGGACCCCGCGAAATACCGGACCCGCGAGGAAGTGCAGGAGATGCGCGAAAAACGTGACGCCATCGAACACGTGCGCCAGCTTCTGCTGACGGGCGGCCATGCCTCCGACGAGGATCTCAAGAAGATCGACAAGGAGATCAAGGACATCGTGAACGAGGCTGCCGAGTTCTCCAAGGAAAGCCCCGAGCCCGCACTGGAAGAACTCTGGACCGACATCTACGCCGATGTGGCGCCGCAGGACGCCTGAGGGAGACGACAGACATGGCAACCGAAATTCTCATGCCCGCGCTCTCCCCCACGATGGAGGAGGGCACGCTGGCCAAGTGGCTGGTGAAGGAGGGCGACACGGTCTCGGCCGGCGACATCCTCGCGGAGATCGAGACCGACAAGGCCACGATGGAATTCGAGGCCGTCGACGAAGGCATCATGGGCAAGATCCTGATCGCCGAGGGCACCGAGGGCGTGAAGGTCAACAGCCCCATCGCCATTCTTGTCGAAGAAGGTGAGGACGTGCCGGAGGCCGGTGCGGAGGGCAACGGCGAAACCGCCCCTGCCCCCGTCGCGCTGGAGACCTCCGAAGGCAAGGCGGACCCCGCGCCCGCAACGGCACAGCCCGCGCCCGCCACTGCGAAATCCAACGCCTCGCCCGACTGGCCCGAGGATGCCGAGATGGTCAAGACGACCGTCCGCGAGGCACTGCGCGACGCCATGGCCGAGGAAATGCGCCGCGATGACAGCGTCTTTGTCATGGGCGAGGAGGTCGCCGAGTACCAGGGCGCCTACAAGGTGACCCAGGGGTTGCTGGACGAATTCGGCGCCCGCCGCGTCATCGACACGCCGATCACCGAGCACGGTTTCGCGGGTCTCGGCGTCGGCGCGGCTTTCGGCGGTCTGCGCCCCATCGTCGAGTTCATGACCTTCAACTTCGCCATGCAGGCGATGGACCAGATCGTGAATTCCGCGGCCAAGACGCTCTACATGTCCGGCGGCCAGATGGGCGCGCCCATGGTGTTCCGCGGCCCCAACGGCGCCGCCGCCCGCGTCGGCGCCCAGCACAGCCAGGACTATGCGGCGTGGTATTCCTCGATCCCCGGCCTCAAGGTCGTGCAGCCCTATTCCGCCGCCGATGCCAAGGGCCTCCTGAAAACCGCGATCCGCGATCCCAACCCGGTCATCTTCCTCGAAAACGAGATCCTCTACGGCCGCTCCTTCGAGGTGCCGAAGGTCGATGACCTGACCATTCCCTTCGGCAAGGCGCGGATCTGGCGCGAAGGCACGGACGTGACCCTCGTCAGCTGCGGCATCGGCATGACCTACACGCTGGAGGCCGCCGAGCAACTGGCCAAGGACGGCATCGAGGCGGAGGTGATCGACCTGCGCACGCTGCGCCCGCTCGACTACGACACGGTGATCGCCAGCGTGCAGAAGACCAACCGCTGCGTGACCGTGGAGGAAGGCTTTCCCGTCTGCTCCATCGGCAACCACCTCTCGGCCTACATCATGACGCATGCCTTCGATTACCTCGACGCGCCGGTGTTGAACTGCACCGGGAAAGACGTGCCCATGCCCTATGCGGCCAACCTCGAAAAGCTCGCGCTGACCTCGGTGAAAGAGGTGATCGAGGCGGTGCATGCCGTGACCTATCGATAGGGTCAGTGATGCGCGTGCTGGGCAAGGACAAGCGGCAGGAGGCCTATCGCCTCGGCCTCGAGATCGGCGGGACAGAGGTCGTCGCGCTGATCCCCGAGGCGCTCCTGTCGGCCGAGCATGGGCAAGAGGCCCGCGTGCCGCACCAGGCGGCCTATGAATGGATCGAGGCGAAGGCGGCGCAGCTCGTCCGCGCCATTGAAACGCTGAACTCCGGCGCCCGCCCCCGGGCGCCCTTCGACCAGATCACGCTCGAACCCGCACCCTGAGTGCCGGAGACAAGGGAGAGCCCCGAGAATGCCCACCGAAATCCTGATGCCCGCGCTCAGCCCGACCATGGAGGACGGCACGCTCGCCAAGTGGCTCGTCAAGGAAGGCGACACCGTGAGCGCCGGCGACATCCTCGCCGAGATCGAGACCGACAAGGCCACGATGGAATTCGAAGCGGTCGACGAGGGCGTGATCGGAAAGATCCTTGTAGAGGAAGGCACGGAGGGCGTGAAGGTCAACGCGCCCATCGCCGTTCTTCTGGAAGAAGGCGAAAGCGCCGACGACATCGCGGCCCCGTCGGACCCCGCCCCGGAAGCGCCGAAGGCCGCTGACGCCGGCGCCGAGGCGGCCTCCGACGGAGGCTCCGAGCCGCCGGCCCCTGCGGCCGCAGCCGCCGCGACACCCACACCTGCCGCGCCCGCCGCATCGGATGGCAGCCGCGTTTTCGCCTCCCCGCTTGCGCGCCGCATCGCCAGGGACAAGGGTCTCGACCTCGGCCAGATCAAGGGCTCCGGCCCCCATGGACGCATCGTCAAGGCGGATGTGGAGGGCGCCACCGCCAAGCCTGCAGCCGCCACCGCCACCGAGGCGCCCAAACCCGCGACCGAAACCGCCAGGCCTGCCATGCCCGCGGGCATGGGCGCCGAGCAGGTCGCGAAGATGTACGAGGGCCGCGACTACGAGGAGGTCAAGCTCGACGGCATGCGCCGCACCGTCGCCGCCCGCCTTACCGAGGCCAAGCAGACCATCCCGCATTTCTACCTGCGCCGGGACATCCGCCTCGACGCGCTCTTGAAATTCCGCTCCCAGCTCAACAAGCAGCTGGAAGGGCGCGGCGTGAAGCTCAGCGTCAACGACTTCATCATCAAGGCCTGCGCCAACGCGCTGCAGGCCGTTCCCGCGGCGAATGCCGTCTGGGCCGGCGACCGGATGCTGCGGCTGAAACCCTCCGACGTGGCCGTGGCCGTGGCCGTCGACGGCGGCCTCTTCACGCCCGTGCTGAAGGACGCGCACCAGAAGTCCCTCTCCGCACTCTCCGCCGAGATGAAGGACCTTGCCACGCGCGCCCGCGATCGCAAGCTCGCCCCTCATGAATATGTCGGCGGCTCCTTCGCGATCTCCAACCTCGGCATGTTCGGCATCGACAATTTCGACGCGGTCATCAACCCGCCCCATGGCGCGATCCTCGCGGTCGGCGCAGGCGTGAAGAAACCCGTGGTGGGCGAGGACGGCGAGCTCGCAGTCGCCACCGTCATGTCGGTCACGCTCAGCGTCGATCACCGCGTCATCGACGGCGCGCTCGGCGCGGAGCTTCTGCAGGCCATTGTGGACAACCTCGAGAACCCGATGGTGATGCTGGCTTAGAACCGGCTTGATCCAGAACAAGGCTCCTTTCCCGCCAACGCCTTAACCGGGGTCCGGACAGCAATCGCCCGGAGCCCGCGCGCCATGGACTGGAAAGCCCACCTCACCCACCAGAGCACCACGCTCGACGCCTTCCGCAAGGCGCATCCGGATGCAGCAAAGGGCTTCACCGCGCTCCACCATGGCACGCTGGCCGAGGGCGCGCTCTCGGTCCGGGAGAAGGAACTCCAGGCGCTCGCCATCGGTATCGTCAAGCAGTGCACCGATTGCATCGGCTTTCACGTGCAGGCCGCGCACAAGGCAGGCGCCACGCGCGCGCAGGTGGCCGAAACCGTGGGCGTGGCGATGATGATGGGCGGCGGGCCGGCCTTCATGTACGGCGCCAAGGCGCTGGAGGCCTGGGACCAGCTCACCAGCTGAGCGCGGCGACCCGCCCTGCCCCCCTTCATCTTTCCAAAAATACGCCAACCCCGCGCGTCCGACCGCTGCCGAAGGCGGCGCGAGGGCGCGCGGATGATGGCCGCGCGGCGTGAGCCTCGGCCCGCGATCCGTCCCCCGGGCCCATCGCTCAGGGTTGCTGCTCCTTCCAGCCGCCGGGCGGCAGCCCCTCCAGCGTGTGTGGCCCCACCGACCAACGGATCAGCCGCAGGACCGGCAAGCCCACATGGGCGCACATGCGCCGCACCTGCCGGTTGCGGCCCTCGGTGATGGTGAGCCTGAGCCACGCTTCGGGCACGGACTTGCGAAAACGCACCGGCGGATCGCGCGGCCAGAGCCAGCCGGGCGCCGCCACCTCCTCGACCTCCGCGGGCCGCGTCGGCCCGTCCTTCAGCGTCACGCCGTCCCGAAGGGCCGCGAGCGCCGCGGCGCCCGCCACCCCCTCCACCAGCGCGACATAGGTCTTGGGCGTCCTGGTCTTCGGGCTCGTCAGCCGCGCCTGCAGCCCGCCATCATTGGTCAGCAGCAAGAGCCCCTCGCTGTCGCGATCGAGCCGCCCCGCCGGATACAGCCCCGGCATGTCGAGGACGCGCCCCAGCCCGGGCCAGTTTCCGTCATCGGTGAACTGGCTCAGCATGTTCATCGGCTTGTTGAAGGCGACAAGGCGTGTCGCACCCCGGTCGCCCCTCGGTCTCGGCCGCGGACGGCTCACGGGCCCTTGGCCTTCCACGTCTCCAGCCAGCGCTTCGGAGCCATCTCTTCCCACGTCCGGCGCAGCCGCGCCTCGGTCCAGTCGCGCTCGATCCGGCCCGCGGCGACCAGGAGGATGCCGTGATTGGCGTAATGCGGATGGATAAGGAAGGTCGCGGGCTCCGCCGCATGCAGCATCTCGCGTTCGGCGATGCTACCCTTGAAGCAGGCGGCATCGACGTAAGGCGACCACCAGCACCACATCTTGCCATGGGCCTTGAGGTTGGGGTTGCCCCAGCTGACCGCGTCCTCGACCTGCGGCAGGCCGAGCGACAGGGCGACGTCCCGCAACGCCTCCCATGTCGCGATGGCGCCCATCAATGCGCCTCCGCCCAGTTCGCCCCCTGCCCCGCATCCACGACCAGCGGAACGGCGAGCTTCACCGCCGGTTCCGCCGCGCCCTCCATGACCTCGCGGGCGGCCGAGACGAGCGCGTCGACCGCCCCTTCCTCGACCTCGAACAGCAATTCGTCATGGACCTGCAACAGCATCCGCGCGGGCAGGCCTTCGATGGCCGCCTCCATCCGGATCATCGCGCGCCGGATCACATCCGCCGCCGTGCCCTGGATCGGTGCGTTGATCGCCGCGCGATAGGCGAAACCCGCGCCGGGGCCCTTGGCGTTGATCTCGGGCGTGTGGATCTTGCGCCCGAAAAGCGTCTGGACGTAACCGTTCGATTTCGCGAAACCCTTGGTGGCCTCCATGTAATCCCTGATGCCGGGAAACCGCTCGAAATAGCGGTCGATGAAGCCCTGCGCCTCCGCCCTTGGGATGCGCAGGTTCCGCGCAAGGCCGAAGCCGGATATCCCGTAGATCACGCCGAAATTGATCGCCTTGGCCTGCCGTCGCACATCCGGCGTCATCTGGTCCAAGGGCACGCCGAACATCTCCGACGCGGTCGCGGCGTGAATGTCCTGCCCCTCCCGGAAGGCCTGTTTCAGCGCGTCGATCCCCGCGATATGGGCGAGAATGCGCAGCTCGATCTGGCTGTAGTCGAGCGAGACCAGAACCTTGCCCCTCTCGGCCACGAAGGCCTCGCGGATGCGCCGCCCCTCCTCGGAACGGACGGGGATGTTCTGCAGGTTCGGATCGGTGGAGGCGAGCCGCCCCGTGTTCGCCCCCGCGATCACGTAGCTCGTGTGCACGCGCCCCGTCTCGGGGTTGATATGGTCCTGCAGCGCGTCGGTATAGGTCGATTTCAGTTTCGACAGCTGCCGCCAGTCCAGCACCCGCGCGGGCAGGTCATGGAGCGTGGCAAGGTCCTCCAGCACGTCCGCCGGCGTCGAATACTTGCCCGTCTTGCCCGTCTTGCCGCCCTCGAGGCCCATCTTCTCGAAGAGGATCTCACCCAGCTGCGCGGGCGATCCCACGTTGAACGTCTCGCCCGCAAGCGCGTGGATCTCCGCCTCCAGCCCCGCCATCTTCTGGGCGAAGGCGTTGGACATCCGCGAAAGCGTGTCGCGATCCACCCTGATGCCGGAGCGTTCCATCCGCGCCAGCACCGGCACCAGCGGGCGTTCCAGCGTCTCGTAGACCGTCGTGACCTGCGCGCGATGCAGCTGCGGCCGGAACAGGTGCCAAAGCCGCAGCGTGACATCCGCATCCTCGGCGGCATAGGGCGCCGCTTTCTCGATCTCGACCCGGTCGAAGGTGATCTGGGACTTGCCCGCCCCGATCAGCTCCTTGATCGGGATCGGGTTGTGGCCGAGATACCGCTCGGCCAGCGCGTCCATCCCGTGCCCGTGAAGGCCCGCATTCATCGCGTAGGACATCAGCATCGTGTCGTCGATGGGAGAGACGTCGATCCCGTAGCGCGCCAGCACCTTCACGTCGTATTTCGCGTTCTGAAGAACCTTCAGGACCGCGTCGTCCTCCAGAAGCGGCTTCAGGGTGGCCAGCAGATCCTCCAGCCCGATCTGCCCCTCCACCAGCGCCGCCCCCTCGGCGAACAGGTCCTCTCCCCCGCCGCTTGAATGGCCCACGGGGATGTAGCAGGCGTGCCCCGGCTCCACCGCCAGCGACACGCCCACCAGCTCCGCCCGCATCTCGTCAAGCGACGTGGTCTCGGTGTCGAGCGCCACCACGCCCCGCGCATGGGCCGCGTCGATCCAGGGCTGCAGGGCGGCGAGGTCCCGCACGATCTCGTAGGCACCGTGGTCGATGGGAGGGAATTCCGGCGCGGCCTCGGTGACGCTCTCGGGTTCCGCGCCCCGGGGGTCGGTGTCGGCGATCGCGGGCGCCGCCACGCCCATCGCCTCGGCAACCCGCTTGGTCAGCGTGCGGAACTCCATCTCGGCGAGGAAGGCCATGAGGCTCCCGGCGTCGGGTTCCTTCACCTCGAGATCGTCGAGCGTCTCCGCCATCGGCACCGCGTCGTCGAGCGTCACCAGTTGCCGCGACAGGCGGATCTGGTCGGCATGCTCGATCAGCGTCTGGCGGCGCTTGGGCTGCCTGATCTCGCCCGCGCGCTCCAGAAGCGTGTCGAGATCGCCGTATTCATTGATCAGAAGCGCCGCCGTCTTCACCCCGATCCCCGGCGCGCCGGGGATGTTGTCGACGCTGTCGCCCGCCAGTGCCTGCACGTCGATCACGCGGTCGGGGCCGACGCCGAATTTCGCCTCGACCCCTTCGGCATCGATGCGGATGTTCTTCATCGCGTCGAACATCTCGACGCCGCCGCCCACCAGCTGCATCAGGTCCTTGTCCGACGAGATGATCGTCACCCGCCCCCCGGCCTCGCGCGCCTGTTTCGCCAGCGTCGCGATGATGTCGTCGGCCTCGTAACCCTCCAGCTCCAGGCAGGCGACGTTGAACGCCCGCGTCGCCTCCCGCGTCAGCGGGATCTGCGGGCGCAGTTCCTCCGGCATCTCGTCGCGATTGGCCTTGTAGAGATCGTAGAGATTGTTGCGGAATGTGTGCGAGCCCTTGTCGAAGATCACCGCCGCATGGGTCGGCGCATCGGCCCCGTGATCCTTGACGATCTGGTTCCACAGCATGTTACAGAAGCCGGCCACCGCGCCGATCGGAAGACCGTCGGATTTCCGCGTCAGCGGCGGCAGAGCATGGTAGGCGCGGAAGATGAACGCCGATCCGTCCACGAGGTGAAGATGATGGCCCTTGCCGAATGTCATGCCGCCCTCCGCGCTGTCCTGCCCCGGTTCTACCTTGCGGCCCTCACCGGCGCGACCCGTGTTTTCGCGCCCGCCCGGCCGGCCCGGGCGACCCGCCCGCATCGGCGGTCCCCGAACCGATATACCTCGCGGCTCTGACGGGAAGATCAGGTGTCGTCACCGGGCGTCAGCCCATGCGCCTCGGCGAAATCGGCATGGACGAATTTCTTGTCGCAATAGCCGCATTCCACGTAACCCGTGTCCCGGTCCACGGACAGCCAGACGCGCGGATGGCCCAGCGCGCCCTCCCCCCCGTCGCACGCCACGCGCCATGTCGTCACGATCTCGGTCTCGGGCGGTTCAATCGGCATGAGGCACGTGTCCTTCGGCTGTCGTCACGCGCCGATATGACAAATCGCAGGCGGGCCGGCAAGTGTGCCATCCCGCTCGTCAGACCCCTTCATCCTGGCAAGAAACCTCCGGGGGAGGCCGAAGGCCGGGGGCAGAGCCCCCGATCCGAGCCGTCAGGCGAGACAGGAGGCGTGCAGCCGCAGGCTGCGCCGTTCCGTTCACGGTCAGGCAGGCTGCAGCATCCGGCCCAGCGGGCGACCGGCGAGAATGTGCATGTGATAATGCGGCACTTCCTGCACCGCGTCCTCGCCCGCGTTCGAGAGCGTCCGGTACCCCGCCCCGCCCTCGCCCGGGCCGATCCCGGCCTCGGCGACGATGCGCGCCGCGACCCGGTGGAAATCGGCGATCTCGGCCTCGCTCGCGTCCGCCGCGAAATGATCGAAGGTCACGTAGGCGCCTTTTGGGATGACCAGTACATGCACCGGCGCCTGCGGCCGGATGTCGTTGAAGGCCAGCGTGTGCTCGGTCTCCATGACCGTGTCGTTGGGGATCTCGCCCCTGAGGATCTTGGCGAAGATGTTCTGGTCGTCATACGCATAAGCCATGAAACCGGCCTCCTTCAGTCGGCAAAAAGATAGGGCGTCTCGGCCAAGGCATAGCCCGTCTCGGCATCCACATTGAAGTAGTCGCTGAGCACTGCGGCGTTTTCCCCCGGCCCGCGATCCTCCCTCAGCCGCCAGTGATGCTGGAACTCCGCCTCGCGGATGCGCACGCTCTGGTCGGCGAACTCGTGGCGCAGCGTGGGAAGCATCCGCTGGATCACCTCGTCCGGCGTCCGCTCGGTGGCGAGGCCCACCCGCCGCGCGTGGCCCACGAGATACTGGTCGTCGAAAACGCATTGCAGTTCCAGTATGCGCGCATTCGCCCGGTCGGACATGAAATCGCGCATCAGGTCGATATTGGCCGGGTCGAGACAGATCATCAGCCGATCCGTGTCGTAATAGTCGAAAAGCATCCGCAAGAGCGCCCGCCTGTGGCGATTGCGTTTCTCCAGCGTCCGTTCGATGCCGCCCAGATGCGGCACGGGGCACGTGGCCTCGTCGAAGAGATACTCGACGCCGCGCACCTGCAGGCGGTCCTCGGCGGCATGCAGCATGCGCTTGGCCACGTGCCATTTCTTGCACACCAGCATGAACAACTCCCGGTCGGGGCCGAGCGTGCTTTCGCGTTCCCAGAACCGCGTGCCGAAGCGCCGGCCGATGCGTCCGCGCCCGGTGAGGAACGCATAGAGCCGAGGTCCCTCCTGGCTGACGGTGAAATCCTTGTGCCCCGACATCCAGAGCGCACCCAGCCGTTCCTCGAGCCCCCGCGCCTCGGGGCTGATCTTGCGGGCAAACAGATAGTCCTGGCTGATCAGCAGGTCGTACTGGTCATTGTAGAAGGTGACCGGCATGCCGTAATCGCTGAACATCTTGAAGGTCAGCGAGCGGCTGACGATCTCCCGGTCGGGCACGAGATGGCGCACCAGCGTCTGGAAGAAGGTCTCGTCGGGTATCCATGTGGTGCGGAAAAAGCGCACCACGTCGGGCCGGGTCTTGATGAAATCGAGCACCGCCTCGACCGTGCGGCGGCGCAGGCACCACCACTGGCTGCCGATCATCACCTGGATGTCGGAGGGCACCCTGCGCTCCAGCTTGAGGCGGCGCTGGAGGTTCATCATCGCGTAGAACAGGCGTTTTTGCGTGCGTTCGTTGAACACATGGCGATAGATCAGCCGTTCGCGCTTGAGGCCGGTCTTGATCCAGTCCGAGGCGAGGAAATCGAAGCTTTCGATATGGTCGACATCGGCGCGATCGAGAAAGGCATGGGCGTAGTCGGCAGATTTCACAGCCGCGCAATCGCCCGAGAGCATGTAGAAATGCGTGGCCCTCGGAAACGCCTCCACCGCGGCCTCAAGCCCGTTCAGCGAGGCACGCACGAGGCTCCACTCCCCCCAGCCGCATTTCACGCGTTTCGTGGCGAAGGTGACGCCGGGGCGATCCTTGAGCGCGTCCCGGATGCGGGCGAAGGCCTCCGCCGGGGCACGGGCGTCGAAATGGATCGCGACATAGTCACCTGTCGCCGTCAGACGCTCGGCCTGCCGGATGACGGCGTCGGGGTTCTTGTGGCACAGAAGAATGAAGGCGATCTTTGCCATGCGGAACCGGGGTCTGCTCTGATCTCGATTTTTATTGCATCAGGCATACCGCAGGGAGATTGAAGAAACACGACTTCTTTGCTTCTTTATCCGATAACACGTCCGAAAGGGCGCAAGACGAGAAGAATCGAGCGGGTTCGAGGCGGAGAGAAATGGGGTTTCCCGGCACATGGATGACGTCGAGTGAAAGCGTGGTCTACCGCGTGGTGCCGAAATGCGCCTGCTCCACCATCGGCCAGATCATGTACTACAGCGACAACGGAACGTTCTTCGACGGCGACATCCACGACGCGAAGGACGGCATGCACAAATGGGCCTTCGATGCCAGCCAGCCGCTGATCAAGGCCAATGTGAAGGCGCACAAGTCCTACGCCTTCACCTGCGTGAGAAACCCCTACACCCGCATCCTGTCCAGCTTTTTCGACAAGATCTGCGGCATCCAGCGCAACGGCAAGCGCTATCGCGGCAATCTCGTCCCGCTCCTGGTCCAGAAATACGGCATCGAGGTCGGCGGTCCCGACGGCACCGAGGAATTCGACCAGATCCGCAGTTTCCGGCGGTTCCTGCTCTTCGCGCGCGACTCGATCCGCTGGCGCCGCCCGATGGACCCGGACATACACTGGTCGTCCATATCCGGCCATGTCTCGACCTTCGTGGTCAATGGCGGGCGCTACGACAACATCTTCTGGACCGAGGATTTCAACGCCGGCATGCAGACCGTGCTCGACAATATCGAGATGACCCATCCCGTCGACCTCGCAAAGGTGCCGCGGTTCAACGAAAGCGCCGGGCACGGGCCGAAGCGCGCGCATGCCGTCGAGGATTATTTCGACGACCTGTCGATGCACCTCGTCTACGAGATCTACAAACCGGATTTCGAGCTCTTCCGCTACGATTTCGAGGACCCGTCGAACAAGATGCCCACGGGCGAGATCGATCTCGACGAGGTGCACGCCAAGCTTGGCGACTAGGGTCCGCCCGTCCCAGCCGACAGGCGGCGCGTGGCCGCCATGCCGCGCAGCGTCGGAAACTCTGTCTCGTGGCTCCGTCCAGATTGATTCGATTCGTCGCCGCTTCTAGGGTCAACGTATTGAATCGGGGTGATTCCACGCGGGGTAACGATGGCAGGAGTTCGCATTCCAGGGACGCTGAAACAGGCGTTCATGGCAGTCTGCATGGCAAGTGCAGCATCCGGGTTTGGCACCGCAGGCATGGCACAGACCGCATCCGCGCTCGAGGCGGAGCGCGCTGCCGTCTTCGCAAGCATGCTCGACGCGCCCGCCGACAGGGACTTGATGGCCCGATACGCGCGCCTGTCGATCGAATTGAGAGATTTCGAGGCCGCCGCCGCCACTCTGGAGCGGCTGATCGACCTGGAGCCCGCCAACGCCACCGCGCGGCTGGAACTGGCCACGGCCTATTTCGCGCTCGGCAACTATCCCCTCGCCGAGTTTCACCTGAACGCCGCCGCGGCCTCGGGCGCGCTTTCGGCCGAACAGCTGGCCTCGGCCGAAGCTTATCGCACGGCCGCCGAGACGCGGGACGACCCCAGCCGGTTTTCGGGCTCCGTCGCCGCCGGGATCGTGTCGGCCGACGGCGAGACGGGATTTCTGGGGAGCGGATCGCTCAACTGGTCGATCGACCTGGGCGACGCGAACGCGACGCACTGGGTCACACAGATCGGGGTGAGCACCTACCAGATCGGGGCGGGTCCCGGCGCCTCGACCTCGGACCGGCAGTCCCTCCGCCTGCGCAGCGGCCCGCGTTTCCAGCTGACCGGCGAGGCCTTCGGACCACGCCTGCAACCCTATCTGGAGCTTGAATCGGTCCGCTACCCCGATGCCACGGCCTCGGATTACGACGCGGCCTCCCTCGGCCTCGCCTACCAGAACGCCCACAGCGCGGCCTTGATCAGTTTCGCCGACGCCTCCATCGGCTGGGGGGAGCTGAACGCATCCGGCGCCGATATCGATTTCCACGACATCGCGCTCGGGCTGACCTACCGCCCCTCGCGCGAGGCCTTCTACCGGCTGACCCTGTCGATGGGCAGCGAGGACACGGCGACCCGTGACGAGGATCAGCGCGGCCTGCGCCTCGATTACGGCCAGGATCTCGACGCGCCCGCGTTGCTGCCGGGTCCGGACTGGCGCGCAGGCGCCTTCGCTTCGGTCGACTGGCTCGACATCACCGACACGGGCGTGCCCCGCGACGAGACGGTTCGCGCGGCGGGCCTGTCGCTTCGGGCCTATCTCAACGATGACATCTATCTCGAGACGCGCGGCACGCATGTGGCGCGGGACGGCGGCACGGCGGCGGACGAGACCATCTTGTCGATGCAGCTTGGATTGGAGTTCTGAGATGCGCACCCGGTCCATCCTCCTCTCCGTCCTTCTGTCCAGCGCGCTCGCCCTTCCGGTCGCGGCCCAGCAGATCGGCACCGTCGCCTCCAGCGAACCCACGCTCCGCGGCACGCCGCCCGGGGCAGGCACGCGCACGCTGGCGCTGGGCACCGACCTTCTGCGGGACGAGACCGTGCAAAGCTCCGCCACCGGACGCGGGCAACTTCTGTTCCTCGACCAGACGACGCTGTCGCTGGCGCCGAACACCACCATCGTGCTCGACCGGTTCGTCTTCGACCCCGAGCGCGGCACCGGCGAGATCGGCCTGCAGCTGACCGAGGGCGCGCTGCGCTTCATCGGCGGCACACTCAGCCGACAGCAGGACGCGGTGATCCAGACGCCGACCTCGACAATCGGCATCCGCGGCTCCTCGGCGCTGATCCTGTATTCAGGCGGACGGACCATTGCGATCTTCATCGCGGGCAACCGGCTGTGCGTCGCCGTGGATGGCGGGCGCAGCTGCACTTCGCGTCCCGGCGGCGTGGTGACCGAGGACGGCTATCAGGGCCGGGTCGCGCCCGAGTTTCTCGCCTTCATCCTCGGCCTGATCGACGGACAGCCGGTGACGGCCGCGCAGGGCGGCTTCGGCTCCGGCGTCATCGGCGCCGTGCCGCCGGGCAGCGAGCCGTCCTCACCCGATGGCGCGCAATACGATGAGCGCATCTTCGAGGACGGTTTGAACGCCGAGACGCTGATCGGTCTCATCGACGAGCTGTCCGACACGCCGCCGCCACCACCACCGGAGGAGGAGGAGGAGGAGGAAGAGGGTGGCGAGGAAATCATTATCGACGAAGGGGGCGACGAGATAATCGAAGACGATCCTCCGCCCCCGCCGGATGCACAACCGCCCGGCTGACGGATAGCAACGCGCTACCCGTCTCGGTTCGACCTCTCCTGCCTCCGGGCAGCCAGAAAGCCATCTCACCGTTTGGAAAGCGCCACCGCCGCGCCGTCCCAGTCCGGTGCGGGCGGGCTCGTGCGGTGCAAGGCGATGCGGTCGAGATAGGTCCGCGCGACAAGCGGCGTCTCGCAGAAGGGCGGCGTCTGTTGGGCGAGTTCGGTGAAAGCCGCCTCCGCCACGTCCCAGTCGCGGCCCAGATAGGCCATGCGCGCCCGGCTGAGCACCTCGGCGAAATCCGCGACAGCCTCCGCGCCCGCCGGCACGATCAGCGACACGTCGACGGCCTGCGCGAAGCCCTTGGCCGCGATCCGGTCGAGCACGATGGCCCTCAGCCCCGGCGGACAGGCCGCCGCCGCCTCCGGCCCCACGCAATTCGACACGCCATAGCTGCGCGTCAGCCCCTCCAGCCGCGCGGCCAGCGTCACCGTGTCGCCCACGCAGGTGTAGCTCAGCCGGTCGCGGGACCCCATGAGCCCGACATAGGCCTTGCCGGTGTTGAGCCCGATGGCGACGCGCACCGGCGGATAGCCCTCGGCCTCCAGGTCCTCCGACGCCTTGGCCGCCGCCGCCTCCACATCGCCAATCGCGGCAAGCGCGGTCGCGGCGTGACCCTCCTGCGCGATGGGCGCGTTCCAGAAGGCCATCACCGCGTCGCCCATGAACTTGTCGATCGTGGCGCCCCGGTCGACCAGCGTCTCGGCCACGGCGGAAAGGTAGGTGTTCACCAGTTGCACCACGCGGTCGGGCGGCATGCCCTCGGTCACCGAGGAAAAGCCGCGCATGTCCACGAACATCACGCTCAGCTCCCGCTCGGCGCCTGCGGGCGTCAGCGCGGCCTCGGGATTGGCCTCGATCTGCCCGATCAGCGCGGGCGGCAGGAAATAGGCGAAGCGCGCGCGGATCGCCCGCCGGGCGCGTTCCTTGGCCAGAAAGCCGATGGCCGTCCCCGGCAGGAACACCGCCAGCGCCGTGAGCGTGGGCAGAACCGGATCGAAGAGCAGACCGGCCCGCCCGAAGGCCAGGATCCCGCCCAGCACGGGCGCGGTGATCAGCACCAGCGCCGCGGCGAGGCCCAGAACCGGCCGCTCGCGCAGCTGCAGGCCCGTGAGGACCAGCCCCGCGAGCACCACGAGCAACAGCTCCAGCCCCGGCATCCAGTCGGGACGACCGAGAAATTCGCCGGCGACGATCTGCTCGATGATTTCCGCATGGAGCGTGACGCCCGCGATGGCGGGGTCGATCGGCGTGGTGCGGATGTCGAAAAGCCCCTGCGCCGACGAGCCCACCAGAACGATGCGCCCCGCCACCCGCGCCTGAAGCTCCGGGTCGATGCCCTCGGCCTCCAGCACCCGCGCGGCGGGCGTGACGCGCTCCGGCTGGTAGCCCGCGAAATGGATGCGAAAGGCGCCGTCGGCCTCCACCGGGAAGGACAGCGCGCCCGTGCGCATGGCCACGGCGGCGACCGTCCCGCCCGAAACCTCGCCCGAGCCTTCGGTGGTGCGCAGGATATGCCCCCCCGCCCCTTGCGCCACGCGCAGAAGCTCGACCGAAAGCGCGGGCATCAGGACATCGCCCACGACACTGACCAGCGGCACCGTGCGCGTGACGCCGTCGCTCGTGCGTCCGAGGCTGATGGTGCCGAGCCCCGCCGCCTCCGCCGTCAGCTCGGGCAGGTTCACCACCGCGGCGGGGTAGCGCGCAAGACCCGGCGGCACCTCGCCGGTCACGGCCACGCCCGCCAGCGGCTGCGGCACCTCCCCCTCCTGCCCGCCCGCCACCGACAGGACGACGGGACGTCCGGCGATGGACCCGGCGAAAACCTGGTCATGGGGCGGCAGGCCCAGATCGGGCAGCACGGGCGGTATCCCCTCGCGGAAGCGCGACCAGCTTTCGGCGATGCGCTCGGGCGAGGTGCGGTCGGGTTCGGCGAACAGCACGTCATAGCCGATGGCCGCCGCCCCGTGCGCGAAGAGCCGGTCGGTCATCGCGGCCATGTAGCTGCGCGGCCATGGCCATTGCCCGTAGGCGTCGAGTGCCGCCTCGTCGATATCGATGATGTGCACGGGCGCTGCGGGATCGTAGGGGCGTGGGCTGGCCCTCTGGTAGCCGTCGAAGACGAGATCGCGGGCCTGCGACAGGATCGGCGGCGACAGGACGGCAAGACCCAGCATCAGCGCCGTCAGCGTCAGGCCGAGGCCGAGGATCAGCCGCCGCATGGCGCGCGCGCTCCGGCTTCGGGTCTCACATCGGGCTTCGCCCCTGTCGGCACGCGCGTCTCCTTCCGGCCCTGAAACGGTATCAACCGCAGTGAAGCATGGGCGAAAGACCCTTGGATGGCAAACCCTTGGGGTTTGACGCGCGGCGAAGCGACGGGCTAGGAGGGGGTCTTACGCTTGGCAAGGCGGCGTCGGAGACGGGCATGACCGATTTCACGGCATATGGCGCGTTCGGCACGCTCGGCGTGATCCTTTACCTCGGCGCATACGGGGCGTTGCAGGCCGGGCTGATCCGCGGCAGTTCGCTGACCTACACGCTCCTGAACCTCTGCGCCGCCGCTTCGGTCCTGTTCAGCCTCATGGAGACGTGGAACCTCTATTCGGCGCTGATCCAGGGGTTCTGGATCGCGATCTCCATCATGGGGATCGGCCGCAGGCTCTGGCTGCGGTCGCGCCGTTCCTTCGATGACGAGACGATGGCGTTCCTCAGGCTTCACCTGCCAACCCTGCCGCTGTTCGAAGCGCACCGGCTGATGCGACACGCATCATGGCGCGACCATCCTTCGGGCACCGCGCTGGCGCGGCAGGGGCAGAGCGTGGATGCGCTCATCTATCTGGCAGAGGGCAAGGCTTCGGTCGAGGTGGACGGCCGGCCGGTCGCCACGCTGCATCCCGGCGCGCTGATCGGGGAGATGACGCTGATCCATGGCGGGGGAGCGACTGCGGATGTGACAGCCGAGGGACCGGTGCGCGTCCTTTACCTGCCGCGCGCGCAGGTCCTGACGGAAATCGACGCCGCGCCCGATATCGCGCTGGCCATGGGCCACGCGCTTCAGGCCGAGGTTCAGCGCAAGCTCATGGTAATGAACGCGACCGGCAACGTCGGGCTCATCCCCGCATCCCGGCCGTCTCCGTCCGCGTGACGTCGCGCGCCATCGCGGCGCGGTCCATCGGCACGCTGTCGGCCACCTTGCGGGCGAGTTCCTGCCCGAAAAGCGCGACCATCGCGTTCGACAGTGCCGGCGCGCGTGCCATGCGCGCACTGAGAACCTCGAGCGGGATGCGCACCACCGTCCCGCCCTCGGGCAGGCGCACGCTCGCGCTCGAGGGATTGCCGGTCAGAAGTGCGATTTCGCCGACGAAGGCGGGCCCCGCGATGGGAAAGCTCGCGCCCGATTTCTCGATCTCGATCCGTTCGGAATAGACCAGCATCAGGTCATCGACGGGCTTGCCCTCCAGCGCAAGCGGCGTGCCCGGGCCGACGGTTTCGCGGCGCATGATCTTCCGAAGCCGCCGGAACTGTCCCGGCGTGAGTGTCGGAAAGCTCGCGTAGAGCGTGCGATCCTCCGCCGACATCCGCCACGTGGTGCGCTCGGTCAGGATCAACAGGAGCAGCACGAAGTTCACCGACACGAGCAACACGCTGGCCGCGACAGACTGCGGCACGGGTTCCGAGCGGAGGGCGTAGAAGATCACGTCGCACATCAGCCCCGTCGTCACCAGGATACGGAGCCACAGCTCGTCGCGGACTGCGAAACCGGCGAATTTGAAAACGAGCCCCACGAAGAGGATACTGGTGATGAGAATGGGGTCGGTCATCGAAACGGCGGCTTGAAAACCCATGCGAGGAAGATCATCGCTCCTTCCTATCGGAGCAATCCGCCAATCCAAAGCGGGATTTTCCCTGATTGCGCCAAAGGCCAGGGCCGCACACGCGGAGGCACCGGCCGCTCATCCGCGCCGGCCTGCCTCGCTTGCCGCGACGCTCGCCAACAAGGCCGAGCGTGCCTATTCCGCCGCGATGTCGGTGCCCCGGTCGGCGTGCCAATCCTCGAGGATCTGCCAGAGATGCTCGGGCAGTCGCATGGCGTCGAAGGGTTTGGCGATGACCGCCGCCGCGCCCGCCTTCATGAGCGTCTCCACCTCTTCGGGCGACGCCTTGGCGGTCAGGAAGACGGCCGGCGTGTCGCGGAATTTCTCGATGGATCGCAGGTAGCACAGCAGTTCGGGCCCGGAGATTTCCGGCATCATCACGTCGAGCAGAAGGATATCGGCCTCGGTTCCCGCGATGGACGCGATCGCCTCCGGCCCGGAGGCGGATTGCGTGACCTTCATGCCGCCCACACCGCTGAGCGTCAGTCCCACGACCGTCCGGACATCATCGCAATCGTCCACATGGAGTACCCTGAGGGGCGACATCATCCTGTCTCCTGTTGCGTTCGGCGCGCCCGAACGCGGTGCCCTTCGCAGCGGTCCGAGCGCGCCGTGGTTCCACATCGTCAACAGACCGTTAACGCGGCAATCCGCCAGGAATGGGGCAGAACGGAGCCGAAACCGTGCATCACCGCCCTGCGATGGGACATGGGAAAGAACCCCGGTCGTCGGGAGTGCGGCGTCCGCTGCTCAGGCCGTCCGCATTCCTCGGATCAGGCTCAGATCAGGCCCTGCTCGGCAAAAAGCGCGCTCAACGGGCGTTTCGGGCGCGGGCCGATATGCCGGATCACCTCGGACGCCGCCGCGACGCCCATGCGGCCAGCGGTCTCGAGATCACGATCCGTCGCCATGCCGTAAAGGAAACCCGCAGCGAACTGGTCGCCCGCGCCTGTGGCGTCGACCGGCGTGATCCTCTCGACCGGAACCTCGGCGCGCTCGGTCCCCCGGATCAGTTTCACCGGATCGCCCGAATGGGTGCAGACGACAAGCTCGCAAACCCTCGCCGCCTGATCGAGCGCCGCCTCGAGGTCGTGCGTCTGGTAGAGTGCGAGCCATTCCTCGTGGTTGCCGATGGTGTAGTCCATTTCATCGGTGATCAGCCGCAGGAAATCCGCCCGGTGCCGGTCGACGCAGAACGGATCGGACAGCGTGATGCCCACCTTGCCGCCACCCGCCCGGCACGCCCTTGCCGCGGCGGTGAAGGCGGCCTTGCCCTCTGGCTTGTCATAAAGATAGCCCTCGAGAAACAGCCAGCGCGCGCGCGCGGCCACATCCGCGTCCACGTCGTCCTCGTCGAAATCCGCGCCCGCGCCGAGATAGGTGTTCATCGACCGCTCCCCGTCGGGCGAGACGAAGATCATCGACCTCGACGTGGGCGGCAGGTCCCCCGGCACCGGTGGATTGGGGAAATCGGTGCCCTGCTCGACCATGCCGGCGGCGTAGAACCGGCCCAGCGCGTCATCCTTCACCTTGCCCAGAAACGCCGTGGACAGCCCCAGAGATCCCACGCCCGCGATGGTGTTGGCCACGGAACCGCCGGCCGTCTGTACACGGTCGGACATCGCGGCATAGAGGAGTTCCGCCCGCTCCCGCTCCACCAGCTGCATGATGCCCTTGGTGATGCCCATGTTCTCCAGGAAACTGTCATCGCCGTGGGAGATGACATCGACGATGGCGTTGCCGATGCCGACGACGTCGTAGGGATCGCTCATGCGGGGGTCCTTTTCGCGGGTTTCGGCGGGGTCTCTTGCGTCTTGTCCTCGTAGGCGCAGAGGTCCCGGATCAGGCAGGCGGGGCATTTCGGCTTGCGCGCGACGCAGGTGTAGCGGCCGTGCAGGATCAGCCAGTGATGGGCGTGGCGCTGATACTCCACGGGTACGTTGTCCTCGATGGCGCGCTCGACCGCGTCCACGTCCTTGCCCGGAGCGATGCCGGCGCGGTTTCCCACGCGGAAGATATGCGTGTCCACGGCCTGCGCGGGATGGCCCCACCACATGTTGAGCACCACATTCGCGGTCTTGCGCCCCACGCCTGGCAGCGACTGAAGGGCTGCGCGCGAGGATGGAACCTCGCCGCCGTAGTCCTCGACGAGGATGCGCGAAAGCTTCATGACGTTCTTCGCCTTGTTGCGGAAAAGCCCGATCGTCTTGATGTGCCCGATCAGGTTTTCCTCGCCCAGCTCCAGCATCTTCTGCGGCGTGTCGGCGACCTGAAACAGCGCCCGCGTGGCCTTGTTGACGCCCACATCGGTCGCCTGCGCGCTCAGCGCCACGGCCACGACGAGCGTATAGGCGTTCACATGCTCGAGCTCGCCCTTGGGCTCGGGCTCCGCCGCGCGGAACCGGCGGAAGATCTCCACCATCGTGGTATAGGGCAATTGCCGGGCCATGGGCCCGGTATGCCCATCGGCGCTCCCGGGGGCAAGCGCCCCGACCGCAAGGCCGGGACGCCCGTGTCATCGCTGCCGGTTCAGAACGACCAGACCGTGGTCCCGTCGCCCAGCATGGCGCCCGCCATCGCCGGCGGCTGCGCCACGCCGACCCCGTCGATCAGGACGCTCGCGTCCGCGCCGAGGCCGGGCAGGTAGATCGCGCAGACCTCCACCGTCACGCCCCTGCCGATCAGGGCGGTCATCAGGCCCTGCGGGCTCATGTCGAGCGGCGGCTGCGGCGCAGTGGCGCTGTCCGGCGCATCGGCCAGCGCGAGATCGCCACCCGCCCCGCAGAGCAGCATATGGGCGCTCTGCCCCTGTTCCACCGCCTGCATCGTCAGAACCATCGACATGAGTTGCACCTGTGGCTGGTCCGAGGTCACCACGGTCACGAGGTCAGGTGCATCCTGTGCGAAAGCCGGAGCGGCGAGCCCCAGGGTGAGCAGTAGGGCGGTTGTGGTCTTGCGAAACATGCGTTCGATCCTTTGCTTCTGATCCATTCGGCCGCGAGGCAGGCGCGGCACCCGCAGAGAACGCGGGGCAAGGGCCATTGTTGACCGCGCAAATCGTCACAGTGTCAGGATGCGCAGGAATCGGGTCGCAGGTCGGCATCGCAGCGCGGTAGTGTTTCCCCATGACCGAGGATCAGAAATACCACTACCACGTCATCCGCCGCGCCATCGACGAGATCGACGCCGCAGGGGCGCCACTGTCGCTCGAGGCGCTGGCCGCGCGCATGTCCATGAGTTCCGCGCATTTCCAGCGCGTCTTCACGGCCTGGGTCGGCGTCAGCCCCAAGCGCTACCAGCAGTATCTCGCGCTCGACCACGCCCGCACGCTCCTGCGCGAGCGCTTCACCACGCTGGCCACTGCCGATGCCGTCGGACTGTCGGGCCCGGGACGGCTGCACGACCTGTTCCTGACCTGGGAGGCGATGAGCCCCGGCGCCTATGCCAGCGGCGGGAGCGGCCTGACCATCCGCTGGGGATGGTTCGACTCCCCCTTCGGCGCAGCATTGGTGATGGCGACGGAGCGGGGCATCTGCGGCCTGGGCCTCGCCGAGGAAACCGGGGCGGAGGCCACCATGGCCGACCTGAGATCCCGCTGGCCCGAGGCGGCCTTCGTGGAGGACCCGGACACGCTCCGGCCCATGGTCGATGCGGCCTTCGGGCAGAATGAAAGGACGCCGGTGCGCCTCGCACTGATCGGGGCGCCCTTCCAGCTCAAGGTGTGGGAGGCGCTTCTGGCGATCCCCTCGGGCCATGTGACGACCTATTCCGAGATCGCACAGGCCATCGGCCACCCGGGCGCCGTCCGCGCCGTGGGCACGGCCGTGGGCCGCAACCCGATCTCGTGGCTCATTCCCTGCCATCGGGCGGTGCGCAAATCCGGCGGGCTGGGCGGCTATCACTGGGGCCTGCCGGTCAAACGCGCCATTCTCGCGCGGGAAGCCGCCGCGCTGGACGCAACGGGTTGACGCAAGGTCAGGGCCTTCAAATCATGCGGTTTTGATCAGCGGGTTTCCGCGCGGCGAATATTCCCCCCTGCGCGGCGCGGCGCGGGGTGTTATAGAGCCCCGGACAATACCGGCCCGCGCGAGGCCCGCCCGGAAGACGGCGGCCCGCGGGCTGCGCCGACCGAGAAAGCAAAGGGCCCGAACCATGACCATCTCCATGAAGCTTACCGCCGTCACCGTGGCCAGCGCGCTGGCGCTGACGGGATGCGTGTCCAACACCGCCGACCCGAACGCCAACCGCACCCGCGACGGCGCGATCCTGGGCGGCATGCTGGGGGGCTTCCTCGGCGCCGCCTCGAATGACGACAACCGCGGCCGCAACGCCGTCTTCGGCGCGGCAGCGGGTGCCATCGCCGGCGGCGCCATCGGTGCGGCGCTCGACCGGCAGGCGCAGGATCTGCGCGCCTCCATGGACAATGACGACATCCTGATCCGCAACACCGGGGAAGAACTGGTCGTCACCCTGCCCGACGGCATCCTCTTCGACTTCGACAGCGCCGCGATCCGCGCCAGCCTGCAATCCGACCTGCGCGCGCTGGCCCGGAACCTGCAGACCTATCCCGACACCACCGTCGACGTGATCGGCCACACCGATGCCGAAGGCTCGCCCGAATACAACATGGACCTGTCCTCGCGCCGCGCCGCCGCCGTGGCCGGGGTCCTGCTGGAGGAAGGGGTGTCGCCCGGTCGCGTGCGCAGCTTCGGCCGCGGAGAGGAACAGCCCGTGGCGACCAACCTGACGCCCGAGGGCCGCGCGCAGAACCGCCGGGTCGAGGTCATCATCCGCCCCGTCACCTGATCCGCAATCCGGATTTTCACCGCGCGAGTCTGGACTTGCGCGGTGAAGCGGTCATACTCCCTTACCAATCCGGGGAGGGAGGTGGCGATGCCGTTTCAACGCATCGAGGCCGAGAAACTGTCGCATTCCGTCGTGCGGCAGATAGAGCAGCTGATCCTGCGCGGCATCCTGCGCCCGGGCGAGCGGCTACCCTCGGAACGCGAGCTCAGCGAACGTCTCGGCGTCTCCCGCCCCAGCCTGCGGGAAGCGGTCTCGGAACTGCAATCGCGCGGGCTTCTGGCGACGCGCGCCGGCGCTGGCATCTACGTGGCCAACGTGCTGGGCTCGGCCTTTTCGCCCGCGCTCATCCGGCTCTTCGCGGCCCACCCCGAGGCCGTCTTCGATTACATCGCCTTCCGCCGCGATCTCGAAAGCATCGCCGCCGCGCGTGCGGCGACCTACGGCTCGGACACCGATCTCAAGGTCATCGACGCGGTCTTCGAAAAGATGGAGACCGCCCATTCCAAGCGAAACCCCGCCGACGAGGCCGAGCTCGACGCCGAATTCCATCTCGCCATCATCGAGGCCAGCCACAACGTCATCCTGCTGCACATGATGCGCTCCACCTTCGACCTCCTGCGCGAAGGCGTGTTCTTCAACCGCCAGATCATGTTCAAGAACCGCACCACGCGCGATCTGCTGCTGGAACATCACCGCGCCATCAACGATGCGCTGCAGGCCCGCGACCCGGACGCCGCGCGTGAGGCGGTGGTCACCCACCTGAGCTTCATCGAACAAGCCCTTCAATCGCAGAAGAAAGCCGAAGCCAACGAGGCCGTCGCGCAACTGCGATACGCCCAGGAACAGGACCGCTGATCCCCTTCATCTTTCCCGAAATACGCGAAAACCGGAAAAAGGAATGCAGCCGCAGGCTGCGCCGTTCAATCGGCGGAACCGCCCGCGAAACGGTTGCCGTTCACCCAGTCGCAGGGGGCCTCCTGCATCTCGAGGTGCAGCCGGTCTGCGGTGACCGGATGGGCGGCGGCCACGGCGTCGTTCAGCTCGATCCCCAGTCCCGGCCCCGCCGGCGCGGCGACGAAACCGGCCTCGACCCGGGGCCGCCCCGTGACCAGCGCGTCATGGAAGCCGGATTCGATCGCCTCGACCATCAGGATGTTGGGGCAACTGACCGCGAGATGCAGGTTCGCGGCCCATTCCACCGGCCCGGCGTAGAGATGCGGGGCGATCTGCGCGCCCGCGGCCTCCGCCAGAACGGCGATCTTCTTGGCCTCCCAGATGCCGCCCGCGCGGCCCAGCGCCGGCTGCAGGATGCGCGCGCCATGGGCCAGTGCGGCGGCGAATTCGGCCTTGGTGGTCAGCCGTTCGCCCGTCGCCACGGGGATCGAGGTGGCCCGCGCCACAGCCGCCAGCGCAGGGAAATCGTCCGGCGGGACAGGTTCCTCGAACCAGAGCGGATCGGCAGGTTCGATGGCCTTGGCCAGCCGGATCGCGCCGCCTGGGATGAACTGGCCATGGGTGCCGAACAGCAGGTCGGCCGCATCCCCCACGGCGGCACGGATCGCGGTGCAGAACGCGGCCGACAGCGCGATGTCCCGCCGCCCCGGCATATGCCCGCCACGGATCGTGTAGGGGCCCGCGGGGTCGAACTTGACCGCGGTCCAGCCCGCGGCCACCCGCGCGGCCGCCGCCTCGCCCGCCATGTCGGGGTCGATCCAGAAGAGGTCCGGATCGTGATGCGGCTCGGGATAGAGGTAGGTATAGGCCCGCACCTCATCGTTCATCCGCCCGCCCAGAAGCGCCCAGACCGGCCGGTCGCGCGCCTTGCCGAGGATATCCCAGCAGGCCATTTCCAGCCCCGCGAAGGCGCCGATGACCGTGGGGTCGGGACGCTGGGTGAAGCCCGAGGAATAGACGCGGCGGAACATCAGCTCGATATTCTCGGGGCTCTCGCCCTCCATGTGGCGGGCGAAGACATCCTCGATCACCGCTTGCATGGCCCTGACGCCCACGGCGCTGGCATAGACCTCGCCCAGCCCGGTGATCCCGTCATCGGTGGTCAGCCGCACGATCTGCCAGTGCCGCCCGCCCCATCCGGGCGGCGGCGGGGCGACGGCGAAGAACTCGAGCCCGATCAGGCGCATAGCCCTCTCCCTTCAGAATACGATGACGTTGCGCCGCGCCTTGCCGGCGCTCGTGTCGGCGATGGCCTCGTTGATCTGGTCGAGGCTCCAGCGCCCCGAGATCAGCGCGTCGAGCTCCAGCCGCCCCTGCGTGTAGAGGTCCACCATCCACGGCACGTCGCGGGCGAGCACCACGTCGCCCATCAGGCTGCCGCGCATGCCCTGCCCCGTGGCGGCCATCATGTCGGGCGCCACGGCGGTGGTCTCGCTGTTATGCGGCATGCCGACCGCGTAGACCGTGCCGCCGCGCGCCAGAAGACGCGGCGCGAGGTCATAGGCGGGAATGACACCGACCGAGACGAAGACATGATCCGCTCCGCGCCCGCCCGTCAGCGCCTTGACGGTGCGCCAGGGGGTTTCCTCGCTGACCAGCACGCCGTCGGTCGCTCCAAAGACTTTGGCGTCCTCAAGCTTGGAGGGTTCGAGGTCCATCGCGATGATCCGCGAAGCACCTGCCAGCCGCGCGCCCTGGACCGCGTTCAGGCCGACACCGCCCAGCCCGATCACCGCGACCGTCTCTCCCGGGCGCACGCGGGCCGTGTTGACCGCGGCCCCCAGCCCGGTCGGCACGCCGCAGGCCAGAAGGCAGGCGCTTTCGGCAGGCACGTCATCCCCCACGAAGGCCACCTGGCTCGCGTGGACCACCACCTTCTCGGCGAAAGCGCCACATTTCAGGCCCTTGTTGACCTCGCGCCCGTCGGCAAAGCTCAGCTCCGGTGGCAGGGGCTGGTTCCCCATGCAATGCACTGGCTTGGCCGTCACGCAGGAGGGGCAGGTGCCGCAGGACCGGATCAGCGTGACGATCACGCGCTGGCCCTCCGCCACGTTGGTCACGCCCGCACCCACCGCCGTCACGCGCCCCGCCGCCTCATGGCCGTAGACCGATGGCAGGGCACCGCCCCAGCCGCCTTCGATATAGGAAATGTCGGAATGGCAGATCGCCACCGCCTCAAGCGTGACCTCGACCTCGCCCGGACCGGGGTCGCGCAGGATCACCGTTTCGACACTGAGCGGGCTGCCGAATTCATGGCAGACCGCGGCACGGATTTCGCTCGGCATCTGTCCCTCCGCGATGCGCATTTCGCGCCACACTGTCGTCAGGCGATTGCGCCCGCAAGCCCGATTTCGCCATTCGGCAGACCGGGGGCGACGCACCTGCCGCAAGGTTGCAGACCGGCGCATTCTCGCGGAGAACGGAGCAGGCGCGGGGAGGAGCAAATGGACGCAATCGATCTGGACGACGTGACGCTGCATGTAAGGCAGGACGGCCGCCCCGGCGGGCCGCCTGTCGTCTTCGCCAATTCGCTCGGCACCGACCTGCGGCTCTGGGACGAGGTGGTGTCGCGCCTGCCCGAAGGCTTGCATCTGGTGCGCTACGACAAGCGGGGACATGGGTTGTCGACCGCACCGCCGGCGCCCTACGCGATGGGGGCGCTGATCCGCGACGCGGAACGGCTGATCGAGGCGCTGGAGCTTCTCGACGTGGTCTTCGTGGGCCTGTCCATCGGCGGCATGATCGCGCAGGGGCTCGCGGCCAAGCGGCTCGACCTCGTGCGGGCGGTGGTGCTGTCGAACACCGCCCCCAAGATCGGCACGCGCCAGATGTGGGAGGAGCGGATCGCGACCGTCGAGACCAGGGGTCTGTCGGCCATGTCGGGCACGATCATGGAGCGGTGGTTTTCCAGACCCTTCCGCGAAAGCCCCGCCGTGACGCCCTGGCGGCGCATGGTTGAGACCACCCCGGCCGAAGGCTACGCCGGATGCTGCGCCGCGATCGCCGGGACGGATTTCTACACCACGACCGCCGCACTTCGCCTGCCTGCCCAAGTGATCGCGGGCGATGCCGACGGCTCCACCCCGCCGGATCTCGTGCAGGAGATGGCGGAGCTTATCCCCGGCGCGCGCTACGACCTGATCCGGGGCGCGGGCCACCTGCCCTGCGTGGAAAAGCCCGACGACTACGCCGCCATTCTCAGGCGGTTTCTGGACGAGATCGGCCATCTGCCCGAGGCCGCGTCGTGAGCGTCTCTCCCTTCGACAGCGCGCTTTACCGCGACCTCTTCGGCGACGCCGGGATCGCGCGGCTGTTCTCCGATACGGCCGATGTGCGGGCGATGATGCTGACCCTTGGCGCCTTGGCGAAGGCACAAGGCGCGCGCGGGCAGATCCCCGAGGTGAGCGGGGCCTTTCTCCATCGTGCGATGATGGAGGCGCAGGTCGACCCCGCCGGGCTTGCCGCCGCGACGGGGCGGAACGGCGTGACGGTGCCGGGGCTGGTAGCCGCGCTGCGCAGCGCGCTCGAGGCGCCGGAGCATGTGCAATACCTGCATTGGGGTGCCACCAGCCAGGACATCCAGGATACCGCGCTGATGCTGCGGTTAAGGCAGGCGCTGATGCTGATCGAGGCGCGGCTGGGCGCGGCGCTGTCCGGGCTGGCCGATCTGGCCGAGGCCCATGCCGAGACGCCGCAGGCCGCACGCACCTATGGGCAGATCGCGACGCCGTCGAGCTTCGGGGCGCAGGTCGCAAGCTGGGGCGCGCCGCTTCTGCGCCTGCATGACCGGCTGGAGGCGCTGCGACCGCGCGTGCTTTGCGTGTCGCTGTCGGGGGCGGCGGGGACGGCCTCCATGCTGGGGCCGGACCCGGACGGCCTGCGTTCGGCGCTGGCGGAGGCCCTGGGTCTCTGCGACCCCGGCGACAGCTGGCACGCGAACCGCGACCGGATCGGGGAACTCGCGGGCTGGCTCGCGGACCTGACCACGGCCTGCGGCAAGATGGGCGCGGACCTGACGCTCCTGACCCGTTCGGACATCGGGGAGGTCGGCCTGCCCGGCGCGGGCGCATCCTCCACCATGCCGCAGAAGCAGAACCCGGTGGCGCCGTCGCTGCTGGTGGCGCTCGCACGGTTCGCTCCCGCGCAGGCGGCGGTGCTGCAGGGCGCGGCCGTCCATGCCGAGGCGCGGGACGGCGCGGCATGGTTCGCCGAATGGCTCTCCCTGCCGCCGCTCGTCGCCGCATCCGCGCGTGCCGTGGCCGTGCTGGGCGATCTGGCGCGGGGACTGGAGGTGCGCCCGCCCGCCATGGCGCAGCTGCTCGACGACCGGCTGGGCCTGATCCATGCCGAGGCGTTGTCCTTCGCGCTGGCCCCGACGCTGGGGCGGGCCGAGGCGCAGGCGCAGGTCAAGACGCTTGCGGCGCAGGCGCGCGAGACGGGCGCACCCCTGCCCGACCTCGTGGCACAAGGGCATCCGGGCACCAATCTGCCAGACCTCTCGGCCCCGGCAACGCTGGGCACGGCACCGCGCGCGGCGCGCGCCTTCGCTGGAGCCGCGCGGACCCGGGCGGCCGCGATCGAGCGCGGCCTTTCGCAAAAGAGGTGAAAACCGGGATTGTCAACTTGATAGTGTCAATCTAGATTGACACACATCTGACATCTCGCGGGGTCCGATGCGCCTGCCGGTCACCTTCATCATGATCACGGTGACGCTCGACGCCATGGGCATCGGGCTGATCCTGCCGGTGATGCCCGACCTCATCGCCGAAGTGCGGGGCGTAAGCATCGCGGATGCGGCACTTTGGGGCGGCATCCTCGCGGCGGCCTACGCCGTGATGCAGTTCGGCTTTTCGCCCACGATCGGCGCGCTGTCGGACCGGTTCGGGCGGCGGCCCGTCCTGCTGGTGTCCATGGCGGTCCTCGCGCTCGATTACGTGGTGATGGCGCTGGCGGGGTCGATCTGGCTGTTGCTGATCGGGCGGCTCGTCGCGGGGATGGCGGCGGCCACGCACGCAACGGCGCTGGCCTTCATGGCCGACATCACGGAGCCCGGCAAACGCGCGCAGAATTTCGGCCTGATCTCGGCGGGTTTCGGGATGGGCTTCATCCTCGGCCCGCTCCTTGGTGGACTCCTCGGCGATCTCGACCCGCGCGCGCCCTTCGTCGCGGCGGCGATCCTCGCGGGACTCAACTTCACCTTCGGCTGGTTCGTGCTGCCGGAATCGCTGCCGAAGGAGCGACGCCGCGCCTTCGACTGGCGCCGCGCCAATCCGGCGGGCGGGTTGATGAAGATCGGCGAGCTGCCCGGCGTCGGCCCGCTTCTGGCGGTGATGCTGGCCTACCAGATCTCGAATTTCGTCTACCCGGCTGTCTGGGCCTACTGGACGCAGACAGCCTTCGGCTGGGACGCGCGTCTCGTGGGCACGTCGCTGGCGGCCTACGGCGTGGCCATGGCGGTGGTTCAGGCCGGGCTGATCCGCGCGATCCTGCCGCGGCTGGGCGAGGTGCGGGCGGTCTGCTGGGGCCTCGTGCTCAACACCGCCTGCCTCGTGATCTACGGGCTGATCTCGGAGGGCTGGATGATCTGGGTGATGATCCCGATCTCCGCCTTGGGCGCCATCGTGGCCCCGGCGATGCAGGGCGTGATGAGCCGCGCGGCCGGCGCCGATCAGCAGGGCGAGTTGCAGGGCGTGCTGGCCTCCATCTCGGCGCTGTCGATGGTGCTGTCGCCGCTGATGATGACGCAGGCCTTCTTCTGGGCCACGCGCGAGGGCGGGCCGGTCTGGCTGCCCGGTGCGCCGTTCCTCTTGTCGGCGGTTCTGATGGCGACGGCGCTGGCGATCTTCCTCGGCACCGGCCGATCCCGCAGGGCCATGGTGACCCCGGCGGAGTAGGCTCTCACCCCTCCGCCAGCACCTCGGCAAAAAGCGCGCGGTCCACGTTTCCGCCCGAGATCGTGGCGATCACCGGTCCGTCGCCCAGTTCGTCGCCCAGTTCATCACCATGAAACAGCGCGGCGGCCAGCGCCACGGCGCCGCCGGGCTCCGCCACGACCTTCAGCCGATCGAACGCATGGCGCATCGCGCGGCGCACCTCCTCCTCCGTCACGACAATCCCCGGTCCGCAGAGCCGCGACATGATGGGAAAGGTGATCTCCCCCGGCGCGGGCGTCAGGATCGCGTCGCAGAAGCCCGCCTCGGGCCCTTCGTTCCGTACGATGCCGCCAGAGGCCAGCGACCGCGCGGTGTCGTCGAAGCCCGCCGGTTCCACCGGATGCACCCGCATGCCGGGCGCCCGCGCCTCCAGCGCCAGCGCGATCCCGGCGGTGAAGCCGCCGCCGCCGCAACAGACCAACACTGTCGCCTCGGTCACGCCGGCCTCCGCCGCCTGTTCCGCGATCTCGAGGCCACAGGTCCCCTGCCCCGCGATGACCAGCGGCTCGTCGAAGGGCCTGATGAGCGTCAGCCCGCGTTCGTCGCGGAGCCGCGCGCCGATCTCGTTGCGATCCTCGCCGCCGGCACGGTCATAAAGCACCACCTCCGCCCCCATGGCGCGCGTGTTCTCGATCTTCAGCCGCGGCGCGTCGGCGGGCATGATGATCGTCGCGGGCACGCCATGAAGCTGCGCCGCGCGGGCCACGCCCTGCGCGTGATTGCCCGAGGAAAACGCCAGAACGCCGCGCGCGCGCAGGTCATCGGTCAGCGCCGAAAGCGCCGACCAGCCGCCGCGGAACTTGAAGCTTCCGGTGTGCTGGAGCGCCTCGCATTTCACGTAGACCGGCCGCCCCGCGATTTCGTCGAGAAACGGCGAGGACAGAAGCGGCGTGCGCCGCACGATACCCTCGGCGCGCGCGGCGGCGGCCTCGATCATTCCGATGTCGCTCATGAAACCTTGTCCAGAATAGCGCTGATGACGGCCTGCGCCTCGGGTTCGTCCAGGAACGGGACATGCCCGCGCCGGGGCACCTCGCCGAACACCATGTCGGGGCGGCGGCGCTGCATCTCTTCGGCGGTCTCGACCGACAGGAGGTTCGAATTCGCCCCCCGGATCAGACCGAGCGGCAACCCTTCGAGCGCATCGAAGAGCGGCCAGAGGTCGGGCGCCACCGCATCAGGCGCGAAAGCGGGCGCCACCGCCTCGCGCAGGCGCGGGTCATAGCGCAGGTGCAGCCGCCCACCCTCCTCCCGGAACAGGCGTCGGGCGAACACGGCCCATGTGTCGGCCGAAACGCCCCCGAAACTGTCACCGTAGAGCGCGGGCAAGGCCTCCGCCGCCTCGGCCATGGTCCGGTATACCGGCGGCTTGCCGATATAGGTCATGATCGCCGACAACCCCTCGGTCATGATCTCGGGACCCACGTCGTTGAGGATGACGCCGGACAGGCGGTCCTTTGCCGTCGCCGCCAGCACCATGGCCACGAGCCCCCCGCGCGACGTGCCGAGGATCGTCACGCGGTCAAGCCCGAGCTGGCCCAGCAGAACCAGCACATCGGCGGCTTCCTGAGGGACCTGGTAGGTGGCGGGGTCGGCGAAATCCGACGCGCCGCGCCCGCGGAAATCCATGCGGATGACCGTGGCGCGGTCGGCGAAACCGTGCACCACGGGCTCGAAATCCTCCATGTTCCGCGTCAGCCCCGGCAGGCACAGCAGAGGCGGCCCCTCGCCCACCACGTCATAGGCCAGTTTCACGCCATCGGCGGCGGTCACGTACTTCATGACGACAGCTCCAGCAGGGCGGGAACGCCGGTCAGGTCCGCCGCATCATGGGCCGGCCGGCCCGGCAGGTTGTCGACGGGTTCGCCCGCGCGGTTGACCCAGAGCGTGCGAAACCCGTAAGAGGACGCCGCCGCCGCGTCCCAGCCGTTCGACGAGACGAAGAGAACCTCGCCCGGAATACAGGAAAACCGTGCACCCACAAGGTCGTAGACGGCGCGCGCGGGCTTGAAGACTCCCACCGCTTCAACCGACAGCACATCGTCGAGAAACGCGCCGATGCCCGCGCTTTCGACCGCGCCAGACAGCATGTCCGGGCTGCCGTTCGACAGGATCGCGATGGACAGGCCCGCCCCCTTGAGACGGGCGAGCATCCCCGGCACCTCCGGATAGGCCGGAAGCCGCCAGTAGAGGCCCAGAAGCGCCTCGCGCAGGTCCGCGTCCTGCTGCCCCGCGCGCGCAAGCGCCCAGTCGAGACCGTCCTGCGTGACCTGCCAGAAATCGCAATGATCGCCGGTGATGGCCCTGAGCCATGAATACTGCAACTGCTTGAGCCGCCAGTCCGCCGCGACCTGCGGCCAGACCTCGGCGAAGCCCTCGCGCCCCGGCTCCGTCGCCAGGTCGCGCGCGGCAGCGGCCACGTCGAAAAGCGTGCCGTAAGCGTCGAAAACGCATACCCGGATGTCTCGCATGATCCCCCCTGCCGGTATCGGCGCGACCATGGCACAGCCTGTCCGCCGCGACAATTCGGAACGCCGGGGTTACATTGACCGCCCGGTTTGCTTACACTTTCCCATGCACGCACGCGGCAGTCCTGCGCACCAGGCGCGGCCCCGCGAAACTCACCACCCCCTTACCACAGGATATCCCATGACCCAGGCCAAGCCGGGCACGACCGTGTCCATTCATTACACTGGCACCCTTCCCGACGGCACCACGTTCGACAGTTCGGAAGGGCGCGACCCGCTGACCTTCCAGATGGGCGAGGGCCAGATCATCCCCGGTCTCGAGGCTGCGCTTTCCGGTATGTCGGTCGGCGACGAGACAACCGTGACCATCCCCCCCGAGGAAGCCTATGGCGCCCATAATCCCGAAGCGATCCAGCAGGTCCCGCGCGAGGCGGTGCCCGAGCACATCCCGCTGGACCTCGGCACGCAGTTGCAGGTCCAGACGCCCGACGGCCGCGCGATGCCCGTCGTGGTGACCGAAGTGACCGAGGAACAGGTGACGCTGGATGCCAACCACCCGCTTGCGGGCAAGGACCTGACCTTCGCGGTCGAGGTCGTCGGCGTCGAGTAACCGCCGCCCGGAAAATCTGACGACCGGCGGTCACCCCCTTGTATCCTTGTATCGCGCGGGGGCCCTGCCGGTCGTGCACGCGGCCGCCCATCCCTAAAGGCCCCTGAGCGTGGTCTCAGCGACACGGGCCGGGCTGCGCAGAACCTGTCGCAGCCTGCGACGCCGTCTGGCGGTGCCAATTGATCTCTGACACGGATCTCGAGGGCCGCGAAGCTCCCCCATGTCTTCGAATTCGTCTACAATCACGCGACGCCAAAGGCGTTGAAATCCGACCCGTCTGCCACCTGGCAGAAAATCGGCAAGCCTGACCCCGAAGACGAGATCGAGGCCCTCGGGCCGTGCACAGCCACCGCCTGGCGACGTGAGGAGACACGCGAAAAGGGCACATTACAGGCTGACGCCGCTGACCCCGAATTTCGGGGTCGAGGTGACGGGCATCGACCTCGACGAGGTCACGGCCGAGCACCTGTTCCCAGATATTCGCGCGCTCTTCGAGGAGCATTCCGCCCTGCTCTTTCGCGCGCAGGCCATGACACCCGAGACGCATCTGCGGCTGGCCGAGCTGTTCGGGCCGCTCGAGGACCGTTACCCGGAGGACCGCAAACCGGGCGAGAAGATGCAGATCCCCACGGTCTCGAACGTGCAGGAGGACGGCACCGTCAGCGGCGAGATGGACCTGAAGACGGTGAACCTGAAGGCCAATTTCCAGTGGCATATCGACAGCACCTTCCTGCCGGTCCCGGCGCTGGTGAACATCCTGACGGCGAAGATCGTGACCTCGACCGGCGGCGCGACGGAATTCGCCAGCACCCGTGCCGCGTGGGCGGCGATGCCCCCGGCACTGAAGGCGCGCGTCGAGGGGCGCGGCATGTGGCACAATGCCAGCCAGTCGCGAAAGCGGATATCGGAGGAATTGTCCAAGTGGCCGATGTTCCACAAATGGCCGCCGCAGCACTGGAAAGCGGTCTGGCGCAACCCGGTGAACGGGCGCGAGGCGCTTTATATCGCGAGCCACGTGTTCCGCATCGACGGCTATGACGAGGCGGAAAGCCTCGCGCTCCTCGACGAGCTGGTGGCGTTCTGCACCCGGCCGGAATTCGTCTATTCGCACGGATGGTCGGTGGGCGACGTGATGCTCTGGGACCAGCGTGCGGTGATGCACCGCGGCACGCCCTGGCCCTTCGAGGAGCCCCGCAAGCTCGACAGCACCTGCTCGAGCGTGCGCGACAGCGACGGGCTTGCCGATATGCGGCTCGATCCGGTGGAGGCGTAACGCCCCATGGCGATGCCCCTGATCGAGGCCGCGCTCGTCGCGTCGCTGGGTCCTTGGATGGCGGTGGCCGTCCATGACAACTGGCGCCACGCGAGGCTCAATCGAGAGGCGGTCGCCATGGTCAGCCTCGGAGAACTTCACGGACGCGCTCTCGGTCGCTGCTGTTGAAGTCCACGTCAAAGGCACGGTTCCGGCCTGCTGCATCCTGAGGAGATTCTTGCCGGGAAGGTCCCGCTCCTTGACCTGAGGTGATACCAATGCTCGTCACGCTGCTGCGCGGCTCGGGTTGCCCTGGCTGCAGCCACTGCAGCGGACCGTGCCTGAGCGAAAACGCGATCTGCGATGACGTGTAGTGGCATGACAAATCGCGCGGAACACGACGGCGGAAGTAGAAGATGCCTTCCTTGCAGAAGGTGTGTTCGGGTGCGTTCTTGTGCTCCGACATATGCTACGCTCGCCTCCTCTCAAGAGAAAGCTGGGTCAGATCAATAGCCTGGAGGCTTGAATGGTGCCCGGGGGCGGAATCGAACCACCGACACGAGGATTTTCAATCCCAAATTGTGGATGGAAGATCAGGCGGTTACGGGCGAAATTTCTGTCAAACCCACTACGGAAAATCAGGCACTTACGGGCCGATTGTCAAACCATTTGCGAGCCCGGAAAGAGGCTTTTGGCGGATGGTGCGGCGGCGTTTTCCGTTCTGTCAAGCGGGATGATCCGCCGCCGTTGACGCGCCGCCGCTTCCCCGTCCCGGGGGGCTGCGCATGAGCTGGAAGGTCGCCAATCTTTGCGCCGACCGCATCTTCGGCAGCGCCGCGCGCAAGCAGATCATCATGTTTCTGGCCGACAAGGCGAGCGACGACGGCTCGGGTATCTGGTGCTCCAAGGGGACGATCCAGCGGCACACCGAGCTGGGCGAGAGCACCGTCAAGCGCACCATCACCGACTTTCTGCGCGAGGGCATCCTGGTCGAGACCGGACGCCGACCCTGCAAGAACGGGTTCACCGTGATCTACCGGATCGTGCTCGACCGGGTCATGGCCTTAGAAAGCTCCGCCGAACCTGACGAAGGAACGGGGTCCACAGTGGACCCCGTCCAGCGTGACCCCGGTAGGGGGTCCAGGGTGGACGGGGTACGGGGTCCACGGTGGACCCCAAACCACCCTGAAACCATCCATAAACCACCTACGCGCAAGCGCGCGGAGGCGGCGGCGGTTGAGAAGGTTGAAACGATCTGGGCGGCCTACCCCAAGGACCGGCAGCGCGGGAAGGCTGCGAGTGTGAGGGCGATTGCCGAGGCGCTGGCCGAGGGGGTCGACTCGGACGACCTGCTGCGCGCCGTACAGGCCTATGCCACCGAAAGCGCCGGCTTCACCCGATCGAAGGTCTGCTTTTCCGACAACTGGTTTGCCACCCGCCGGTGGCAGCGCTTCCTCGATGCGATGGCCGAAGAACGGCAGGCGCGGACGGTGTTGGCCGCCGATCACCACGCCCGACTGGCCGCTTGGGTCCGCGACCGCAGCCCGATGTGCAAGCATATCAACGCCCCGCAGGTGACGGCGCTCGTGGCGGCGGGGCTGGTGACATATGGCCCGCTGCGCGCGGCGGGTTTGGCGGGATGAGCGGCGCGTCCTCTGCAAATTGCGCCGCGCATCGCGTCCCGTGCATCGCGCTTTCTGGAGCGTGTGCCGTGTCCCGCGTCCCCTGCGCCGCGCCTTCCGCATCGCGCATCGCGTCTTTTGCGCCGCGTTTCCTGCCCCGTGCTGTGCGCATCGCGTTTCCCGTCTAGCGTCCCTTGCACCCCGTCCTTCCCAGAAAACCCACCGAAACGGACTCCAAGCCCCTGACCCGCCTCCGCTGACGCTGGGAGGCGGGGGGCTTGGAGGAAGTTGGCAAGAAATAGGAACGTAAACTTCACATGCGCCACCATCGCAAACTGACCGACGACGAACGCCGCCAGATCATCGAGGCCCGCGCCGAGGGCACCCCTGCCGCTGTTCTGGCCCACCGCTTCGGCGTCTCGACCCGGACGATCTACAACACGCTGAGCCGCGCCAAAGGCGCGCGCCCCGGAGCCACCACGACGATCAGCACCCGCCTGAGCGCGCGCCAGCTGGCAGGGTTTCAGGCCGCGCTGGCACGCCGCAGCATCACCGACCAACCCGCCGCCCTGCGCCGCCTGATGGAAGCGGCCGACATCCTGCTGCGCCCGGCAGGTCCGGTCGTGCGCGACCATCTGCAAGCCTGGGGCGCGCAGGTCGCTACCGAAGGCGCCGCGGTCAACCACATCGCCCGCAAGCTGAACGAGGCCAAGCTGCGCGGCCGACCGCTGCCCTTCACCGATGACGACATGACGACGATCCGGACGTTCGCTGCGGGCCTGGTCGAATTCGCGGAAGAGTTCCGCATCTTGTGGGAGGCACAGCTGGCCGCGAAGACGCGCGAGGTCGACAAGGCGCTGGCGGGGTTGGGGGCGCAGTCAGAAGCACTCGCCGACGCTGGCCAACCCAATTTGTCTCGCAAGTAAAACAGAAAATTTATTTTTGTGTCACTTGCAAAACAAAAACCGACTGAAGATATAGGGTGGGGGTTGCAACGGGGGGTTGGCTCATCATATCTTTGGTATCACAAGCGAGACAAAAACAACTCTTCTGACCGAGATGCAGGACAATGACTGCCAGCACGGACAAAACAGCACGCACCAAGGGGAGCGCGGTTCACCCCTCGATCGCCCGCGGTATCGCGCGGCTTGGGCAGGACATCTCCCGCGCGCGCCGGGCACGCCGGATATCGACAACCGACATGGCCGCGCGCATGGGCGTTGGACGCAGCACGCTGCACCGCCTGGAACAGGGCGATCCGGGCGTATCGCTGAACACCCTGGCGATGGCCCTGTCGGTTCTGGGGCTTTTCGACCGGCTTGCCGACCTCGTCGATCCGGCATCGGATGAGCTCGGATTGATGCTGGCGGAGAAAACACTTCCGAAAAGGATCACGTCGCGCCGAAGGAACGCATCTTCGGAAAACAGTCCAAGTGCGGACGCGAGTGGCGCCGACGACGCGCCTGAGGGATGGTGATGCGGACAGCGCGAAGTCGTGACCAGTGAAAATTCGCGCCATATTTTAGGGTCCTTACACCCCATCGGTAGCCAGCTTGGCATGGATGCCCGCGACTTCAGCGCTGTCGGCGCGGCAATCGAGACCGAGGATCTGGCGAAGGCCTGCCGCCTCTAGATCGGACTTGGCAGGTCGCGCATCTGCGCCGCCCGCTGCATCGCATCGCTTGCGATCGGCTCGCTGACCGCCGCCGGGACCTGATCGCCCACCGCCAGAAGCGTCCGTTCCAGCGCGGGGCCCAGCCGATCCGCCATGTCCTGCAACAGCTCCAAGGCGCGGCCCTTGGGCAGTCCCGCCGCGCGCCCCTCGGCCTCGAAGTGGCGCGGCACGATCTCGTCGATGCCGTAATGGCCGTCGATCGACATGGCGAGGCGGTAGCGCTTGCGCTGCAAGCGTCCGGCGTGGACGACCGGGGCGACGCTCAGGATGTCATAGAGGGGCGCGAGCGTGAACCGCGCCCGACGCCCCAGACGCAGGCTGAAGTTCTTGGCGTGCCCGTCCGAGGCCCCGATCAGGAAGAAGAAGATCTGCGCCCGGAAGAACGTCTCCCGATCCTCGATGGGCGTGTCGGATTCGCGCAGAAGCTCCATGATCTGCGCGACGCCGGGGCCGCCCAGCCGCTGGTATTTCATGGCAGAAGGGTAGCCCAGCGACTGGCAGATATCTTCTTGCGGCAGGCGTTTCAGGGTGTCGCCGTGCCAGACGCGGTCGAACCGTTCGACCGAGAGCACGACCTGCCCGGGTAGGATGAGCTTTTCGACATGCGCGACGGGCAGGCCGATTTCGCGTGCCAAGGTCATGCAGAAGAGTTCGTTCTCGACGCTGTCGCTCAGGTCGATCTGCTCGGGGCCGGGAATGATGCCCATGGGCGTCTTGAAGATATGGCTGGTCGGCGTGATGCCGCGTGGCTTGGCCCAGTGTCCGTCGATGCGCAGATAGGCCGTCTTTTCCTGCGCGCCGGCGATGGAAATCCGGAAATCCTCGTCTTCGCCGAGGGCGAGGGGTGCTGTGGCGAGGTTCTTCAGGTCGGCGACCATCTCCTCTTCCGAAATGACGCGATAATGCATGTCCTGCTCGGACGGGGCGTCGTCCAGCGGCAGGAATTGCAGCGCACCGACACAGTCGCGCCCGAGCACGGACAACAGAGAGAACACATCCTTGCCCTGCGCCCCGACACGCGCGGCGATCTTCTCGCGCAGCTCGCCTTCGGCATCGGGCAAGAGGTTGTCGAAGGCGGCGACAACGGGATCGCCCTGCCATTTGAGCCTGGTCAGCGGCAGGGCACTGGCGACCGGAAAAGCGGCCTCGGACGCGAGCCAGGCGGGATCGTAGGAGAAGGCGATGGCACCATCCGTCGCGCGGGTCAGCGTGCCCACCCGCGCCCTTTCGTACCAGACGGCGGTCTTGCTTTGGCGTGTGCGTCGGCCCGCGCGGGCGATGCGTGCCATTCTAGCGCTGCCCCGGGTCGGCTATACGATCCGTCGCGGACAGTTCCGCGCCGAGGGCCTCGAGAAGACGCAGGTAGACATCGAGGCTGACGGAAACGACGCCGTTCTCGATGTCGGAAATGGTGGATTGCGCCGTTCCCGTCATCTCGCCAAGCTGCTTCTGGCTGATCTTCCGCGCCGCGCGCCGCGCCTTCAGCACGGCCCCAGCTTGGCGCAGGCTTCGGATGGGGTATGCGGGCAGGGCGTCCATGGCATTTTGATAGCTCTAGGGCGATATTTTGTCAATATAGCGCGAGAGCTATAAGCTTCGTATATAGCCCATGGGCTAATTATCGGTCTCTGCGCGTAGGGCATTTGCGGAGATGCCGCCGGGGTTTCCCGAGAGGCTGATGGCCGCAGTCAGGCAAGGGTTCGAGCAGCGGGTGGCGCGGTTGGTCGCGGGGAACGACGGATGACGTGCAGGGCGGGGAGCGGACGGTCGATACGACGACGGAATTTCCGTCCCGGACATACGAAGCGGACATTCGAAGCAAAGAGAGCCTCTCAACAACGCAGCCGTTACCCGCACGACCACGAGACGCAATTCGTTGATTTCTCGTGTTGGAGCCAGCCCGGATGTGGGCCATGGTACTTGTCCGCACCCTCTGTACGATTTCGGCTTGGTGGGTTCCGAACCAAAGACTTAGACAAGGCCGCCTGATGGATCACCGTGAGTGCCACCCGCTGCATCCCGCGCAAGCGCGTGAAAGGCATTATAAAGGGCATAGCGCCTGTCATGCCACGCGGCGGTTTCGAAGTCCGGAACATAGCGATCCCTGCAGCGTGACATTGCTGACATCGCTGCGACCGCATCCGGAAACAGGCCGGCGGCCATCGCGCCAAGGATAGCGGATCCAAGTAGCACTGGTTCCTCGGTTTCGGGGGCTTCGACCGTAACGCCGGTTACATCGGCGAGCGCTTGCCGCACCAATTCGCTGCGTCCAGCACCACCACTGATGACCATGGAGTTTATGGCCGCACCCGAACTGGTCTGGGCCTCAATGATCTGGCGCAGGCCATAGGCCAGCCCCAAGAGCCCCGCGAGATACAGATCGACAAGGCTGTCGATGCTGTCTTCCATCCCCAGACCGGCGATGACCGCCCGAGTCATTGGATCGGCAAAGGGCGCGCGGTTGCCCAAAAACTCCGGCACCACATGCAGCCGAGCCGCACGACGCAGGATTACCGCTGGCGCTTCACCCCCCGCCATGGCGCGCCGCGCAAGCCAGTCGGGCAGCGACAGCCCATCTGCCCTTGCGGCCTCCATGGCCTCCGCGCTCGCCGGGTGGTGGCGCAACAGATGTGCGATGGCGGCCCCCGCCGCCGATTGCCCCCCTTCGTTCAGCCACATGCCCGGCACCATGGCCGAGAAATAGGGACCCCAGACGCCGGGCACGAAGACCGGATCGCGGGTCGTGGTCATCGTGCAGGAAGATGTGCCGAACACATAGGCCATGCGATCCTCGGGCGCTGCCCCCGGTGCGCCCACGGTGCCAAGCCCGCCCGCATGCGCATCGATCAATCCCGCCGCCACGCAGGTGCCGACAGGCAGACCGAGATCCGCCGCCGCCTCGGGCGTGAGGCCTGCGCCAAGCGCAGTTCCGGCATCCACGATCTCTGTCCCGATCCGGACAAAGCCATCCTCGGCCAAATCACCAAGGCCTACTGCCCGGAAGAAGTCGGCATTCCAGCCGCCGTCCTTCTCCACATAGGTCCATTTGCAGGTGACGGTGCAGATCGACCGCGCAAGCGAGCCTGTCGCGCGCCAGGTCAGGAAATCGGTCAGGTCAAGGAACTGCCAGGCGCGGGTGTAGCTGTCGGGGTTCTGTTCCCTGAGCCACAGAAGCTTCGGCGCCTGCATCTCGGGCGAGATGACGCCACCGACATAGCGCAGGACCGCGTGACCGCCCGCGTTGATCCGCGCGGCCTGATCGAGCGCGCGGTGATCCATCCAGACGATGATGTCGCGCGCCCGATCACCCCCGGGGCTGACCGGCAGGGGTGCGCCCCCCTCGCCCAGCACCACCAGCGAACAGGTCGCATCGAACCCGATGCCCGCCACGCTGGCCGGGTCGATGCCCGCCGCCGCCACAGCGCCCCGCGTGGCGGCCGCGACCGCCGCCCAGATCTCGGCCGAACTTTGCTCGACCCGGTGGCCGTCGGCGTGATGCAGGCTGATGTCGTGCTTGGCCGTGCCAAGTAGCCGCCCGGTCAGATCGAAGACCCCCGCCCGCGCGCTGCCCGTTCCGACATCGACCCCGATGACATGCGCAGCACTCACAGGTCGCACCCGTGCGGCAGGATCGTCAGGTCGCGGATCACCACGCCCTCGGGCCGTGTGACCATGAAGACGACCGCATCCGCCACCTCGCGCGCCTCCATCAGGCTGCGGCTGGCCAGTGCCTCCTCCATCTTGGCTTTCGGCCAATCGTCCAAGAGCGCGGTGATGACCGGACCGGGAAGAACCGCCCCCATCCGGACATTGTGCGGGATGAGTTGCCGCCGCGTGGAGTGGACGAAGGCCTGCACCGCGAACTTCGACGCGGTGTAGATCGGCTCCCAGACCACCGGGACCACCCCCGCGATGGAGGAGGTGAAGATCACGTCGCCGGATTTCTGCGCCACCAGATGCGGCAGCACGGCATGGACCGACCGGAAGGCTGCGTTGACGTTGAGGTTCAGCACCCGGTCCCAGTGGTCGGGATCGCCGTCCGTCACCGGGCCGCCCACATAGGCGCCCGCATTGGCGTGAAGGATATCGAGCCGCCCGGTGCAGGCCAGAAGCCGCGGCAGCATCGCCGACACCGCCGCCCCGTCCATAAGGTCAAGCGTCACGGCATGGGCGCCCGACCCCATCTCGGCCACCAGCGCCGCCAGCCTGTCGCCGTCGCGGTCGATCAGGATCACCTCGGCCCCTTCGCCCCGCAGCGCCCGCGCGCAGGCCAGCCCGATCCCCGAAGCCGCCCCCGTGATCGCCGCCGTCCTGCCCTGCAATCGTCCGGTCATGCCGCGCCCCCTGCCTGTTCGATCAGGCCGTATTGCCGCGCCTTGTTGCGCAGAAAAGGCAGGCCGCGCCCGATGACTTCCTCGGCACTCTCCGCCACGGGCCGCCAGACCGACAGGCCATGGGCGATCTCGGGCGGCATGTTGACGAAGCTTTCCATCGCCAGCCCGCCGTCAAAGCCGATGGCGGCAAGTGCGGCAAAGATCGCGTCCCAGTCGCAGGTCCCCTCGCCCGGCGTGCCGCGGTCGGATTCCGACAAGTGGATGTAGCGCAGGTGGTTGCGGGCCGCGAGGATGCCGTTGGCCTGGCCCTTTTCCTCGATGTTCATGTGATAGGTGTCGAGATGCAGGAACAGGTTTTCGGCCCCCACCCGCTCGATCATGGCGACCCCTTGGGCGGCGGTGTTGATCAGATGCGTCTCGTAGCGGTTCACGGGTTCGATGCCGAACAACAGGCCATGCCCCTTGGCGATCCGCGCCGCCGCCGCGATGACGCGGGCGACGTTGTCGAGTTCCCGTATCGTCGGCGGCAGGCCGCTGCGCTCACCGATCCCGCCATAGGTGACACCAGTCAGCGCCAGCGCGCCAAGCGCGGCGCAGCGGTCCAATGCGAGCGACAGGAAGTCGATCGCGCCGTCGGGATTGTGGGACGCCCAGACCGCCTGCGGCAGGCCCAGCGAACAGACGGCGGGCAGGCCCGCGCGCTCCAGTAGGCGGCGGCCCAGCGCAGCATCGGTTCCCGCAGGGTCCAGAAGCGCGATCTCGATGAAATCCATGCCGGTCTCGGTCGCCGCCGCGATGGCGCGCGCCGCGCCTTCCGCATCCCAGCGCATGGTCCACATGCTGGTGTGAACGCCAAAGCCCTTCATATGCTGGAGTACCCCCCTTCGATCATCACGATCTCGCCGTTGACCAGATCCGAAGCAGGCGAGGCGAGGTAGAGCGCCAGATCCGCGATCTCGACCGGGTCGCCGAAGCGGCCAAGCGGCGTGCGCGCGATGAAGGGATCGCGCCGGTCAGGCGCGGACCAGAGTTTCTGGCCCATCTCGGTAAGCACGACCGTGGGGCAGATCGCATTGACCTGCACATTGTGCGGCGCGGCCTCGACCATCAGCGATTTGGTCAGCGCGTTCAGCCCGCCCTTCGATGTCGCATAGGCCGCGTGGTCTTGCAGCGCGATGACACCGGTCTGGGACGATATGTTGATGATCTTGCCTATGCGCCGCTCCATCATTCCGGGCAGCAGCATCTGCGCAAGCAGAAAGGGCGCCGTCAGGTTCACGGCCAGCGTCCGCTGCCAATCGGCAAGGCTGTAGCTTGTGGCGGGACCGGTCAGGGCGATGCCCGCCGAATTGACCAGAATGTCGATCCGGGGCGCGGCCTCCAGCGCGCGGGCGGCGATGGCCTGCACCTCCCCCGCATCGGCCAGATCGCCGGGGATGGCGGTGAAGTGCCGCCCCTTGGCCGCCACCCGCGCGCCGGTCTCGGCCAGCCGTGCGGCATCGCGCCCCTGTCCCAGGATATCGGCACCCGCATCGGCAAAGACCTCGGCAATCGCCTGCCCGATCCCCGATGAAGCCCCCGTGATCAGCGCCGTGCGCCCTTCGAGGCTGAAACGCCGGGTCCAGTCGGGCATGGTCACTCCAGATTGGTGTGGTTGGCGCGCATCGCCTCGGTAGCGATGCCCAGTCGGTCGCGCAGGGTCAGGACAAGGACCTCGAACACGAGGAACATCAGCGCCTCGAACAGCGAGCCCATCGGCAGGATCGAGGTCGCCGCCGCGCCCTGATCGGCGGCCATGGTCTGCGCCGGGATGTGCAGCACCAGATCTGCGGCGCGCGGCACGGCACCGCCGGGTTCCGCCGTCACGCAGATCACCCGCGCCCCCGCCCCCTGCGCCACCCCGACCAACGCCGCGACGGTCGAAAAGTCACCGGGTCCCGCGCTGACCATCAGCAGATCGCCCGGCCCCAAAGGCGGCGTGGTCATGTCGCCCACCACATGCGCGTCGAGCCCGAGGTGATAGAGCCGCATCGCCAGCGCCTTCATCATCAGCCCTTCGCGCCCGACACCGTAGCAGGCGATGCGGCCAGCCTGCGCCAGTGCCTCGGCCACCGGGCCAAGCTGCGCCAGCACGTCGGGCGCAAGGCCGGGCCGCAGTTCGTCCAGCAGGCGGTCGGCGAGGTCCATGATCACGCGCGCCCCATGCTGATCTGGATCTTCACGTCCGTAGGCCGCGCCTCGACCGCGCGGTCAAAAGCCTTGATGCTGTCCTCGAAGGCAAAGGTTTCCGAGATCAGCGGCCTGAGGTCGATTTTGCCCGAGGCCATCAGCGCGATGGCGCGGTCATACATGTTGGCGTAGCGGAACACGGTTTCCATCCGGATTTCCTTGGACTGCGCCAGCACCAGATCGACCGGCACCGGATCGACCGGCATGCCGACCCAGACGACGCAACCGGCAGGCGCAACAGCCTCCAGCGCAGTGCGGATAGATGCCGCCGCCCCGGCACATTCAAAGACAACGTCGGCCCCCCAGCCCCCCGTTTCTGCGCGGATGCGCTCCGCCGCATCGTACCGCGTGACGTTGATGGGCAGGATGTTGCCGTATTGCGCCGCGACGCCCAGTTTCGCATCCACGAGATCACTGATGTAGACCCGCGCGCAGCCCCCCGCCAGCGCAGCCAGCGCGGTCAGAATGCCAATCGGCCCCGCCCCCGTCACCAGCGCCACATCGCCCGGCTTGATCCGGGACTTGGTCGCGGCCTGAAGGCCGATGGCGAGCGGCTCGACCATCGCGCCCTCGGCGAAGCTGACCGCATCGGGCAGGCGATAGGTGAAGGCCGCCGGGTGTACCACATGCGGCGTCAGGCAGCCGTGGATCGGCGGCGTGGCCCAGAAGCGCACGGAAGGGTCGACGTTGTAGACCCCAAGCTTCGACGCGCGCGAACTGCCGTCGGGAACGCCCGGCTCCATGCAGACGCGGTCACCGACCGACAGGTCGTGGACGCCCGGCCCGCACTCCACCACCACCCCCGCGGCCTCATGGCCCAGCACCATTGGCGCTTCGACCACGAAGGGGCCGATGCGCCCATGGGTGTAGTAATGCACGTCGCTGCCACATATGCCGACCGTGTCGATGGCGATGCGCACCTCGCCCATGCCCGGCGTTTGGGGCAGGTCGACGTCGCGCAACGTCAGCCTGCGGGGTTCTTCCAGAACGAGGGCGCGTGCCATGCGATGATGTGCCTTGCCTGTTGTATCCCGCTGCGGGGCTTGCGACCATGGTGTCGCAGTTGAGCCCGCATGTGGATTGATCCATAAGTATCGGCAAGATTACAAATGTAATCATCTAGGTCAAGCGCGGCGGCGGCAGGGAGAGACGGCAATGTTCCTCGGAATCGACCTGGGCACCTCGGGGGCCAAGCTTCTGGTAACCGACGAGAGACAATCCGTAGTGGCCGAGGCGCATGCCCCTGTGCCCAGCCGCAAGGTGCCCGCGCCGTGGTCGGAGCAAGACCCGCAGGACTGGATCGCCGCCATCGAACAGGCGCTTTCGCAGATCGCGGCGGCGCATCCGGGGCTTCTGGGACAGGTCAGGGGCATCGGGTTGTCGGGGCATATGCATGGGGCAGTGTTGCTCGATGCATCCGACGGCGTCCTGCGTCCCTGCATCATGTGGAACGACGGGCGCGCGGCGCAGGAATGCGCCGACCTGACCGCGAGGGCTGATTTCGAGGGGGTTGGTGGCAACCTTGTCATGGCAGGCTTCACGGCGCCGAAACTGCTGTGGGTGCAGCGCCATGAGCCGGAGATCTTCAACAAGATTGCCCGCGTTCTACTGCCCAAGGATTACGTCCGCCTCTGGTTGACGGGCGACCATGTGGCCGAGATGTCGGATGCGGCCGGGACGCTCTGGCTCGATGTTGGGGGCCGCGCATGGTCACCGGCCTTGCTGGAGGCAACGGGCCTGACCGAGGCGCAGATGCCCCGATTGGTCGAAGGCACCGAGGCCAGCGGTCGGCTTCGTGCTGATCTGTGCAGGTCATGGGGCGTTGCACCCGACACCATCGTCGCGGGCGGCGCGGGCGACAATGCGGCTGCGGCCTGCGGCATGGGCATCGTCGAGGATGGGGCCTTTGTTTCGCTCGGGACGTCAGGCGTTGTTTTTGCGCCGACCAAGACATTCCGGCCTAATACGAAACAGGGCGTGCATTCCTTTTGCCACGCGGTGCCGGACACCTGGCACCAGATGGGGGTGATCCTGGCCGCGGCCAGTTGCCTTGACTGGCTGGCGCGGATCATGGGACGCGATGTGGCGTCGATGCTGGGGCTGTTGCCCGACCGGATCGACGCGCCATCACCGGTGCGGTTCCTGCCCTATCTGACGGGCGTGCGCACGCCCCACAACGACCCGATGGCGCAGGCCTCGTTTCACGGCATGACGGCGCAGACAGACCCCGCCGACCTTGTTCAAGCGGTGCTGGAGGGCGTGGGCTTCGCGCTGAAGGATTGCGTCGATGCGCTGGCCGCTGCGGGCACCATGATCGATCAGGCCTATGCCGTCGGCGGCGGGTCGCGGTCGCGCGTCTGGCTGCAGATCATCGCCGATATCTCCGGCATCACGCTCCTGATCCCCGAGCGCGGCGAATATGGCGCGGCCTTCGGCGCGGCGCGGCTGGCGCAGGCGGCGGTGGCGGGGGGCTATGATCCGACGCTGTTCGGCAAGCCTGCCGTGGCGCAGGTGATCCGGCCCGATGCCGGGCGCCATGCCGCCTATGCGGCGGTGCATGGCGATTGGCGCAAGCTTTACGCCGCTCCCTGACCGCAGGTGTTCAGCACCGTCTCGGCTGTCGCTTCGTCCGTTACAAGTGTGTCGACGAACCCTGCCCGCAGCGCGGCGCAAATCACCGGCACCTTGTGCGCCCCGCCCGCGGCAAGGATCACGTTGGGAATGGCGCGCAGATCATCCAGCGTCAGGCCTACCAGCCGACGGTTGATGTCGTGATCGACGAGCTGCCCTTCGGCATCGAGGATATGGCCGATGATGTCGCCCACGCCCCCCAGCGCCACCAGTTCGGCGAGGTCGACATCGCGCGGCAGCGCATCGCGGACCAGCAGCGAACTGCTCAGATCGCCCGCCGCCAACGCCACCGCATCGCAGCCGCGCAGTTTCTCAAGCCCTTCAACGATCACATCCTGTTCCATGAACATCCGTCGGCTGGCAGCACTGCCCGCGTAGACAGGTGCGACAAAGAAACTGTGCTGGGCGTTGCACAGATCGGCCAGCCGCGTCGTGATCTCATAGCCATTCACATCCGAACCGCGAAGGATGCCGCCCATCACCGACACGATCTCCAGATCGGGCCGGTTGATCGGCTGCATGTGCCGCGTCGCAAGGTTGAGTGTATTGCCCCACGACATGCCGAAGCGGCGCATCGCGGGGTCCTGCAACAACCCGCCCAGATGCCCCCCCAGCCCGGCACTGACCAGCGGCGTGACCGAGGACGGTTTTTCCGGGCTTGGCACCACCACCGCGCGCGTCAGGCCGAAACGGTCGGCCACGCGCCATTCCAGTTCGGCGCTGGCCGCATAGATGCTGTCGATCGACACCCGCAAGATGCCGCGTTGGCGCAGGTCGCTCAGGCCCTTGTTCACCCTCAGACGGGTCAGGCCGAACCGTTCGGCGGCCTCGGCCTGCGTCAGCCCCTCGATCTCGCAGGCATAGGCGAGGCGCACCAGAAGCTGTTCCTCGACGTCGATCTGTTCGGTCTTGATGCTGCGCGACATGCGGCTCCCGCTACTGGCTCAGGCCGTGATGTAGAACGCCGCGCGACATGGCAACCGTCAAGGCCCGGCAGGTTATTTCACCGCGCCCATGGTCAAGCCACGCACCAGTTGCTTGGAGGCGAGCAGCGCGAAGATCAGCACCGGAATGACGATCAGCGTCGAGGTGGCCATGATCTTGCCGTAGGGGAGGTTGTAGCCTTCCATGAAGGACACGGCCATGGCGGGGGCGGTGCGTGCCTCGCTCCGGGTCAGGACGAGGCCGAACATCAATTCGTTCCACGAGAAGATGAACGAGAAAATCGCCGAGACCGCCACGCCCGGCATCGCCAGTGGCAGGCAGATCCGGCTCATGATGGTGAATTGCGACGCGCCTTCCATGCGCGCGGCCTCGTCCAGTTCATAGGGGATGCCGCGGATCTGGTCGGTGACGATCCAGATCACGATCGGCAGGTTGAAGGTGAGATAGATCAAGATCAGCGTGATGTGTCGGTCGAGCATGTCGAAACTGCGCGCGATCAGGAAGAACGGCAGCGCCAGAACGATGGGTGATACCATCCGGTTGGTGATGAACCAGAACCACAGGTCCTTTTTCCCCCGGAACTCGAACCGTGCCAGCGCGAAGGCGGCGGGCACGCCCAGCACCAGCGCCAGCGCCGTCGTCGAGACCGCGATGATCAGCGAATTGACCAACGTGCTCAGCACGCCATCCTCGAACAGCGCGACTCGGTAGTTCTCGAGCGTGGGGGTGAACGCCCAGGCGGGGGGCGATTGCAGGGCGACGACCTGAGTTTTCAACGAGGTCGTAACCATCCAGTAGAACGGAAAGACGCAGATCACGATGATGACCGCCAGCAGCAGCAACTGGATCGCATGGGATCGGTGTATGCGGGTCATCGCCTCAGACCTCCTTGTAGAAGATGCGGATGTAGATCTGCGCCAGCACGATGGTGATCGCCAGCAAGATGATCGCCTGCGCCGAGGCCAGCCCCTGATCGAAGGCGCGGAAGCCGACGCGCTGGATCATCAGCGAGATGAATTCGGTCGACGCACCCGGCCCGCCGCGTGTCAGCGTGAACACCATGTCGAAGAGTTTCAGGGTATCGGCCGTGCGCAAGATGAGGACCGCGACAAGACCCGGGATCAGGAACGGCAGCTGAACGTAGCGTAGTATGGTCCACCAGCTCTTGGTTTCCAGCCGCGCGGCCTCTTCCACCTCGTTGGGCACCATGGTCAGGCCCGCGAGCAAGACCAGCGCGACAAAGGGCGTCCATTGCCAGACATCCCAGAACACGATCATGACAAAGGCATTGGTCGGATCGCCGATCCAGTTGATGTCGGCGCCGCCCAGAAGCTGGTTTATCACGCCGAAATTCTGGTTGAACATCACCTGTCCTAGCAGGCCCACGACGGCATAGGTCGTGGCCATGGGCAGCACGAGGCTGAGACGGCAGAGCGTCTTGACCAGCGTAAGCCCCGGCTGATGCAACACCAGCGCGATCCCGAGACCCAGCGCCAATTGCAGCGGCAGCGAGGTGCCCAGCAGAAAGAACGTCCGTCCCATCGCCTGCCAAAACGCGCTGTCGGTCAGGACGGTCTGGTAGTTGTCCAGCCCGACGAAGCGGAACTGCCGCAGGCGCGTGAGGTTGAAGAAGTGGAGCGAGGTCCAGGCCGCGTAGAGCAGCGGCGCGATCCCGATCAGCGCCAGCGCGATGACCGATGGGCCGATGAAGGCGAAAATCGTCTTCCGCGAGGTCTTGCGGCGCATGCCTGTATCCCTCCCAAAGGTGAAGCGGGGCGGCGCAGCGGCCGCCCCGGTACGTCAGTGCAGTCGCGCGATCACTGCGCGAGAGGCTTGTCGCCGCTGTAGTAGCCCGACGCCTCGAGAATGGCTTCCATCCGGGTGCCAATCTCGGTAGCGCCTTCCTCGACGCTGACCTCGCCCAGCATCATCCGGGTGCCCCATTCCTGCACCACCTCGGAGATTTCAGGCCACTCGGCAAAACGCGGGCGGAATTCCGGCACGCCCTCAGCCCAGCTTTCCAGAAGCGCGGGGATGAAGGTGTAGGTCTCGGCCAGCGCCGGGTCTGCATAGGCAGAGGCTCGCGCCGGCACGCCGCCCCGTTCAAGGTATTCCACCGCAGTTGCAGCCGAGGTTGCCCACTGGATGAACAACCATGCAGCCGCCTGTTCGGCCTCGTCCGCCTGCGCGGCGACGGCGAGCGAGAAGCCACCTAGCGCCGGACGACGGCCTGCGGGGCCGGTCGGCTCAGGGGCGACGCCGACGCAATCGACGACGCGCGAGGTGTCGGGGTCGACGATCGAGGAATAGAACGACGACCATTCCGTGATCATCGCTACATCACCCTGCGCAAAGGCGTTGACGGTTTCGGCATGGTCCCAGGCCACGATGCCATCGGGCATGTACTGCATCAGTTCCTGACGGAAGGTCAGGCCGGCCTGGCTTTCGGCGCTCAGCAGGTTGGACCGGAATTCCTCGTTCAGGAACGAGCCGCCAAATGGCCACAGCATCCGGGCGAAACTGTCGGCCGACTGGGTTTCGTTGCGCTTGGACTGCAGTGCGAAGGCATATTGCCCGTCGCCGGTCAGCGCAGGCCCGTAGACGTCCATCAGTTCCTGCCAGGTTTCCGGCGGACGGTCGAAGCCGGCCTCTTCCAGCATGCAGCGGTTGTAGAACATCAGGCCCGAGTAGTTGTCAAAGGGCAGGCCATAGACAGTGTCGTTCCAGCCGCCAAAGGCGTTCAGCACCAGCGGAAAGAAGTCGTCCAGGTCGAGTGCCGGGTCGACCAGTTCGGGATGACGCTCCATGATATCTTCGATCGGCACGATCCATTCGTTTTCGGCGAAGTTGCCGATCCAGACGAGGTCGATCAGCGCGATATCCAGATCGCCACCGGCCACGAAATCCCGCACCTGTTCGCCCAACGCATTCTCGTAGGGATGGGTGATGATGTTGACGTTGATGCCCGTTTCCTCGGTGAAGGCGGGCAGCATTTCCTGGATCGCCTCGTAGCCGGGGCGCAGCAGGAACACGACATCGACGGTCGTGCCGGCATAGGGCGCGGCGGCTTCGGCCAGGCTCCAGTCGCCGGACTGGGCGTTGGCGGCGGTTGCGGTTGCAGCCACAAGCGCCGTAGTGCAGAGCATGGATTTCAGGTTCATTGGTATCCTCCCTAGTCGTGACAGTGTGGAAATCATTTGTCTCGACGACAATACAAATGTATGAAATGAACGCAAAGTCAACAGAAGTCTTGCGGCTGATACAAATGCCGGGCACCCGCAGCGCGCTGCAAGACCGGGGGGAGGAGATCAGCGTGGCAACCGTCAACCTGAGCCAAATCAACAAGTTCTACGGCGCAACCCAAGCGTTGTTCGACGTGTCGCTCGATATCGAGGATGGCGCTTTCGTCGTCTTCGTCGGGCCGTCGGGCTGCGGGAAATCCACGCTGCTTCGCGCCATCGCAGGGCTGGAGGGAATCGAGTCTGGGCAGGTCCGCATCGGCGCGGACGACGTGACCGAAACCGACCCGGCGGATCGCGGCGTGGCGATGGTGTTCCAGTCCTACGCGCTCTTCCCGCACATGACGGTGCGCCAGAACATGGAATTCGGGATGAAGGTCAACAAGGTCGACCCCGCCGAACGCAGCCGCCGGATCATGGAGGCCGCGCGCATCCTGCAACTGACCGATTACCTCGACCGAAAGCCCGGGCAACTCTCGGGCGGTCAGCGCCAGCGCGTCGCCATCGGCCGGGCCATCGTGAAAAGCCCCAAGGTCTTTCTCTTCGACGAGCCCCTGTCGAACCTCGACGCCAAGCTGCGCGTGCAGATGCGCGTGGAACTCGAAGCGCTGCACAAGCAACTGAACGCCACGATGATCTACGTCACCCATGACCAGGTCGAAGCGATGACCATGGCAGACAAGATCGTCGTGCTGAATGGCGGGCGCATCGAACAGGTCGGCGCGCCGATGGACCTGTATCACCGCCCGGCCTCGCGCTTTGTCGCCGAATTCATCGGCTCGCCCGCGATGAACGTCTTTGCGCCCACACAGGTGCCGGGCCTGCGCGGGCTGACGCTTGATGCCGCGACGCAGTTCATCGGCTGCCGCCCCGAACATTTCGCGATCCGCCCCGAAGCCTCGGGCCATTTCGACGGCACCATCCTCGTCCGCGAACAGCTGGGCGGCGAGACCCTGCTTTATGCGAAGGTCTCCGATGCGCTCACCGTCGTCGTGCGCACCGACGGCGACAATGCCACCGAACCCGGCACGACAATCGGCCTCGAAATCCCGGCGCACCGGCTCCACCGGTTTGTCGCCGATGGCCGGGCCATCCCCTGACGGCCCCGCGCATGTCGTCCCCCCTGCACGGCACCGCCCCTGAGGCCAAGCTCCGCACGCTCGTCATCTTCGATTTCGACGGCGTGCTGGTCGACAGCGAGGTCATCTCGCTCGCCACGCTGCGCGAAAGCCTCGCCGATTTCGGCGCCCCCATGACCGGGGCGCAGGTGCGCGAGACATTCCTCGGCGGCTCGATCCGGCAGATCAACGCCTTCCTGCAGACCGTCGCCACCCCCGCCTATCCGCCCGAAGACTTCGAGGCGCGCTGGTATGCCACCCTCTTTGCCCGCTTCCGCGCCGAATTGCAGGTCATGCCGGGGGTTCCCGCGCTACTCGACCATCTCGATGCGCAGGGCCATGGCTACTGCATCGCATCCGGCGGATCGGTCGAACGTCTGGGCGTCGCGCTGCAGGTGACGGGGCTGGCCGCACGTTTCGGCGATCGGGTCTATAGCGCCGATTTGGTGGCCCGCGGAAAGCCCGCCCCCGACATTTTCCTTCTTGCTGCACACGAGATGGGGGTGCAGCCGGATCGTTGCATTGTTATTGAGGACTCGCCTGCCGGAGTTCAAGCCGCGCGTGCCGCTGGCATGCGCGCCCTTGGCTTTACCGGTGGCTCACACCTGTCCGAGCGCAAGGCGGAACACGGAGCTCTTCTGAAATCGCTACACGCCGAGGATATTTTCGAAGATTTCGGCCTCGTGCGCGATTGGATTTCGCGTAGCTCTTGAGTTGTTCGCGTCCCGATCTCTGTGGCGGGACAGGATCATTCTCTCGGCTCGAACTCATGTGACGAAAGGTAAACTATCCAGACCGACCGCGACATGTGAGCCAAGACCAAACGTCCGCTTTGGGCCGAAAAAGATCACTGCTGGACCTCAAAACCGTGATCCTTCATCCTGTGCAGCACGTCCATAGCGTGCTTGGCTTGGAAATCCGACGGGATCCTGCGCGGCATCGACGCGCATATCTGCAGGATCTGCAAATCCTTGGGTGACAGCTTCCGCTCCACCTTCCCCCAGTCCATCACCTTGGCCCAGAACTCGGCCCCTAGGTTGACCACTTCGGTCTGGGCGTTGATGCCTTCGGTCAACGCCTTCTTGGCCTTCGCGTCCCGCGCCGCGGTTCGCACGGACTCCACCAGCGTCAGGCAACTGGCGAAGTCGTCATCGTAGGCAAGCTGCCTGCCCTTCAGGCCGTTCCAACACGCCTGTTGCTTTGCCCACTCGGACATGTTCCGGACGCCGGCCGGTGGGTGCGTGATGACATCGTTGGCCTCGGCCGCGGCGACGAGCAGCGCACGCAACAAGGCGTCCGAGACTGCCTGACGTCGCCAGATGGCATCGATATCCAGCACCTGCTTGTCGCTGGTTGCGTCATGGAAGACCTTCGCCATGGCATAGGTCACGATGTTCGCGCGGTAGCCGCCTTCATACCAAGGCTGTTTCGGCACCTCGGTTTCCAGCTTCCTGAAGATGATGGCCTTCGCGATCAGCCGCCGATACCAGAGTTCGTCGTATCGCGCATCGCTCTTGGCCCACGCCTCGCCGATCTCCTTGGCAAATTCGGCGAAGTTCTTCTGTGCGCCTTTCGAAACCAAGTCAGGATGGCCTGCAGCCGAATACTCGAACTTCGCAAGGTCGGTCTTGCTGAAGAGCTGCGCCTTGGGGAACTCCAGATCGAACTTCTTCTGCTGCGCAGGCGTCAGACGCCCGCGCGCGTTGATGAACTGACCCCGGGACCGCTCGTAGAACCACTTGCTATCATGGCGCTCGCCTTCGCGGGCGGTGAAAATCACACTACGCGAGAACTGTTCGATCCGAATGTGGAACGGATGGTTCGAGAAGAAATCTGCCGCGTTGACCTTGTTCTGGGTGTTCGCGAACTCGGAAATCTTCGGCACAATCTCCTCCGACCGGTCGGGCGGCACCACGGTCAGCTTCATCTGGACGAAGACCTGCGGAAGCTGCTCGCGGGCGTTCTTCAGCCCGGTGTGGATGGACCCGGTCGTCTGAGCACCATTCACGATCTGCAGGTTGCTGATCGAGGCGATCGCAAGACCGTCATCCGTGCGGACGCATGTCACGTCGTCGGCCGTCGCAGATAGCCCGTTGTTGTAGGGAAAGAACAGCTCCGGCGCTTCCTTGATCGTCTTCTGGATGCCCTTGTTGGTCTTCGCCCGCGCCTGCAGGAACGAGCGCACATTCGCCTCGAGAAGCCGTGCGCCCCAGCGGTCATAGATCGAAGCCAACTGTTCGCCCGGCACTATCAGGAGGTAGCTTTCCAGTGCAGCGCCCGTCTGTGACGCCTTCAGCGTCGGCAATGGCCCACCGAAGTCCCCGGCGAAGTCGATCACCATGTCCTCGCGCGCCTGACCGGAACGATCAAAGCGCTCGAAGCGGGCAAGGTCCCAGACCGACCATGTGATGGGCACATCTTCCAATGTGCCGAGGGGCACAGCATCGTCCCGGCCGACATAATGCCGGTTCGAGACAAGGATCAGCTTGACCTTGGTCACATGCGACCATGTCGCGATGACAAGGTCCGAGACTTGGAATGCGGGATTTGCTTCGTTCAGCGCGTCCCGAAATTCCTCACCTCTTGCCTTTTTGAGAAATCTGATGAGCGGATTGAGAATTGGGGTGACATCTGTTTTTCCGAAGGTCTGCACCGTATCGCTGTCGGCAAAGTCACAGATGATCAGTCCCAGGACACCCTCGCTATCTCGAGGATCTCCAGCATAACCATCGATGCGCAGTTTCTGCGCACCCTCACCAAACTGATAGTGAGCGGGGTCTGCAGTCTCCAGTTCTCCCGCCTCGGTCAGGCGATCTGCCATCAGATTGAAGAATGCTTCCAAGGGGAAAATCCCGCTGGCGTCGGCTTCGCGGCGGATGTCGGCCATAAGGTTCTGATGGTATTCTTGAAGCTCGCTCATGCCTGCCCACCTTCGGTCAAGCCGGCCCGCACATCATCCCAGGCCTTGAGAAAAGGCGAACACGCCGAAAGCGCCAGCGCGTAGTTGATGCCGGATACGCCGAGTGGGACCGGTGCAGCGATCCGTGGAAACTCGTCTGTGACGGCGAAAAACTCGGGCGCGGATACGATCCAGCGCCATGCCGAATAGTCGTGCAGGGCATCGTAACCGACATCCGCGAGGTGCAGGTCCCAATCCATTACCGATGATGGTTCAGTGCGCTCCAGAAGCTCCGTGACCATGTCCACATGTTCGGTCAGGGTTCGCCCATGCGGCGGCTGCACCTTGTCGACGGCCAGCACGGCCAGCCAGATCCGCCGATCAGGAACATCGGCCAACTGATGCTCGCTGGTGATCTTGACGAAAGGCTGTGACGCGCCACGACGGGCCTTGACCTCGATGCAATCCGCCTTGAGTTCGAAGTCCTTCGGCGCGCCGGATGGTCCCATCCATGCGGAAAGGGCGGGCTTCGGCCCAAGCTCGGCGATCAGAAGCTTCAGAACCTCGATTTCGCCGATCAGGCCCTTCTGCGCCTCCTCGGACAGCACCTCCGGCTTGCCGCCGCGCAGAAGGTAGTGCCACCGGAAAGTGCGCCCGATGGCGCGCTCCAGCGCCTCCGCTTCGGTCTCGGCCAGTTCCCCCGCAGCCATCACGTCGCGGCAGAGCGTCTCGAACAGCTCCATCTGGGCGTTGTCCTTCAGCCGTATGTAGAGGATCGGGCCGCCCGGCAGGGTCTGGAAACGGATTTCAAGGTTCTTGAGCTTGGGCAGATCCGGGACGGGGCGCGGCAGATCACTGAGCTGCAGCACCAGCGTAGCATCTGCTCGCGGCATCACGGCCCAGAACCAGTTCCATCGTGCCGCGGCATCCACCCGCCGCGTATCGACCTTTCCTGCCTCGAGGCCGGACCACGGAGTGTCATTCGGGATCACCAAGCGCCTCCTCCTCGATCTCTTCCTCGCCGAACATCTCGCGCATGCGGATGGTGTTCACGACATACTCGACGGTCCCGCCACCGATCCTGCTGGACGGAAACGAAAGACCCCATACAAGCACCCCTCCGGGCATGCCGGGATCGGCCAGCTTTGGCTTGACGAGACGGAGGATCAGCAACGGGCGGCGACCGGGAACTTGGCGGTAGATCCTCGGGTTGACGGTCTTGGGCAGCTGCTGATCTGGCCGGGAAAGGCGGAATGCTTCACGCGCATCGGCAATCTGCGTTGCGGTCAGGCCTTCGGTTTCGTCCTCGGCAGAGCCAATCCGACGGCTGGAACCGCTGAAGGCAAGAACACCGCCCTTTGCGAGGTCCGGATCAACGGAAAGCTCGTAGGGCACGATATCGAGCCCAGCAAAGGGTATGGGGTCCATGTCCTTGCGGGTGGAGCTGGCGATGAAGACATCCCATTTCGCAAGCTCATCATCCGCTCGAGCGTCAATGTAATCGTTGATCAACTTGGGATCGGTAAGCGGGTTCACCGGCCGAAGACCCGGTTCTGTCCGGTATTTGCGAAGGAAATCCCTGATCGCCTCAACGCCTACCCCGGAGAGCAGGTAGCCCCTTGGCCGCTCGGAGCGATGTATTCCCATACTGGCGGCGACGGACAGGAGTCCTTCGCCCGCACGAAGGTTTGCATCAAGCTGCGCGTGGTCGAGGACGATCCGCGTGGTCTCGATCAGGTTCTCGGCCAGACCGACCTTGACCGGCAACTCCTTGCCAGTCCCCATCTTGTTGCGCGCCGTCACGATCAGCGCCTCGGGGTGGCTGCGCACGGCGAGGCCGAATTGAGCGGGCGTCGCCTTGGCAAGCTCCATCCGCTTCAGCTGTGTCTGCAGGTCGTCCATGGCTTCGTGGATATGGGCATACCAGCCAACGCCATCCGCAGGCATCCAGACGCGGCAAAGGTCTTCGTACCCTGGGCGGTAGCCGAACCAGCGGCCCATCTGCATCAGCGTGTCATACACCATGGAATTGCGGAGGAAGTAGCTGACTGTCAGCCCTTCGAGGGTCAGCCCCCGCGATAGCGAGAAGCCACCGACCGCGATCACCGTGATCCCGTGTTCCCCGGCGTGATCATAATCCAGCGCCTGGGCGCGCTTGGAGGCGTTGACCTCGACCACGCGGGCCGCCACCAGAACCTCGTGCAACCGCGCTTGGACCGATGGCCAGTCGGCCCCATCCGCGTCGGCAAATTCCCGTTTCCATGTCGCATGCAGCGCCGCGATCTCGGGGTTCCGCAGCGCAGCCGGACCCTTTCCGGCGTCGACGGCCACGGCGTCACGGATACGCGCCACCACATCGGCGATCCGCGACCGCAAGCGTCCCTGGACGTCGGTGAACCTTGAAGCGTTGACCAGCATCGAAGCATGGCCAGCCTGCTGCCCGCGCGCGTTCCGGATCGCGCGGGCGACGATGAAGGCGCGCACGGCCTCAACCAGACTGCCGGGCAGCACATCGACCGGATGGTCGATCTTGTGCTTCATCGGCAGCACGTCCTCGTTGTCGTCGATCAAACGAATGTGCTGGTCGCGCGCGTCGAGGAAGATCTTCTGCGCCCCGAAATAGTTCGATGGCGCATCAAGCCCGATGATGAAATCCCGGGGAAACAGGTCCTGTTTCAGCGCCTCGTCATCAGTGTCCGGATCGATGAAGATGTTGGCGAAGGGGGTAGCGGTGTAGCCAACATAGCAACTTCGATGGAACAGCGACAGCAGCTCGCGGATCTGGCTGTTGATCCGCGTCACCTCGTCCCGCTGATAGGCCGTGTTGATTGAGGCGTTGTCGGCCTCGTCATCGATCAACAGCATCGGTTGGCTGACCATCTGCGTGCTCTGGTGAACGGAATGTTCCTTCAGCCATTCCAGCAGGTTCTTCAACGTGCTGGAGTTCTTCTTGATCACCAGCACCACCGGCACGTTGATCTGGCTGAGCTGCGCAGTGAAGGTCGTGGCCGTCGCCTTGTTGAAATCGCGCAGGGTGTTGGTCAGCGATACGGGAAATTCGCGCTGATCGAACTGGCCGACGCCGATGACCTTCTGCCGTTGCGCCTTGTTGGCGTGGGCCAGCCGCCCGGTATCTCGTCCGATGAAGCCTTCGTCGATCCGCGCCTGGGTCTGGTTTCGCAGGTTGTTGTGGATGCCCGCGATCACCACGATCAGCCGGTAGCCCGCATCCGCGGCCTTGCAGATCAGGCCGGTATAGTTCGCGGTCTTGCCGCTCTGGACATGCCCCACCACCATGCCCCGGCGGCTCCAAGGGGTCTGGTTGTTGGGATTGCCGAGGCGGTCCAACACCCTGTCCGTGACCTCGTCCGTGCCATCGATCACCGACTTGGGAAGCCCCTTCAGGCCCAGAAGCCTGCGATACCGCCCCCAGTAGAAGTCCCCGACCTCGCCATTGATCCGCGCGTCATGAAGCCAGGGCTTGAAGTCTTCGGCATCCACAATGGCGCCGAGGCCCATGCTGATGCCGTATTTCTCCTCGATCAGGCGCGCCAGTTCTTCGTCGTCGATCAACACGAAGGCATTGATTTTCAAGCCAGGAAGAACGACGATGGCATCGACGCAAGGGGCGCTTGGTCTTTGGAAGAACCCGGTTCAAATTGGTCCGATTTGGCAGTTGACCTCGCGGTTGCGGGATACTTTGACCTGTGGAAGCTGAATTTGGAAGGGCAAAACCCCGTCAAGCTGCATAAGTATCGTGAGATATCCGAAACGACGGGAAGAAGCGTAAAATCTGTCGAGCGGAAATTTCAGAATATCAGCGCGGTTCTGGAAAGAATTGGCCTACCTTGGCTGCCGGGGCTTGCACCGCTGAGAAATTATCAGCAAGCGCTGATCGCCGCCGTCGAGAAACGGATTGACGGCTTTTGGAATTTCGACCTTCCGGAGGCAACTCCGAGGCGGGGCCTTTCCGACGTGCTTGTATTGTTCCCGGAACAGACACCCGCTATTGAACCGCCGGTCATTTCCAGAAATCCAGATATGGAGCGTTTGGCGCGAAAATTCGATCCAGCACTTCGTGATCTGCGAAACAGAAAAACCGGGCTGATCGGAGAGGAGCTTGTTTATCATTCCGAAATTGCGCGTCTCAGCCAAGCCGGGCGCTTGGACTTGGCAAAGAAAGTAAAATGGGTTTCCAAGGAAGAAGGGGATGGTGCCGGATATGATATCCGTTCTTACGAAGCCGACGGAACAGAAAGGTTCTATGAAGTCAAAACCACGGTCGGTCATAGACGCACACCGTTTTACCTGTCGCGAAATGAACGAGACTTCGCAGAAGAGGCGCCCAAAAATTTCCGAATATTCAGGCTCTACGAAGTTGGTCGAGCGCCGCGCTCCTTCCTAATTGAACCGCCACTCGATAACGCGCTGATCCTTGAACCATCCGTATATCGCGCTTCCTTCGGCTAAATCTCGTTCTCACAGACGCCTCGCGCACCGTCAGGCTGCGGCACTGCATGGGGTCAGGATGGATGAAGTAGTGACAATCCTTCGAAATGTGGCTCGTAACGGTCGTGGAGGCCTCGCCCGCCAGCTGGACCCGAAAGCGGTCATTGAATTTCCCGCTGTCCCAGTTCTTGTGATCCGGGCTGATGAGATACGGGAAGTCGGCGGCCTTCGGGCTGTAGCCATGCACATCACCGAACGCGGCCGCGAACAGGTAGCGGCAAAGGTCCGACGCCATGTGCCCCCGCGTCTCGTGCTGCGCCAGCCCGCGCAGCCCCGGCCTTTCCAACCACTGCAGCAGACCGTCGTTGGAGGTGCCATACCCTTCGGGCAATCGTGACGCCGAGCGGACCGCTGGGCCGCCAGCCTTCAGCCGTTTCGCGACATCCTTGAAGACGCCCCGGATCTGCGAACTCGCCTTGCCACCATGAAGATTGGCCAGCAGCCGGGCAGCATCGGCGACAACCGTCCGCCATGCGTCCGGGTCATCCTGCCCGCGGCTGATCCCGCTGCGCAGCATCGGCATGTTCCCGATCACGTCATCGACCGTCCGGGCAACATCCGACACAGCGATCTCGGCACCGCTTGCGCCCTTTGCAATGTCGGAGCGGACCCCGATGATGATGACGCGGTGACGTCGCTGCGGCACGCCGAAGCGCTCTGCCCGCACGATGAAATCGGATGGCTGCGCTGCCTCGCGCAGGCTTGCCGTGCCGTCCTCGACATGGATCGCGCGCAGCTCGTACTGGTGGCCTTTGCCCGTGCCGAGCGATGCAAGGTCCTCCATCAGCATCTCGAACACGAGACGGCTTTCGATGGTCGAGGAGAGCATGCCCTTTACGTTTTCCATCACGAAGGCCGCAGGGCGCAGGCGGTCAAGGACGCTGATGTATTCCCGGAACAGGTAGTGCCGCTCGTCCTCCTCGGGCACATAGCCGACCTTTCCCTTCGACCGGGCGCGGCCAACCAGCGAATAGGCCTGACAGGGCGGCCCCCCGATCAGGATCGTGTCGTCGTAGTGCCGGCGCAGGCTCGTGATGGCGGCGTCGATGGCTTTTCCCGCATCCTCGGTCCCCAGTTCTAGGCAGCGCGCCTCTGCCTCGGCCTGTGCCCATGCATCGGCGTCGATCTCGTGCCAGTCCGGTTCATCCGAAAGCCCCGCATGAAAATCTATGAAGGCTTGCGGCAGCGTTCCGTGCTGCGCCTGATGTTCCCGCAGAAAGGCCCGCAGCCTGAGCGTCCGATGCGCCGAGGTTTCCTTTTCGACCGAGATGCCGATGTGGAAGGGCGCGTGGTCACCCACCTTGACGCAGGAGAAGCCCTCGCCCAGCCCGCCAGGACCGGCAAACAGATCGACAATGCCGAATTTGGCTGGCAAATCAGGGACCTCTCGTCAGGGGACTGATGCCTGTATACCAGGTGAGCGGGGCGATGCCAGGAGCCAAATGGCAGATATTGTCAACAAGGAGACCCGTTCCCGGATGATGTCGGGAATACGCGGCAAAGATACGCGGCCCGAGCTGTTGCTGCGCCGCGCCCTTCATGCTCGCGGGTTCCGCTACCGGCTTCACCCCAAGACCATGAGCGGCCGACCGGATATGGTCCTGACCAAACACAGGGTCGCCGTTTTCGTGCATGGATGCTTCTGGCATCGGCACGAAGGCTGTCGATTTGCATCGACGCCTGCCACGCGCCCCGAATTCTGGGCGGCGAAGTTCGCGGCCAATGTGCGGCGTGATCAGAAGGTGGTGGCAACGCTGGCGGAAGAGGGCTGGCGGATCGCGATTGTCTGGGAATGTGCGCTGAAAAAGCAGGCCAATGTTGATCTCACCGTCGAGCAATTGGAGGATTGGATACTCGAAGGCGGATCTTTCATTGAAATCGGCGAGAAGGATGCGGGTTCGAGACTGTCAGATATTTTGTGCTCTGACGTCATTTGTCAGGCCATTGGGAAGCGGTCTTCGAACATGATGGCGAGCTGAGATCTGACAGCGTGCCATTCGCGCACCGAGCGCTTCCACTCGGTCGA
>Ga0208979_100142_pt1 | contig 118907 bp, 99 predicted proteins | sample HotLakConsUCCSLE_FD_184738 | JGI IMG/M metagenome (GOLD analysis project Ga0208979, IMG submission 184738) | Hypersaline microbial mat communities from Hot Lake, Washington, USA - Hot Lake Consortium UCC-SLE (SPAdes) | ecosystem: Environmental > Aquatic > Non-marine Saline and Alkaline >... | reverse complement strand
ATGTCTGAGCGCTAGCGCAGCCGGGAACGCAAGGGCGGTTTGCGCGCCAGCGCAAGAAGCCCTGGAGTGGAGGTGTAGCGCGTGAGTTGAGCGACCGCCGCCCGGACCGAGAAACGCAGGGGACCCGGCCTCCGGCCGGGCGCGATCACGGGCGACCAGCCCTTTTGGGTACTTTTGGGGCGTTTGCCAAAAGTGACTCGCCCTGCAAGCGTAGTGCAGGTGAGAACGCAGGGGGTGGTTTGCGCGCAGCGCAAGAAGCCCCCGGAGTGGAGCCGTCCGCACGTGTGAGCGAAACGATTTTGACTTTGACCGATAGCGCCGACAGTCGCAAAAAACTACCCAACCACCGTTCGTACGGCAGCAACCACATTCTCCACCGTGAATCCAAATTCACGAAACAAATCCTCTGCTGGGGCAGAAGCTCCAAACCGGTCCATTCCGATGACCTGGCCATGGTCGCCGACCAGGTGGCGCCAGTACGGCGAAACGCCGGCTTCGATGGCGACGCGGGCCTTGACGGCTTTTGGAAGAACCGATTCGCGGTAGTCGGCGTCCTGGCTTTCAAACAGGTCGGGGTTGGGCATGGAGATCACGCGGATGCCCAGTCCGTCGGCTTCGAGCGCTTCGGCGGCCGACACAGCCAGGCCGACTTCCGAGCCGGAGGCCATGATGACCGCGTCGACTTTCCCATTAGAAGCGTCCCGGAGAACGTAACCGCCGCGGGAAATATCGGCCAGCTGCTGACTGTTCCGCGGCTGATCGGGCAGGCCCTGGCGGGTCAGCACCAGTGCGGTCGGGGCCTGGCGGCGTCTCAGGGCGGTGGCCCAGGCGGCCAGGGTTTCGGCCTTGTCGGCCGGGCGCCAGACCTGGAGATTGGGGATCAGGCGCAAGCTGGCAACATGTTCGACCGGCTGGTGGGTCGGACCGTCTTCACCGAGTCCAATAGAATCATGAGTGTAGACGTGGATCGCGCCGGTCGGGATCAGGGCTGACATGCGCACTGCATTACGAGCATAGTCGGAGAACACCAGGAAGGTGCCGGTGTAGGCGATAAAGCCACCGTGCAGGTCGAGACCATTGGCAATCGCGGTCATACCGAACTCGCGCACGCCGTAATAGATGTAGTTGCCGTTGGCCGGGTCGTCCATGATGTCGATGCTGCCCGACCAGTCGGTGTTATTCGAGCCGGTCAGGTCGGCCGAGCCGCCAATCAGTTCCGGCAAGTGCGGGGCCAGCACTTCGATGGCCATACCGGAGGCCTTGCGGGTGGCGACTTTCTTGTCGTCGGCCTGCATTTTTTCCAATGCATCGGACAACAGCTGATCGAAGCCATCGGGCAGATCGCCTTTCATCCGTCGCTCGAATTCAGCGGCCTTTTCCGGATTGGCACTGGAATAGTCCTGCCACAGGGAGTTCCACTTGTTTTCAACTTCGCGACCACGATCACGCGCATCCCAGCCTGAACGGATCTCGTCGGGAATTTCGAATGGAGCGTGCTTCCAGCCCAATGCTTCGCGGGTGGCGGCGATTTCCTCATCACCCAGCGGGGCACCATGAGTGGCGGCGGTGCCGGCCTTGTTGGGCGAGCCAAAACCAATCTGGGTCCGGCAGCAGATCAGCGTCGGCTGGTCAGGATTGGATTTGGCTTCCTTGATCGCCTTGTCGACGGCGCCCGAATCATGGCCGTCAACCGACTCGATCACCTGCCAGCCATACGAGCGAAAGCGCTCGGGCGTATTGTCGGTAAACCAGCCTTCGACCTCGCCATCGATCGAAATGCCGTTGTCGTCATAAAACACAACCAGCTTGCCCAGGCCCCAGGTTCCCGCCAGCGAGCAGGCTTCATGCGACACCCCTTCCATCAGGCAGCCGTCGCCGGTAAATACCCAAGTGTGGTGATCGACGATGGCATGATCGCTGGTGTTATAGCGCTTCGCCAGCAGTTTTTCGGCCAGGGCCATGCCGACCGCGTTGGCCAGGCCCTGCCCCAGCGGCCCGGTGGTGGTCTCGATGCCGGGCGCTTCACCGAACTCCGGGTGCCCGGCGGTCGGCGAGTGGAGCTGGCGGAAATTCTTGATATCGTCGATCGACAGCCCGTAACCGCTCAGGTGCAGTACCGAGTACAACAACATCGAGCCGTGGCCGTTGGAGACCACGAAACGGTCGCGATCCCACCAGTTCGGGTTGGACGGGTTGTGCTTGATATGGTCGTTGTAGAGCACTTCGGCAATATCGGCCATGCCCATGGGCATGCCGGGATGGCCGGAATTGGCACGCTGAACAGCGTCCATGGAAAGCGCCCGAATGGCATTGGCGAGCTGGCGACGGTCAGTCATGTTTTTGGGCCTGAAAAAGAATTTGCTGATGGGTTGAAACGAACAATCGAGCATTGTGCCGCCTGCCGCCTTTCCTAGCAAGCCAAAGCGCCGGATTCAGTGCCAGATCGCTGAAACCGGAAAAAAAACTTCTGTAAACCACCGAAGACGCCGAAAGCACCGAAAAAAGCAATTGAAGTTTCGGTGTATTCGGTGTTTTCGGTGGTTCCTGGGTTTTGATCCGTCCGGTTTAACGATCGCGGAAGTTGGGCAGGGTGCCGGCTTTGACTTTGGTCCAGTAGCGGTCGAGTTCGCGGCGGACGGTCGGGAGCAGGAAGTAGATGCCGAGGAGGTTGGGGAAGGCCATCGCAAGGATCATTGCGTCGGAGAAGCCGATGACCGCACCGAGTTGCAGGCTGGCGCCGAGGACGACAAACATCAGAAACAGGGCCTTGTACAGGTTGGCTACGGCTCTGGAATCGCCGAACAGGAAGGCAAAACATTTCTGACCGTAGTAGGCCCAGGCCAGCATGGTCGAGTAGGCAAACAGGATAACTGCGACAGCCAGCAGGTACGGGAACCAGCCGATCACGGTGGAGAATGCCTGCGAGGTCAGTTCGACACCGCCCATCTCGCCGCCGGCGGTGTAGGCGCCGGAAATGATGATGACCAGCGCAGTGATGGTGCAGACCACAATGGTATCGATGAACGGCTCGTACAGGGCCACCAGGCCTTCGCTGACCGGCTCGTCGGTTTGCACGGCCGAGTGGGCAATCGCGGCCGAACCGATGCCGGCCTCGCTGGAAAAGGCGGCGCGCTGGAAACCAATCGCGAGCACACCCAACGCTCCCCCGGCCACCGAGTCAACGCCCAGCGCCGAGGAGAACATCAGCGCGAATGCAGCCGGGACCTGGTCGATATGAACGCCAATCACGATCAGCCCGGCAGACACGTAGATCGCGGCCATCAGCGGCACGATCTTCGAGGTGACCCTGGCAATTGATCGAATCCCGCCGATGATCACCAGCGCGACAAAAAATGCGAGGATCAGGCCAAATAGCCAGCCCTTGTCGGCAAACCAGGAGTCCGCTCCGCCGGTCACGGCCAGCACCTGCTGGTAGCTCTGGTTGGACTGGAACATGTTCGCCCCGCCAAACGAGCCGCCGATACAGAACACGGCGAAGACCACTGCGCAGACCTTGCCCAGTCGGGCAAGACCGGGCCCGCGGTCGGCCAGGCCCCGCTGCAGATACCACATCGGGCCGCCCGAGACGCTGCCATCGGCATGGACTCGGCGATACTTGACCCCCAGCGTGCACTCGACAAATTTCGACGACATGCCGAGAAAACCGGCCAGGATCATCCAGACCACGGCCCCCGGCCCGCCGACCGAGACCGCAATCGCCACGCCGGCAATATTGCCCAGTCCAACCGTGCCGGAAAGGGCAGTGGCCAGTGCCTGAAAATGGGTGACTTCACCGGCCGCCCGTGGATCATCATGATCGCCGCGCACGAGCCGAAACCCGTGGGCCAGGCCGCGCAGATTGATCAGTCGGAAGTAAACCGTGAAGATCAGGGCGGCCACCACCAGCCACAGCACCACAAACGGCACTTGCGCCTCGCTGCCCGGAATCGGCAGCGGAAACAGAATGAGGTTCTCGACCGCCCGGGTCAGCGGGGCAATGAATGCATCGATACGTTCGTCGATCGTTGTCGCTGTGGGCAATATGGGTGGCTGAGACGAAACAATCCCCTGAATTATCCTCATGGAACAACAAGTACCGGGCACTTCGAGATCTGGGTCAGTGCCGACGCCGTCCCGCCCAGAATCCGGGTCTTGAGCGGGGTATCTCCGTTCGCCCCGATCACGATCATCGCTGCCTCATGCTCGCGAGCCAGCTGAACCAGCGTTCGGGCAGGATGCCCGTGGCGGGCGGCAATGCTGCATTCAAGGTTGCTGGATTCAAGCCGCTGCTGCTCGGGCGTGAGTATCTGTCGGGTTGCCCGCTCCAGCTCGTCTTCGCGCCGGCGATGCCGCTGGGCATTTTCCTCCGCGGTCGAGAAGGTAAAAGGCGACCAGGGAATGACGTAGCACAGCAAGATTCTCGCCGATGCTCGCTGACCCAGACGCGCCGCCTCGTCGACAGCTCGGCGTGCACAATCACTGGCGTCGAAACCGACCAGATATAACTCCGTCATAAGGTTCAACCCGTCTCCGGAACGTTTATAATTGCTTTTTAACCTAACGGAATCGAAGCCAGGTTTGCAAACCAGGTCACAAAATATTGGTTGGTTTGCGTCAAGGCTTCGAAACTTTCCAGAAATTCCCGTGAAATTCCGGATAGTTGGGCTATTTTTCTGCGTGCAATCCTAGAAAACCTCTGATACACTCGAAATCGAGTCAGGGGAGAACTTTTTGACTGATTGGTGTTCGCAAGAACGACTCGTCACGGAAACTGTCTCAAAGCCATGTACAAGTTACGCCCTTCATCACTGCTGCTGACGCTGACAATGTTGTCCAGCGTTGCTTTTGCGCAGTCGAATCAGGGCGAATTGCCGGATAATCGCTTGATGCTCAATCCCGGCCAGCCCGTCTCCGGCCTGACCGTTCGCGACAATCAGGGCCTGCCGGGCCTGCGTCCGAGAATGAGCATGCGCATTCCGCTCGACGCAACCGGCTCCCGGAATCGTTCCGAGGCAACGGACTCCGCCTTTTCGTGGTCTCTGGAAGCCTGGCAGCTCAACACCGCCAGTCTGGCCCACATCGAATGCAATCAGCACACCCTGACCAACGACTCGTACCTGGCTCAGGATTGCCGTTTTGTGGATCAGCCTGCACCGGATGACGCGATCAACCTGGTTCAGGTGCGCGGCGAATGGATGGCTGCTCCTGGACTCAGACTGGGCGTTGGTGCGTTTCGTGCCCAGCCTGAATCCGACTATCTCTCGCCAGCCTTCCAAGCATCTTCGGGATCGCCGGATTATCTTGCATCGTCGGAGCTTGGTGCTCAGGAACTGGTCGATGGCGTTGACCTGAACGTCAGTTTCGGTATCAGCACCGATCATGTCGGTGATTTCCTGGTCGGATTGCAGCTCGCTCGCTACCGTCAACGTCTGACATTGAACGAACTGGCATTCGGACGCAGCCCGCTGGGCTCGTTGAACAATCTTGAGCTGGATAGCAGCTACGTCAACAGCGCTCAGCTGGCTCTGGGCTGGCGGATGGGCAGCTTCCGCGGCGATGTGCTGGGCCAGCACCGTCAATCGTCGATGCTGTTCAGCGATGGTTACAGCCCGGCCGAGTTCAACTCGTTCGACCTGGAATTCTCCTGGCAGCCGAAGAATGGTTCTCTGAGCATCGGAGTCTCGAACGTGCTCGATTCCCAACCCCGCTCTGACGACGCCCAGGCCATGGGTAATGAAGACCCGCTCGACCAGGTATTTGGCCGCATTCCCTACGTCCGCTACAAGCACGATCTGTGAAACTCCGATTCCACTGAATCATTGCTTCATTGGCCGTGATCGTGCCAAAACGGTTAGACTGTGGCGCTGTAGTCATCCACGAGTTCGATAATCCTGACCATGAAAACCCCACGATTTGCCTTCGGGCCGATTCTGATTACGTTCGAGATTGCGCTGGTGATCGCGATTCTGTCGCTGTCGTCGGTCGCGCTGGCTGACCCGGACTTTTCTACGCTTGAAGAGCGTATGACCGGTCAGGAATTTCGCACCTCCGGCTTGCACAAGCTGACTGACGACGAGCTGGCTGCACTCAATCGCTGGATACGTCAACGGTCGCTGGCCGAGGGCGAAACCATGAGTGCTACCGGCAGCAGCACAGCGGCCGGCGATGAGGTAGTCGACCGTCGCGGCCTGCAGGATTCGATCGACAGCGATCAACCGATTCGGTCACGCATCGTCGGCACGTTCACCGGATGGGAAGGCGACACGGTCTTCGAGCTGGAAAACGGGATGGTCTGGGAACAGATCGACAACAAGACGTTTGTCAGCCGCGAGATGGAAAATCCCGAAGTCGAGATTCAACCCGGATTTTTTGGGTCTTGGCGTATCCAGGTCGAAGGCTACAACACCCGGGCCCAGGTGCGTCGGATCAAGTGACGATGCATCACGCAGCATCACTCGATTCAGAAGCTTTTGAAAGCCTCAGGTGCGAAGCGGTTTGCCTTTGATGCGCAACCACAATATCCAGGCGCGCGCTACCAGGTAGACCGCTGCACCCAGAATAATCAGTGAGACTGCCGGTAAGGGCGGTGGCAGCACCCAGCCCTGAGTGCCGGAAAACCACCACCAGATTGCCCCGGTCACCAGCAGCGTCAAGCCCAGATACGACAGATTCAAGGCTCGATACAACATCCGTTTCCAGTGCCGGCGTGCCAGTCGCTCCTGATCCTCCGGTGAGAGTTCGCCGAGCGCGGTATCGCAATGCGGGCAGACTTTCATCAGAGTCGAAATTCGGCGGCTGCATTGGGGGCAGCGGATGAGCGCCATTTCAAAGATTCCCGGTCTGAATAACGTCAGAGGGTAACCGATTCGACGTCATCATGAGGCCTCGCGATCGGGAAAAAACCGCAATGTAACGACCAATCCGCCTTCCTCACGGTTGGCAAAATCGATTTGCCAGCCATACAGGTCGCTCAGCCGCTTGACGATCGACAGACCGAGGCCGGAGCCTTTGCTGCCGCCGGTCTGACGACCGCGGAAATGGCGATGAAACACCTGCGGCAGCTCTTCCTCCGGAATACCGGGCCCGGTATCGAGAATCGACACCTCACCATGACCGATACGAACCCGAACCTCGCCCTTGGCGGTATAGCGCACCGCATTCCCGATCAGGTTGCCCAGGATCACGGCAATCACCGAATCCGGTGCGATCACGCTGACTGACTCAACCGGTTCGAAAACCAGGTCGAGTTCCCGTTCGCTGACCAGCGGCCGGTAATTATCCAGCGCCTGCTCGGCGATCTGGCCGACGTCTTGGGCCGGCATATCACCATTGCCCCCTTTTTCCGCACGAACCAGGTGGAGCAATGCGGCGGTCGTATCGGTGGATTGGCGTGCCGCTCGCGCAATCCGCAGCAGACGGTCCCGATTCCGGTCGGACAGATCCGGTTGTGACAGCATCAGTTCGGTAGCGCCGGAAATCACGGCCAGCGGGGTGCGCAGTTCGTGTGATACGTCGGCGTTGAATGCCTTGTCACGTTCGACAAGTTCCTGCAAGCGATGCGCGTAGTCATCCAGGGCAGCCGCCAGCTGACCGACTTCGTCATCCGGGAAATGCGGTTTGAGCGAACCGTGGGCCGTGGTTTCATCCAGCGCCTCAAGTCGCCTGGCCAGCGCCGTAACCGGCGCCATTACCCGCCCGGCTGACCAGGCGCCCAGGGCCAGCGACATCAGTGAGAAGAACACGACCACTCCCCAAAGTGCCAGCACCAGGCGCCGGGACAACTCGCGATTGTCAGAAACGTCGTAAGTCAGAAATACCCAGAAATCATCCTCCTTGGCAATTGCGGCTTTGAAGAAGCCGGAATCGGTGTGCACGTCATGCACGCCGGCCGGCAGATCACGAAACGGCGTGGGAACGATGTCGGCCCTGCCCGGGCGGGTGACATAACCCTGTATCCGGGTGTAGAAGGGTTCTATCAGGGTGGGGTCAACGCGAAGATCTTCGATGTACTGACTGACCTCGTCGGCCAGGGTCCGGGCGATCAGGGCATCTTCGAGCCAGCTTTGCAGCAACAGTACTGCGACCGCAAACAGCGCGCTCAATAGCGCGCCGAAAAGCCCGAATGAAACAATCAGGCGGCTTCTAAGTCGCCTGCGAAACTTCATCCTGACCGACCAGACTGTAGCCGATTCCGTGACGGGTGTGAATCAGCGACGTGTCAAACGGCTTGTCGATGACGGTTCTCAAGGTATGAATATGGACCCGCAAGCTGTCACTGTCGGGCAGTTCTTCACCCCAGACATGATGTTCGAGATCCCGACGAGTCACCACGGCCGGCGACGCGCTCATCAGCTTTTCCAGCAGCTTCAGGCCAATCGGGTTGAGGTCGATGCGCTTGCCGGCCCGGCGCACGGTCAGGGTTTCCAGGTTGTACTCCAGATCAGCCACCTTGAGCTCGCGCGGCTTGATCCGTCGGCCACGGCGGGCCAGCACTTCCAGTCGCGCATCGACTTCCTTGAGTTCAAACGGCTTGACCAGGTAGTCGTCGGCCCCGGATTCGAAGCCGGCCAGCTTGTCATCGAGCTGATCGCGCGCGGTCAGCATCAGCACCGGCGTTTCCTTGCGCACGTCCTCGCGCAGCTTGCGACAGACTTCCAGCCCGTCCATGCCCGGCAGTGCCAGGTCGAGAACGATGGCATCGAATTCGTTGACGATGGCCAGATGAAGACCGGTAACACCATCGTAGGCGTAATCGACCTCATGACCGCGATCAGAGAGAAAGTCGCCAAGATTGGCGGCGATATCGCGGTTATCCTCGATAATGAGTATGCGCATGAGCTTCAGGTTTCGCGTACATCGGCTGATAAAAAATGACCCAGGCGGATGGCGCTCCGCCCGGGCCCACATTGCCCCGTAACCGTCGGTGCAGTCGCTTGCAAACCGCTCGAAATCGGCACCAACAATCCAAATGTTAAATGGAGACCGGTTAACAGAGTGTTAACCAGCTCACAAATCAGAGCATGAAGCCCCTTAACAGGGTCGACAACAGCGCTGAGAAGGTTGCACATACTATGATTTCTCAGCAGGTTGTCCCCACAAGCCGGGATATTGGGTGGCCGGTGGCGAGTGGTACGCGCGACGGCTTCGCTCCAGGGCTTCTTGCGTTGGCAAACCGCCCTTGCGCTCTCGCCTGCGCTGCCTGCTGGCGAGCCGAGGCTCAGATCGCCAGAGTTGATTGATTCGGCTTCTCTGGAGCTTGAGTGCCCGCGATTCGTCATCCGAATACTGGAACGGCGAAGCTCTCTTCCTGGAAAGATGGTTCAGGAAAGATGCTGAAACGTTGCTGCCTGCCGCCGTGACCCTCGGCTCACCATCAGACAACACCACTCCCCGTTGTCAGAGGGTTGCAAAGGGCTGGGTTTTGTCTTCACCAAACCCTCAATCTATTGCATTGGATGCTGTCGGGAGGGGCGGGCTGGCCGGGGCGCGGACGCGGCTCGTATGCCAACAGCGTCATTCAGACTCCACCAAATTTTCAGTAAGCCCTGAACTGGAGCTGTCTTCACCGCTGCCTATTCGTTGGCACCTGGCTCCACAGAACTGGCGGACTCATCAGAAGCTGATCGTCCCGGCCAGCCCGAACCGCCCGGCAGTACCCGATGCTCGATGCCCCCTACAGCTCAAGCTTCACAGGCTGCAAGGTTTATACATATTGGTGTGGACAACCTGTTGGGAGATCACACCTAGCGATTATCTACCAAATTGAGATCCTGCAGCTTGCCGCTCAGGGATTCGGAATCCGCACCCTCACTGAGTTTGACCGCCAGGCGAACGTCGTTGGCCGAGTCGGCGTGCCGCAGCGCTTCTTCGTAGGAAATCGAGCCATCCTGGTAGAGGCGCAGCAGGCTCTGATCGAAGGTCACCATGCCGTGGTGGGTGGAGTCCTTCATGATCGACTTGATTTCCTCGATCTTGCCCTTGCGGATCTTTTCCTGGATCAGCGGCGTATTGATCAGCACTTCCAGGGCTACATGGCGTCGATTGCCGTCCACCGACGGCACCAACTGCTGGGCGATGACCGCCTTGAGGTTGAACGACAAATCCAGCAGGACCTGGTTGTGGCGATCTTCCGGGAAGAAATGAAGTATGCGATCCATCGCCTGGTTGGCGTTGTTGGCGTGCAGCGTGGTCAGGCAAAGGTGACCGGTTTCGGCGAAGGTCACCGCATGCTCCATTGATTCGCGGGTCCGCACTTCGCCGATGAGAATGACATCCGGCGCCTGACGCAGCGTATTCTTCAGCGCAACATCGAACGAATCGGTATCGATGCCGACCTCACGCTGGGTCACAAGGCTCTTGCGGTGCTTGTGAACGTACTCGATCGGGTCCTCGATGCTGATGATATGGCCCGAGGCATTGCAGTTGCGGTGTCCGACCATCGCCGCCAGGGTGGTGGATTTACCGGTTCCGGTTGCCCCGACCAACACGATGATCCCGCGCTTGGCCATCGACAGCTCGGCCAGCGATTCAGGCAGATCAAGTTCTTCGAAGGACGGGATCTTGGTCTCGATCCGGCGGCATACCATGCCGACACTGTTGCGCTGGTAAAAGGCGCTGACTCGAAAACGGGCAACACCTTCCAGCGAAATCGCGAACTGACACTCCTTGGTGCCGCTGAACTCCTCGCGCTGGTTGGTGGTCATGATGCCGTTGATGATGTCCACCACCGATTCGTGGTTGAGCGCATCGCGAGTCAGCGGCTTGATCTTGCCGTTGACCTTGATACAGGGCGGCGCGCCGACAGTCACGAAAAGATCCGAACCGTTATTGTCGTGCAGCTTGCGCAACCAGTCCTGAATGTTGGTCTTCATGTCAATCTCCTGAAAATATCATCTCGGCCACCACGATCAGGCCAGCGCAGCCTTGTTTTGCGCCTTGCGCATAGCTTCCGGCTTGGCCACGATACCGCGTCGCACCAACTCGACCAGAGTCTGGTCAAGCGTGGTCATGCCGACATTCTGGCCGGTCTGAATGGCCGAGTACATCTGGGCCACCTTGTCTTCGCGGATCAGGTTACGGATGGCCGGCGTGGCAACCATGATCTCATGCGCGCCGACCCGGCCGCCCGAAACCCGCTTGAGCAGTGTCTGGGAGACCACCGCACGCAGTGATTCTGACAGCATCGAGCGAACGATCGGCTTCTCCTCGCCAGGGAACACGTCGATGATTCGGTCAATCGTCTTGGGGGCCGATGAGGTATGCAGGGTGGCGAACACCACGTGACCGGTTTCGGCCGCGGTCAGTGCCAGGCGCACGGTTTCGATATCGCGCAACTCACCGACCAGGATGATATCCGGATCCTCACGCAGGGCCGAGCGCAGCGCCTGGTTGAATCCGTGGGTATCGCGCTTGACCTCACGCTGATTGATCAGGCAGCGCTGCGGTGTGTGGACGAATTCGATCGGATCTTCGATCGTCAGAATATGGCCGGGCACGGTCTTGTTCAGATGGTCGACCATCGCAGCCAGCGTAGTCGACTTGCCCGAGCCGGTCGGACCGGTGACAAGAATCAGGCCGCGCGGCACTTCGACGATGTCCTTGAACACGGCCGGTGCCTGGATATCCTCCAGCGTCCAGATTTCGTTGGGAATCACACGAAATGCCGCTCCAATGCCGCGATGGTGATGGAACGCGTTGACACGAAAGCGCGCCAGGCCAGGTACGTTGTAGGAAAAATCGACCTCGAGATTGGCTTCGTAATCGCGCCGCTGGTGGTCGTTCATGGTCGAGTACACCAGTTCGGCCATTTCCTTGTTCTCGATCGCCGGCGTATTGATCCGGTGAATATCACCATCGACGCGTATCATGGGAGGCAAGCCAGCCGAAATATGCAGATCGGAGGCCTTGTTCTTGACCGTAAATGCCAACAGTTCGGTAATGTCCATGGAAATCCTTGTCCGTTGCGATTGAGATACCGCTGACCGTCAGGGGCGTCAAACACCTTTATCTGATATTAGCGTATGTGCCCGCCGAATCAAAATCCCGCTGATCGCCTGCGATCGATTCAAAAACGTATGGAATCGGCCTGTCACGACCATCAGCGCCCGCTGCCCAGTGTACGCCTGCTGGCGGTCAGTAAAACACAACCGGCCGGGAAAATCCGTGAGCTGGTTCACCTTGGCCAGAAAGCCTTTGGCGAAAATTACGTCGATGAGGCCGTTGCCAAGATCACAGAGCTGGACGGCAATGAACTGGAATGGCACTTCATCGGCCCGGTTCAATCCAACAAGACCCGCCTGATCGCCGAGCATTTCGACTGGGTAGAAAGCGTCGATCGACTGAAGATAGTCCGCCGACTGGCCGATCAACGGCCGCCCGAACTTGGTCCACTCAATATCCTGATCCAGGTCAACGTGGACGGCGAGGAGCAGAAAGCCGGCTGCAAACCGGAACAGCTCGAAGAACTGGCAAAAGCCATCGCCGAACGTCCGCAGCTGCGCCTGCGCGGCCTGATGGCCATCCCCGCCCCGCGTGACGACTCTGACGGGCAGCGCCAGATTTTCGGGTCCTTGCGAGTCCTGTTCGATCGCCTGGCCGAAAAGCATCCGGACATTGACACCCTATCGGCCGGCATGTCCGCCGACCTCGAAGCCGCCATCGCCGAGGGCAGCACCCAGATCCGCATCGGCACCGCCCTGTTCGGCCCCCGCGACCCCTGACCCTCTCACCCTCTCACCCTCTCACCCTCTCACCCTCTCACCCTCTCACCCCTTTACTCCCCACCCCCACACACCGACAATACCCCCATGACTTCCAACCCGATAACCTTCATCGGCGGCGGCAACATGGCCCAGGCATTGATTGGCGGCCTGCTCAAGGCCGGCACGCCAGCCGAGAACATCACCGTTGCCGACCCCAGTCCGGATCAGCGAGCGCACGTCGCAAGCGCCTTCAACATTCAGACCGTGGAGGACAACACTGTCGCCGTTGCATCGGCAAGCGCTGTCGTCCTTGCCGTCAAACCGCAGGTCATGACCGACGTGCTGGACTCCGTCCGCAGCCACCTCAAGGAAGATGCCGTCGTCATCAGTGTAGCTGCCGGCATTACGCTGACAAGACTGGCGCAGGCACTGGGCGAGGCCCAACCGTGCGTGCGCGCCATGCCGAATACCCCGGCGCTGTATGGTGCCGGGATCACTGGCCTGGTCGCCAGCAAGAGTTGTCGCGCTGACGGACGAAAGCTGGCCGAAAGCATTCTGGCTGCCGGCGGCGAAACCGTCTGGATCAGCGAAGAATCGCAGATGGATGCGGTAACCGCGGTGTCGGGTTCGGGGCCGGCGTACTTCTTTGCCTTTACCGAGCATCTGGCCGAAGCCGGTGTGCGCGCCGGATTGTCACCGGACACGGCGCTGAAGCTGGCCCGGCAGACTGCTATCGGTGCCGGCGTGATGCTGTCCGAGTCGGATCTAGACCCGGCCGAACTGCGACGACGGGTGACCTCCCCCGGCGGCACGACTGAAGCTGCACTGAAAAGTCTGGCCGCCAGCAAGATGGCCGCAATGATAGAAAACGCGGTGGCCGCCGCTACCCGGCGCGGCCGCGAGTTGGGAGACAACTGATGGGTTCACCGGCTGCTGCTTTTGCGTTTCTGGTCGAGACCATCGTCCAGCTGTTCCTGGTGGTGGTCATGCTGCGCCTGCTGCTGGAGGCGGTCCGCGCCGATTTCTACAATCCGGTTTGCCAGGCGCTGATCCGAATTACCGATCCGGTCATCAAGCCCTTGAGCAAATTGCTGCCACGGGTGGGCCGGATCAATCTGGCCGGTCTGGTGGTTTTGTATGTGGTCCAGCTGGTCGGACTGACGCTGACGTTTCTGATCAGCGGCATGGTCATCGATCCGGCAATCCTGGTCTTGCTGGCGTTGTTGCGGCTGGTGCGACTGCTGCTGGTGCTCTACATGGTGCTTATCCTGGCCAGCGTCATTGTCTCCTGGGTCGGACAGAATGTTCGCCATCCGATCATTCCACTGCTCTTTCAGTTGACCGACCCGGTTCTGGCTCCCATCCGTCGGATACTGCCGCCACTGGGAGGCTTCGACCTGTCTCCGCTGGTGGCGATCATCGCCATCCAGTTCCTGATCATCCTGTTGGGGATTTGACCCGAGCTGGGGAACCTCTGAACAAGTCAGCACGGGCGCAGGCTAGTTCAGAGGCTACCTAGTTCACGTAGAACTGCTGGCGGAAACTGAATTCACGCGGGCGCGGACTGCCTTCAGGCTGCACGCTGACCCGGAAATTCAGCGTTTCTTCGTTGTGAATCCGGAAAGTGCCGATGTAGTAGATCGCATCCTGATCGCGGATTTCCTCAAGCTCGATCACCCGGCGCTGGCCGGTCAGGTTGGTCGCCTCGGCCGAAACCCGGGCAGTCATCGCCGTATTCAGGCCGGTGTCGTTCTTGTCGAGCACGGTGATATTCAACATCGCCCGGTTGCCCGAGCGCTGAATACTGTAGGCACGCGCAACCTCCGGCGACAGCATATTGGTATTGAGCGTGCTGTAGTGGACTTCGAAATCCCCGAAATCCTCAGCCTGCTGGGCAGCCAGCGGAGCAACCATACCCAGTACCAGCACGGCAAGCAGCGTGGTCTTCAAGGAAACGTATTTCATTCGGTGGTCACCTCACAATGAGCGTTCATTCGATGCTACTCCCCGATCCCCCCACGAACAAGTCAACAGACCGTCCCGTCGACATCAATGCCTTCTCCCCTTCTCCCCTTCTCCCCTTCTCCCCTTCTCCCCTTCTCCCCTTCTCCCCTTCTCCCCTTCTCCTTTCTCCCCTTGAGCCTGCTCTTGATCAAAACATCCCCGTCTCAAGCCGTGCCGCTTCCGACATCAGGGTCTGGTTCCACGGCGGATCGAAGGTCAGTGCCACGTTGACCTGGTCGACGGTCGGAATCAGTTTCAGCCGGTCGCGCACATCAGCAACCAGCACTTCGCCCATTCCGCAGCCTGGCGCGGTCAGGGTCATCGCGATATTGACGTGGCGCTGGCCGTCGTCGGTCCGCTCCAGGGTGCATTCGTAGATCAGCCCCAGGTCGACGACATTGATCGGAATTTCCGGATCGTAGATAGTCTTGAGCTGGGCCCAGATCAGGTCCTCGACATCCTGGTCAGTGGCGTCATCCGGCAGACTGGGCCGCGGCGGCGGCTCACGCCCAATCGCATCGGCATCCTCACCGGCCAGGCGAAACAGGCGCCCGTCCACGTAGACCGTGAAACTGCCTCCGAGCGACTGGGTGATATATCCGGTCGTCCCCGAAGGCAACTCGACCTCGGCCCCTTCCGGCACCATCACGGCGTGACAATCGCGCTCGAATTTTACCGGCGTGTAGGAGTTACTGAACATGGCAAAAGCTCGCAGCTACCAAAACAGGATTGATTTGGTCCCTATTATATCGGGCTGACGGCGCCGCAGTTCAACGGGGAATGGAAAGGGTTCAGGGTTTTGCGGACACCGGAAAACGGAAACCGTGTTTTCATTCAATGCCCAGCGCACGTTCGGCGGCTTGCCGGGTCAGGGGGTGGTAGCTGGGGCGTGCGCGCTGATAGATTTCGATCGCCCATTCGCGGCCCCAGTCGCTTTCGGCCAGCGCGGCATAAAGTGGGCGGGTGAACTTGTTACGGCCGACTTCCAGAAGGAATTGTTCGAGACGCTGAATGCCCGGCTGGTACTCGGCCTCGATGCTGCGCTGCAGCCAGAGATAAAGGATTTCGAAGTTGCCACTGGCAGTCAGGTCAAACTGCGCATCCATGGCCGTCATGGTCTCGGCGTCCAGCGCTCCGGCCAATCCGGACAGGAAGTGCAACCACTCGTACACCGACCAGCCGTTGCTGGGCAGCGCGTCAAGCTCGACCTCGCCGGCCTGCCAGCGCTCGCGCCAGTCGTCAACCCGTGCCAACGCGTCGGATTCGGGCTCGACCGCGAATTCGGGCATTCCAGGCTGGTACAGCCAGTCGTCGACTTCGGCCATGGTCAATGACTCCGGGTGCGCCTCGACCAGGTGTGTCTGGAAATACTCGCGAAAGACTTCCGTCGTGATGGACTCGAACGCAAACTCGTCAAAATACTGGCGCAGAAACGCATCCAGCGCCTCGCGGCCGACCCGCTGCTCCATCCAGTCGAGAAAGAAGCGTCCCATGTCATAGGGCACGCTGATAAAGGCCTGCTCGGGGTCGCGATCACTCAGATCGCGAACCAGCTGACGATCGGCCTCGTCGAGTGCGGGCAGGTCGGCGACCAGCGAATCCCAGTCCAGGCGAGCCAGCATGGCGACGATTTCCGGACTGTAGATGGCCTCCATGATCCGGGCTTCGAAATACACGGTAAAACCCTCGTTCAGCCACAGATCGCGCCAGGCGGCGTTGGTCACCAGGTTGCCTGACCAGGAATGAGCCAGCTCGTGGGCGACCAGCGCGAGCAAACTGCCATCGCCAGCGATGATCGTCGGGGTGACATAGGACAGGCGCGGATTTTCCATGCCGCCAAACGGGAAGCTGGGCGGCAGCACCAGCAGATCGTAGCGGCCCCAACGGTAAGGGCCGTAGAGATCCTCCCCGATATCGATCATCTGTTCCAGCTGGTGAAACTCGGCCGCCGCCCGCTCGATCCAGTCCGGTTCGGCATACACTCCGCTGCGTGGGCCGGTCTCGGCGAACGCCAGGTCGCCAACAGCAATCGCCATCAGATACGAAGGAATCGGCTGGGGCATGTTGAACTGGTATTCGCCAGTGGCATTGCGCTCGAATTCATTGCCGTCGGCGCCCATCACCACCATCAATTCGCGCGGTGCCCGAATCGTCGCATCAAAGGTGTAGCGGACCGCCGGCGTATCCTGCAGCGGCACCCAGGTTCGGGCGTAGTGAGGCTGGCTCTGGGAGAACATGAACGGTTTGCCCGAGCTGGTCTGGTTGCTGTCCAGCCACTGCAAGCCGAACGCCTCGGGGCTGGAGGCATAGTCGATGCGGACCTGTTCGATGCCTTGAGGCAGGATGATCACCAGTGGCCGACCCAGGTGGCCGCGATCCTCGCCCAGACGCCAGGAAACCGGCATGTGCTGACCGTCCGGATCGACCACCGTGACATCCTGAATATCCAGGTCGCGGGTATCGAGGACCAGACGCTGGTGACCCGGCTCGGCCCGATCCAGCTCCAGTACAACGTGGCCGGAAAGGGTTCGACCATCCATGTCGGCCTCCAGATCCAGATTCAGATGCCGAACGCGAACCTTTTCATACTCGGCAAAACTGTGCGGATCCGTTCCGAGATCGACCCGAAACTCGGCCGACGGTGTCAACGGCACCGGAGGCGCCTCGTTCTGGCACCCGGCCATGAACAGCAGGCCCAGGCCCGCCAGAAATAACATCAATCCATGCTTCATAAGAGAATTCCCAGTAAGACAGACGGGCTAGAGCGCGTCATCGCCCTCTTCGCCGGTGCGGATACGAACCGCACGGTCAATGGTGGTGACAAAAATCTTGCCATCGCCGATCCGACCGGAAGCGGCCGTTTCCACAATGGTTTCCACAACCCGCTCGGCATCGGCATCGGGTACGGCAATTTCAAGCTTCAATTTTGGCAGAAAATCGACCACGTACTCGGCTCCACGATACAGCTCGGTGTGCCCCTTCTGGCGTCCGAAACCCTTGACCTCGGACACCGTCATTCCGGTAACACCCACTTCACCGAGTGCGTCACGCACGTCATCGAGCTTGAATGGTTTGATGATGGCAGTAATGAGCTTCATGACGAATCGGCCCGTTGTACGGTAAAGTCTGGAAACTGTAACCGCTATCCGGAGCTTCCGCCACCATGCGACCCGATTTTCAGACCCTGGACGAGATCACCCGCCGCCTTGCCGCCGCCGTCCCAGGTGAATTCAAGACGGCACGCGCCGAGCTCGAAGCCCAGTTCCGCACCATCCTGGAGGCCACATTCAACCGCATGGATCTGGTGACTCGCGAAGAATTCGAAATCCAGAAGAAAGTCCTCGCCCGAACCCGCGAAAAACTCGACGCCATCGAGAAAAGTTTCAAGGATCAGTCTTCCTGAACCCTGAAACCTGAACCCTTCTTTTCCCTGTCTCTTGATGGAAGCCTGAGACGGTATAGGATACTCTTGCCTCTCAACCTTCATTTAGGGTCATGATGCAAAGGGTTGGTCGAATCTGGCTATTGATCGCGCTGCTTGTGCTGGTGCCTGCCCCTGTGGCTGCCGAGCGATTGACTGCCGGGGGTGATCACGACTTCGCACCGTATGAATTTCTCGATGCCGACGGCAAGCCTGCCGGTCTCAACGTGGACCTGATAAGAGCCGTTGGCGAAGTCAGCGGCTTCGACGTGGACTTCATCCTGGGTCCGTGGGCGGAAAGCCGGGCCGCCATTGCCACGGGCCAGATCGACATCCTGCCGATGTACGTCGCTGATTTTCGCGTCGCCGAGATCGACTATGCGACGCCGCACGTCATCATCTACCACGAAATCTTCATTCGCCAGAACCAGGAGTCAATCGGTTCGCTGGACGAGCTGACCGGAAAGCAGGTCATCGTTCAGCGTGACGCCTGGGTTCAGGAACAGCTGCAGGATCTGGGCCTCACAGCAGAGCTGATCGAGGTCCAGACCGAACGGGAGGCACTGAGATTGCTGGCTTCCGGAAGACACGACGCCGCTCTGGTCAGCGAAATCGTTGGCCGGCGCATTCTGTCCGAGGAAGAACTGGACAACCTGACCACCAGCGGCGCTCCGCTGTTCCCGGTGGGTTACGCATTGGCCGTGACCCAGGGCAATACCGAATTGCTGGAAAGGATCGAGAGCGGTCTGGCCGAGCTCAAGTCCAGCGGTCAGTTCAATGCCATCTACGAGCGCTGGCTGGGACCGATCCAGGACAGGACACGGGTTGGTCCAATCACACGCTGGTTGCTGATCGCCACACCGGCCCTGATTGCGGGATTTCTGCTTGCCATGATCTGGCGTCAGTCACGCCAGCCCGGAGACGACGACAGCCAAGGTGATATCGAGGCTCGCTATCGCCACGACAGCCTGACCGGACTCCCCAATCGGGTAGAGCTGGAGGAGGCTGTTGCCGACTACCTCACCACTCCCGACAAATGCGGGGCCTTGCTGCATATCGACGTGGACCAGTTCAAGCTGATCAATGATTCACGCGACTATCAGGCCGGCGATGACTTGATCAGGCAGTTGGCGGACTTCTTCCGGGCCCAGGTCGAGCCCGGTGATTTTCTGGCCCGGCCGGGAAGCGACGAATTTTGTCTGCTGCTGAGTGGCGACCAGTCACCGTTTGATCGGGCAGAGTCGCTGCGCCTGGCGCTCGAACAGCACGAATTCCTGAGCGGAAAGGATCGTGTTCAGCTGACCGCCAGTATCGGCATCGCCACGCTGGACCAGAAAACCAGTAGCATCGGTGAATTGCTCAAGCAGGCCGAAGCAGCCTGCCATGCGGCCAAGGAGTCCGGTCGCAACCGGGTTCACCTTTATCACGCCGAGGATGAAGTGGTCGCCGAACGGCACGGCCAGCTTCGCTGGGTTCGGGAAGTCAACCTGGCACTCAAGGACGATCGACTTTCATTGCACTTCCAGACTATCGAGCCGGCCCGCCCCGGACCCGATGACAGCCTGATCTTTGAGATCCTGTTACGCCTTAGTCTGCCCGACGGCAGCCTGGTCTCGGCCGGTCAGTTCGTGCCGGCAGCGGAAAAATATTTCGTGGCCCACCGCATCGACCGCTGGGTCGTGCGTACAGCGCTGGGCTGGCTGGAGAAGCATCGCGCTGAAGTACCGCGGCTGGAGCGTGTTTTTATCAATCTTTCTGCCCGCAGTCTGGGTGACGATCGCTTCCTGCCGTTTATTCTCGAGCAGATCGAAACCCACGATGTGCCACCTGGCATGCTCGGTTTCGAACTGACCGAAACGGCTGTCATGACTCACCTGAAGACCGGATTGAAAACCATCGAGCGCCTGCGCGCTCTGGGTTGTCATTTCGCGCTGGATGACTTTGGTGTCGGGATTTCATCCATGGCCTATCTCAAGAATCTGCCGGTCGACATGCTGAAAATCGACGGCAGCTTTGCCCGCGGCGCATTGAACAACGGACGAGAGCGCACCATGCTGTCCGAAATCAATGATCTTGGTCATGTCCTCGGAAAAACCACGGTGATCGAGCATGTCGAATGCGACCGGGCGCGGTCACTGATGGCCGATCTCGACATCGATCTGGTCCAGGGCTACGGTATCAGCCGCCCCAGACCACTGGACGATCTCCTGAACTGAATCCAGGTCAGCGAGCGGTTTTCCCAGGCCGGATCGGGTGTTTTTCCTATGCCTTTCTGATCGCCTGTCCGGGACAATCCGGAATCATTCGTTTCGCGGAGCCCGCATGAGTCTGGCAACCATCTATTCACGCGCCCAGGTCGGTATCGATGCACCGCAGATCCGGGTGGAGGTACACCTTGGACCGGGCTTGCCGGGCATTGGCATTGTCGGATTGCCGGAAACGGCGGTTCGCGAGAGCAAGGACCGGGTGCGCGCGGCCATGGACAATGCCGGGTACAAACGCCCGTCCTGGAGAATCACCGTTTCACTGGCCCCCGCCGATCTGCCCAAGGAGGGCGCTCGCTTTGATCTTCCCATTGCGATGGGCGTACTGGCCGCCTCGAAACAGGTTGACCGCGAGCGGCTGGGCCAATGGGAGCTGCTGGGCGAGCTGTCGCTCAACGGCGATCTGCGCGGGATCAAGGGCTGTCTGCCAGCGGCGATTGCGGCCCGCGAGGCCGGTCGCAAGCTGATCGTTCCGCGCGACAATGCGGCCGAAGCCGGGCTGGTCGAAGGTGCCGAGGTCTACCTGGCCGATCATCTGACCGAGGTGGTCGCGGCGATCAATGAACAGCAATCCCTGGATCGGGCGCGAACCATCATCGGTCAGAACATCAATACTGGTCCGGACCTGTCTGATGTCATCGGCCAGCATCGCGCTCGCCGCGCACTGGAGATCTGCGCCGCCGGTGGCCACAATCTGCTGTTTGTCGGCCCGCCCGGCACCGGCAAGACCCTGCTGGCCTCACGCCTGCCCGGCATCCTGCCGCCGATGGATGAGACCGAAGCGCTGGAAGCCGCCGCAATTGCCTCGGTGGCAGGCCTTGGCCTCGATCCCGAGAATTGGCGCCAGCGCCGCTTTCGCACGCCCCATCACACCGCCTCCGGGGTAGCGCTGGTCGGGGGTGGCTCAAAACCGAGACCGGGTGAGATTTCACTTGCCCATGCCGGCGTGCTGTTTCTCGATGAACTGCCCGAATACAGCCGCCATGTGCTGGAAGTATTGCGTGAACCGCTGGAATCGGGGCGAATTGTCATTTCCCGGGCCGCCCTGCAAGCCGAATTCCCGGCCCGCTTTCAACTCGTCGCCGCGATGAATCCGTGCCCCTGCGGTTACCAGGGCGACCCGTCCGGACGCTGCGCGTGCTCGCCCGACCAGATCCGGCGCTATCGTGATCGGGTGTCGGGTCCGCTGCTGGACCGGATCGACCTGCAGGTGGAAGTGCCACGTCAGTCGCTCAACGGCCAGGAACCTGGCGAACCCTCAGCGCCAGTGCGTGATCGGGTGATGGCCGCCCGCCGGCGCCAGGCCGAACGCGGCCAGATCAACGCCCGCATCGAGGTGGCCGGCATGCGCGAGCACTGCGCGCTGGAACCCAAACCGGCCCGCCTGCTCGAACAAGCCTGCGAGCGCCTCAATCTCTCCGCCCGTGCCCACCACCGCATACTTCGCGTAGCCCGCACCATTGCCGATCTGGACGACAGCGACCGCATAGAAATGCCCCACCTGACCGAAGCCATCGGCTACCGCCAGCTCGAGCGCAAATCCTGAGCGACTCCTGATCGACTTAAGGAGCCTGTGAACAAGTCTACGCGGAGCGCGCAGACTTGTTCAGAGGTTCCTTAATCGAATAGCAATTCATTCACGACAACAGCCAATGTACTCGTTAGCATAGAAGCCGTATTGAATTTGGCGTAGTGTCTGGTAAATGGTTAAAGCTTTCGTATTCGTGCTGATGTTCTGGTCGCTGCCGTTGGCTGCCGACACCGTTGAGGTCGATGTCGACGGAGTGGACGGCGCCATGCTGACCAACGTGCGCGCCCACCTGGGACTGGTAACCGCCGAGCGCCTGGACGAGGTGTCGGCCTGGCGGCTGCGCCAACTCGCCGACGAGGCCAGGACGGAGATTCGTCAGGCTCTGGAGCCTTTCGGCTACTACCGCCCACGCATCGAGGTACGCCTGATCGAGCCGGAAGGAGAAGGACCGTGGCGCGCCAGTATCCAGATTCAACCTGGTCAACAAGTCACGATTGCCGAGACCAATATTGATATCGAGGGCGATGGAGCTGGTGACGCTGCTCTGCTGGCCTGGGAAAACGACTGGCCGCTGGCCATCGACAGCCCGCTGCTGCACGCCGACTACGATACTGCCTGGCGCGAGCTTGACCGCCTGGCCCAACAACGCGGTTACTTCGATGCCGAATTCAGGGAACGCCGGGTTACGGTCGACCCGGACCGGGCCACGGCCACCATAAGCATCCGATTCGACACCGGGCGACGCTTTCGCTTTGCTGACTATTCAGTCAGCGATATTGCTTTCTCACCCCGCCTGATCGACCGCCTGACAATCATCAAGCCCGGTGAGCACTACTCCAGCCAGCGCCTGGACCAGCAGCGCGAAGCATTGGTCCGCTCCGGCCTGTTCGAGCGCGTGGTGGTCGACGAGCAGCGCGATGACGAGCAGGCCGAAGTGAGCCTGAACTATGATCTGCGCGAGCGCAAACCCTCGTCTTACCGGGCAACCCTGGGCTTTGGCACCGATACCGGCGCCAGGATTCAGCTGGGCTGGACTCGCCATTACCTGTCCTCGCGTGGCAATCGGCTCGAACTGGGCCTGGGTGCCCAGCAGAAAAACAGCGAGTATGTCTTTCGTTCCGACTATCGACACCCTCGCGGCAGTCAGCCCGGCGACTTTCTCACCGCCGGCCTGATCCTGCGCCGCGAGCAGGACGATTTCCGCTTTATCGACGAGGACCGGCGCGATGCCGTTTTCGACGCGTTCGATGGGCGGCTCGAACAGGCCGAGCTGACGTTTGGCCGATTGCAGAACCGGGGCCTGTGGAGCCAGGAAGACGCACCACTGGAAGAACGCGTGTTCCTGGCGGCTCTGAATGAGTCGTTCAACGCGCTGCGTGAAGGCAGCTTCAGTGAAGAGAACGAGGCCCTGCTGGCGGCCTATCCGGAACTGGACCGCTATCTGGAAACCGAAACCAACACGCTGGCGCTGGGTGCGAGCTGGCGTTTGCCCAACGTGCGCGGCAGCGGCTTTTTCGCCGAAGGGCAAATTCTTCAGGCGCGCTTGCTCGGCGCTAGTGAATCGGTGGGATCGGATGTCAGCTTTGCCCAGGCCTATGTGAGTGGACGCTGGCACCAGTTGTTTGGCGATCGTCACAAGCTCATGTTGCGCGGTGAGGCCGGCTACACCGAGGCTGACACCGAAACGTTCGACCTGGCCCTGGACGATCGCAACCTGCGCCTGACCATTACCGAACTGCCGGAGCGCTACCGCTTCAAGACCGGCGGCGATCGCACGGTACGCGGCTATGCATTCGAGGCGCTGAGCACCAACCGCAACGGCGCCAATCACATTCTGACCGGTTCGCTGGAATACGAGTATCGTGTCGGTAACGACTGGTCGCTCGCCGCTTTTTACGATATTGGCAATGCGTTCAACGAGTTCAAGCGGGTCAAGCTCAAGCGCGGCGTCGGCGTCGGCTTTCGCTGGTATACCGTGATCGGCCCGATCCAGGTTGATCTGGCCCAGGCACTGGACGACGCCGGCAAACCCTGGCGATTGCATCTGACCATCGGGACCCGACTGTTATGAAACGCTGGCAGATTAATACGGCAATCATCACGGCACTGATCCTGGCCCTGATCGGGGGCTTGTTGGCAGTTGGCTGGTGGTGGCTGACGACCACTCGTTCCGGGGCCGAATGGCTGCTTGATCGGGCCGCTGGCGCGGTTCCCTCGCTGGAATGGCAGTCGTTGGAAGGCGGGCTGGCCGGCGGTATCGTGCTGCGCGGAGTGCAATTGGACGAGGCCGGCTCGCAGGTCCGCATCGACAAGATCGAACTGGCCGCCCGGGTTGCCCTGCTGTCCGGCCCGAAGATCACCGTCGACTGGCTGAGAGTCAACGATGTGGACGTGTACCTGCCACCCGCCGATCCGGATGCCCCGGACGATGCGCCCTTTTTGCTGCCTGACCTGGCCAGCCCGTTCCCGGTTCAGGTCGACGAATTGCTGATCACCCATTTTCGGCTCTACCCGCACGAGGGCGAAGAACCGCTGGTCGAACTGGACCGGCTGAACCTGGCGGGTCGGTACCATGACACGTTGGTCCTCGACGACCTGGTGGCCGAACTGGCCCAGGGCCGCCTGGAGGCCGATGGCCAGTGGCAGCTCAGCGCGCCGCACCAGGTCCGGCTCAGCCTGAACATCGTGACCAGCCTGGACGCGATACCGGAGCATCGGATCAGCGCCGAGATTGACGGCACGACCGATGACCTGAACGTGATGCTTGAAACCTCGGGACCGATGAGCCTGAGCGGACCCATCCGTCTGAACGATGTGATGGCCGATCCGAGGGTCGATGCCCAGCTGACCGGCGAGTTCAGAAACTGGCCGGATCTGGATTTTACGGTCAACGATCTGAGTCTGGAGGCCTCCGGTACCCCCCAGGCCTGGCGACTCGACCTCGGCCTGGTGCTTGACGGACCCCAGGTACCCGACAACCGGATTCAGGCCGAACTTGCAGGCTCACTGACCCAGGCCACTCTTGATTCGCTCAGCATCCAGACTCTGGACGGCGAGATTCGGGCCAACGGTGAGCTGGACTGGGACGAGCCGCTGCGTGCGCGTCTGGCCATGACGCTTGATCAGCTTGATCTGGTCAACCTGTACCCGGAGTGGCCGCAGCAGGCTCGTCTGAACGGCGAGCTGGTCGTCACCAGCGACGGGGAAACCCTGATTCTCCAATCGCTGGATCTGAACGCCCCGCCCAGCGCGCTGACGGTTTCAGGCAGCGGCCGCTACGACCCGACCAGTGACGATTTGGGTCTGGAGCTTGCCTGGAACGCCTTCGCCTGGCCGCCGGTCACCGACCAGTCCGAACCACTGGTGTCCAGCGAAAGCGGCGAAATCCGCCTGACCGGGCGCTTGAGCGACTGGCAGGCCGAGGTGCAAACGCTGCTGAAAATCCCCGACCAGCCCCAGGCCCGAATCGATGCCAGTATCCGGGGTTCCGAGCGGCACGCCAATATCGCCTCGCTGAACCTGGATGCCAGCGAACTTGGCCGGGTGCAGGCCAGCGGCGAGATCCACTGGGAACCGGAACTGGGCGGCCAGCTCGATCTGAACCTGGATGCGATCGATCCGGGTCGATTTATCCGCCAGCTGCCTGGCCAGGTTTCCGGTCAACTCGTGGTTGCCTTCGACACGATCGACGACATCACCCTGACCATCACCAACCTGAATGGTCAGCTTCGCGGCCAGGATCTGGCCGGAAGCGGACGGGTACGAATGCTTACCGAGGTGCCCGAAGCCGGTCGCCTGGACCTGAGCCTGGGCGACAATCGATTTGAACTGGCCAGCGATGATGGCCGGTTGTGGCAATGGCAGGTCGATGCCGCCGAGCTGCAACAGCTCTGGCCCGACCTGTCGGGCGAACTGAAGGCTGAAGGCCTGGTCGAGCCGTTTGACGGCCGGGTAACGATGAGCGGGCAGATTCGATCAGGGGGGCTTGATGACATCACCGTCGACCAGATCGATCTCCAGGCCGACGTTCGCTGGCACGAACCCACCCGCGCCGATGTCCGCTTGACCTTGGCCAACCTGGACCTCAATCCCTGGGAACGGATCGACGAACTGGAACTGTCGCTGGACGGTAGCTGTCGCGCCCATCAGTTTCGTCTCAACATGACCGGAGAGCGCGCCAACCTCGATCTGGGCGGCAGCGGCAGCCTCCCTGATTGCCTGCGCGGCGGCACCGCCTGGGACGGGCGGCTAAACCAGTTCTACCTGGCCAATACCGCAGCCGGTGACTGGCGGTTGGACAACGATCTGGTCATGCAGATCGGACCCGGTCAGATCCGGGCCGACCCGGCCTGCCTGGTCGAAGCCGCCGGCCAGGGAAAGCTGTGCCTGGACGAGTTGACCATCGCCGAACAGGCCAGCGCCACGCTGAGCATTGACCAGGTACCGATGGATCTTCTGCTGCTGGCGATCAATCCGACCTTTCAGCTGACCACGCCGCTGTCGGGCGAGCTGTCGGCTGACTGGGTTCCCGGCAGCGGCATCGAGGAATTCGGTGGCTATCTGGCCCTGGCGGCCGGCGAATTGAGACCCAAGGAGAGCGATCTGAAGCTGCTTGGCATCGAAGCGGTCAGGCTGGACCTGACGCCCAGCGGTCGTGGCGTCCTGGCTGAGCTGGATGCCCGGCTTGAAGGCGACAGCATGCTGCGTGGCAGCGTGGGCATGGATGACATCAACCAGCCCAATGACGCCACGGTCAACGGCGATCTTCGCCTCAACCTGCCGGATATCGGCGTCTTCAATCGACTGGTGGCAGAACTCGATAATCTGGGTGGCCGTCTCGAAGGCGACCTGGCCATCCGCGGCCGCCTGAACGCCCCGCAGCTCGACGGCCAGGCCCGCCTGGTCAAAGGCACGGTTGTGCACGCGCCGCTGGGCCTGAATATTGAAAACATCGAACTGACGCTTGAAGGCAGCAATGCCGAGAGCACGCTGACCGGCCGCATGGTCTCCGGCGACGGTCACCTGAATATCAACGGATCGTTGCGTCCGGACGGCAACCGCTGGGTCTGGTCGCTGGCCGCCGAAGGCGAGCAGTTTTCCTTTGCCGACGTGACATGGTTGCAGATCCAGGCCAGCCCCCGCATCAGTCTTGACGGACGCGGCGAGCGCATGACCATCGATGGCGACATCGGCATCGACCACCTGCGCGCGGGCATGCCGCCCGGCACCGAGGACAGGGTCACGACGTCCGAGGATGTCGTCGTGCTGGGCGAAACCGAGCCGGAAGAAGACAGCTCCGATCTCAAGCTGAATGGACGCCTCGGCATCGACCTGGGCAGCGACGCCCGCCTGGATGCGGTCGGATTGCAAACCTCACTGGAGGGCGATGTTGAACTGCTGTGGGATCGCAACAGCAGCCTGCCCCGCGGACGAGGTATTGTCAGCCTGACCAACGGTTCCTACCAGGCCTATGGGCAAAACCTTGAAATCAACGACGGCGAAATCATTCTGACCGGACACCCGATCGACAATCCGCGTCTCGACATCCAGGCCATCCGCGACATCTTCGGCGATGCCCAGGTCGAGCAGGCCGGTGTCACCATCACCGGCAATGCCCGCAACCCGGAAATCCGCCTGTTCACCAACCCGCCCACCAGCGAAGAAAAAGCCCTGGCCTATGTCGCCACCGGAGCCGATTTCGACCATGCCGCAGGCCAGGGCGCGATCAACGTCGGTTTCTACCTGCTGCCAAAACTGTTCGTCAGCTACGGCATCGGCCTGTTCGAATCCGGCAACGTGCTCTCGGGCCGTTACGAACTGTCCCGCCGCTGGGGCGTTCGCGTCGTCAGCGGCGAACGCGACACCGGCGTTGATCTGAGCTATTCCGTGGATCGGTAGAACCTGTTGGCGAAGGTATCCGGCATGGACCCGTCGGGGGTGTCACCCCGACCTACGCTTCGATCACCACCGTGCCACCCCTGAACCCTGAAACCTGAACCCGGAAAACGGAAAACGGGTTTACCCGTTCTTCCCCTTTTCCCGCTCCCCTTTTCCGTTTACCCTTCGCCCATCTCACCGCAGGTTCAAACTCATGACCAACCAATCGCTCCAGGAAACCTATGCTCCGCACAACGCCTGCTTTGGCTGCGGGCCGTCCAACGAGAAGGGCTTGCGGATTCGTTCTTTCGTTGAAGGTGACAAGGTAGTGGCGGACTGGACGCCCGAAGCCCATCACGAGGCCTTCCCCGGGGTGCTCAATGGCGGCATCATCGGTTCACTGCTGGATTGCCACTGCAACTGGACCGCAGCCTGGCATCTGATGGATTCGAAAGGACTGGAAAGCCCGCCTTGCACGGTGACCATGGAGTACACCATCAAGCTTCGCCGGCCAACACCGACCGATGGTCCGCTGCACCTGGAAGCCCGGGTCGTGGAGTCCGATGGCAAGGTCGTGACTGTCGAGGGACAGTTATTTGCCGGCGAAAAACTGTGCGATCACTGCATCGGCAAATTCGTCGCCGTCGAACCCGGCCATCCGGCCTACCACCGCTGGTAAATGAAACAAGGCAAAACCACCGACGACACCGAAAGCACCGAAAAGAATTCTGGAAGTTTCGGTGTATTCAGTGTTTTCGATGGCTACTGAAAAACCTGCTCAGTAATCCAGTCGATCGAATTCGCGGATATTGATCAGCATCTGGTGTGCGCTTTGCTCGAGTGATTCACGGTCCCGCGCTTCGGCCAGCCGGCGAATGCTGTCGACGATGGCGATCCACCAGTTCATGTGGGTGGCGGACAACTGCGCGGCAACGGCCACCAGGTCGCGGGTCAGGGCCAGGGTTTCTTCACCTTCGCGCTTGAGTGCGACCATGCTGTCGAGATCCGGATGTTTTTTTGCCAGTTGCTCGAGCATGCGGTCGATCACCTTGGGATCGGTTTCAAGCTCGCGCGATGGCGTGGGTTCACCGTCTGGATCCAGGAAAGCAATGTCCAGGCGTGAGAGCAAATCACGGAACGAACCGCGCAGACTCAGCCATAGCTCGCGCCGGCGGGTATGCTCACGCGAACGCTGAATCAGCGTCAGCAGGCCGATCAGGATAAAACCCTCGATACAGAAAACGACCAGCTCGGGCACCAGGTCATCATGAAACGGGCCGCTAAAACTGGTGTCCAGGTAGAAAATCCAGAGTCCGATTCCGATCGTACCAAAGGCCAGCATCGGAGCAACCAGCCAGAAGCGATTCATGGCGATGACTCCGATCCGGCCTCATCCTCGCTATCGAGCACAAAGGCGCGAACGACGCGGACAATCTTGTCGGCCTCGGCGCGGGTCAGGTCCATCGGCAAACCGGCGATATGCACTGTCAGATCGCGCCTGAGTGCGACCGGTACAACATCGGTCGGCGTATCGCAGACCTCCAGGCAGATGCGCTCAGCCTCGGCCTGCTCGGGGCTGACACCCGGCCGCCCGTCCTTGCGGCGCGGAATCGCACGGGCACGCTCACCGCCAATGGTTTCGAAGCCGGCCGGTTGCTCGTTCCATTTGGTGAAATCGATCAGCGCCATCTTGAATCGCTCAACATAGAGCGCAAGAGCCTCAACTCGAATACTGGAGCCTTCCAGCTTGTGAAAACGCGAGGCCAGCTCATCAACATCGAGCTTGCGAACATCCAGACGTTCATGCTCGGTCATTTCGGCATGCAACTGCTCGACGGCATTGCGCCGACTGCGGGCCGCGGCTGGATTGATCAGGCCTTCCATGCCAGCCTGCTTGAGAAACTTCAGCAAGGCATCAACGGTATAAGAACCATCCGGCATCATGGCGAACTCTCCTGCTGTACTTCCAGCCAACGGGGGCAGCCAGTCAAGTGGTCGTTGACCATACCGGTGGCTTGCATATGTGCATACACAATGGTCGGACCGACAAATCGGAATCCGCGCTTTTTCATATCCTTGCTGATTTTTTCCGACAACGGCGTGACTGCCGGCACTTGCTCCATCCGTTCGAAGTGATTGATGATCGGCTGACCGTCAACCCAGTCCCAGCTATAGGCATCGAAGCTGCCCCGTTCGGCCTGAAGGTCCAGAAAGGCCCGGGCATTGCTGATCGCGCTTTCAATCTTCAATCGATTGCGGATGATGCCCGGATTGGCCATCAGGCGTTCGACATCACCGGCGTTGAATCGGACCACTTTCTCTGGATCAAAACCCGCAAATGCTTCGCGGTAGGCCTCGCGCTTCCTAAGTATGGTGATCCAGGACAGCCCTGCCTGGGCCCCTTCCAGCAACAGAAATTCGAACCAGGTTCGATCATCGTGAACAGGCACTCCCCACTCGTCGTCGTGATAGCGCTGATAGAGCGGATCGGATCCACACCACGGACAGCGTTCTTTGCTCATCTGAATCATTCCCGGTAACCTGTGAGCTGCGACTCAATGGTAGCCCGAACGATGAATTCACGAAAGATTGCCTTGCAGATTGTCTTGATGATCATCTTCTGCCTGCTGTCAATGACCGGCTGTCAGCAACCCGAAACCGGTGAAGACTCGCCCGGCGAGACACTGATGGAGACCGACATGAACGAATTCAGCCCAGCCGGATTGACGCTCGAGGAAGCTGTCGACGCGGCGCGAGAAGATTTTCAGCAGCGTCACGGAACCACGAATGACGCCATCGAGCTGGTCGAGGCCCGGCCGGTAACCTGGCCGGACGGATCGATGGGCTGCCCGGAAGAAGGCATGATGTACACCCAGGCACTGGTCGACGGCTATTACATTCGCCTGCGCGCCGGAGAGATGACGGCGCACTACCACGCCGGGCGCGATGGCCGACCAATGTATTGTCCGGCTGAACGCAGTCTCAAACCGCCGCCACGCTCTGGTCAGGTAATGTGATCGGCATTTAACGCCGGCTTCATCACCCTGGACGTAATCTATCCGGGTGAGTAAATGGTTTCGATATGTTTTGATTGTCGCGCTGGCGTTGGCGCTGACTGGCTGTGGCGTGCGCACGGCCTACAACAATCTCGACTGGCTGATCATGCGCTGGGTCAACAAGCAGGTCAGCCTCGACAACGAGCAGGAGCTTCTCTTTCGTACCGCGCTTGACGAGCAGCTCCGCTGGCATTGCGCCAGTCAGTTGCCGGACTACGTGAGTTTTCTCAATACCGTCGACCAGGACCTGACCGCCGGTCGGCTGGATGCCGAGCGCCTCAAGTCCCACGCCGAGACGCTGGCCGGCTTCGGCCGCCAGCTACTGACCGAAACCCGCCCCGTCATTCTGGACTTGATGGCCAGTCTTGACGACCGGCAGGTCGAGGAATTGCTGGAAGGTGTCGACAAGCGAAACCGCGAACTCAAGGAGGAATCCGTTGATGCTGATCCGGCACAGCGCCAGCAGGAGCAGGTCGAGAGCTTGGCGCGCGGCATGAAGCGCTTTATCGGGCGCTTGAACAGTGATCAGGAACAACGCCTCTTTCAGTGGGCAGCTGACCTGAAGCCGACCGGAGAACAGGCGCTGGCCCAGCGTTTGGCATGGCGAGAAGCGTTTGCGCAAACGCTTGAGCTTCGATCCGATCGAACCCGATTTGATGCGCTGATGACCGAATTACTGGAACCCGGCTCGGACTGGTCGGACGAGTATCGCCACAAAATGGAGCTGAACCGTCAGATCACCGTGGTCGCCCTGGCCGATGTCCATGGCCTGGCCAGCGAACGTCAGGTCAGACGACTGCGCTCGCGATTGAACTCCCTGGCGGACGATTTTCAGCACCTGAGCTGCACCTGATTCACTGATCCAGACGGGCTTCCAGGGCGGCTACACGGGCTTCGAGTTCAGCAATCCGGTCGGTCAGGCTGTCATCCACCCCCGGGGTCGGGCTGACTGAGGCCGGTGCGCTGGCCCAGGCCTCGGCATTGACCGGGCCACACAGTAAATGCATGTAGCGATCCTCTCGCTGGCCGGGTCCACGTCCCAGGCGAACTATCATTGGCGCATCGCGGTTAGCCAACCGATCCAGGTTGTAAGCAACATCATCCAGATCGTCGAAACGATGCAGACGTTCGGTCCGGCTGTATAACTCGGCCTGGGTCTGCGGCCCGCGCAACAACAGCATGCCGATCAAGGCGCGCTGGGCCGGAGTCAGTTCCAGCCCTGCGTCGGCCCGATGCGCATAACGTGTCGCTCGGGCTCCGAAATCACTCTTGACCAGGCCGCGCTGCTCCAGCTTGCGCAATGCCTGTCCGACCCGGCCCGGATCGAGCTTCATGACCGGATTGCGGCTGGTTTTCTGATTGCTGGCGGTCACACAGGCGTTCTGGGTCAGTGGATAATTCTCCGGCGTGGCCGATTCCTTTTCAATCAGACAACCCAGTACGCGGGCCTCTTCAGCTTCCAGCGGCGGATCCAGCGGCAGCTTGTCGCACGTTTCGTTTTCGTCACTCATGATTCATACCGGCAGGTGTGTAACGAGAATTATGAACCATAAAACGGAAAAACCCCGCACGAGGCGGGGTTTTTCCAGATCATCCTTGAATGCAGAATGATCAGGCAGGCTGAACGTTCGCTGCCTGCGGACCTTTCGGGCCATCCTGAATATCGAAGGAGACCTTTTGACCTTCAGCCAGGGTCTTGAAACCGGAACCCTGGATTGCGCTGAAGTGGACAAATACGTCCTTACCACCATCATCCTGACTGATGAAACCAAAACCCTTCGCCTCGTTAAACCACTTGACGGAACCTGTTGCCATGTTACTTACTACCTTTGCAAATCAAAAAAATGAACGATGATGCGTGCAGCTTATGAAATGGGTAACGGGAGTCAATCCTGGGGAAAAACAACCTGTGTGTTCACTACCATACGCTACCTGCGCCCCGATTGTAGCGTGATCGGGAGCACATTTCCAGAGCCCCCGAAATCAACGGTTTTTCCGGCGTTCAGGCAATTGCGCGGCGATCGGCGGCCAGACGCGTCTTGGGATCGATCCGGGCCTGGATAATATCGGCCAGATGATTGAAAGCCAGAATCAGGATGAACAGCGCCGACGAGGCTGCCGCGAAATTCATGTACTGACCGGCCAGCACTTCCTGCGCCGCTTCGGCAATCATGATGCCCCAACTAACGGAATCCTTGAGACCGATACCGAGAAAACTCAGGACCACCTCGGCCTTGATCGCCGCTACAAAGACCAGGCTGAACTGGACCAGCAGGATCGGCGCACTGTTGGGAACGAGATGACGCCTGACGATGCGTAGCGGTGTCAGCCCACTGACCCTGGCAGCCTCGATGAACGTGGCTCCCCGAAGCTGGATTGTACGACTGCGAACCAGTCGCGCCGTGGACGTCCAGAAGGTCGCCACCATGGCCAATTGCATCGCCCACGGATGACCCTGAAGGGCAAAAGCCAGCGCGCCGACAAACAGGTAGAACGGAATGGCCTCCAGCGCGCCCAGCAACCACAGCACCAGTTCATCGAACCAGCGATCGGCAAAATAACCGGCCAGCGCACCGACCAGCCCGCCGACAAGCACTGTAACAACAGCGACCAGCAATCCGACTTCAAAGGCCGTTGCGGTGCTGGCCATCAGACGCTGGGCAATATCCTGGCCGAGCCGATTGGTGCCCAGCCAGTGTTGCAGCGACGGTGATTCCCACATGCCGCCAACCAGCAGTCGCCAGTCGCTGCCCCACCAGCCGGCCCAGACCCCCAGCGCGATACCGAGGTAAGCCAGCACCACCAGCATCGCGAGATTCTCGAACCTTCGCCGCTTCATGCCATTCGGGTGCGCGGGTCGACCGCACGTGCCAGCCAATCGGCAATGGCCATCGCCAGAACCAGCAGCACCGCCGCCAGGCCGACCATCGCCATCAGCACGGGCTGATCGCCGGCCAGAATGGCCTCGAACACCACTTTGCCGACACCGGGAATACCGAAATGGCCTTCAATGATCAGGCTGCCGGACAGCAGGATCATCGGCACTGAAAAAACCACCCGGGTCAGAATGGGCGGCAGGCTGGCCGGCAACACGTAGCCGATCAGGATTCTTCGAACCGGTAGACCGTAGGCACGAGCGGTCACCACCGGCGCATTCGCCAGCGCTTCAACGAACAGTGCACGAAAGAAGCGCACGTTGTAGCCGAGGCTGACGATCAGCAGGGCAAGGCTGGGAATGGCAATATGGCGCGCATAGTCGGTAAGCCCGTCAACCGACCAGCCGCGCACCGGAAACCAGCCCAGCCAGACGCCGAAAATGCCCTGGCAGGCGATCACGACTACAACCAGTGACAGGCTCATCCCGGCCGCTGAGAGGGCACCGATCAGTCGGTCGAGCCAACGGCCCTGTCGCCAGGCAGCAGCCATCCCCAACGCCAGCGCCAATGCTATTCCGAGCAAAAATCCCGGCAACAGCAATGCGGCCGAAACTGGAATGGTACGAGCCAGCAGACTCCGGACCGATTCGCCGGTAGTCTGGGAGTAACCGAGATCGAGCGTGACCAGTCCCTTGAGATAGCTGGCATAGCGTGCGACAAACGGACGGTCGTAGCCGAGCTGACTTCGTAGCTGATCAAGCTCGGCTGGCGTGGTACCGCGCCCGGACAGCGCATAGGACTGGTCGGGACCAAAGTAGACGGTCAGAAAAAAGGCGATCAGTGTCGCCCCGAAGATCAGCGGCAACGCGCCGGTCAGGCGGCGTAGCAGGTAATGGTGCAAACGCACCGACGAACTCACGATTCCGGCTCGATCAAATCGACAAAATGGAGAAAGAAACCGGAACCCAGATCGCGGTCGGGAAACAACGCGACGTTGCGTTTCCAGAGATGTAGCCGGGTTCTGGACAGCGAGCCAATGATCACGCAGTCATCGATCACCATCTGATTCATCTGTCGATACAGGCCAGTTCGTTCAGGACCGGACGACAGACTCGATGCTCGCTCGTAGAGGCGGTCAAAGTCGGCACTGCGATAGTTGAAGCTGTTGGCCCCGGGCGCTGCATTGGGACCATAGAATAACTGCAGACTGTACTGTGCATCGGGATAGGTAAAGGTCCAGCCAAGCAGGAAGATGTCGAGTTCATGATTGGCGATGGCGCGAAGATACTCACTGAACGTCGGCAGAATCTTTGGCTCCAGATGACTGGAGGGTATGCCAACCACCTGCATCCAGCCACGTACCTGTTCGAACATCTGGCGTTGCTGGAGGGTAGCCTCAATGCCAAAGGTCAGCTTTGGAAGCGTTTCCTCTGTCCATTCGTTTTCTTCCAGCCGCCGGCGGGCCCCGGATGGATCATGGGTGGTGGAATGACCGGCCAATGAGGGATCCCATGAAGCCAGCAACGGTGGGATGACGCCCGGAAACACTTCTCCCATTCCGTCAAAAAACGTCCGATTGCGCTCTTCCCAATCGAATGCCTCGCGCATCGCGCAACGCAGTTCGCGGTTGGCTCGATTGCGCTCTTCGTCGGGGTGATGTCCGATCGCTGGATTGGCCATATTGAAGCCATAGTATTCAAATCCGGCTTCGGGAACTCGACGACCCCGAAAACGCCGTGCCATTTCTGACGGTAGCTCAATCTCGCCGGTATCCCCCAAAAGCCGGCCGGCCCGATCCTGGGGGACCAGGATGCCGTCAACGCCATCCGGTGCCATCAGGCTGCTCCAGCGCACCGAGGGTTCAGTAATGAAATGGATTTCCAATCGGTCAATAAACGGATAGATCCGACCATCAATTGCTTTCAAGCCGTATTCCCCATGGATCGTATCGGAGTAACCTTCCGCCACAATATCCACGGCTCCCCGATCAAACCGTGCGTTGGGCACCAGCACAGCCCGGGTCTCGTCCAGGCTTACCAATCGGAAAGGTCCGGATCCGACCGGATTAATGCCAAATTCCGGGCCGTAGTAATCGACCGCCTCGCGCGGAACAATGGCCGACACAGCTGTGGTCAGGGTGTGAGTGAACTGCGGAAACGGACGTTCAAGCCGTACTCTTACCGTATGCTCGTCCAGAGCCTCAAGGCCGACTTCTGTGGCCAGTTCGCCATCCATCACCGATCCGGCCTCCAGACCAGCAATTCGATCGCGCCATAACCAGGCACCGCGGGATCGCGTTGTCGGATCGAAATGCCGGGCCATCGAATAAACCACATCGTGAGCTGTAACCGCTCGCCCCCGACCTCCCGGAAAAGCCGGGTCGTCGGCAAAGTAGACATCCGCACGCAGCCGAATCACCACGCTCAAGCCATCTCTCGACACTTCTGGAAAGTCAGCCGCCAGATTTGGGACCAGTTCATGCGGCCGGGACAAATACTTGTAGCGATAAAGCGTATCGAAAATGCCTCTGACCACAACCGCGGCGTAGTCATTGTCGGCCCGGGCGGGATCGAGACTTCCCGGCGCGCCGTCCAGGCCATGGCGGTAGATTTTTGGCGACCCGCTGGCGGGCGCAGCATTCCGGTCGCAGCCCACCAGGCTCAATGTTATCAGCGCTACGACAAACAGCAATGGCCTCAAGGTCTTAAACCCCTCCTGAAGTGGAGTTCAACAGTAGCGGATTTCAGCCATCTTGCTCAAGTCCCTGCAGCAGGAGTTGGATTTTTTCAAAAAACACTTGCCTTTTGTTGAAATTGACGATATTGTCAATTCACATTTTTGGCAACTGCCAGTATTGAGGAATTATTTCAGGACCGTGTTGATGGATGCTCGCGCTTTTCAAACCAGCCCAGTGACCGCCTCGCCGGCCAATTGCACCTTTGCCGTTCATGGCATTCACGCACTGGCGCCGGTAGGCCCGGCATTCGGAGATCAACTTCCCTGGTTCGAGGCCCTGATCCGTCCGCACGGTCACTTCAATCGCTGGTCGCCCGCCGATTTCATTGATCGTCTGTACCTGGAGCGCCCAACCCTGCACACCGACCTGGAAGTGCTTCGGCGCGTGACCGGCTGGTTAATGGCCCGCGTCGAGCGCACCCGGGTTAGCGTCAACACCCACCCGGAGTCGCTGACAAGCCGAGTGTTTGTCGACCAGGTACTCGATGCCCAGAAGGCCGCCATGAGACAGGGCCATTCAATTTGCCTGGAATTGATCGAGTACGGACGCTGTGACGAAAAGTCGAGCCTGATTGATAACGCCCGTGAGCTTCAGCGCGCGGGGATTCTGATCGCCCTGGATGATTTCGGCAGCCGAATCAATTGCTTCGACCTGTGTGCAGCCGGCATCGTCGACCTGCTCAAGATCGACTTGCGCTTGATCGACGGACTGGAGTCCGACCGCAATCAACGGGCCATTGTCGACAGCATTCTGACCCTGGGTCGCGGCCTGAATGCCGGCGTTGTTGCCGAGGGCGTGGAAACGCCCGAGCAGGTCCGGGTACTCAAGGATATGGGCGTTCACTACGCCCAGGGATTTCATTACGACAAACCTCAACGACTGGAAATCTGAGATGAGCCAAATCGCAGCACGTTCCAATCAAGGGGAGGACATCAACTGGCTGGTCGATGCCATGGCACGCATGGTTCGCCCGATGGTTCGCTTTTCCATCGGACGGATATCCTGCAGCGCCCTGGTTGACCTGGTCAGAATCACCTACGTTCAGGAAGCGCGAGCCTACTTGCAGGCGCAAAGTCCTGATCGCAAGGTCACCCGCTCCGCACTCGCTTTGCTGTGCGGCATGGACGGACGCGCGATCAAGACCTTTGAAGACAATGCCAACCGCGAGTATGTAGCCTCGGATGTCTGCTCTGAGGCGGGCATTATGGAAATGTGGGCCAACGATGAAACGTTTCAGGACCCGGAGACCGGCGAACCCGCACAACTGCTGATCCATGGACCGCACGGCACCTTCCAGCGTCTGGTAACCCGGGCCGCCGGACGCGCCGTCACTCCGCAGACAGCGTTGGAGCGTCTGCTCGAGAGCGGCAACATCGAGCTGAGCGATGACGAAATGCGGGTGTCACTCATCGATCCGATCTACAAGCCGGTCAAGGATTCCGAAAGAACCACGATCGAAGCCAGCAGCCTGGCCATGAGTCGGCTGGGCCGCGCGGTTATGCACAACATCAATCGTTACGGGGTCAATGCCCCACCCTGGCTGCAGCAGGATCGCTGGTCCACACGCATTCCCGAAGAGCGAGTAAACACCATTCGTGCCGAAGTTCGTGAGCTTCTCGAGCGGCATATTGCAGAGTTCGAAGATTACCTGCAAAAAGAGGAGAAAAGGCCATCCGAACCATTGGAATACCTGGTCGGCGTCGGCTGGTACTACTGGGAACAGCCACCTCCCTCACCGAATGAAAGCCACCCCTAGATTGACGACAACCCGATCACGCCACCATTTTGGAGTACGACATGAACAACACAATCGAAAAATCGGGCACAGGCATTGAGCGCAGTGGTACCGGCGTTGAACGCAGCGGCACCGGATCGACGTTCAAGCTTGCTGCCATCGGCCTGGGGGCCGCGATTGCACTGGCTTCGGCGTTCAACGTCAGTGCGATGGAGCCGCAAGTACTGGTCACGCGAAATGCTGACACCATTCTGGTCTCGTTGCACTCGAGTCAATCGATTTTTATAGGATCCATGCCCGTGCAATCCGGAGCCGGCGATTACTTCTCCGTCAGTCTGTACGAAGTAAACACAGGAACAAAATCAATTGCGGCAGATTCAGGCCTGATGACGCAAGGCTCTGGCGGTGGAACACCCGGCGCTTCATGCAATCCCGGAGGCAGCGGATTGATGACGCAAGGTTCCGGCGGCGGCTCGGCCAACGACGGCGAAGCCGATTGCATGAACAAGATCCTTCCCTGGGGCAGCGCCGAGCTGGTCTTCGATCCGGCCGGCACCAGCATCATCGTTCATCGCAATGGCCAAAACGGACCAGAAGAATTCATGGTCGAGTTCATTGCCGGTTCACCGACCGCTACGGCTGATTTCAACGCGGAACCACTAACTGCGAAACCGCGCAACCAATTACGTTCGGTCGCTCTGCACTGAAGAGCGGCAGGACACCAGGAAGGGGCTTTCAAGTCGTCAGTTCCTCCTTCCCATTGACGACTTGAAGGTGTCTGTGATGCCCCGGCTTCGGCCGGGGCATTTTTTTGAAGCCAAGGCTCAAAGTGCAAGGCAAGGAACAAGGATCAAGGCTCAAGATTTGAGGAAAAACTTTTCAGTTCATCGGCCAGGGCTGCCAGGGCTTGCTCGCGTTCGGAGAGGTTGGATTCCGGGTTGAGACTGGACCATGTTGGGCGATGTCGGGCTCGCCTCAGCAGCTTCGTCAATTCCTGCTCTTTTCGGTCCTCGGCGGTTTCAGGCTGGACCGGAAGCTGGCTGGCATGGCCCCGTTTTCGCAGGCTTTGCAGCAGATGGAGCTGACGTCGCTGAAGCAGCTTCAACGTTGCATCATCGATTGCCACCGTCGTCAATCCCCGCAGGCGGTCAAGGGTCGCGCCTCCGAACCCTCGGACCACACCGATGCCGCTTCCTGCCAACGCGCCAATCAGTGTTCCCGCCCCCAGGCTGAGTCCTCCGGTGGCGACATCGAAAACAGCACCCGCCCCGGCCCCCATCCCCAGGTGCTTACCGGCACTGATTCCATGAGTTCGCAGCGTTTCCGGATCGAACAGGTCTTCTTCCCAGCGCCCATCGGCCAGGGGGGTGTCGTCGCTGCGGTAGTCGTCCTGGCTGAATCGATACAGATCCAGCAGGGTTTCGACACAGGCCTGTTCACGTTGGCGAACCGCCGCCTGCAGCGCCTTCAACTCCCGGGCAGCGATCGTCTCGGGATGGATTTCGATTCTCCGGCGTGCTGCGGCAACATCCAGCAGCAACGCCGCCACGGTCCGGGTTGCAGCCGTCAGTCGCTGCTCTTCATCCCGGGCCATCTGCTCCAGCCAGGCATCCAGCGTTGGGACAAAGCGATCAAGCTGACTCTTGAGTTTTTCAAACAGGCGCCGCTCAGTGGCCGGATCGCGCACGGTGACATCGAACGCCACCACGGTGTGCAGAGTCACGCCGGCCAGCGCCTCACGCCATTGCGCCTCGAGGCTGGCGTCGGATGCGGTGAAATTGAGTACCGCCACCAACGGTCTGGCGCATTGGCTCAGGATCGCCAACTCGTCCTGGTATTTTTCAAGAACCGGTTCGCGGGCGTCAATGACATACAGGCCCACGTCAACGGCCAGCAACAGTTCAAGGACTCTCGCTTCCTGGTCAAACCGTGCCCTGGCCCGTGAGTCCCTGAGCAATCGTTCGACACGGGCCGGACCATCGTGCCGATCGCCGGGCTGTTCATCCATCCATTCGATCAACTCCGGCGCGTTTTCCAACCCCGGTGAATCGTAGAGTTCGATCAAGGATTTGCCGCCAACCTTGAGGTCAGTCGATACGATCTGACGTGTGGTGCCGCTGCGATCGATGACATCACCAAACTGGCGGTTGCGGGTCAAGGTTCGGACCAACGATGTCTTGCCGGTATTGGTGTGCCCGACCACCGCAATTTTGAGAATTGGAAGACTCATACGTCGGATCCCGATTGTTGTCTGCGCGACACCACCTCAGCGATGGCTGCCGCATCCGGTTGGTCGGAATTCAGCAGGACCGCTTCCCCGCCCACCCGGGAAGCCAGCGCCTCCCAGTCAGCCTGGCGTGCCGCCAGATCACCGCCACGACGCTCGAATTCGGCTTTTTCGGTCAGCACCAGAACCAGCGCACTGCGAGCAGCATCGGCCAGCCTGTTGAGCAAACGCTCGGTGCCTTCATCGGGGGTTCTGAGCAAGGAACAAACAACTAGCAGTACTGATGGCGGTGGCCGAAGTGCCGCCAGAGCGTCTTCCAGTTCACGCCGCTGGCTACGTCGGTCGGCCGATCCGAGATCGAGCACTTCGATCTCGCTGAAGTCCGGGGGTCTGGCGTCCGCAGAGCGAGACACTTCGATCCAGACCAGGACCGGCGATCCAGTGTGGCCACGTGCCTGTCGGCGCGGTTTTCGAGCGGGCCTTTCCGGCGGGTGTCCATGAATATCCGAAACCGTTTGCTCAGGCATCAAGTCACCCTGCAGCCGCAGATAGCCGGACTCACCCGTATTCAAAGCCAGCTTGCCGCCTGCCCGCCAGGCAAGGCCGGCGCACATCAGGCCCAGCACCAGCCGGGGCAAGGCACCGTAGGTCACCACCAGCGCAATCAGGAATCGGGCCCAGATCGCGCGGTCACTCCCTTCCATGGCACCCTCTCGCCCCCGCTGAATCCATTCAGGATCGATGGCAACCGGCAGCAAACCCAGCCAGTCGGCCGGTCGTGCCAGGATCTCGACCAGTGTCACGACGGTGGTTTCAGCCAACAGGGTCGTCCCCCAACTCAGGTCGTACTGCGCCAGGCTGAAATACACAGCCAGAGCGAGCAAGGCGCCGCCGGCATAGGCCAGCCAGAAAAGGTGAGAGAGCAGACTCAAGGCCCAGCGTCCGAAGGGAGCGCGCAACAGTCCGGTCGTTGCCAGCACGACTTCGCCAGCGAGCGAGCTGCTGAGCAAGCGGGGCGCCAGGCGGGTCAGCAATCCGTTCACCAGGCGACCGATCGCCCCACTGGATCGAGCCGAGCGGCGACCGATTGTCATCACGACAATCCAGGCAATCAACATCAGGGTGGGCAGGCCGAGCAGCGTCAGCAGCGCCAGCAACAGATCGATCTGACGATCGGCCATGCTGGCTCGCGCTGCCAGCCAGCCGGCCAGCACGCCAAGCAGGACGATAATGACCAGAACCAGCCGAGCGCGGCGCCGCAGGCTGCAAATATCGGTTTGTACGGCCCGTATACCCGGCAATGCGCGGGCTCTTTCGATCAGCCGTTGCCGGAAGCCGCCGGAAGACCGGACGGCAACCGCAATCGCTGCGCCGTCATCGGTGCGGCGACCGTTGCGTTCTTCATGCAAACGGACCGCTTCGGCTAACAGCCAGTCATTGATGGAAGCGCGAGCAGTGGTCAATGTCAAGTATGATTCCGATGAACAGCCTGGCCTCATCTTAACCATATTGTGAAAGTTTGATCCTGATCAAATCGGGCGGTAGGCTGGAGAAAGGATAATTGCGCCGCGATCAAAACCGGCGCTCAATGGGAGCCATCATGAGTCAAACCAATACCTATAACGATAAAGTTGTCCTTCAGTTCACCGTCATGACCGTGATCTGGGGGATCGTCGGCATGCTGGTCGGGGTGCTAATCGCCGCCCAGCTGATCTGGCCGGGCATTACCCTGGAGATTTCCTGGCTCAGCTACGGTCGGCTGCGGCCGCTCCACACCAATGCAGTCATTTTTGCCTTTGGCGGATCCGCGCTGTTCGCCACCAGCTATTACTGCGTCCAGCGAACCTGCCACGCCCGCCTGTTTTCCGACGGTCTGGCGGCATTCACGTTCTGGGGCTGGCAATTGGTCATCGTCGGTGCGGCCATCACCCTGCCGCTGGGTCTGACCATGGGCCGCGAATATGCCGAACTGATCTGGCCGCTGGCCATTCTGGTCGCGCTGGTCTGGGTCGCCTACGCGGTGGTCTTTTTCGGCACCATCGTCAAACGCAAGATCAAGCATATTTATGTCGCCAACTGGTTTTTCGGCTCGTTCATTCTGACCGTGGCCGTGTTGCACATCGTCAACAACCTGGCCATGCCGGCCACCTGGACTCACTCCTACCCGATCTACTCCGGCACCGTCGATGCGATGGTCCAGTGGTGGTACGGACACAATGCGGTCGGCTTTTTTCTGACCGCCGGCTTTCTCGGCATGATGTACTACTTCGTGCCCAAGCAGGCGGGCCGACCGGTATACTCCTATCGCCTGTCGATCGTCCACTTCTGGTCGCTGATCGCGATTTACATGTGGGCCGGGCCGCACCATCTGCATTACACCGCCCTGCCGGACTGGGTCCAGACCCTGGGCATGATCTTTTCCATCATGCTGCTGGCGCCCAGCTGGGGCGGCATGATCAATGGCATCATGACCTTGTCAGGGGCGTGGTACAAGCTGCGCACCGACCCGATTCTGCGCTTCATGATCGTCGCCCTGTCGTTTTACGGCATGTCGACGTTCGAAGGCCCGATGATGTCGATCAAGACCGTCAATGCCCTGTCGCACTACACCGACTGGACCATCGGTCACGTACACTCCGGCGCGCTGGGCTGGGTAGCCATGATCTCGATCGGTTCACTCTACAGCCTGTTCCCGCGCCTGCTTGGCCTGGACAAGATGTACTCGATCCGCCTGATCGAGTGGCACTTCTGGACCTCGACCATCGGCACGGTGCTCTACATCGTGGCGATGTGGATTGCCGGGGTGATGCAGGGCCTGATGTGGCGAACCTTCAACGATGACGGCACCCTGACCTACACCTTCATCGAGGTACTCAAACTGACCGAACCGTTCTATCTGCTGCGTCTGCTCGGCGGTCTCATCTTCCTGTCAGGCATGTTCATCATGCTCTACAACTTCTACAAGACCTGGCAACAGGCTCCGGCGGCGAATCGCCAGGTAGCCATCACCGAACCGGCCCACGCCTGAGACGAGGAGCGTCATCATGATTCATGAAAAAATCGAGAAAAATGCGGCGCTGCTGGGCATCCTGATCGTCGTTGCCATCAGTGTCGGCGGCCTGGTCGAGATTGTTCCGCTGATGTTCAAGGGCGCGGTCGTTGAACCGGCCGACGGCGTCGAGCCATACAGCCCGCTGCGCCTGGCCGGACGCGATATCTATGTGCGCGAAGGCTGCTACAACTGTCACAGTCAGCAGATTCGTCCGTTCCGTTCCGAGACCGAGCGCTATGGACACTATTCAGTAGCCGGCGAGTTCGTCTACGACCGCCCCTTCCAATGGGGCTCCAAGCGGACCGGGCCGGACCTGGCACGGGTCGGCGGACGCTATAGCGATGACTGGCATCAGCTGCACATGATCGATCCACGTGCCGTCGTGCCGGAAAGCAACATGCCGGCCTATCCCTGGCTGGCCGAACGGATCGTCGATGGCCAGCGTCTGCAGAAACACCTGAAAGCGCTGCAGCGAATCGGCGACCCGTACAGCGATGAGGATATCGAGCAGGCCGCCCAGGCCGTGGCCGGCAAGACCGAGCTCGAGGCCCTGATCGCCTATCTGCAGGGCCTGGGCACCGAGTGGACCGGTCAACGTGTGGCGCCGCGCGCTGGAGGTGATTCATGAGCTCCGGTATCTGGACACTGTTTGCGATGCTGGCCTTTATCGCCATCGTGATCTGGGTCTTTCTGATCAAGGACAAGGAAGACTTCGACGACCAGGCCAACATGCCCCTGGATGACGACAAGCCCGACGAGAACAACGAGGAGAAATCGACATGAGCGCATTCTGGCACTGGTTTGTTGTCATTCTTACCCTGGTGTTCACGGCGGTCATGGTCTGGCTGTTTGTCGCCACCGGCAGGGCCAGAGTCCCGTCGGACACCAACGCCGAAGGCGAGGAAACCACCGGCCATGTCTGGGACAACGATCTGGCCGAGCTGAACAACCCGATGCCGCGCTGGTGGCTGTGGCTGTTCTACGGATCGGTGATCTGGTCACTGATCTACCTGGCGCTGTATCCGGGACTGGGCCGCTTCGAAGGCATCCTGGGCTGGACTTCTGAAGGTCAGTACGAGACCCAGATGACCCAGGCCAGCGAGGATTTCAATGAACGCTTTGGCGAACTGGTGGCCCGGCCGCTGGACGAACTGGCCAGCCACCCGGATGCGCTGCGCATGGGGCGCAACCTATTTGCCCACAACTGCTCGACCTGTCACGGCTCGGATGCACGCGGCGCCCGCGGCTACCCGAACCTGACTGACGGACACTGGATCTGGGGCGGCAGCAGCGACCAGATCTGGACCAGCATCTATGAAGGCCGCCAGGCCGTGATGCCCGGCTTCGGCGAGTCACTCGATGACCAACAGGTCACCCGCACGGCCGTCTACGTCCAGCAGCTGGCCGGCCAATCGGTCGACTCGACCATGGCCACTGCAGGCAAACGACAATTCGACATGATCTGTGCGGCCTGCCACGGTGCCGAGGGCAAGGGCAATCCGATGCTCGGCGCGCCCGACCTGACTGCAGGCGTGTACATCTATGGCGGTGATCTCGACTCGCTCCGCCAGACCATCCGTCACGGCAGACAGGGCGTGATGCCGGCACAGAAGGATCTGCTGGGCGAGGCCCGCGCGCGGCTGGTTGCCGCATACGTCTTGAGCCTGGATGCAGAACAGGGCGGCAATGACTGATCATTCGCGGGCCCAACTGGCCGATAACAACGATCCGCCTCCGCGACCGCTGGTACAGCGGCTGGGCGCGATTCTGTGGCCGTCGTTCTTTGCCGCGGCCGTGGCCACCGTAGTGTTCTTCATCGCGGTCGACCCGCTGGTCCTGCGCGATATCACCTTTCCCGAGCTGGAAATTTCCCGCCAGGGCGGCTACACCATCGCCTTTTTCCTGTTCTGGGCCGCGACCGCATCTTCCAGCCTTTTCACCTGGATTCTGCTTCGCCCCAGCAGCCGTTTCCACAAGCGGAACCGGTAGCACATGACTCAAGGAAGCAATCCGGGCCAGACCATACCGCTGTATGTCAAACAGCCCAAAGTCTACCCGCGTGAAACGGCTGGACGCTTTGCGCGCCTGCGGGTGATTGCCGCCTGGGTGCTGCTCGGTCTGTTTTATGTCCTGCCGTGGATCAATGTCGGCGGCCAGCAGATCGTGCTGTTCGATCTGCCGGGCCGACAGTTTCACTTCTTCGGCCTGACCCTGTGGCCGCAGGATCTGTTCGTGCTCGCCCTGCTGCTGGCCATGGCTGCTCTGACTCTGTTCTTCTTTACCGCCCTGGCCGGACGGCTTTGGTGCGGCTATGCCTGTCCCCAGACTGTGTGGACGGAAGTCTTTCTGTGGATGGAGCGGATTACCGAAGGCAAGCGCAACCAGCGCATCAAGCTGGACAAGGGCCCCTGGAACGGGAACAAACTGTGGCGCAAGTCAGCCAAGCAGTTTCTCTGGATCACTTTCGCCTTGTGGACCGGTCTGACCTTCGTCGGCTTTTTTGTGCCGATCCGGGATCTGGCCATGCGCCTGCCGGATTTCCAGCTCGGTGGCTGGGAGAGCTTCTGGCTGATCTTCTACGCCTTCGCCACCTACGGTAATGCCGGGTACCTGCGCGAACAGGTGTGCAAGTACATGTGCCCGTATGCCCGTTTTCAGTCGGCCATGTTCGACGACAACAGCCTGGTCATTTCCTACGATGTGGCCCGCGGCGAGCCGCGCGGCGGCCGGCGGCGGGATGCCGATTACAAGGCCATGGGCCTGGGCGACTGCATCGATTGTACCGCCTGTGTCCAGGTTTGCCCGACCGGCATCGACATTCGTGATGGCCTGCAGATCGAGTGCATTGCCTGTGCCGCCTGCGTCGATATCTGCGACGAAGTCATGGACAAAATGGGGTACCCACGCGGCCTGATCCGCTACACCACCGAGAATGCCCTCCAGGGTCGACCAAGCCGTATTCTGAGACCACGAATCTTCATCTACTTCTTTGCCCTGCTGGCGCTGACAGCGCTGGTCGGCACCATCCTGGCCGGTCGGGATCCACTGCTCGGTGACGTGCTGCGCGATCGCACCGCGCTCTATCGGGTGGTCGGCAATGATTTTGAAAACAGTTACCGGATCAAGTTGTCCAATCGCACCGAGGAAGCCATGAGCGTACGCATAGCCATCGACGACCTGAGCGGCGCCCGCGTGGTCGAACCGCGCGATCCGGTCTCGGTCGAACCCGGTGTCTCGGCTGACTTTCCGCTGACCGTGTCGCTGCCGATCAATGCTGCCGACCCCGGCATGCTGCCGCTGACGATTCTTGCCCTCGACGACGACGAAACCCAGCTATTGCGCATCGAAACCCGCTTCTTCGTACCCGCCAACCCCGACTGAGACCTTGCCAACATCATGCAGACTGAACCTGTCAATCCCTGGTATCGCGAGCCCTGGCCGTGGTTCATTCTCGGCATTCTCGGCCTGGGCGTGTTTTTCGGAATCAGTATCCTGACCATCGGACTGAACAATCCGCCGCAGCTGGTCAGCGGCGAGTACGAACGGCTGGGCCGCGGCATGATCGACACTGGTGAACGCACTGCAAGGGCGCGATCGCTTGGGCTGGATGGTTCGCTGCAGTGGTCCGAAGCTCAAGTACAGTTGATCCTGACCGCAGACGACCAGGCCGGTCTGCCCGAACAACTGCTGCTTCGTCTGCAGCACCCGGTTGACGCTCAGCGAGATCAAAGCATCGTACTGACCCGACAGGAAGATAGCCGTTATATGGGCGAACTGACCGTGGTCAATCACAATCGCTCCACCGTCATTCTCAGCGATCTGGAGCAGACCTGGTGGATCAGCGGTCGGCTGACCGGTAACCAGTCCGATACCGTGCGGTTGATTGCGCAACGTCTGTGAGCGCGGTCCGCTCCGAGCGCATTGCCGATTCCACCGTGGCCTGCTGGCACTGCGGTGAATCCGTGCCATCGGGCGTCGTCATCAACGCCCGAATTGGCGACAAGCCACGCCCGATGTGTTGTCACGGCTGCCAGGCGGTGGCCCGGTTGATCGACAGCGCCGGCCTGAACCGTTACTACGACTTCCGTGATGCGCTGCCTGACCGGCCGGACTCCAGCTCCGACCGGGCTGAGGATTTTGCTGCCTGGGATCGATCTGCAGTTCTGTCCCACTACGCCAGTGCGCTCCCCGACGGACGCTATCGTTTGTCGATGGTGCTCGAGAATGTCCATTGCGCTGCCTGCGCCTGGCTGATCCAGCGTTTCCTGAGCCCCCTTCCCGGACTGTCGGATATTCAGGTCGATATTGCCGACGGCCGGGCGCAGTTGACCTTTGCGCCCGAAGAAACTGCGCTCAGCAAGATTGCCGCGCGACTGTCATCGCTCGGGTATCGACCGCATCTGGATGCTCCCAAAGCCAGCGATGATCGAAACCGGGAGGAACGGCGCAACATGCTCAAGGCTCTGCTCGTGGCCGGGCTGGGCATGATGCAGGTGATGAGCTACGCGCTGGCCGGGTACGTCGGTGCCTGGCAAGGCATCGATCACCAGACCGAGCGATTCTTCCAGGTCATCAGCATGATCGTGGCGGTGCCGGTGGCGCTGTATGCCGGTCGCCTGTTCTATCAGTCTGCCTGGCGTACGCTGTCTAACGGCCGCATGGGCATGGACGTTCCGGTCGCCGCGGCCATGCTGCTGGCATTGTTCTCCAGCATCGTGATCACCCTGCTTGATGCCGGCGAGGCCTATTTCGATTCGGTCGTGATGTTCATTTTCTTCCTGTTGCTGGGTCGATATGCCGTCCTGGTCACGCGTCAAAAGGCCGGTCAGCTGCATTCCGCGCTGGCCAGATCGTTGCCGGCCCAGGCCCGTCGACTGGGCAGCTCGGGACCGGAATGGGTATCGCTGGTTGAACTTGAGGCCGGCGATCGCATCCAGATCACCAGCGGCGACACTGTCCCGGCCGACGGACGCATCGAATCCGGCCATGTCATGGTCGATGAAGCCTTGCTGTCTGGCGAATCCATTCCGCGCCGGCGCCGTGAAGGCGAGTCGGTGTTGGCCGGCAGTCTGGTGCGCGAAGGCCAGATGGTCCTCGTGATCGAGCAGGTGGGCCAGGGAACCACCTTGTCGGCCATCGTTGGCCTGCTTGATCAGACTCGCCGCTTTCGGCCACGCCTGGCCCGCCTGGCGGACCGACTGGCCAGCTGGTTTGTGGTCTTCGTACTTTCCGGCGCACTATTGGCCGGACTATTCTGGTGGTGGCAGGATCCGTCTCAGGTTCTGCCGGTGGTACTGGCAGTTCTGGTGGTTTCCTGCCCCTGCGCGCTGGCCCTGGGCACGCCGGTCGCGCTGGCCGCGGCAACTCGCGGCCTGGCCCGGCTGGGAATTCTGATTCATCATCCCGACAGCCTCGAAGTGCTGCCCCAGATCAGCCATGTCGTGCTCGACAAGACCGGCACTCTGACCCGCCCCGATATGCGCCTGGCCAATATTCTCCCGGTGGCTTCGATTGCTCCGGAACGAGCCCGGTTGCTGGCCGCGCGGCTGGAGCGCATAAGCCGGCATCCGGTCGCCAACGCTTTTTCCAGGCATGACGATGGCGGAGCCGTGGAACAGCCCGAGACAATTGCCGGCAGCGGCGTCACCGGCCGAATCGAGGGAGTCGACTACTGCCTGGGCAAGCCGGGATTTGTCGGACAGTGGCTGGACGCGACACCCGTTGAGCCCGGTCCTGGCCAGTGGATTGCGTTGATCGACCAGCATCGATTGCTCGCCTGGTTTCAGATCGAGTCCCCGCTGCGGGATGGAGCAGATGCACTGATTCGGCAGCTCAAGAAAGACGGCAAGACTCTGATACTGGCCTCCGGAGACCGGAGCGAGAATGTCGAAAGGACTGCCCATCAGCTTGGCATCGATCAGTATCATGGCGACTGCTCGCCACAGTTCAAGCTGGAGCTGGTTCACGGACTCCAGGCCAGCGGTGCGCGGGTGGCAATGATTGGTGACGGCATCAACGACGCCCCGGTCCTGGCAGGTGCCGACGTTTCACTGGCTCTGGCCGAAGGCGCCGATATCGCCCGAACCCAGGCCGACCTGGTGATCACCGGCAAGGGTCTGGATCAGATTGCTGCTGCGCTAAGCCTGGCTCCGAGAATCCGCCGCATCATTCGCCAGAACCTGGCCTGGGCACTGGCCTACAATCTGACCGCAATGCCATTTGCCGCCACCGGACTGATCCCGCCCTGGGCCGCGGCCATCGGCATGTCGGCATCCAGCCTTCTCGTGGTTCTCAATGCCCAGCGACTGGGACGAATCGGATGAATATCATTTATGTCCTGATCCCGCTTTCGATTCTGCTGATGATCATCGCCATTGCGGCCTTCTTCTGGGCGGTCAAGAACGACCAGTTCGACGACCTGGACACGCCCGCACTGGATATTCTGGATGATGACGAAGACACCCATCCCCCCTGAATGGGGGACTTGCAGGTTTTAACACCCAAGCGTACGATATTGCGTCGGCTGTTACGCTGTTGTCATGTTTCTGATCCAACTTGCGTAATGAGCAGTTGGGCCGACGAAAACATTGCTGGCTCTTTCTGAATCATTTCGCATTGAAACGCTGCCTGGGAGGCATACTGATGAAATTTCTTGCTACAACCGCAATTGGACTGATCCTGTCCACCGTTGCCATAGCCAATAACACCAACATTCGACCCGATCAGGTCATCGCTGCCAACGCAACCAATGTTGTCGTCACCGGCACCGAAACAGATGGTGGCGTCGGCGACTGTTCGTTCGTCACCATCAACATCACTGCTGATATCGAAGGCGTCAATGACCTGGGCGGTGGCAATGACCAGGTGCGGTTTTCGGTTTTTGACGACGGTACCGAGGAAGACTTCGAAGTTGTCACAGTGGCGGTCGGCGATACCGATACCGTCAACGTGACCCTGACATTCGAAGGCCTGGTCGGCGTTGGGGCTGCTGGTGTCGGCGTGCTCATCTGGGATGGCCCGACAACGGCCGGAAGTGTCCTGTTCAGCGAAGACCCGTTCTTACCCGACACCGTACCAGGAACCTGCGCCGGAGCCGGTCCGCTGTTTTCGGTACCGGTCAACAGCCCCTGGATGATCGGCAGCCTGGCAGCACTGATGTTGCTGATCGCGATGGTTGCAGTGCGCCGTCGACAGATTCAGTAAAAGGGTAACGAGGTGCCGTCAACCATGGCGGCACCGTCTCTCTCTTGAATCCTGAAACCGCCGTTCTGACCGGCCTTCTGGCCGGTCTGTTCGGATCGACCCATTGCCTGGCGATGTGCGGCGGAATTGTCGGGGTTCTGCATGCCCAGATTCCGAATGATCGCTGGTGGCTGGCGCTGGGGTTTCACGCCGGGCGCATTGCCAGCTACTTGGCAATCGCTCTGATCGCTACCGCCATCGGGCTGTTGCCCACTACGCTGTTACCGGACGCTGCGCCCTTGATCATGCGCGGTCTGCTCGGCGGACTCTTGATCATGATGGCCGTCTACATCGCTCTGCCGGGGCGCTTTCGCGATCTGACCGGCCAACTCGCCGCCCCCCTGACCCGCCGGTTCATGCCACTGCTGGGTCGTTTTCTGCCGGTCCGCACCCTCGACAATGCACTCGGACTGGGATTATTGTGGGGGCTGCTGCCTTGCGGCCTGCTCTATTCGGTCGTCGCCGCCGCCGTGCTGCTGGCCGATCCGCTGGCCACGACCGCGCTGGTCATCTCCTTCGGACTGGGCACCATCCCGCTGCTGCTGGGTGCCGGGCTGGCCACCCTGAAATTCCGCTCCGCCATCAACCGCCGAGGCCTGCGCTGGCTCGCCGCGACACTACTGGCCCTAACCGGCCTGCTGATCGCCGCCGGCCCCTGGCTGGCCCACACCCTCAACCACCCCTGGATGCAGTTCCTGGTCGACTGCGTGGCGTAGCGAGCAAGGGACAAAAGCAAACAAAAAATTCTGTAAACCACCGAAGACACCGAATGCACCGAATGTAGTTAAAGAACAATTGATCATTTTCTTTTCGGTGATTTCGGTGTCTTCGGTGGTTCACATAATTTTTTACGACTCGGGATAGAGGTGGTTCCACCATTCGGGTTGGTCTTTGAGGTAGCGGTCGAACCAGGCCAGCATGGTGTCCCACCAGACGTAGCGTTTTTCGCGGTCGAGAATCCAGTGGTCTTCGCCGGGGAATTCGACCAGTTCGACTTCTCGGCCAAGCAGTTTCAGGGCGGTGAACATCGCGTCCGACTCGCCCGGCGGAACGTTGGTGTCGGAGTCGCCAGTCAACAGCAGCAGTGGCGTAGTGATCTTGTCGGCCGAGTAAATCGGGCTCTGGTCGACGTACAGCTCCCGGTTATTCCAGGGGAAGCTGCCACGGCTGGCGATGCCGCTGTAGCCGTAACCCCACCAGCCTTCGCCCCAGTACGAGGTCAGGGTGCTGATACCGGCATGCGAGATCGAAGCAGCGAACTTGTCGGTCAGGGTCGCCAGGTGCATGGTCATGAAGCCACCGTAGCTGGCACCGATATTGCCAACCCGTTCCGGATCGACGAAATCATGTGCGGCGAGAAACTTGTCAGTCCCCTCGATGATGTCATCCGCGGTGTACTTGCCCCAGGCATTGACATGCAGGGCCGAAAATTCCTGCCCGTAGCCTACCGTTCCGCGCGGCTGCAAAACGTAGATCACGTAGCCCCGGGCTGCCCAGAGATTAAACGGGTAGCGACCGGTGAACTGGCGATCGACCGGTGAGGTGCCACCGTAGTAGTAAACAATCAGCGGATAGGTCTGCTCCGGATCGAAATCCGGCGGCAGGTAGTAGCGCCCGTCGATGGTCACGCCATCGGCGTTGATGAACTGCCATGGCCGGACTTCGCCGAAGCGGACGTCGGCATAGGGGCCCTCGCGGCTATCGATCAAAACCTCGGAATCTCCGCGCGCCAGGTCGATGTGGTGGACCCGCTGCGGCGCGTCGGCATCGGTGCCGCGCACCACCACCTGCACCCGGCGTCCTTCGGAGGCGACGAACTGTTCCATCACCTCGACGCCGGTTGCCACTTCAGAAAGCTGCTCGCGCCGTGCATCGAAACGCACCAGGATGCTACGTTCGCCGGCCGTGGCAGAAAGCAGCAAATCGCCATCAGGCAGTCGGTGGAAGCTGTTGAGTGCCGGGTCAAAGTCACGAGACAGGCTGCGAGCCGATTCACCATCGGCGCTTAGCGCGTAAAGCTGGCCATCGTATTCGTTCGGGGTCAGCGACTCGCCGGTCGTGGCCCCGTCCGCTCCCGGCAATCCGGGGCCGGACAAGAGCCAGTAGCCGTCGGACGAGAACAACGCACCGTTGAGCATGCGGAATTGTCCGATTTCCTGCTCTTCAAGGTCGTCCAGATTCAACTCGAACAACCGGACCAGGGAATGAGGCGGTTCGGCGTAGTCAATCAGTCGTTGGCTCAGCAGCAAACGCTCACCGGCCGGATGAATATCGTGGAGTGTGACGCTGGTTTCGCCCCCGGTCAGCGGACGAATCAGACCACTGGCCGCATCGACCTGGTAAAGCTGCTGATTGTCGCGGAAATTGGCCCAGCGATCTTCCAGCGAGCGGATCCGTCGACGCTTGTCGCTGGGATCTTCCTCGGGCGCCGTCCAGGCAAAAATCAGGGAACGACCGTCGGGATGCCATTCCCAGCTGCCCAGCTTCTCATGATTGGCCAGCAACAGGCGCGCTTCGCCATTGTCCGGATGCAACCACAGATTGTCGCCTTCCTGCACGGCAAGGGTCTGACTGTCCGGACTCCAGGCCAGCGCAGATGGCGGATTACCGGTCCATGACCGGACCACCTCGCCGGTCTCCAGATCGCGGATGTCCAGCCGCTGCCAGGCCAGATCAGCCGAATCGATCCGGCCTCCCGAGCGCAGCGCCAGCCGCTGACCATTCGGCGAGATTGCCATCCAGTTGACCGTTTCGGCATTGGTCAGCAGTTCCGGCGAAACCCTCTGGGCAGGCTCGAGATGCATGCTGACCGAGTCCTGCCTGGATTTGCCTTGCCACTGCCACGATGGTGTCTCGCCGTCGACCGGCCCCTGGTGCATCAACCAGAACCGATGCGTCCCGGCGGCCAGGGTCAGCTCGGCCTTGCCGTCAGACAGTTTGACGCTCTGACCGTTGTGAAACAGCGCCGGATCATCCAGCGCCTCGATCTCGAAAGCTCCTTCAACCCAGCGATCGACTTCCAGGTTGACCGCCCACAATGAAAGCCCTTGATCGCCCTCGGATGGAAGCGCCTGACGCTGCCAGTGCAAGGACTGTCCGAACAGGCTGACCGGGCGATCCGCCGCCGGCATTCGACCCTGGTCCAGTTGCATGACCAGTGCCCGTCGAATCTCGTCTGCCTTGGCGTTGTCGGTCAACAAATCAACCGATAAGGGCAATTCAGCAAGCACGAGCACCTCGTCGATGGCCTGGGGCGACGGGCTCGAATCGGCATCCTGCTCGGCAACGGCCGGCATGATCAGGCTTGAAAGCAGAAAAGCAGTCAGAAAACGCATGAACAAGGTCTCTCAGGGGTGGAATTCGTTGGAATCATTTAAGTGTACCCCTTCGAGTTTGATCCGGGTCAAATGTGCAGGTGGGACGGCGCGCTAGCATTCGTCCTTCGAATCAGCGTTTTCATGATCGCCGGGTAATTGAACATGTCCGAATTGATGCGTCCCAGCTTTGACCTGACCCTGATCGAGCGCTACGGTGGCGAGGGTCCACGCTACACCTCGTACCCGACCGCGGTTCAATTCTCCCCGGATTTCGGTGCCGACGACTATCTCGCCGCGATTGCCGAGAGCAACCGACTGCCGATTCCGGCCGAGCTGTCGCTCTACGTGCATGTTCCGTTCTGCGCCAATCCCTGCTTTTACTGTGGCTGCAACCGGGTCATCACGCGTTCGGTCACGGCCGGCGATCGCTTCCTGGAGAGCCTGGAACTGGAACTGGACTTGATTGCACCTCAGGTCGACAGCGACCGTCTGGCTCGCCAGATTCATCTGGGCGGGGGAACGCCGACCTTTCTCGATCACGACCAGCTCAGACACCTGACCGAGTTGTTGCGGTCCCATTTCGACGTCGCTCCCGATGCCGAAATGGGGCTGGAGATCGACCCGCGCACCATCGATCCGGCCGGTATCCGGCTGCTGCGCGAGCTGGGCTTCAACCGGCTGTCGATCGGGATTCAGGATCTCGAGCCCGACGTGCAGAAGGCAGTCAACCGCGTCCATGACACCGCGATGGTCAGCAGTGTATTCGGCGCCGCCCGGGCAGTTGGATTCGAGTCAATCAGCGTTGATCTGATCTACGGTTTGCCGTTGCAGACCACGACCGGATTTGCGCGCACCATCGAGACCATCGTCCAGCTCCGACCCGATCGCGTTTCACTGTTCAATTACGCCCATCTGCCGCATCTGTTCAAGGCCCAGCGTCAGATTGACGAGAGCCAGCTGCCCGCTCCGGCTACCAAGCTGGCGATTTTTCGCAACTCACTCAATCGTCTGCTTGACGCCGGCTACGAATTCATCGGCATGGATCACTTCGCCCTGCCCGGAGATTCCCTGGTCAAAGCGCGGCTCGACGGCAGTATGGTGCGCAATTTCCAGGGCTACTCCACCCATGGAGGCCTCGACCTGATCAGCTTCGGTCCCAGCGCCATCAGCCAGGTCGGAGACTGCTTCGCCCAGAACGAGCGCAAACTCGACGACTGGGCCGTTGCACTGATCGAAAAGCGGCTGCCGATCATCCGCGGTCTGGCCCGCACAACCGATGACCGCCTGCGGGCCGAGATCATCGACCGCATCATGTGCACCGGAAAACTGGTTTTCCACGACCTCGAAAAGCTGTTTCAGCTGCAGTTCCGGCGCTATTTCGCGCCCGAACTGGCCACACTGGAAAAGCTCGCCGACGATGGTCTGATCAACTGGACACAGGAAGGCTTCGAAGTCACCCCGCAGGGCCTGCTGTTCCTGCGCGCCATCGCCCGCCACTTCGACGCCCACCTCACCCCGGCCGGAACCAGCACAGGCCGCTTTTCAAGAATCGTTTGAATCTACTAAAACCTTTGGGAACCACCGAAGACACCGAATTCACCGAAAAACATTCGTAACAATTACTTCGGTTTGTTCGGTGTTTTCGGTGGTTCAATCGCTTTTGCTTTTTTAATCAATATTAGGAAGCCCGGAAGTAACACTGGTGCTGATAAAATGGGGGGATACTTGCAGGGGATCCTGGTGATGGCGGATAAGGAAGGCGTTCGGGAAGTTGGCCAGAATGAGACGCGGTGTGAAGATTGCGCTCTGTTCAGCCTGTGTTTCGCTCAGGAGATATCGGAGGACGAGCGCGGCGAGCTCAATCGGGTTCTGAAGCGCCAGCAACCGGTGGCGCGCAATGAGCATCTGTTTCACGGTGGTCAGGCGCTCAAGACCGTAACCGTGGTTCGCTCCGGTTCGGTCAAGTCCTATCAGCTGTCCCAGGATGGCGATGAATTCGTTTCCGGCTTTTATCTTCCCGGCGAAATCATCGGTCTGGACGGCTTTTCGAGTGAAACCCACCCGGGCTTTGCGGTCGCGCTGGAGGACAGCCGAACCTGCGACATTCCGTTCCGGGATTTCATGAACATGCTCAACAAGAGCCCCAAGCTCAACCAGGTCATGCTGAGACTGCTGTCCGAAGAAATGACTGAAACGCGGGAACTGCTGTTGGTCGTCGGTCGCCTGGATGCCCGTACCCGGGTCGCGTTGTTTCTGTTGAGCATGTCGCGCAGACTGGCCCGGCGCAATCAGAATCCGGACCAGTTTCGGCTGACCATGGACCGCCGGGACATCGCCAACTATCTGGGGCTGACCATCGAAACGGTCTCGCGCACGCTCAGCGCGATGCAGCGCGAGGGCATCATTGCGGTGCGCGGCAAGATGGTTCAGATCACCGATCGATCGGCGCTCCAGAAGCAGGCCCAGAGGGCCGCTCCTGAGGACGAAATGGAATCCGCTACTCGTCCGGCAACTCGGTCCGGTTGATCAGGTCCGAAAAAAACAGCGCATTGGCGAACAATCGTTCAGCACCCAGCCAGTAGCCGCGAAACAGGTAATCATCGGCCATTCGAACCACGGTTCCCGATCCGTGGCGAGTGGCAACCAGTGCGGGTGTGCCTGACAGGCGATCAATCGTGTCCTCGCTCAAATAGCCCGAGGCCAGCGGATTTTCGGCATAGACCCCGGCGTGCACATAGGCGTTGTCCGATTCCTGCAACAGGTGCCGGCCGCGGCGGAAGACGGTCAGCGTGTCCCGCTGATAGCCCCAGGCCAGGGGATGGCTGGTGTCGAGTTCGATGGTCAGCGCACTGCCGCCGATCAGGGTGCGGGCGAAGTCCAGCGAGAAATCGGCGTAAGAGCGACGAGCCAAAGGCGTTTTGTCTTCCTCTTCCTCATCGTCCTGCTCGACGAAATCGAAGCCGAGATCGAGTGACTCGACCCAGGCCGAGGCGTCGCGGGCGGCCATCACGATACCGCCACCGCGAACATAGGCGGTAATCTCGGAGGCCACCGATTCCGGCAGACGATTGTAATTTCCCTCGGGCAAGATCAGATGGGTGTAGCGGCCAAGATCGGCACGATTCAGACGCTGATGATCGAGCAGTGTCAATGGCTGTTCGAGACGCGTGTCGAACCAGTGCCAGATGTAGCCGGCGTGATACGAGTTCAGCCCATCACCGGTCAACAGAGCCGGCTTCGGGTTTGTCAGCACTGGCACTGAAGGCGAACCCAGGTCCGGTCCACTGAGACTCAAGCCACTGTCAGCGGAAAGCACATCGACACCGTGAGCGCTGGACAGTGCATTCAGGCGCTCGCCAATGGCAGGCAGATCAGCCGGCTGCAAACCGGGTGAGACCACAAGGCTGCCGGGTGGCAAAGTCAGGCGTCCGGCATCGGTTCGGGTTTCGATGGCCTCCGTGCCGGCTTGCACCAGATAGCCCTCGTTGAGCAGTGCCGCCAGCAAGGCCGGTGCTCCGTACTGATTCCAGGGCACCAGCCAGGCTGTTGCCGAGGAGGCTACCGGGCGGGGTTGATGAGACGGTGTTGCGGTCAGCGCATCCCCGGTCGACGGCAGGCGACGCGTGGTGGTCAGCGGCAAGTCATACGCTTGGGCCAGCGGCCAGGCCGAGACATCGTAAAAGGTTTCCATGGGCAACTCGGTAACCGGGTCGAAAATGGATGCCAGCAGGCGGTAATGATCCTGGGCGGCCGGAATCACCCAGGCCGAACCCGGCGCAAAGTCAGTACCGGCCACGGTCACCGCCTCGTCGGCCGGTTGCACCGTCACCCCATGAGCAAGCAGCAGATCGATCAATTTCCTCGCCCTGACCGGATCGCCGTCGTCAGCCAGGACCCAGCCTGCATGGCCCGCCGAACCTGCTGCATCGCGAGCGGTCTCGAAAAACCTCTGTTGATAGGAGATCAGATCATCGGCCAGCGCGTCAACGGCCGTCAACGTCGACAGGGAAGTACGCACCTGGTTGGCGATTGCCGCGTCAAAGCCCAGTAATCCATAGTCGGACTCCTGGACATGGCCGCGCGACGAGGCCTGCTCGAACAGGATCCCGAGTCCGCCGGTCAGGTCCGGGTAGGTCGATCCCTTGCCGAGATAGTAATCGTCGAAGGATTCGCGACTGTAGTAGGGCTGACCGGCCTGATCGAGGATGCGGCCGTGATATTCGGCGATCCGGGCAGTCAGCGTCTGGTTGGCTTCGGGGGTCAGCGGATTGGTGCGCTCGGGCACCCCGGGCTGAAAGAAGAAGGTCGAATTGGTGCCCATTTCATGATGATCGGTCAGCACATGTGGCTGCCACTGCTGCAGCGCACTGGCGCGTGCCCGGGATTCTGGGTGGACCAGCGGCAACCAGTCGCGATTCAAGTCGAACCAGTAATAATTGGTTCGTCCGCTCGGCCAGGATTCATTGTGCTCGCGATCATCCGGATCGGCTGATGGATGGCGGCCGCGATGCATATTGACCCAGTGGGCGAAACGGTCCAGTCCGTCCGGGTTGAGCGCCGGTTCCATCACGATCACCATTTCGTCCAGCCAGCGACTCACTGTCGGGCCGCGATCGGCAGCCAGGTACCAGGCCGTGATCAGCGCGGCACTTGCGCCGGAGGCTTCGTTACCGTGCACCGAGTAGCCCAGCCAAGCCACGGCCGGTCCATCACCCGCCCGGCTGGCGCGTTGCCGATCCGCGCGCAGCTGATCGAGATCGACCTGACGTTCGGGACTGGCAAAGGTCAACAGCAGCAGCGGTCTTAGCCCATGGGTCCGGCCGATCTGCTCGATCGTCACCCGATCCGACGCCTCGGCAAGTCGGGTCAGATAAGTCACGATCTGATCGTGGCGGGGATGCCATTCCCCTGGCTCGAAGCCGAGCACCTCGGCCGGTGAAGGAATCGCCGGATCCGGATCGAAGTCGTCGGGCAGGCCAGGCGCGGCCCGAACCGAGGTGATCAGCAGCAGAGCCAGAAGAGTCAGAATGATAAGTGAGCGATTGAGCATGAGAGTCCGCTTCAGTGTTGATTGATACGAACTTGGTAGGATAACGGGTATCGACTCTCAGCATTGCGAAGCACACTAAAAGGAGACCCGCATGAAGCTTCAATCTTCCGATCTTCAGAACAATCAGCCCATCGATGCTCGCTTCGCCTTCGGCAAGCAGGATCCTGACGAACACATGGCCTTGTCGGACAATCTGAGTCCGCACCTGGCCTGGTCCGGCGCGCCGGAGCAGACCCGGTCGTTCGTCGTCCTGTGCATGGATCCTGATGTTCCCTCGAAAGCTGACGACGTCAACCAGGCGGGCAAAACCCTGCCGCCAGACATGCCCCGGGTAGACTTCTGTCACTGGGCGATGGTTGATCTGGCGCCGACGATTACCGAGCTGACCACCGGTGAGTGCAGTCAGGGCGTCACTCCCAGGGGCAAGCAGTCCCCACCCGGGCCGGCGGGCAGTCGCCAGGGCCTGAATGATTACACCGGCTTCATGGCCGGCGATCCGGATATGGCCGGGCACTACTTCGGCTACGACGGTCCCTGCCCTCCGTGGAACGACGAGCGATTGCACCACTATGTATTCACGGTCTATGCGCTTGATACCGATCGCCTGGAGTTACCCGAAGAGTTCACCGGCCACGATGTCGTCAAGGCTATCGAAGGCCACATTCTCGACCAGGCCTCCCTGACCGGCACCTACACGCTGAATCCAAAGGTCTCGGAGTAAATATGAGGTCGAGGCGACGGACTGCGAGAAACCCTTGCCACAGCAGCGCTTGCTCATTAATTGAGCAGACTACTACAGAAGCTGCGCGGCTATTGAGCAGAATAACGCTTCGCTCTAACGTAACATATTGTTTTTTATAGCTCGTGTAACTGGCACGCGATGTGCAGTGTATAGGGGATCTGAATCTTCATTTTTCTCAAGGACCACCATCAATGACGCCATCGGAAGTACTCAAGCATATTCGTGACGAAGAGGTCGAGTTCGTCGATTTTCGCTTTGCCAATACCCTTGGCAAGGAGCAGCACATCACCATGCCGGTGTCGGCGGTTGATGAGGAATTGCTCAGCGACGGCAAGATGTTCGACGGTTCGTCGATCGTCGGCTGGAAAGGCATCAACGACTCGGACATGGTGCTGATGCCCGACACCAGCGCCACCTTCATGGACCCGTTCGCCGAGCACAAGACGCTCAACGTCAACTGCGACATTCTCGAACCGGCCACCATGCAACCCTACAGCCGTTGCCCGCGATCGCTGGCCAAGCGCGCCGAAGCCTACCTCAAGGCCAGTGGCGTTGCCGATGCCGCCTACTTTGGCCCCGAGCCCGAATTCTTCATTTTCGACGACGTGCGCTGGAAAAATGATATTTCCGGTGCGTTCTTCTCGATCGATTCCGAAGAAGCTGGCTGGAATAGCGCCAAGAAGTACGAGGACGGCAACCATGGTCACCGCCCCAAGGTCAAGGGCGGCTACTTTCCAGTGCCGCCGGTAGATGGGCTGTCGGATCTGCGCAGCCTGATGTGCGCAACGCTGGAAGCTGTCGGCATCCCGGTCGAAGTCCATCACCATGAAGTCGGCACCGCCGGCCAGTGCGAAATCGGCACCCGCTTCAACTCGCTGACCCGCAAGGCCGACGAGTTGCTGATGACCAAGTACATCATTCAGAACGTGGCCCATGTTCATGGCCGCACCGCCACCTTCATGCCAAAACCGCTGGTTGGCGACAACGGCTCAGGCATGCATGTCCACCAGTCGCTGGCCAAGGACGGCACCAACCTGTTTTCCGGTGACGGCTACGGGGGCCTGAGTGAAACCGCCCTGCATTATATCGGCGGTATCTTCAAGCACGCCCGGGCAATCAACGCCTTCTCCAACTCGACCACCAACAGCTACAAGCGCCTGGTGCCGGGCTTTGAAGCGCCGGTTGTGCTCGCTTACTCGGCGCGCAACCGCTCGGCGTCCTGCCGGGTGCCGTGGGTCGCCAATGCCAAGGCCCGTCGCATCGAAGTCCGCTTCGGTGATGCAGCCGGCAACCCCTACCTGACCTTCGCGGCGATGATGATGGCCGGCCTGGACGGGGTCATCAACAAGATCGATCCCGGTGCTCCGATGGACAAGGATCTGTATGACCTGCCGCCGGAAGAAGAACGTGATCTGCCGCGCGTCTGCCATGCCCTCGACCAGGCCCTGGAAGCGCTCGACAAGGACCGGGAATTCCTCAAGGCAGGCGATGTGTTCTCCGATGACCTGATTGACGGCTACATCGCACTGAAAATGCAGGAAGTGACCCGCTTCCGGATGTCGACCCATCCGGTCGAATTCGACATGTACTACTCCTGCTAAGACCCCTGCGGAGGCCGGACCAGGTGTCCGGCCTCCGCATTTTTGCAGAAATGAACCCGACCACGCCAGAACAGTCTGATTGCTATAAGCTATTGACCAGACTCCCAGACGGGTTCCCAGACATGAAACAGCTCATTCTGATTTTGATCGCCCTGGCCTTCGTGCTCCCGGCTGCGGCCCAGACCATCTACAAGGTTGTCGACGAAGACGGCAACGTCACTTATACCGACCAGAAACCTTCGGACGATGCCGAACCGATGGACCTGCCCGAACTCAACGTTCTCGAGGGCAACTCCGAACCTCCGCCGGTTATTGCCGAATCATCGACTGAAGAGCGTGAACCGCTGCAGCTGCGAATCGTTTCCCCTGAAAACGAGGAAAACATTCGCGGCACGGCCAATCGGCTGTCAGTCAATCTGGAAAGCAATATCGAAATCCCGCCGACAGCCCTGATCGTGTTTTATATCGATGACGAGGCGCAGGATCCGGTCCAGTCACTGAGCGCCACGTTTGAAGAGATTCCGCGCGGCACCCATACCTTGCGAGCTGAACTGCAAACCCCCTCGGGTCGGGTCCTGGCCGAGACGGAAACGATTACCGTCTACATGCGTCAGGCTTCGCGACAGCACCCACCGCCTCGGTGAATTCACCCGATCCGGACAGCCTGGCGACCGGACTGATCCGGGTCAGCCTGGACGGCCGGATCCTGTGGCTCAACGGCGCGGCTGCCGTATTTGCCGGCCGCACGCCGGCCAGCCTGGTCAATCAGACCATCAGCTCGATCGGAGACTCGCTGGAACGCTGGTGCCAGCGCGTGGGAGAGCGGGGCGGGTCAATGGCGATTGCCGAAACCACCTTGCGACCCAACGGCGAGCGAGTCGACCTGTGGCTGCAACCGATAGAGAGCGATGTTCTGATCGAGGTGCATCCGGTCGCCGAACGTGTTCACCAGCGCGAGATCACCGAAAGGGCCGATCGTCAGCAGGCAATGGCGCTGCTGGCACGAGGGCTGGCACACGAACTGCGTAACCCGCTGGCCGGAGTTCGCGGCGCTGCCCAGCTGATCGAGCATTCGAAGGATGCCGAGGCGTCCCGGCGGCATGCGCAGATGATCCAGCGTGAAGTGGATCGCATCGTTGACTTGATCGACCATTTTGCCGGCACCGGCGGCCCCGATCAGACCGCGGTCAACCTGCATCAGGTCATCAATGACGCCGCCGAGCTGGTCATGGCCGAACGAGCTGGACGCCTCCGGATCCAGCGCCAGTTCGACCCCAGCATTCCCGAACAACAGGGCGACCCCGGCCGGCTGCATCAGCTGTTTCTCAACCTGATGCGCAATAGCGCCCAGGCCGGTGCGGGCCAGCTGATCCTGACAACCCGAATCGAACACGATTCTCCCCTGGTCGAGAAACCCGCACGCCACGCGGTTCGCATCGACATCGATGATGACGGCGACGGCGTGCCGGAGGCCTTGCGTGAACGACTGTTTCTACCGCTGGTGACCGGACGGGATCAGGGCTCCGGCTTTGGTCTGGCCGTGGTCCAGCAGATTGCCCGTGCCCACGGTGGCGTGGTCGAGTATCTTCCACTGCCTGGCGGTAGCCGGTTTCGGGTGCACCTGCCACTGATTACTGCCAGGGAGTGTGCGGCGTGAGCGAGCGAGTCTGGATCATCGACGACGACCCGGCTATACGTTACGTGCTCGAAGAATACTTCCGCAGCGCTCACCTGCCCGTGCGCACTTTCGAACACGGCGAGGAGCTGATGGCCGCGCTTGAAAAGCACAGTCCCGACCTGGTCATGGCCGACGTGCGTCTGAACGGTGAAAGCGGCCTTGATCTGATGCAAACACTGCGCCAGTCGTTGCCAGAGTTGCCGGTCATCATCATGACGGCTTATTCCGATCTCGACTCGGCCGTGCGCGCCTTCAAGGGCGGCGCCTTCGAATTTCTGGCCAAACCGTTCGATCTTGCCGAGGTTGGGCGCCTGGTCAAGAAAGCCATCGCTCAAACTCGCCCGGATGAGGCGCAAACGGATCGCAACGCCGGCCTTATCGGCTCCTCACCGATCTTCCAGAATCTGATTCGCATGGTAGGCCGGCTGTCGGCCAGCGACATCCCGGTACTGATCACCGGCGAGACCGGCACCGGCAAGGAGCTGATTGCACGCGCCCTGCACAACCATTCCCCGAGAGCCGACGGACCATTCGTTGCCATCAACACCGCGGCCATTCCCGAAGACCTGCTTGAATCGGAGTTGTTCGGTCACGAAAAAGGGGCGTTTACCGGAGCCAGTGAACAGCGCACCGGACGGTTCGAGCAGGCCCGCGGCGGCACCCTGTTTCTCGATGAAATTGGCGATATGCCGCTGACCTTGCAGTCGCGTCTGCTGCGAGTGCTGGCCGAAGGCGAGTACTACCGCCTGGGCGGGCGTGACCTTGTCAGAACCGATACCCGTATCATCACCGCAACCCACCGCAACCTGGCCCGGCGAGTCGAACGCGGGGAGTTTCGTGCCGACCTTTACCATCGCCTGAAAGTCATTGCCCTGGAGGTCCCGCCGCTGCGCGCCCGGCGCGAGGACATTCCGGAACTGACCCGCCACTTCCTGCGCGAAGCCGGCCACGAGTTTCGCCTCCCGCCCAAACTGGCGGAGAAAAACCTGATCGCCCACCTGAAAACCCTGGACTGGCCCGGCAACGTTCGCGAGCTCAAGCACTTGTGCCAGTCACTGGCCGCCCTGGCACCGGCTCCGGTGATCGGACGGGACGACCTGCCTGCCGAATACCGCGAGCCCGGCAGTCACCGCGACCCGAGCACCATCCCGTGGACCGAGCGCCTGGCTGACCAACTGACAACCGACCTGGCCGGCGAATCCGACAACCTGCACGAACGTTACAAAACCGAACTTGAACAGGTTTTAGTGCGCACCGCACTGGAACAATGCGGCAACAATCAGTCTGAAGCCGCGCGACGCCTCGGAATCAGCCGTAATACGCTGGCGCGCATCATCAATTCGGTTTAGATGGTTTGTTTTTGCGCCTCACGGCGCTGTTGGTTGTGCGCCTGGCGGCGCTTAAGGTAAAAGTCAAAAGCGTTTCGCCCGCGCTGCGCTTGCCGAGCGAAACGCCTTTGACGTTGATTTTCGCGCCGAAGGCGCCTGGCGACACGACGCTTTTGACGTTAAAGCAACAAAGGAGAAAAACCATTCAATTCGTTCGAAGCCAGAACGTAACCGGCCCGTCATTGACCAGATGAACCTTCATATCCGCTCCGAACCGGCCGGTCTGCGTACCAGGCCAGGTGTTTCGGGCAAGTTCGACCAGCCGGTCGAACAGCGCTTCGCCCTGCTCCGGCGGAGCGGCCGGGGTGAAGCTGGGGCGATTGCCGGAGTTGGTGTCGGCGGCCAGGGTGAACTGGGGCACCAGCAACAAGCCTCCGTTGATATCACGCAGACTCCGGTTCATGCGGCCCTGATCGTCGGCAAAGACCCGGTAGTTGAGCAGCCGCTCCAGAAACCGTTCCAGCCGACCGGCCTGATCGCCGCGTTCGAATCCGACCAGCACCAGTAATCCAGCGTTAATGGCAGCGATGGGTTCGCCGTCCACTTCAACCCGGGCCTGGCTGACGCGCTGCAACAGGCCAATCATGAGCCTGGTCCCGCACCAACAACAGGATGACCGGCAACTGATGCGCCCGAATCAGCCCTGATGCTATCCTTCGATTGACTAAACCGGCTGACTTTCGAGGTCATTCATGTTCACCGTTCGATATTTCACACTGATTGGTATCTTACTGACTTCCCTTGCTGTCGACGCAAGCGAGCCGGCATGGCAACTGATCGAAACATCCGACCAGCCCAGCCGCATTGCCAGCATGGTCGACCAACTGCCGCCGGGCGTGGCAACGCGCATCGAACCCTCGCTGTCGGCCTTGCGGGCCGGAGCTCACCTGCGCCTCGACCTGCCCGGCCGGCAATCGATGGAGGTCAACCTGGCCCAGGCAGTCGCTCACGCCAACGGCGATCGCACCCTGCATGGTCACGCTCGTCCGGACAGTTCCATCGGCGGCCATGCCCATCTGACCGTCGGCGAACAGGGCCTGTTTGGTCGAATTGCGACCCGCAATGGCCAATTCCGTATCCATACCGATCGAGCCGGCACCTGGATGGTTCAGCTCGATGATCCACGCCTGGTGGTCGATCAGAATTGCGGCGTCGACCACCAGACGCTGGAAATGTCCGCTGGCGACACTTCCGGACGAGGTAACGAGATCCACCAGGTTGATGTGATCCTGCTCTACTCACCCGATATTGCCGACCGCTACCCCGGCGGCTTGCTCGATACCCGCTTGAATCACCTGTTCGCCATCGCCAATCAGGCGACCGTGGATTCCGGCGTGGACCTGATCTTCCGCAAGGTGCATCAGCAACAGGTCGATCAGCCCTCGTCACCGGACATTTTTGCTGCCTTGACCAACATGCGCAACGGCCTGCGCGGTGAGCCGGCCGATGTGTTTACCGACCTGGATCAGTTGCGCATCGATCACGGTGCCGATCTGGTCGTCTTCACCTGGCCGCACGATATCGAAACACGCGGTGCCTGCGGCGTGGCCTTTTTCCCCCAGGCCGACGGGAAAACCGGAATCTATGACGACACCCTGGGCGTTCATGTCACCAACGACGGCATCAGCAACTGGTCGATCTGTTCCGATGCAGTGATGACACACGAGTTCGGTCATAACCTGGGTGCCCAGCATCAACGCTTCGATCCCAGTCAGACCGGCTCCAATTACGCCCATGTCGTGCCCGATATTCTCAATACCGTGATGGGCTCGTTCGGCAGCGCCGACCGCAACCGCTACCTGCGCATGAGCGTCTTTTCCAGTCCCGACTTCAATTGCGGCAACGCGCCTTGCGGCTCAACGGGTTCCGGCGAGGAAAGCGACAATGCACAGAGCCTGCGCGACCTTGCGCCCGTGGTTTCCGGTTACGCTGCCCCGGTTTATCCGGGCACGCAAACCCGACCGCCGCCATCGTTTCCCGACAGCGACGGTGATGGCATCGACGACTGGACCGATCCATTCCCGTTCGACCCGTTTGATGGCAATCCGCCACCACCACCCGAACCTCCGGGCTATGTCATGCCCCCCTTGTTCGATGGCAGTGAACTGGATCACTTCGAACTGCTGGTTGCATCCAGTGGCAGCGATCAGGTCCATGCCTGGAACATGCAGGGTGAGTGGCAGGGCATGGTGGTCCAGGCCGAAACCAACCCGTTCCCGGACAAGCGACCGGCCCTTTCGAACTTCACCCGCATGGGCGTCGCCGACGACGGACTGGTCTACATGCTGTCCAGTGCTTCGGTGCGCCGATTTGACCGGGTTTCCCGCGCTGAAGTCGACATCTTCCTCAACTCGCAACCCCCGTTCTCCACTCCCGGTGGTCTGGTCGACGGTTTCCCGCGGTCGATGCGCTTCAGCCCCGATCAGAGCCAGTTGATGGTGCTTGGCAACGGCAATATCCAGACTTATGACAACGCCGCCAACCTGATCAGTTTCCGCGGCGGACTGCCGCTGGCCGCCGATCCGGGCACTTTCCAGAATCCGGTGCGAATGCGCGATATTGCCTTTGACAGCTCCAGCGGCAAGCACTTCATCATCGATGATGCCGCCCGGCGAATCGCCATCTTCAGCGGACCTCAACTGGCCGACTACACCGGCGACCTGGTCGAGGCCGGCGCACCCGAGATCGAGGACCCGTGGAGCCTGGTTCGCGGACCGGACGGTGATTTGTTCGTGGCCAACGGCAGCGCCAGCAATGTGCTCCGGGTCGATGGCGCAGCAGGCTCGATCACTGTTTTCGTGGCCGCCGGCAGCGGCGGACTGGAATTCGCACGCGACCTGACCTTCGGCCCTGACGGAAATCTCTACGTCATCAGCCGGGCAAACAACGCCGTGTTACGCTTTGATGGAGCCAGCGGCAATTTTATCGACGCCTTTATTCCGGCAGGCTCACCGGGCCTCGATCAACCCCAGAGCCTGGAATTTACCCGCCGCATCGACGCCGATATTTTCAACGATCGCTTTGAATTCGAATAAGGAGACGATCAACCATGAGTAACCATGTCTACAAACAGATCAAACTGACCGGCTCATCGCCGGAAAGCATCGAGGCAGCGGTAGCCAACGCCATCAATACCGCGGCCGGCACAGTCAAGAACATGCGCTGGTTCGAAGTGCTGGAAACCCGCGGTCATATCGAAAACGGCAAGGTTGCGCACTGGCAGGTGACTGTCGAGGTTGGATTCACCCTCGACAAATAAACGGTTGAACTACTCGGACTTTTCCCTGGCGCCCTGAACAACGATGGGCAGGGGCACATGGAGAATGCCGCAGACCATGCGCATCAGCTCGGTTTCCGATGCGCTGACGTGATCGTCGTGCATGACCACGTGGCCCAGCGCCGCGACCAACTGCTGCTTGTCTCCCGGACGCAGCGCGTCGAGTGCCTTGAGTGCTTCGTCGAGGCGGTCGGGCCAGTTCGGCACGTCGATTTCATCCGGGTAGCTCACATCATCGAACAATTGGCCCAGGCCAACGGTCAGTGCGGAGCGCGCCAGCTCCGGCTGATCAGGATGACCATGGTGGGCAACGATTGCCAGTAACATCCGGACCGAATCCACCCGGGACGAGAGCTTCTTGCTGCCGCCTGAGCGCGATCGTCCGGGACTCAGCACATCCTGAATCTGACTGCTGACCAGGCGCGCCAGCGCGTACTCAAAGACATCGACCTTGCCGTCGGCATGGACCAGCTTGTCGATCAGATCCATGAACTGAACCAGCTCGGCCTCGGGCCGACGCCGCAGCGCCGGAAACGCGATTTCCATCAGCGGCAGGCGCTGTTCCCTGGCCAGTGACGGGGCGGCCTCGCGCAGCGCGCGCACCTGGCCCTCGCTGTCGCTGCCCAGGCCACGGGCGATCATCAGCAGCTGATCTTCACGCATTTCCGGGTCATCGCTCAGCAACAGATAGCAGATCACTTCCTGGGCCCACTCATCGGTGTGTGCGGCTCGCTCCAGCGGTTTTGGAATTGCCGCGGCAAGCGCTGCTGCCAGGAACACCTGGTTCAGACCCGGCTGCCCGATCTGCTCGGCCAGGTTGTCCGGGTTGAGCGGCAGCCCGCCAGGGCCACGAGTGCCGGCGTCCTCACCCGATTCGACCCGCGCTGCCTGTTCGGCCTCGGCCTGGCGCGCCTGACCGTGGCGGTTCAACTGCTCGGCGATCTGGCGGAACTCGGCCGGATCAAACGAGGGATCAATCGCCCGTATTCGCTTGTCCAGCGGCGGATGGGTGGCGAACATCTGGTAACCCATGCCGCGGGCAAACAGCATATGGCCGACTTCTTCGGAATCGCTGGTCATGAAAGAGCCCGCGCTCAACGCACCGATCTTTTTCAGTGCTCCGGCAATGCCATCGGGCTGACGGGTGAATTGAACCGCCGAGGCATCGGCGAGGTACTCGCGCTGACGCGACACAGCGGCCTTGATCCAGCGACCGAAAAACAGGCCGATATAACCGATGATCACCACCGCCAGGCCGATAAGAACGGCTGGGGCAGCGTTACGGGAATCGCGCGCAAAACGCGCGGTAAAAAGCAGCCTTCGGCCAATGATGGCAATGACCAGAATGCCGAACAGGAATCCGATCAGGCGGATATTGATCCGGGTATCACCGTTGAAGATATGGCTGAACTCGTGGGCGATCACACCCTGGAGTTCATCGCGGCTCAGGTTTTCCAGAGTACCGCGGGTAACGGCCACGGCCGCGTCCGAGGTCGAGAAACCGGCAGCAAAGGCATTGATGCCCTGTTCCTGCTCAAGCACGTAGATTTCGGGAACCGGAATGCCCGACGCGATGGCCATTTCCTCGACCACATTGCGCAGTCGACGCCGCAGCGGATCGGTCGTGCTCGGCTCAACCAGCGTTCCTCCGAGCTCACGGGCAATCTCACCACCACCTCCCCGCAGCTGCAAGGTCCGGAAGATACTGGCCAGTACAATCACCGACGCTGTAATCAGGGTGGTCGCCGCAATCAGCGGGGCATTTGCCACCAGCCACTGTCCGATTGATGCGCCGGACTTCAGGTACTCCATCCCGAACATCGTCAACACCAGCGCATTGACGGCCAGGATAATCCCGAAGACCGCCAGCGAAAACAGCGCCACTAGCAGCCGGGTCTGCCGCCGTGCCTTGTCTTGATGTTCGAAGAAATTCATGTGAAAAGAAGGTTCAAGGAGCAAGGTTCAAGGAGCAAGGTTAAAAAAACAATCCTTGTTCCTTGCTCCTTGATCCTTGTTCCTGGTTTTCAACCAAAATCCACATTGACTGCTTCGCGCTTGACCGGGTCCTCGATTTCAAGCAGCTGGGCGGGCTGGAAGGCGAACATGCCGGCGATGATGTTGTTCGGGAAGCTTTCGCGCAGGATGTTGTAGGTCATGACCGTATCGTTGTAGGCCTGGCGGGCGAAGGCGACCTTGTTTTCGGTGCTGGTCAGCTCTTCGGTCAACTGCATCATGTTCTCGTTGGCCTTCAGGTCGGGATAGTTTTCCGACAGGGCAAACAGGCGACCCAGAGCGCCGGACAATCCCTGTTCCGCCTCGCCCAGTTTCTTGACCGCGTTGGGATCGGTCGGATCGCTGGAGGCAGCCTTGAGCTGGCTGACCGCACCGTTGCGAGCCTGGATGACCGCTTCCAGGGTCTCACGCTCGTGGCTCATGTACTTTTTCGCCACTTCGACCAGATTGGGAATCAGGTCGTAACGGCGGGTCAGTTGAACATCGATCTGGGCAAACGCGTTCTTGTAGCGATTGCGAGCCGCGATCAGGCGGTTATAGATGCCAATAACGAAAAATGCGAGGGCGACGATGACGCCCAGGCCAATCAACAGTTCCATGGCAGTGACTCCTTGCGAGAAAAAATTCCAGATGCCGAGTGTACCCCGAGCCTGGGCTCGCAGAAAGGCTTTCAGGTCGGTGAGCTGAATCGACAGTCGAACAATGCTCCGATCAACCGGCTTTCCAGGAGCGGCCAGCGAACGATTCGCACCTTGTCGTCGGCTTCAGTCAACGCTGGTTTGTTTCGGTAAGGGACTTCAATCAACAGGACCTGATCAGCCTTGTTTATCCATTCAGCCGGCTCGACCACCTGACGGGAGTCAATCAGAATCACCTCGAAGGATTGCGGCGATTGCCGGTCAATGGCCACCAACCTGAACCCCCAACGTCGCGCCAGCCGGGTCATCACGCGTCGATCCGGCGGGCTCAGGATTACACCCAGTACCATTCCCTCCAACAAGCTGCTCATCGGATGCCGTTCAACCGGAAACGGCAAGGCTCCCGGGAGCTCGATACAAAACCGCGCACCGCGCGCGACGGATTCCGACAAACTCAGGCTCCCACCCATGGCCGAGACCAGGCGGCGGCAAATCGCCAGCCCCAGCCCTGATCCGCTGTGAGAGCGAGTAATCGATGCATCGAGCTGCTCGAACGGTTCAAACAGTCGTTGGCGATCCTTCACATCGATCCCGGGGCCACTATCGGCAACACTGATCATCAGGCTGTCGTGCCCGCCCTTTGCTACCGAGACTTCAATCCCGCCTTGCTCGGTGAACTTGATTGCATTGCTGAGCAGGTTGCCGATCACCTGAACCAGGCGGTTTCCATCGCCCATCGCCACCGGCGGCAACCCGGCACTGATTCTCAGGCGAAGATCGAGCTGCTTGCGTGCGGCATTCGGCGCATGCAGATCGACGGCCTCCTCCAGCCTGGAGCCCAGTTCAAACGTTCTGAGATCCAGGTTGAGTCTGCCGGCCTCGATCCGGGAGACATCCAGCACCTCATCAATAATCCGCTGCAATTGCCTCCCCGACCGACGAAGCGTTTGAAGCAGGTCAAGTCGGAGTGGTGAGTTGGCCTGGGCGTTGAGGAGATCAACCATGCCCAGGACGCCATGCAGTGGGGTACGAATTTCGTGGCTCATCGTTGCCAGAAACTCGGACTTTGCTTCATTGGCCCGTTCGGCCAACTCTCGCTGATGGCGTGCCGCGACCATGGCTTCGCGACGGCGACGCGCACGACTCCATGAGCGCCAGCCAAGTCCCGTTAACGCAAATGCACCAATCAGATAGGCAATATGGGCGGAGCCGCTTCGCCACGGTGGATATTCAATAACCAGCGGCATGACTGCACTTTGACGGTTCCACTGGCCGTCGGGAGTGGCTGCCTGGACTTCAAAGCGATAGCGCCCGGGCGCCAGATTGCTGTAGTAGTGCTGATGACGACCAACCAGCTCCAACCAGTCCTGGTCCCATCCGTGCAAACGCAGGCGGTATCGGGTCTGATCAGGAGCGACAAAGGTCAGGGCGGTAAAATCGACTCGCAGCGAATCCTGATCATGTGCCAGCACCAGAGGATCATTCTGTCCGGGGACGCGCGCATGCTGCCGGCCGTTCACCAGCACCCCGCTAATGTGGACCGGGGGCGGTCGGCGAGCGGTTCTCAATCGAGCCGGATCAACCACCACGAGGCCTCGGCTACCGCCAATCGCCAGTCGCCCATCATCCAGTTGTATCGCGGCATTGCGGAAGAACTCACCAATCGCCAGTCCGTCGAGACGGGTATAGCGACGCTTGTCACCGGTTGTCGGCACCAGACGAATCAGTCCACTCGACAAGACCACCCACAATTCCTCTTCAACCCCGGGAAAAATGGCGAAGGCACGGCCACCGGGAATGATCTTTGAAAGATCATGCCGGGTCTGCTCGACGAGCTGCCCATTGTTTATTTGCCAGCGCGATACCTCGTCATCCGTTGCCAGCCACAGGGATTGATCAATCCAGGCCATGGCCTGCACCGTGCCATGATCCAGCACCAGCCAGGGCTCGAATCCGGTTGCCGGATCAAACCGGAACACATCAGAACCTCCAGCCAGCCACCAGCGCCCTTCGGCATCAGGAGCCATTGCCGTGATTTCAGCCTGGTCCAGAAAGTGCCGGCCAGAGGCAGCCGGATGAAAATGATCGATCATCCCATTCTGACGGTCCAGACGGTATACCCCGCTGTCGAAGGTAGCCACCCAGAGAACCCGTTCCCCGTCGCTGGTGATAAAGCGGAATGTGCCGTGATCAATGCGCTCGCGTTCCAGCAGCACCTCCAGCGAACCACTGACAGGATCAAATCCGAGAATTCGGGCCGACCAGCCGATGATCAGTTCGCGGCCGACACGCGCCAGACCGGTAGTTCTTTGCAACTCCCCCAGCACCGGAGCCGAGTGAAAATCCTGGGCCCACTCTGTTTCCCGGGTGGTCAGATCCAGGCGCTGAATGCCTTCGGTTCGGCCGGCCAGCCAGAGCGCCTTGTCATCGTTCCCTGGCATGACCGCGTAGACTGCATTCATGCCGAGACCGCCTGCCTGGCCGGGCATTCGCTGAAATCGATCAAAGCCCGAGGATGGCGGCGGCAGGTAGGCTACCCCGTTACGCGACACCGCTACCCACAACCCCCCTTCCGAGTCCAGCAGGAGACTGAGTAGATGATTGCCGGGCAACCCATCCGATACCCCTTCCATGGCCTGAACCGTTCGGATTTCATTGCCCTCAGGATGCCAGCGCACCAGACCTTCATAAGTCGACAGGATGACCCAGCCTGCCGCATCCTGGGCCACATCCATGATCACAGCCGGCGTGTCGAGCAGGCGTTCCGACTGCCAGGCATTTTCGCTACCTTCGGCTCGATAGAGTCGTTCGGATTGGGCGAATACGATCTCACCATTGTTCAGCTCAGCCAGCGTGGTGAATATCGGCTCACTCTGTTCGCGTCGGGCAACAGGCGCGAAAACCGCTTGTGCGCTGTCGGCGAGAACACTGACCTGCTCACTCTGAACAAGCCAGACACGGCACTGCCGATCGACCGTAACCTCCATTTGAAAGCCGGACTCAGCCAGCCCGGCGGAGGACTTCTGGGGATAGTGAAAATAGCTACCGTCCTCGACGTGATATCGACCGACGCCGCCGCGCATGAAAGCAATCCACAGACCGCCGTCGCAATCTTCAGCCAGGGACCAGACATTGGCATGCGGCAGGAGTCCGCCCTGATCCAGCGGGGACAACCGATCCCGAACCTTGAGATCAGGACCAACCCGGACTACGCCGTGGTCGCCGATCCCGGCCCAGACGCCGCCATCCCCACTGGCTGCCAGGCTCATGATGTTGGATCCTGGAAGCCCCTCGGGCTGGTCAGGCCTGGCACGCAGAGTTGTCAAAGTCTGCCCCTCGTGTCTGACCAGTCCGCCGGGTGTCGCCAGCCAGACATATCCGTGGCGATCCTGCACCATGGCCTCGATCCGACTGTCGGGCAAACCTTCGACGACACCGATATGACGGAATACCGGACCAGGATCAGGCGAAAGCGCCTGCAAGGGGGCGGCGAATACCAGCAGCAGACAAGCTACACCGACGAACTGACGAGTTTCCAGGCTCGAACCAAACAACGACGCTCTCCCGGCGTTTATCCCGTAATGACTTCTCCCTAGATGATCTATCATAGCCCAAGGCGAATTCAGGTCAACTCAGGCCGGATCCAGTAACGGATGACTTCGCCGCTGAAGCCTCAATGATTGGTTAGAATGGCCACCATAGTCACGCACAATTGAATTCATGCCGTCCAATCAACCTGCCAAACCTCCCTATCAAATCGCCCAGGCATTCTCGGTGCCGATGGTCATTGCTCACCACCCCAACGGCGAGAATCTCAATCAGGATCTTCGAGAGCTGTTTGCCGCCCGAGCCACCGAGGGAGACCGTTACCGCAACCCCGAGCCCCGGGTGCGGCGCAACGAAACGCTGTTCGAAAGTCGTTTTGATCTGTTTCAATGGCCGGACCCTTGCGTGCAGCAATTGCGCGAGTTCTGCTTTACCCAACTCTATCGGACCATCGCCGAGCTCAACGGCTACGATCAGTCAATGCTCAAGGATATGCACTATGCCTGTGAGTCATGGTTCCACCTGACCCGCCAGGGCGGCTACTTCGGTGTACACACCCACCCTTTGCATTCCTGGTCCGGCGTGTATTGCGTTCGTCATGATGGCGATGACCCGGAGAGCGACAGCGGCAAACTCACTTTCGTCAACCCGAACTACGCCAGCACGATGTACATGGATGTCGCCACGGCACGCCTGAAGCGGCCTTTTTCCGGCGCCCCCATCATGCTGCGTCTCGAGCCCGGGCAGCTGGTCCTGTTCCCGTCCTGGCTGTTACATGAGGTCATGCCCTACGAAGGCACCACCGAACGCATCACCGTCGCCTTCAACGTCAAATTCCAATACAGCGGCAAACAAATCCTCTAAGAAGGTTTTTGCCAGAGGACGTAGTGGCCCATTGGGTGTTGGCCGCGGTAGATCAGGTCGCCTTCTTCTTTGCGGATCAGTCCGGCGTCGGCGAGCGGGCGGTCCCAGTCCGGGTTTTCGGCGACCAGTCGATTGACCCGGAGCATATCGTCAAGACGGGCCTGGCCGGCTTCGAGCTGGCGGCGGAAGCCGCCGACGGCACTGCGCTGCTGGCGGCGCTGCGCGGCGGGAAGCCGAATCAACCCGGCCATGGATTGCACGACCTGCCCAAGCAGGGGCGAGGCTCCCGCGCGCTGGGCCTGGCTGGCCAGGCGGCGCAGCAGCGGCTCCAGGCGGCGTGGCAGATCGGGATCGGCCAATTGACCAGATTCCCAGGATCGAAGCACCTTGAACAAGCCTGAATCGCGCAAGCTGGCATAGTCGCTCGATTCGGCGGCCATGGTCTCGACAATAGCAGTATCGGCCGCATGGGCCAGCACGGCCAGGCATCCACCGGGCTTGAGCACGCGCGCCAGTTCCGGCCCGGCCTGCTCCATGTTGCAATACTCGAGACCATACTGACTGGTGATCAGATCAAACCATTGATCATCGAATGGTAGTGATTCCACCTCCGTATTGCCCTTCAATTCGATAATTTCCAGCAATGCGGCGACCTGCGGGCCGCGGCGGGCAATCTGCGCGGGGTCCGGTTGGGCGGCGTCGATGGCAGTAATCTTCAGGTCGGCAGTCTGGGCGGCAGACCACTCGGCCGCCAATAGTGCGATCGGAGCGTTGCCGGTACAGATATCCAGCACCTGTGCACCAGGGCTGAGCTCGCCGAACTGACGCTGCCAAAATTCAGCAACTTCGCCATCGTAGTTGAAAACAAAGTCCTGCGGCAGAGAGGTCAGCGCTCCTGTCGACCAGTAGTCGGACCAGTGCGAAAAATTCTTGCTTGGTTCGGTGGTTGTCATGCTTGGAAGAGGTTTTCAGTCGGCCAGAAAGCACATGGCCCGGGAAGTCCCGGGCCATGTGGTGTTGCTTGCTAGAGCTTCCTTGTCGCCAGAGGCGATTTTAGAAGTTCTGGGTGTAACGAACGTACGGTACGCGGCCATAGGCGTTGTACAGGTTGAAGTTGAAACCGCGAAGCTCACCGGCATCCAGTACCGGATCCTTGTCAGCCAGGTTGGTCACACCCAGGGTGATACGTCCGTCCCAGGGAGTGAAGTAGTTGGCCTGAAGGTCATGCGTGGTCCAGGACGAAAGTCCTTCATCGGCACTCGCCAGACTATCGCTCTGGGAACCGATGTAGTTGAGGTTGTAGGCGAAGGTGAAGTCACCGAAAGCATAGACATTGGACAACACTGCACGCCAGCGTGGCAGACTCTGCTGACCGGCAATATTGTCACCGCCGTCAGTCTCGTAACGCCAGGTGTAGCCCGCCTGCAGTTCGTTGCTCAAACGACCGGCATTACCAAAGTCAAAATTGGTGCGCAGGTTGAGGTCAAAACCACGGGTTTCAATCGTACCCAGGCTGGCAAAGCCGGACTGCAGGAACTGAATCGCTCCATTATCCGGATTACGCAACAGTCCCAGACCCAGCGAGGGATTGGGCCCAGATGAACCTGCCGGGAACTCGACTCCTGGCAGCAGCCCTGGCGGGCAGTTGGTGGTGGTTCCAGCCACGCAGTTGATGACCTGCTGTGCACCAATACCAGCGACACGGTCGTCGATCTCGATATTCCAGAAGTCAACCGAACCATTCAACCAATCCAGCGGCTCGAAAGCCACACCCAGGCTGAACTGCTCGGAATCTTCCGCACCCAGATCGGGGTTGGCGATCGAGAAGCTGGTGATCTGAACGGCGTCGGTCGGATCCACCCCAAACGCGATGGCTGTGGCTTCATCCACTACCGATGCCGCATTGAACGATGGCTGAGCAGAGAGGAGTTCCAGCGGCGGAGCACGGAAGCCCTTACCCCAGGAAGCACGAACGGTCAGCTCATCGAACGGCTGATAGCGCAGGGCTACCTTGGGCGAGAAGGCATCGCCAAAGTCGTTGTAGTCATCGTAACGAGCGGCAACGTTCAACTCCAGGGTATCCAGCAGCGGGAACGCGGCCTCGGCGAACAACGCCCAGGATTCACGGTCACCGAATGCCGAGTTACCGGCCGAACCGGTGATGTTGCCGTTGGCCTGCAGGTCATCGTAGATGTCCTTGTACTGCTCGTCACGCCACTCGCCACCGAAGGCGATACCGACCGGGCCGGCAGCCATGTCGAACAGGTCCATGGAAGCCTGTGCGTAACCCTGACGCGATACGTAACGTGCGTCGCGGTTGATGGTGGATGTGAACGATTGCAGGATTTCCTGCGGCACGTTGAACGGGTCGTAGATGTTGTAAGCACCGCTGTCGAACTGCGGCTGGGCCAGCGCGGAAACGATGTAATTGCGACCCAGATCGAAGTACTGCGATTCTGTTCTGCGAACGCCGAAATCAATATCCAGCGGGCCGGCACGACCCTGGGCACCGATATCGATATCGTAGACCTGGGCATCCGTAGACGTGTCACGCGGACCGTTGGCCGCAAAGCGGTGGGTCAGCAGCAGCGTCTCATCAGCGCGATCCTGATAGGCTTCCCATTCCGGATTCAGGCCACCCGCGTCAGGCGGGGTTGCCGGGTGGTTGGGCAGACCCGGGCTAATTACGATGGCACCAAAGCCACCAACCAGCCACGGCGAGGACGGAACCGGTGCATAGCGACCAAACGAGGTCACCCGGCTAACGCCACCATTCAGGTAGAGGCTCCAGTCGGCGTTGATGTCGTAACGCGCGCGAGTGAACAACGACTGGTTTTCAGTCTCGGCTTCATCAGCGGCCTGCAGCGTGAAGTCATAGGCGCAGAGTGAACCGTTGAGGAAGAAACCTTCGCCATTACAACCATTACCCGGTACCGCAGCACCGAAACCTTCCTGGTTGATAAACGAGAAGCCGGTGGTCAGGAAGTTGTTCGAAAAGATCGAGGCACCACCTGTGGACCACTCACGATCACGCTGGAAAACCACGTCACGCTTGTTGGTCGACACGCCGGCCATGATGCGACCACGATTGCCGGCAATACCAAAGATGGCGCCAGCTTCGCGGGTATCGCCACCTGCCCGCTTCGGATCCGACGTGCCGACATAGGCTTCAACGCCGTCGAAATCGGAACGGGTGATGATGTTGACAACACCACCGATAGCGTCAGCACCGTAAATAGCGGAAGCACCGTCGGAGAGGATTTCAATCCGCTCGACAGCACCCAGCGGTACAGCGTTCAAATCCTGGGCGGTACCGATGTTCGGCGCGTTCGGCGCACGACGGCCATCGACCAGGATCAGGGTACGTCCAGAGCCCAGGGCGCGCAGGGACAGGCCGGCAAAGGACTGGCCGGAGCTACCGGACTGAGGACGGAAAGAACCGGCGCTGTTGATCGGCTGCTGACGCAGCAGGTCGGCGACGGAGGTCGTGCCCGACAGCTCGATCTGCTGACGGTCGATGACCTGAATGGGAAGTGCACCTTCTACGTCGGTGCGCTTGATACGAGAACCAGTGACCTGTACACGATCCAGATCAGCAGCCTCCTCGTCCTGAGCAGCGACCGGGGCAGCGGTCATTGCCAGGCCGGCAACCATGCTCGCGCCAAGCGAGTAATGGATTGCCTTGGCAAGTGGGTTACGGTTGTGCTTCATCAGACTCTCCAAAGTTGTCTTTTGATATTTTGCAATTAAGCATTCGATACTAGTATCGACAGCAAGTGTCGGAGCGGAGACACCCCATACCGAGGCGCTGCCACAGGCAGCAATTCGGCTGAGACCCTCCGACTCTGCGCTGATACTAGCACTATCCATCGGCGATGAAAAGGCCTTTGTTAAAGACTTGTAAATCTCGGCTGAACCTTGCTTGAACCTACAAGTCTTTGTTTTTACTAAATTTGGCCCATTTCAGCCGAATCAACTGCCGATCCGGACAATTTTTTGCTGTCCGGAGCAGCGGTGAGCTCCTATTGATCGAGTGCCGAACGCACGCGAGCCAGTTCGTCGCGCAATGCCCGCGGCACGCGCGGCTCGAACTCCTGCAGAAACTCTGCAATCGACTGGACTTCTTCGCGCCATTCGGCCCGATCGACCGCCAGCAGAGTCGCCATGTCAGGCCGCTCGTCCAGCCCGTCAAGATTGATCGCATCGGGCGTTGGCAGCAGGCCCGCCGGCGTTTCAACCGCCTCGGCCTGATCTGTCGTCCGCCCGAGTATCCATTCCAGAACCCGCAGGTTCTCGCCAAAACCGGGCCAGATAAAGCCACCGTCGGCGTCGCGCCGGAACCAGTTGACCTGGAACAGCTTAGGCGGATGGGTGAGTTTCTCGCCCAACGCCAGCCAGTGCGTCCAGTAGTCGCCGAAGTGATAGCCGCAAAAGGGCTTCATCGCCATCGGGTCGCGCCGGACGATGCCGACCTGGCCGGTGGCTGCCGCGGTGGTCTCGGACGCCATTGCACCGCCCAGCAGCACCCCGTGGCGCCAGTCGCGGGCTTCCATGACCAGCGGAGCCAGGCTGGCCCGGCGTCCGCCGAACACAATCGCGTCGATCGGAACCCCTTTGGGATTCTCGGCCTGGTCGGAATAGCTGGGACAGCGCTTGATGGACACCGTGAAACGGGAATTCGGATGCGCTGCCGGGCCGTTGCGGGGGTCAAAATCGCGACCGCGCCAGTCGCGCGCCGGCACCCGATCATCCAGCCCTTCCCACCACGGCTGATTGTCGTCCGTGGTCGCAACATTGGTAAAAATGGCTTCGCGGTTGAGCATGGCCAGCGCATTGGGATTGGTGCTCTGCCCGGTGCCGGGCGCAACGCCGAAAAAACCAGCCTCCGGATTGATCGCATACAAGCGGCCATCGTCTCCCGGATGCAACCAGCAGATATCGTCACCGACGGTCCAGACTTTCCAGCCCGCCTCGCGATAGGCTTCGGGCGGGATCAGCATGGCCAGGTTGGTTTTGCCGCAGGCCGAGGGAAATGCCGCGGCGATGTAGCGCACTTCGCCCTGTGGGTTTTCGATACCTACAATCAGCATGTGCTCTGCCAGCCAGCCCTCAGTTCGGGCCTGGTAGCTGGCAATGCGCAGCGCGTGACATTTCTTGCCCAGCAGTGCATTGCCGCCGTAGCCCGAACCATAACTCTGAATGCTGAGTTCTTCGGGGAAATGCATGATGTAGCGCTTTTCCGGGTCCAGTTCGCCGGTCGAGTGAAGACCCTTGACGAAATGCCCTTCGCGTTCGATCCGCTCAAGCGCCGGTTGGCCCATACGCGTCATCAGGCGCATATTGGCCACGACGTAGGGGCTGTCGGTGATTTCAACACCACAACGCGACAGTGGCGAATCGATCGGACCCATGCAATAGGGAACCACATACAAGGTGCGCCCGTCCATCGAGCCGGCAAACAGCCCGTTCATCAGGGCGTGCGCCTCGGCCGGGGCCATCCACTGATTATTGGGCCCGGCATCCTCTTCGCGGCTGGTACAAACATAGGTCAGATGCTCAACCCGTGCCACGTCATCCGGATCGGACAAGTGCAGGTAACAGTCCGGGTGAGTTTCGGGGTTCAGTGCATGCAAATCACCGCTGTCGAGCATCTGCTCGATCAGGCGGCGATTCTCGTCACCGGATCCGTCACACCAGTGGATCCGGTCGGCTCGCGTTTGCGAGGCCACCTGATCCACCCATTCATTCAGGGCAGCTAGCTTTGAAGTCATTACGATTGGATTCGATCTCGCCGTCGGCAGCGTCGGTAAAGCCGGTCAGGTTACCCGGAGCCGCCATCCGAATGCAAGACCATTCCGGGACTGACTCCGGGCTATCGAGATTGTTGACACTTTTAGCGGACTTTCTGCGTTTTTATTCAATGAGAAAACTGAAGTATTCTGTGGCAAGTGGGTCAACCTGATCTTGCCTGATCAAAATCTGGAGGAACAACCGATGAAAAAACTGATAACCCTTGCGCTGATTCTGATCAGCACCACGGCTCTGGCCGATCGCCCGGTACTGGGCGTGGCCGAGTTCAAGAATGAATCCGGCGCCGGCTGGTGGGGCGGCGGCGTAGGCTGGGACCTGTCCGGAATGCTGGCCAATGAACTGGCTTCCACCGGCGCGTTCCGGGTGGTTGAGCGAGCCAACCTGGAATCGGTACTGAACGAGCAGGATCTGGGTGCCTCGGGCCGGGTCCGTGCCGACTCCGCCGCGCGCATCGGCGAGCTGACCGGCGCCGGCTACATCGTGCTCGGCACGGTCACCTCCTACAGCGAGAACACGCGCTCGACCGGTGGCGGCATCAGCTTCCGCGGTATCGGCGTTGGCGGCCGGCGGACCGAATCGTACCTGGCTGTCGACTTGCGTGTCGTCAACGTCAACAACGGCGAGATCGAGTACGTACGCACCATCGAAGGCCGCTCGACCGGCGGCGGACTGAATCTGAGCGCCTACCGCGGCGGCTTTGGCGGCAACCTGTCCAACTTCGAAAACACGCCGGCCGGCGAAGCCATTCGCGCGGCACTGATGGAAATCACCGACTACCTGGAGTGCTCGATGGTGATCCAGAGCCGATCCTGCCTGGCCACATACGAAGAGCGGGAAGACACCCGCCGCGAACGCACCCGCAGCAAGCTGCGCTTCTGATTCAAACCAACAACAAGAAGTACCTCGCGCTCAACGCCGCCCCTCACCGGGCGGCGTTTTTTATTTAAAACAAGGGTTTAGGGTTTAAGGGGCGCCACGATAGGGATCGAAACGTAGGTCGGGGTGACATCCCCGACGGTCCATGTGGCGGCACCCACCGGTTGCCTGGTTTTCGGCATTTGGTTGTGCGGAAGCGGCCGCTTGGTTGCCAAAAACCAGACATCTGGTGGCAACCGGTTGCCATGACCGTCGGGGATGTCACCCCGACCTACCGTCTGAAAAATGAATCAAGCTACGGCTTAAGGTTCAAGGTCCGCGCGGATCCCGGCCAGGCGGGGGCGGATGCTTTGCTGGGCTTTACTGGTGGCGTTGAGTGCGGTGTATTCGATCTGCTCGACCTCGGTTGCACCGAGTCGGCGGCGCATCAGCAGGTCATAGACGACTGTATCGGCCTGAACCATGTAAGCGGTATCGGAGCGGCCGTAGTAAGACAGTTCGCGCTCTCCGGCGGGCATGGCGCGAGCCACGACCGCGTAGCGTGCACCGGCGTCGATCGCTACCCGGGCCAGGCCGGCAAGATCAAGCTCGCCACCGGATGTGAACGAACCCAGGCCTGGCACGAAGCCGCGCTCGGTCAGTTCGAATCCATCGGTTCTGAGCGCACGCTCGATCTCGCGCACCATCGGATCGACAAAAGTCGGATCGCCCTGGCCAATGACCAGCACGCCTTCCGGTTCAGGCAATGCCGGCTCGATATTGGTCGTTGCCACCGGAGGCTCGGTTTCGACGTCAACTGGCCGCTCGATAGAAGCAACCTGGATAGGTTCTTGGACAGCTGGAGAACTCGCCGACGAAGGCGATGAATCCGGGCCGTTGGCGTTGCTCGCAGTGCTGTCAACCATCTCGTTGGTCATTGCAGCCGTGTCGGTGCCCCGGGGTGGCGAAGAATCGAGCGCGTCCGGACCTTCCGGAGACTGCGCGGACTGTTCATCCGGAACCTCGGAGGATGCCGCGTCCGGACCCAGGGCCAGACTGAGGCCGGCATCCGCGGACCGCTGTTCCGACCGTTCGCTGAATGAATCGACAACCGGCTCGGATGTGACTTCGGTCTCGATCCGGCTGGTGGCCGCATTGACCTTGGCCGGTTCAGCCTGATCGCCCAAACCAATCATGCCGGCCACCCGCTCCACGTGCTGCGGGGCAAACCTGACCACGGCAAAACCTGATGCCGCCAGACCCACCAGCAACAACAAGGCAAAGGCAACGATGCCCGCCTTCGAGCTGCCTGACGGCGGCGCAGAAGACTGGGTCGTCGGTGGCTGAACCCGGGTTGGGTCAATTGTCTGGGTCGGCACGATCGATTCCGGACGGGCCGGCGATGAAGATGGCGGGATCGACGTGGCAACGCTGGCGCGCGTAGCCTCGTTGACGCTGGGCGCAACCGCCGCTGCACCGGTGGCCAGATCTTCCAGCAGAACGTCGTAATCGGAATAACGCTTGTCCGGGTCGGGGGCGAGCATGCGGCCCAATACGCCAAAGGACTTCTCGTCAAGCTGCTCGTCCAGATCACCCAGTTCTGGGAAGTCCGAGGACAACAGGGTTCGGGCGGTGTCCTCCAGGCCGGACCCGGGCACCAGACGCTTGCCAGCCAGCATTTCGTAGTACACCGCACCCAGGGCAAAAATATCGCCGCGGTGATCGGCCGGTTTGCCGGTAATCACTTCCGGGGGCAAATAGCCCGGCGTACCCATGATGTACTTGCTGCTGGTCTTCTCGGCATCCGGATGCACGATGCTGGCAATGCCAAAATCGGTGAGGACCGATCGGCCACGCCGATCGATCATGATGTTGCCCGGCTTGATGTCGCGGTGAACGATGTTCTCCTCGTGCGCCGCCTTGAGTGCCAGCGCACATTCGGTCACGATCCTGAGCGCCTGCTCCGGCAACAGTCGGCCATCACGGGCGAGACGATCGGCCAGCGATTCGCCATCGATGAATTCCATCACGAAGTACGGCTTGCCGTCGTCCTCATCGGCCAGGAAAATCTGGGCGATGTGCGGATGGTTGAGCGCGGCGACGTTGCGCGCTTCTCGCAAAAAACGCGTCACGGTAATTTCATCGCTGCTGAGCTCATCGCTCAGGCACTTGATGGCGATGAAACGCTCCAGCTTGGGATCAACGGCCTTGTAGACCACGCCCATGCCGCCCCGACCCAACTCGCTGATGATGTGATACCGACCCAGAACCTTGGGCATAGCGGCTTCCTCGATGACGTTAAGTAGGTTAAAAGGCTGGCAAAAGCCAGCTTCAATCACCCGTTATTACGAATATATCAGACAATTGCTGCCACGCTTGCGGTGACAGTTGACTGCCACGACGCTGCCACAATCGGTCGCCAGCGTACGTATAGACTGATGCCCCATCCTATGAGTCAGACCACCAGCGATGTCCCGGATCCAATCGCAAAAAGCTGTCCTGCGCGCCCTGCACCCCGGGCCGCTGAGCAGTGAACAGCCATTGACGGGCAGTGGGCTGGTGATCGGGCGCGATGGCCAGGTAGTCGATCTGATCCTGCATGGGCCGGATGTGTCGCGCCGCCACGCCTGGATCGGCCCAGACCCGGACGGCAACTGGTCGATTCAAGACCTGGAATCAACCAACGGTGTGTTCGTCAATGGCGAGAAGATTGACCATGCTCATCAACTGACTACCGGAGATGTGATCGGCCTGGGTCGGGCGCTGGCACCGGACTACGTCTTTTCGATGGATTCGACCAACCCTGCTGAGCAGACCCTGGTCCTGAACGGTGACGGGCCCTGGCTGATCGGCCGCGAACTGGACCATCCAATCAGCCTGCCGGCCGACCCCACGGTCAGCAAGCGGCACGCCCGACTCGTTCACCAGGGCAGCCATCTGGTCATCGAGGATTTGCACAGCCGGAATGGTGTCTGGATCAACGGTCAGCGCAAGCGGCGAGCCGCAATTTCCAATAGCGACCGGATCGTGATCGGCCACAATCAGTTGCGCGTTGATGACAGCAGTGAGGATCGCCTGGTCGTTGTAGTCCGCAATCTGGGTACCGCCATCGACCTGAATGCCAGCGGCCTGGTCCTGGGACCAAATTCCACACCAGTTGACATCAAGCTGGCCGCTGGTCACCTGCATATCCTTCACCTGCCGGACCCGATCCAGCGACGAGCGCTGTTGCTGATTGTCGCCGCTCCACCCTCCTCCCGGAAAGACAAGCTGGAATGGAGCGATGCCTATCTGGCCGAGCAACCCGAACAGCAGCGCGACAGAATCGCCCTGGTTCCGGCTACACCAGACCTGGCGTTGGACCAGAACCAATCCCTGGTCACGTGGCTGGACGACGAGGCAACCCTGGCCATCGCTGGTGATCTCTCTGATCGGCGGCGCCATGAGCTGGTTACCACCACGCTGGAAGCCCTGGGACTGACAAATCGCGCCACTCATCGGCTGGGCGATCTTGACCGGCTGGAACGAGCCCTGGCCCGACTGGCCTCGGCGCTGTTGACCCGGCCCGGCCTGCTGCTCCTGGACGAACCGGCGGCCGGCCTGGACGCCAAAGACACCCATCGACTTTACCAACACCTCGAATCGCTGGCCGGCACCAGCTTGACTATCGTTGTTGCCAGCGCCGCGACCGGTGTAACCCCGCAGCCGTCCAGACAGCCTGTTCAACCGCAGCGTATCCATACTCGCTGGCCCGGTCGCCGTCCGTCGCTGGCAGCTTCAACCGTACTGACCCGACGCCTGCTGGCAAACTGGCGTAAATCGCCTCTTGCCGTTGTCCAGGCCCTGGCCTTGCCGCTGATCCTGCTGGGCGGTTTTTGGCTGCTGACACAAGCTACCAATGTCGGCCCTCTCGTGATACCAAGCCTGCTGGTCGGCGTTCCCTTGACCACCTCATGGCTGACTTGCCGCTGGCTTGTGCCAGACCGTCCAGTCATTGAACGCCAGGGACTGCTGGCTGATCAATGGATTGCTGCGGGGCTGGTCCTTGGGCAGCTGACAGCGATTCAGTGCGCCCTGGCCTGGACCGCAGGAAGCTGGATTTCCGGCTGGCCAACCAATCCGGCAGGGTCGCTTGCCACCGCATTGGGCGCAGGCCTGACCGGACTGGTCGTTGGTTTGATCGCCGCTGGAATGACCGGCCTGCGACCCCTGTCCGCACTGACGATCAGCGCTATCGGCTCGCTCGGGCTGGCGGCACTTTGGGTGACTGGAATCTGACCGCGCAGACTTGTTCAGAGGTTCCCTATTCTGCTTCGACGTAAACGCTGACTTCGCGGGTGGCGCGGAAGGTGATTTCGGGGTGGCGTTCCTGGGTCAGCTGCAGGTTGACCCGGGTCGGGGCCAGGTAGACCAGCTGGCCACCACCATCTTCGGCCAGGTGCTGTTCATTCTTGTTGCGGAATTTTTCCAGCACGCGCTCGTCATCGCACGACACCCAGCGACAGGTCGACACATTGACCGCCTCGAATCGCGCCTCCACGTTGTATTCGGCCTTCAACCGGTAGGCGACCACGTCGAACTGCAGAATACCGACCGCACCCAGCACCAGGTCGTTGCCGAACAGCGGCTTGAAGAACTGGGTCGCCCCTTCTTCGGACAACTGGGTCAGTCCTTTTGTCAGAGCCTTGAGCTTGAGCGGGTCGCGTAGCTGGACCCGCCGGAACAGTTCGGGGGCGAAGCTGGGAATGCCGGAAAACTGCAGGTTCTCGCCCTCGGTAAACGTATCGCCGATTCCAATCGTGCCGTGGTTGTGCAAGCCAACGATATCACCAGGATAGGCGTATTCTGCTGTTGCGCGCTCGTCGGCCATGAAGGTCAGCGCGCCGTGGGTCCGCTGCTCTTTTCTCAAGCGCACATGATGCAGTTTCATGCCTTTCTCGAACACACCCGAACAGACCCGCATGAACGCCATGCGATCGCGGTGGGCCGGATCCATATTGGCCTGGACCTTGAACACGAAACCGGTCAGCTTGTCCTCGCCCGGCTCGACTGTTCGACCCAACGTGGCCCGCGGCTGCGGACGGGGCGCATGATCGACAAACTCATCAAGCAAAGGAATGATACCGAAATTATTCAGCGCCGAGCCGAAGAACACTGGGGTCTGCTCACCGGCCAGGTAGCGATCCAGATCAAACTCGTGGCTGGCGCCCTTGACCAGGTCGATCTCGTCACGCAGTTCGGCCGCCATCTCGCCCAGCGCTTCGTCTGCCTCTGCCGAGTTCAGGCCGGCAATGATAAGTGGCTCCTGGCGCATGTAGTTCTTGCCGGATTCGTAGATATGAATCTCGTCGCGGATCATGTGATAGATCCCCTTCAGCCGCCGGCCCATGCCGATCGGCCAGGTTACCGGGGCACATTCGATGCCCAGTACCTCTTCCACCTCGTCGAGCAGCTCGACCGGCTCGCGGCCCTCGCGGTCCAGCTTGTTGATAAAGGTGAAAATCGGCGTTGACCGCATTCGGCACACTTCCATCAACTTGATGGTCCGTTCCTCGACCCCCTTGGCGCAGTCAATCACCATCAGCGCCGAATCGACCGCGGTAAGAACCCGGTAGGTGTCTTCGGAGAAGTCGGCATGTCCCGGCGTATCGAGCAGGTTGACGATCCGCTCCTTGTAGGGAAACTGCATTACCGAGGAGGTAATGGAAATGCCACGCTCCTTTTCCATTTCCATCCAGTCCGAGGTCGCATGACGCGAAGCCTTGCGTGACTTGACCGACCCGGCAAGCTGAATCGCCCCGCCGAACAGCAGGAATTTCTCGGTCAGCGTGGTCTTGCCGGCATCCGGATGCGAGATGATCGCAAAGGTGCGGCGACGGCTGATTTCTTCGGCAAGTCGGGTCATCACAGCGGGTATCGGGCAAAGCCGGGTAGTATAACGCTCTAGTGTTACTTTAGGCCCTCGTTCCCGCCCGATTGCACCTCGCTTTCAGGGAAATTTCAGGACTAGTTCAATTGACTTGACGAAATGAGCTTTTTTAAGATCAGGAACATGCAAGGGGTTACCAATCCTTATGGAAAGAGGTCGACCATGACCAGCAACAAGAAATCCGCTCACCCATTAACCGCCACCACAGCGGTATTCCTGCTTTTGGCCAATGGCGCAGTCATGGCGCTCAGCCCCCCACCGCCCGATCCCGTTGCCGAGCTGGCCGAGTTCTACCACGCTACCGGTGGCGATGACTGGGTCCGCAACGATGACTGGCTGGATTCCGAAGTGCCGGTGTGTGACTGGCATGGTGTGGTCTGCAACACCGATTTCGGTGGTGCGGTCTTCTCCGGACTGTCCCTGCCGGACAACAACCTGACCGGCTCGATCAATGATCTGGAGTTGGTGGATAACATGTTCGACCGCCTGGATCTGAGTGGCAATCGTCTGTCCGGAACCCTAGAGCAAATTCCATTCTGGATCGCTCATGTGAACCTGGCTCGCAATGAGCTTACCGGCACACTGCCCGATATCCGCGCCGGGACCATAATTGGTACACCACCGCCAGATTACTTCCATGGCGTTTCCTATCTCGACCTGTCCGGCAACGATTTCCACGGAGCGATACCCGACGATTGGTATCGGATGGCCCTTAACGTTCTGGATCTGTCCAATAATTCTCTCGACGGAGGAATCGAGAATGCCTTTGCTGCCATACGCAATACCATTGGCGGTGAGTTGGTGCTGACCGACAACCTGTTCAGCGGTCCGATTCCACCGGAAATCGTCAGCACCACATTGTGGGAAACCGACTTCCCGATATCCGGCGGCGGCCTGAACCTTTGCTGGAACGACCTGACCGTTGATGATCCTGATCTCATCGCCTGGATCGATGATCATCATGTTGCCGGTCCCGGCTGGCAGGATTGCCAGAACCGGGAGCGTGACCGTATCGACGCGTCGGTCAGCGGCACCTGGTTTTCGCCATCACGTTCCGGAGAAGGGGTCAGCCTGATGCTGCTGGACGACGGCTCTCCGCTGCTCTACGGCTTTACCTACTCTACCGAAGCAGAACAACAGTGGTTCTTTGAAGTCGGACGGACCGGCGAGTTGTCCCTGGACTGGCCAACGTTGCTGGAAACCCGCGGTGATTTCCGCCAGGGCCTGCGGGTTGCCGAAGACCCGTTGATACGCAATGTCGCCAGCCTGCGCATGGACCGTCTGGGCGACCGGGTGATGCAATTTGAGCGCGTATTCATCGATTACAGTGGTTGCCCGCCGTTGCAGGAGATTCCGGAAGAGGGTGATCCGGTTCCTCTGCCTTGCATCATTTACCCGGTCTCGGACCGGATGAACCAGATTCAGCTCACTCGTCTGGCCGGCACCACCTGCAACAACCAGCTTGACCATCAATGGATCTCGGGGGTCTGGTTCAACCCGGAAAGTACCGGCGAAGGCTTTGTTGTCGAAGTCATCGAAGACGGCCGCGGCGTGGTCTACTGGTTCACTTATGCTGCTGACGGCTCGGGCGAGCAGGTCTGGCTGACCGGCGACGCACGCTTCGATGACACCACCCTGATCGTGGACAACCTGCTCCAGCCCAATGGCGCCACCTACGGCCCGGACTTCGACCGCGACGCCGTGGTTCTCGATCATTGGGGCAGCCTGACCCTCAACTTCAGCGATGAAAATTCCGCCAGCGCCAACTTCGATAGCGTTCGTGAGAACTTCGGCCAGGGCGAATTTCAGCTCGAGCGCCTGGCCAGGCCCATGCTGGCCGAGTGTGATTGAAATTCTTCCCGGATCTCCTCGAGTGAAATCCAGAAACCTCTGAACAAGTTTACGTGGGCTTGTTCAGAGGTTACTTAACAAATTTCTACGTTCAATAGTGGTAACGTTGCTAGCCTTGGGAGGCTTCGTTCAGGGGTAGCAGTATGTTTCGCATTTTTTGTTTTACCGCTGCCATCGGGCTGACTTCAGTCCAGGCGCAAGCGTCAGACGACAGCGCCATGGTCGAGCTATTGACCGACTTCTATCAGGCGCTCAATGGCGATGACTGGCACAACAACGACGGCTGGCTTGATCCGGATACCCACTTTTGTGACTGGCATGGGGTCATTTGTCAATCGCAGGCAGTCGCCTTGCTTTCACTCGAAGGCAACAATCTCCATGGCGTGTTGCCCATGGAGTTGCTGGATGCCTTTGATGACGAAACCAGCTTCTATCTGAAGGGCAATCTCATCAGCGGAGGACTGGACTATCTACCGACCAGGCCCCGCCACATCGACTTGTCCTTCAACCGACTTGACGGCCCACTCCCCGCTTTGAATTCGGCCGACTCTGCGTCGATTCATCTGGAGCGCCTTGACCTTTCCGGCAATCGTTTTACCGGCGGCGTGCCCGAGCAATGGCAGGAGCTGACGCTAAGCGACTTGTTTCTGGCCGACAACGAGCTGAATGCAGGACATCTCAACGCATTTCGTGCGATGTCGCGCGACGGCAATTCGCGGCTGGACCTGACCGGCAACCAGTTCAGCGGAGAGTTGGGCACGGAGATATTGTCATCCAACCTGATGCGCAGAGACGACTCCAACTTTTCCGGAGGTCTGGGCCTGTGTTTCAACGATTTCATCATCGATAGTCCTGATGTACTGGGGTGGGTCCATGATCGCCACTTTGGCGGCTTCGACGTCGAGCGCTGCCTTGAAAGGACCCGGCAGGAGATAGACGCCTCGGTCAGCGGCAGCTGGTACGACCCCGACCGCGCTGGCGAAGGGCTATCGATCATGCTGATGGGCAATGATTTGCCGCTGGTTTACCAGTTTTCGTTCGATACCGACGGCCGCCAACAATGGCTGTTCGAAGTCGGCCAGACCACCGACAACGCGCTGCATATCGAATGGCTGCTTGAGACACGCGGGCAGTTCGGACAAGGGCTTCAATATTTCGACAGCATTCCAATGGTAAGGTCGATCAGTCAGATCCGCCTGGATCGCACGGGTGATGACCAGCTCTACAATTTCCGCACCTATTTCGACCTACTGGGCTGCGGTCCCTTTGACCGACCGCCATTTCTCGGATACCCGTGTATCGGGTCAGCACTTACAGACCGCCTGAATTACCAGCGCCTGACCGAGCTGGCCGGCACACACTGCGACAATCAGAGCCTCTATCAGGCGTATTCCGGCGTCTGGTACAGCCCGGAGCGCAATGGCGAGGGTTTCGTCATTGAAGCCCTGCCCGATGACCGCGGCGTGGTCTACTGGTTCACCTACACCGCCGACGAATCGGGCCAACAGGCCTGGATGACCGGCGATGGTCATTTCGGCTTTGGCGGCGTAGTGCTGGACCCGCCACCGCCATCAATTCCTTTGACCATTGAAAACATGCTGATGCCAACCGGTGGTCAATATGGCCCGGACTTTGATCCCGAAGCGGTCGAATTGATCAACTGGGGCCAGCTTGAAATTGAGTTCCACGACGACGACCAGGCCCAGGTCACTTTCGATAGCAACATCGACGGTTATGGTTCGGGTTCCTACCCCATCGTGCGCCTGGCCAGACCCATGCTGGCCGAGTGCGAGAACTGACCACTATCCTGCAGCGACTGAGACTCCGAACCATGAAATCATTCAATCACCCCGTCGTTGTCGTCGCACTCCTGCTTGGGTCAAGTCCGGTCGTTCAAGGCCAGGTATCCGAACTTGAACGGAGTGCGCTGATCGAGTTCTATCACGCCACCGATGGCGACAATTGGATCTTCAATTCCGGATGGCTGGGTCCGGCAGGCACGGAATGCGACTGGGCCGGCGTTTACTGCCACGAAGGTCCGAATCCGGGCCCCGAACCTGTTTACGTCCATTCCCTTGAACTGCGTAGCTGGGGCCTGCGAGGCACCATTCCGCGCGTTCTCGCTGATCTGCGTGGTCTCAGATTCCTGGAATTACCCCGCAATCTTCTAACCGGCAAGGTGCCTCAGGAACTGCTCGAGCTAACGATCCAGAGTCTCGACCTGGCCGGCAATCAGCTCTCGGGGTTCGAGCCGGTTTCGCTGGATCCCGTCGTTTCCGACGTGGGTCGCGTGATCCGGCTGGCCGGCAATGCTCTGACCGAGCTGCCGCCTCAGGAGTGGCTGAATGCCGGCCCAGTCGGTGAACTGGACATGAGCGGCAATCAATTGCAAGGCGCGCTCGTCATCGACTTCGAAACGCAAGCGCTGCGCACCCTGAAACTTTCGGGCAACGATCTGACATCCATTGAGGCGAACTGGGAAAGCGCTTTTCCGCTTCTGGAGTTCCTTGATCTCTCGTCCAACGCGCTGGCCGCCTGGCCGCCGATCCCCGCTGGCTCGGCGCTAAAGACACTAATCATATCGGGCAATCCACTGGGTCCGGACTGGCCCGTCGAAGGTGACGGCCTGATCGGTCTTGAACGTCTGGAAGTGGCCCAGGCTGGCCTCGACGGCCCGCTGCCCGAGTGGTTTTCCAGCCTCAATCTGATTTATCTGGACCTGTCGGACAACGGAATTGAGGCACCGATCGATGAAGTGCTGGCGGCGATGCGCATTGACGATGAAATCCTGCTCAAGCTGTATGCACGAAACAACCGGCTTTCCGGCGTCCTGCCGAGCGATTTTCCCTGGTCCCAATTCTTCGATTACCGACGACTCTGGCATGGCCAGCCCCTCGATCTGTGCCAGAACAACTTGAGCTTTCCGAATCAACTCGATCTGGATGCCCTCGAAGAATTCCATCGCGGATATCGCCTCAGAGACTGCCAGATTCAATCTACCGGCGATATGGGACCGACCCTGAGTGGAACCTGGTACTACCCGGAAACTTCAGGCGAAGGATTCTCGCAAATGCTGATTGCCGAGGATCAGCTGCTCGTGTTCTGGTTTACCTATCCCACTTCTCGGGATTACGGTCTTCCGTCCTGGTACATCGCTACTGCGACCATCCAGAGCTCGGCCATACGTTTCGACGAGATTCTTTCCACTCGCGGAGAGTTCGGGCAGGGCGGGTTGATCGCGAGGAGTTTCACTAGCCCACCCCAACTCTGGATGGATCAGATCGACGATGATCATCTCGATCTTACCCTGGAAATATCAAAGCCGTACGTGGCTCCCGGACTCTGTCCCGGCTGCCCGCCTCATTTCATTTCGGACCGCGTACAGCTTCAAGCACTGACCCGATTGGCTGGCAGCCGCTGCGACAACCAACAGCCGCATCAATGGATTTCGGGTGTCTGGTTCAATCCGGAACTGGACGGAGAGGGGTTTGTGGTTGAAGTCACTGAAAACGGCGATGGCGTCGTCTACTGGTTCACATACGCAAGCGATTCCTACTCAACCCAGGCCTGGATGATCGGCCAGGCGGAGTTCAACGGCAACACGCTCGAAATTCCGGAACTGCTTCGGCCTCGGGGAGGATCTGGCTGGTCCTACAACAACCCGGAGCGGGTGCAACTGGATGTCTGGGGCAGTCTGACCCTGGAGTTCACGAACGATCTCAACGGCCACATCAGTTACGACAGTGTCGACCCTGACTTCGGTTCCGGCTCCTACCCCATCGAACGCCTGGCCAGACCGATGCTGGCTGAGTGCGAATAAACGGTTTGGTTGGTTTGATTAGTTTCGTTGGTTGGGGTTGTATGCGCGTCAGATCGAATAAGGAATCAGGACTTCAGGCTCACCGCCTGGTTTGAAATCTCGGGTATTGCGGGTCACCAGTATCAGGCGGTGCTCCGATGCCATGGCAGCCTGGATGGCGTCGGGCAGCTTGAGCCGAACGCCGCGGCGCAGGCGCGCGGCGGCATCGGCGACTTCAACAGTCACAGGTAAAGTCGGAAAGTGCTCGAGCAGATCCAGCGCCAGCGGCTCGGCTTCTTCGCTGAAACCCACCAGCGCTTCGGCCCGGGTAATCACTGAAATCGCCGAATCGGCGCCGTGCCTTCCAAGAAACTTCGTCGCCTCATCGAACCCGTTGAAATGGTCAATCAGAATGACCGAGTCGAGCAGATACCTCAAGTCCGATCCCATTCATCACGCAGCTTTTCCTGCCAGGCCAGGCCATCGCCCCGGCACCACAAGCCGGAACTGCGCTCCAGTGCGGCCATGAGATCCGGCTGGCAAATGGATTCCTGCCGAACCCGGTATTCGCGCACGGCCTCACGGACCAGCTCGGTCATCGGCACATGCCGCTCCCGCGCGGCCTGATCCAGCCAATCCTTGTCGTCGTCCGGCAAACTGATCAATGTTCTGGGCATCATCAATGATATCGGAAAATCCACTTAACGATATCACATGGTTGACGTTTTTAAAATGCGCTGGAAGGCAATCGCTAGTCGTACCCTAGCGTCAACCCGGTTCGCGGTCGCACGAGCTCGCCATCCTGGCCTTCGAATTCGAACGGCACGGAAACCAGTTTCATGTTCCGGTTGACCTGGATGGAGAAATGCAGATGTGGGCCGGTTGAAAAGCCGGTATTGCCGGATCGACCGATCAGCTGGCCACGGCTGACCTGGTCTCCCGGTCGGACCTGCACACCCTCGTAGTCGAGATGCGCGTAGACGGCCATGCTGCCGTCGGCATGCAGGATGCGGACGAAGTTGGCACGCGGGCCGTGGCGCTTAAGATCAGTCCCCGAACCGTGGAACCAGCGCGCGATGTCCATGACCTTGCCGGCACGCGCGGCATGGATCGGCGTCCCAACCGGCATCGCGATATCTACGGCGTAGCGTGCATCGGGGGTGTGATGGCTGTATTCACCGCCGAAGGCCTGGCCAACCGTGAACGACCGGTTGCGGGCAAACGGTGGGCTGTAGGCTCGATCCGGTTGATGGGTCGCTGATGGATCACCGGGCACCGATTCACTCTTGATCCGATAACGCCAGGACTGGCGCGCATCCAGCGCCCCGATCGTGACCAGCTCGCGCTCGGCCCCGGCCGGCAACACAAATTCACCCGGAAGCTCGGGGTAGCTGACCACATTGACCGTCTCCTCGAGCCACACGCGCACCGCCAGCGGACCGTGAATCCGGTTACGGAACGACCATATCGGCTCGGAACGGGTCCCGCCCTGATGCATCTCCAGCATCGCCTCCGGCCGCGCCACCGCCCGCTGAACATGCACATCCTCGGAATGATCGGGCTTGCGATCCGTAAAATGCGTAATCCCGTCCTCGTCAGTCCACGAGTAAATCGTTTGCGCCGGGGCTGCTGCTGGCAGGGCCAGTAGCAGGGGGAGAAGGAAAGAGGGGAAGAAGGAAGAGGGTAATGGATTCATCGTTATCGAAGACAAGGTTCAAGGCTCAAGGTTCAAGGGGACCTGCATTCCATCTCATCCTCTCCCCTTCTATCCCTCTCCCCGAATGCGTCAGCATTCAATCACATTCACCGCCAACCCCCCGCGCGAGGTTTCCTTGTACTTGGTCTTCATATCTCGTCCGGTATCACGCATGGTCTTGATCACCTTGTCCAGGGACACCCGATGCTTGCCGTCGCCGGCCATCGCCATGCGGGTGGCGTTGACCGCTTTGACGGCGCCCATGGCATTGCGTTCAATGCACGGGATCTGGACCAGCCCTCCGACCGGATCGCAGGTCAGACCCAGGTTGTGCTCCATGCCGATCTCGGCGGCATTTTCGACCTGGCCCATGGTCCCGCCCAGCGCCGCCGTCAGTCCGGCAGCGGCCATCGAACAGGCCACTCCAACCTCACCCTGGCAACCCACTTCGGCCCCCGAGATCGACGCATTTTCCTTGTACAGCAGGCCAACCGCTCCGGCGGTGAGGAGAAATTCGATTACCCCGTCCTCGTCGGCACCGGACACGAACCGTCGATAATAATGAAGCACCGACGGAATCACACCGGCCGCGCCATTGGTCGGTGCGGTGACCACCCGGCCACCGGCCGCATTTTCCTCGTTGACCGCCAGCGCGTAGAGATTGATCCAGTCGAGCTGGTCGAGATTGTCCTTTTCGGTCCGGTGCTTGAGCTTGCGGAACAGGGTCGGAGCGCGCCGTGCCACCTTGAGCCCACCGGGCAGATGGCCGGTCTGCTCAAGGCCGCGCAGGACGCAGTCCTTCATCGCCTGCCAGATCGTCAGCAGTCCCGAACGGACCTCATCGGCCGAACGCCAGGCTTCTTCATTGGCCAGCATCACATCCGAGATTCGCAGACCTTCGCGTTCGCAGATGGCCAGCAGTTCATCGCCGCTGGAAAACGGGTATTTCAGCCGAGTGTCGTCCGGCATGATGCGGTCGGCTGCGGCCTCGTCGGTGTTGACGACAAAGCCGCCGCCCACCGAGTAATACTCGCGTCGCAGCAATTCCTCGCCCTGGTCATCAAAGGCCGAAAATCGCATACCGTTGGGGTGATGCGGCAGAGTCTGGCGCTTGTGGAAGACCAGGTCGGCCTTGAGGTCTACAGCGATCTCATGTTTTCCGGCCAGCCTGAGTCGACCAGTCTCGGCAATTTCTTCATACCGGCGACCAATATGATCGGGGTCGACCTTGTCGGGTACTTCGCCCTCCAGGCCCAGCAACACGGCCCGGTCCGTTCCATGGCCGCGACCGGTATGACCCAGCGAGCCGAACAGATCCACCTTGATCTTCGCAACCTGGTCAACATGGTCACCCGAGTCCAGGCGAGCCAGAAAGATCCCGGCCGCACGCATCGGCCCCACCGTGTGGGAACTCGACGGCCCGATGCCGATCTTGAAAAGGTCGAAAATGCTGACAGCCATGGTGTCTGAGAGTCCGAATCGAATGATTGGTTTCCATCGGACATTATGACGGCTGGTCCCGGCAGTTGCCAGATGACTGGACGCGTGGGCGTGAGAATGGAATACTTGGCCCCCTTGTTGATCCGGGGGCAATCTGCCCATGAGTCTGATTCTCTATTCCCGGCCCAATTGCGGGCTATGCGACCATGCCGAAGCGCTGCTGGCCGAAGGCGGTCTGGGTTCGGCGTACACCAAGGTCGATATCGAAAGCGATCTGGATCTGGTTTCGCGCTACGGCGACCAGATTCCGGTGCTGTTCAACGACGCCACCGGCGAAAAGCTGGCCTGGCCATTCACCGTTTCACAGGCGCGCGATCTGGTCGATGACTAGCCACAGCGCGGTCATCACCCATATTGATGCCGAGCGCCTGGCCCAGGCCATTCGAGCTGGCATCGCCAACGTACTCAAGCGGCGCGACTACATCAACAGCATCAATGTATTTCCGGTCCCTGACAGCGATACCGGAACCAACCTGGCATTTACCCTAGCCAGCGTCCGCAAGGCCATCGAACAGCGTCCGCGGCGCAGTCTGCCGGAACTGCTGGAATTGATTGCCGAGGCTGCCATTGATGGCGCGCGAGGAAATTCCGGCGCGATCATGGCCCAGTATTTTCAGGGTTTGAGCGAATCCAGCCGCGAATTCCAGGTGCTCGACGCCAACCGCCTGGCGGCCGTGTCCCGCGCCGCGGCACGCTCGGCCTGGGGGGCGATGTCGCAACCGGTTGCGGGAACCCTGCCGACGGTGCTGGAGGATTTCGGCGAGGAGCTGGCAATCCTGGCCGGCGACGGCATGGAAGATATCCGCCAGCTCTTCCGCCAGGGTCTCAAGCGGGCCCGACAATCACTGGCGCACACGCCCGAACAGCTCGCCGTGCTCAAGGATGCCGGCGTGGTCGACGCCGGTGCCCAGGGCTTCGTTGATTTTCTCGAAGGCATCTGGCGTTTCATGGTCTCGGGCAAGGTGCCCGCGATGCCGGAGTCATCCAACGGTGCCACCAGTCATGAACACGCCGGTCGTGACAGCAAGGCTCCGGAAACGCATCGGTTCTGCACCGAATGCCTGATCGAAGGTGATAGTCTCGACGTCAGTGATCTGCGCCAGAAGCTCGAAGCGCTGGATGCCAGTTCGCTGGTCGTCGCCGGTGGCGGCCGCCGGGCGCGGGTCCATATCCATACCGACTCACCGGGCGATGTGTTTCGATTGTGCGGCGAATTCGGCGAGATTCGCCAGCAGAAGGCCGACGACATGACCCGCCAGCATGGCCTGATGAATCACCGTGGCACGGTCGCCATCGTGACCGATTCAGCGGCCGATCTGCCGGCCGAAGAAGTCGAGCGCCTGGCGATTCACGTGGTGCCGGTGCGGCTGAATTTCGACAACGAGGAATACCTGGACAAGCTGACCATCACCCCGGCCGAGTTCTATGCCCGGCTGGCCGATTCCAGCAGCAAGCCGCAGACCTCGCAACCTTCCCCGGCCGATTTCCGTCGTCAGTTCGAATTGCTCACCTCGCACGGCCTGGACGTATTGTCGGTCCAGCTGTCAGGCGCCCTGAGCGGTACCCGCCAAGCAGCCGAATCCGCCGCCAAGGCCGTTGATAGCGAACGAATAGAGGTGTTCGACACCCTCAACGCGGCCTGCGGTCAGGCGCTGATGGTGCTGTGGGCGGCCGAAGCGGCAGCGCGCGGCTGGGAGCGTCTGGCCATCATCAAGCACCTGGAAGAAAGCCGCGATCAGTTCAAGACCTTTGCGCTGGTACGGGACCTGTCCTGGGGCGTGCGCGGCGGACGCGTCAAACCGTGGATGGAAACCGTATCGCGCCGGCTCGCCCTGAATCCGGTGCTGACCAATTCTCCCGACGGAACATTGACAGCGCGCAACGTCATTCCCGGCCGCCGCCATGCCGTGCAACGCTTCGCCCGCTTTTTGCTCAGACGCATGCGCGACGACAAGGTCTATCGAGTCCTGATCAGTCATGCCGATGCGCGCGCCGATGCCCGAATGCTGCGCGATACCCTGCTCAGCGGCCATCCGAAAGTCGATGCCTGCTGGCTGGAAGAAGCCAGTCCGGCCGTCGGCGTGCATACCGGACCGGGTGCTCTGATTGTCGGCCTGCACCCGTGGACCCCACCCGAGGATCGCCATGCTTGACCTGATCCTGATTCCAATCGGCGGTTACCTGCTCGGTTCGATCTCGGGCAGCCTGGTCCTGGGCAAGCTCTATGGCGTCGATATCCGCGCGCTGGGTTCGGGCAATGCCGGCGGCACCAACGCGTTTCGATCGCTTGGCTGGAAGTTCGCACTGGCCGTGGTAGTGATCGATCTGGGCAAGGGTGCGCTGGCCGCCGCTGCACTGCCGCCCCTGGCTCCCTGGTTGAGCAGTCAGCCAGCCGATCCGACGCTGCTGGGAACGTTGGCCGGATTGGCGGCCGTACTCGGTCATATCTGGCCGCTGTATTTCCGTTTTCGCGGCGGCAAGGGAGCCGGCACGGCGGTCGGCAGCATCGCGGTGCTGGCACCGTGGTGTGTTGCGCCGTTGTTCCTGGTCTGGCTGGTAACGCTGATCGGGACCGGTTATGTCGGCCTGGCAACCATGCTGGCGGGGCTTAGCCTGGTGCCGGCCATGTGGCTGCTCGGACCCACGCCTCTTCATCCTGCGCTTGGAGCGCTGGCCATAACCCTGGCCATATTGCTGATGTTCACCCATCGATCCAATCTCACCAGAATGGCGACCGGCACCGAGAACCGCTTCGAAAAAGCCCGCCTGCTCAAGCGCAAGTAAACGCCTGACACATGAATGACGGACTGGAAACCCTGCTCGATCGGCTTGCCGATGGCAAAAGCCACAGCGGTCCGGCGCTGGCCGAGCACCTGGGTATCAGCCGTGCAGCCGTATGGAAGCGGATCGAACAGCTCAGAGCGCTGGGGTTGAAGCTGGAAGCACGCCCCGGCGGCTACCAGTTGAGCAAGCCCCTGACCCGGCTGGACAGCCAGCAAATAGCCAATCGACTTGATCGTCCGGACATCACGGTTGAATGTCGCTTTCTGGTCGATTCGACCAATGCTCGACTGGCCGAAGATAGCCATCACCAGCAAGGCCCGCGCGTCCTGCTGGCCGAAGCACAAAGTGCCGGCCGCGGACGACGCGGACGTGAATGGCGCTCACCTCCCGGCAGCGGTATCTACCTGTCGCTAACCTGGCGATTCCAATCCGGCCTGACCGGCCTGTCTGCACTGAGCCTGGTGACCGGCATTGCGGCCGCCAGGGTCCTGAGAGAATTCGGGGTCGGGTCCATCGGCCTGAAATGGCCCAATGACCTGGTGGTTGCGGGGTGCAAACTCGGTGGTTGCCTGATTGATATCAGCGGTTCGGCCGAAGGGCCTTGTGATGCGATCATCGGCCTGGGTATCAATGTCGACCTCGGCGAGCAAGTCGAGATAGACCAGCCATGGACCGATCTGTCTCGTCTCGGCGTTTCAGTCGACCGCAGCGACCTGTCGGCCGACCTGGTCAGATCGCTGGTTTCCGCGGTCGAGCAATTCGATCAGACCGGGTTTTCAGCTTTCGCCGGAGAGTGGTCCGAACTGGACGCGCTGGCCGGCCATCCGGTCAGCGTGCATCATCAACACGTCAACCAATTGACCGGACAGGCAGCCGGGGTTGATCAGCAGGGCCGCCTGCTGGTCGACACAGACCAGGGGCGCATCGCCCTGGGCAGTGGAGAAATCAGTGTCCGCGCCGCCTGATCTACTAATGGATCTGGGCCACAGCCGAGTCAAGTGGGCGCTGGCCAAGGACGGTGTGCTGGTGCCGGACACGGTGAAAGCCAGCCCAGCCGAATGCCTTGAAGCACTGGGTAATGATCTTCAGGACAACCCCGTCAGAAAAGTCTGGTTGTCAGGTCAGGGCCATGCCGAGTCGGTGGCCGCAATCATCAATCTGATTGAACAGCTCGGGTTATCCTTGCACCAGGTTGAAACCGGATCCATCGAATTGCCTGTCAAACCCGCCTATCCCGCGCTCGGCTGCGACCGCTGGCTGGCCCTGCAGTGGGCTTGGCTGCAGACCCGCGCGGCCTGTTGCATCGTTGACTGCGGAACTGCCGTGACCGTGGATGCGATCGACGACCGCGGTCGCCATCTGGGCGGCTGGATCATGACCGGACTGGCCAGCCTGCGAAGCAGCCTGGGCCAGAGCGCCCGCCATCTGCCCCCAGCCAGCCCCGAACCAGGCCCGCTCAACCGGCCGGCTCGCGACACATCCACGGCCATCGGGGCCGGGACCCTGGTGCAACTGGTTGGCGGAATCGAGTATGCGATTGACTCGCTGAAAAGCGGATCGGATGCGCGCTTCGAGTCGGACCCGGCAGTCTGGCTGACCGGGGGTGACGCTGCTGCCGTGCAACCCCACCTGAGCCCGCCCATTCAATATGATCCGCACCTGGTCCTGCGCGGCCTTGGCCTGGCGTCGAGATCGCCATGAACATGTCGCTGTGGCGCTGGGTCGCGATTGGTTTGCTGACCCTGAACCTGATTCTGCTGTTGTGGTGGCTGACCAGCGCTGAGCCGGAGCCGGTGCGTCCGGACATTCCACCAATGGATGAATCCCTGCCACGCCTGGAACTGGTTGCAGAGCTGACCAATGGACCTCAGGATCCCGACGCCGAGCTCTGCTATTCCATCGGGCCGTTACCAACTCTTTTGTCCCAGCAGCGCGCAGAAGATCGCTTGCGACCCTTCGCCAGCGCCGTTCGCTCCCGCCAGACGAACGCCGACAGCGATCGCGGCTGGTGGGTTTATCTGCCTGCCAGCAACCGGGCTGAAGCCACCAGCCTGAGTCGTGAACTGGCCCAGCGAGGCGTCGAAGACTATTACGTGGTCACCAGCGGCGCGATGGAAAACAGCGTGTCGGTTGGCTTGTATGAAAGCATCGAAAACGCCCGCGGCCGACAGGCCCGCATTCGCGCCCTGGGCTTCAATGCCCAGCTCGAAGTCCGCCGCGAAACCATCCCCCAGTTCTGGGTCGACTACCGCATCGCCCCGGACGAACGCTCGCCCTGGCGCTTCATCGTCCGCGCCTCACCCGGCGCCCAACACCGCGAAATTCCTTGTTGGGATGAATAGAACACGGTTTACGGTTTCCGGTTTCCGGTTTCCGGGGTTCCGAGTAGGTCGGGGTAGCGCAGTTCGGAGGGCAGGTGCGGTTTGCCGGAGGCAAGAAGCGCCTGACCGGAGAATGGCCGCGCGTACCCCCGACGGGACCATGCCCGAGGTTTTCTCCAACAGTCAAAATCAAAACCATCTCGCGCAGAGACACGCGCGGGCGGTTTACATTCCAGGGCTTCTTTCCTTCGGAAAACCGCCCTTTCATTATCAACCTGCGCTGAGACGCAACTTGAAAAGAAGTTTATCTTTCCCTGCGCCTTTGCGCCTCCGCGCGAAATTGATTTTTTTAAGCTTTCCGGCAAGACAAGATGGAATTTAGGCTGCGGGCGGCGATTTTCGAAGGACCGCTGGGGCCGTGGTTGCGGTTGATGCGGTTTGATCGGCCGATTGGAATCGCGCTGTTGTTGTGGCCCACCTGGTGGGGGTTGTGGCTGGCTGCCGGGGGCGTGCCCAGCCTGAAAAACCTGGTGATCATTACCCTGGGTGTGGTCGTGATGCGCGCGGCAGGCTGCGTGATCAATGACTATGCCGACCGTGATCTCGATCCCAAGGTCGAACGAACCCGCTCGCGCCCGATTGCCGCCGGCGAGATAAGTCCACGCCAGGCGCTCGCCCTGTTTTTCGCACTGCTCGGCATCGCGCTGGTTTTGGTTCTGATGACCAATCGTCTGACCGTGCTGATGGCCGTTGCCGGAGCCTTGATGGCCGGCAGCTATCCGTTCTTCAAGCGCTTCACCCATTTTCCGCAGGTGGTCCTGGGGGCAGCATTCGGCTGGTCGATACCGATGGCGTTTGCCGCCGAAGCCGGCCAGTTGCCCGCGCTGGCCTGGTGGTTGTTTGCCGCCAACCTGCTCTGGACGGTGATCTACGACACCGAATACGCGATGGCCGACCGCACCGACGACTTGAAGGCCGGCGTCAAATCGACCGCCATTGCCTTCGGCCGCTTCGATGTCCCCATCCTGGCCGCGCTGATGGGCCTTAAAACCGCCCTGCTGATGCTGATCGGCCTGATCTATTTGCCCACACCCGCCTACTTCACCGCCGTCGCCCTGGTCTTCCTCCACTTTCAATTCCAGCTCTGGCGCATCCGCCACCGCGACCCCCACGCCTGCTTCAACGCCTTCCTGAGCAACCACTGGGTCGGCATGTTCCTGTTCGCAGGCATGGCGTTGAGTTTCGCGTTACGGGCTTGACCTCGGGCTTATGGTGAACGTATCCGGCATGGTCCCGTCGGGGGTACGCGCGGCCATTCTCCGGTCAGGCGCTTCTTGCCTCCGGCAAACCGCACCTGCCCTCCGAACTGCGCTACCCCGACCTACTCGCTTTTCCTGAAACCGGAAACCGGAAACCGTTTTTTATGCTCTTGCCACGATCCAGACATCGACGCGCGTCACACCGGCACGCTTGAGCACCCGCGCGCATTCGTTGAGGGTGGATCCGGTGGTCATGACGTCGTCGACCAGGGTGACGTGACGGGCACCCGGTGGTAGTCGACGGATTCGGAACGCGCCGCGGACGTTGCCGCGGCGGCGGTCGGCGGGCAGGTCGGACTGGGCGCGGGTTGCGCGGCGGCGGGCCAGGGCGTCGGCCCAGGGGAGACCGCCGAACAGCCGCGACAGATCACGGCACAGCAGATCGGACTGATTGAATCCCCGGCTCAGTCGTCGTTGATAGTGGAGTGGCACGGGGATCATCAGGTCCGGACGCGGCGCCGCATCTTCGGAAAGTCGGCGGGCCAGCAGGCTTGCCAGAACCCGGCCGGCGGCCAGATCACGCTGAAACTTGAAGCGCTGAACCAGGCGCATGATGTCGCCGCGATAGGCAAACCCCGGCCAGGTCGCATCGAAGGTCGGAAGCTGACTCGTGCAGCGGCCACAAAGCGCGACCGGGCGTTCCAGTTCCAGACCGCAACGCTGACACTGCCCGGCCAATCGCGGCAGGTCGGATTCACAGCCGCTGCAACAATCCAGCCCAGGTCTTCCCGCCAGGCCACAAACCAGGCAAACGGGCGGATACAGCCACTGGTCAACTTTTGCCAACCGTTTCAGGTTGACAAGCCCCGCCGTTGGTCCGGATACTAGTCGCTTCAGCGGCCCGCCAATCATTGACTCATTCCATGTCCGATTCTCAGCTTAGCACTCGCCACGACTGGACTCGCGGCGAAATCGAAGCGCTGTTCGATCTGCCGTTCAGTGACCTGCTCTTTCACGCCCAGCAGGTCCATCGCCAGCATTTCGATCCCAACCAGGTCCAGGTCTCGACCCTGCTGTCGATCAAGACCGGGCGCTGCCCGGAAGACTGCAAGTACTGTCCGCAATCAGTCCGCTGGAATACCGGACTGAAGGAAGAGGAATTGATCCCGCTGGAAGCGGTGCGCCAGGCCGCCCGGCGCGCACGTGAATCCGGGGCCGAACGCTTCTGCATGGGCGCGGCCTGGCGCCGGCCCAAGGACCGCCAGCTCGACCAGGTCATCGACATGCTCAAGGTCGTGCGCGAAGAAGGCCTGGAAACCTGCCTGACCCTGGGCATGTTGACCCCGGAGCAGGCCCAGCGGCTGAAGGACGCGGGCCTGGACTACTACAACCACAACCTCGATACCTCGCCGGAATACTACGAGGAAATCATTTCCACCCGGACCTACGACGACCGCCTGGAAACCCTTCAGGCGGTGCGCGAGTCGGGCATGAAGGTCTGCTGCGGCGGCATTATCGGCATGGGTGAAAGCCGCACCGACCGGGTCGGACTGATCGCCGCCCTGGCCAATCTGCCCGAGCATCCGCAGTCGGTACCGATCAACCAGCTGGTCCAGGTGCCCGGCACGCCGCTGGATGGCACCGAGCCGATCGAGCCGCTGGAGTTCGTCCGCACCATTGCAGTGGCCCGGATTGTCCTGCCGCAATCACGCGTTCGCCTGTCGGCTGGCCGCGAAGCGATGAGCGATGAATTGCAGACCCTGTGTTTCCTGGCCGGCGCCAATTCCATTTTCTACGGCGAAAAACTGCTGACCACCGGCAATCCCGATACCGCGGCCGATGATCGGCTGTTTGCCCGGCTTGGAATCAACGCCGGCAAGCGCGGCATCGCGGCCTGAACCTGTTGATTTCTTCGCTGGCTAAGCGGCTGGCGGCGGATGCCGAGGCACGGCACGCACAGGGACTGGTCCGTGGCCGCCAGGTGGTCGATCTGGCTGGACCCGGATTGCGAGTGCGAATCAACGGGCGTTCGCTGATCAATTTTTCCAGCAACGATTATCTCGGTCTGGCCCACGATCAAGTTGCGCCGGCGAGTTACTCAGCTCAAATCGCGTACGGCTCGGCAGCTTCTCCGCTGGTCACCGGCTATACCTCGGTTCATCGCGAACTAGAGAGTGCCCTGGCCGACTTCACCGGATTTGAATCCGTATGCCTGTTTCCCTCCGGCTACCAGGCCAACATCGCCGTCGGTCAGGCACTGGGCCAGCGTGGTCGCTCGGCCCTGGCCGATCGGCTCAACCATGCCAGCCTCAACGACGGGCTTCGCCTTAGCGGCGCACGCCTGGTTCGCTATGCCCATGCCGACGCCAACAATGCCAGGCAGCGGCAAAGGCCGAACTGCGACCTGATCGTGACCGACACCGTGTTTTCGATGGACGGGGACCTGGCGCCATTGAACGCGCTGCATGAGCTGTCGCGGGCAACCGACACCGCGCTGTGGATTGACGATGCCCACGGCTTCGGGGTGCTGGGCAAGGGCGGCCGGGGGGCCCTCGAAGACCTTGGACTGATGCCCGATACCGTGGATGTCTACATCGCCACCTTCGGCAAGGCACTGGGTACCGCCGGTGCCTTCGTCGCCGGCGACAAGACCCTGATCGAACATCTGGAAAACAGCGCCCGCGGGCTGATCTACTCAACCGCCTTGTCGCCGGCGATTGCCAAATGGACCCTGGGCAACCTGGCCCGATTGCGCGGCGAACCCGAACGTCGAACGCGGCTGGCCGACAATATCGAACGCTTTCGTGGCACCTGCCTGGACCGTGATGTTCCACTCACCGCGTCGGATACGGCCATCCAGATCGTTCCGATCGGCGACAATCAACAGGCCATGCAATTGAGCGACCAACTGGCCGATGCCGGTTTCCTGGTCAAGGCGATACGGCCACCGACCGTACCGACCGGCACCGCCAGACTGCGCATCACCTTGTCCAGCGCCCATCAGCCCCAAGCTATTGATAGCCTGTGCGACGCGCTGGCTCACCTGATCCCGACATCGGCTCTTGAACCTCAATGAACCTGCTGGTTGACCAATCTGGCGATGGCCCGACCTTGACCCTGCTGCACGGCTGGGCGATGCATTCGGGCCTGTTCGGCCGCTTGACCGAACGTCTGGAAGATACCCGGCTTCAGCTACTGGACCTGCCTGGCCACGGCCGCCAGCGAGATCTGGCGTGGCCTGCCTCGGCTGAGACATTGGTCGACAACATCATCGACACGGCCAACGGCGGCTGGCTGCTGGGCTGGTCGCTGGGCGGTCTGCTGGCGATGAAGGCCGCGCTCGCCGCACCCGATCGGATAGGCGGACTGATCCTGATTGCGGCCACACCGTGCTTCAGTCAGCGCCCGAACTGGCCGCACGGCGTGTCCGAGCCACTGATCCGCCAGCTCGCCCACGAACTGGAAACCGGTCCAGAACAGGTTTTGAATCGATTCCTTGCGCTCGAAGTGCACGGCAGCGAGCATGCTGCGGCAGATCTTCGTCTCTTGCGCACCGAAGCGTTTCGCCACGGCCTGCCAACCCAACCTGCGCTGGAAGCCGGGCTGGACCTGCTTCGCCACACCGACCTGAGCGACCGCCTCCCGGAGATCGAACTGCCGGTGGTCCTGATCGGCGGTCGACGTGATCGCCTGGTCCCGTTCGAAGCACTGGAGGAAACCGCCAAACGCCTGTCAAACGCCGAGCTGGTGCGCATTCCCGGTGCCGCGCACGCCCCGTTCCTGACCAACCCCGGTGCCGTCGCCGATGCGATCACCTCGTCGATTGCAGCGCAGCCCGCATGAGCCTGGATCGCCCCGCCATCGTCCGTCATTTCAGCCGCGCCGCGGACGACTATGATGCCCACGCTGAACTCCAGCGCGAGGTCGGCGAGCGTCTGCTTGGCCGCCTCGACGGCCTGAAGTTCGAACCCTCGTGCGTTCTCGATCTGGGCTGCGGCACCGGGGTGCAGGCCCAGGCGCTGAATGCGCGTTTCAGCAACACTCGCGTGATTGCCGCCGACTTTTCCCTGCCCATGCTGGATTGTGCCCGGCGCCGACGCGGCTGGTTCCGGAAACGTTTCGACCTGGTCCAGGCCGATGCCCGGGCACTGCCTCTGGCCGATGCCAGCGTCGACCTGGTGTTCTCCAACCTGATGCTGCAATGGTGCGATGATCCCGGAGAGGTGCTGGCCGGTCTGCGCCGGGTGCTCAAGCCGGGCGGTCTGCTGCTGGTATCAACCTTTGGTCTGGACACACTCAATGAACTGCGTCGGGCCTGGGCCAGCGTCGATCAGTCACCGCGGGTCGGGCAGTTCACCGATGTCCAGCGGCTGGGCTCGGCACTGACCCGCGCCGGCTTTTCCGAGCCGGTGCTCGATACCGACTGGATCACCACCACCTATGCCAGGCCGCAGGACCTGCTTGAGGAACTGAAGGGCATTGGCGCGACCAACGCCGTCTCCGATCGCTCGCGCGGCCTGACGGCACCAGCTCGCCTGCGTGCCGCACTGACAGCCTACGAAGCGTTTCGCCAGGGCGATGGCCGCTACCCGGCGACCTGGGAAGTGGTCTATGCCTCGGCCTGGGCGCCCGATGAGGGCCAGCCGATCCGCACCGACCGGGGCGAGGAAGCCAGTATCTCCGTCGCCAGCCTGAAAATACGCCAGCGATGAGCAGAACCTTCTTTATCACCGGCACCGACACCGGCTGCGGCAAGACCACGGTGACGGTGGCCATGGCCAGGCGATTGGCCGAGAACGGTCGGCGGGTAGCCTGCTTCAAGCCTGTAGCGTCCGGGTGCCAGTGGCAGGACGGCGGCTGGCGCAATGACGATGCACTGAAACTGATGGACGCTGCCAGCGAGGCGCTGGACTACGACACAGTCAATCCGGTTGCCCTGGAAGAAGCCATCGCCCCGCACCTGGCTGCTCAACGCGCCGGCATCGAGATCGATATCGAAACACTATCAGCCCCGATTCTTCGCTCAACTGCCGATGTTTCCCTGGTGGAAGGCGCCGGCGGCTGGATGGTGCCGTTGTCGAAAAAGAGCATGACCGCCGACCTGGTCAAGCGACTTGAGGCCGAGGTCATCCTGGTTGTCGGAATGCGTCTGGGCTGCATCAACCACGCCCTGCTCAGCGCCCGGGCCATTGCCGCCGACGGGTTGAAACTGTCCGGATGGATTGCCAATCGACTCGACCCCGATCAGCCGGTTCAAGGCGATAACATCCGAACGATCACCGACTTTCTCGGACCCCCCCTGGCCGAATTCAGCCTGAAGAATGGCTTGACTCTCGACCGTCGTCTCGACGATCTCTAGCCGCACACCCGATTCCGTCCGGCGCTCTTGGCCTGGTAAAGCTGTTCATCCGCGGCCTTGAGCAAGTCGCTCATTTCGTTCTGACCGGTCTGCCATTCGGCAACCCCGATGCTGATGGTCACTTCCAGGAGACGCCCGTCTTCCTCGTAACGGAATGTCTGATCATCGACCGCCTGGCGAAGGCGCTCGCAGATAGCCAGAGCGGCTTTCAGTGGTTGGCCTGGCATGATGACGGCAAACTCCTCGCCACCGATTCGGGCCAGGATATCGTCAGTTCTGACTCCACCGGACAGGACCTTGCCCAATTGCCTAAGAACATCATCGCCGGCCAGGTGGCCGATCAGGTCATTGATGTCCTTGAACAGATCCACATCGATAATCGCGAGGGACAAGGGCGTGGCCGAAGTCTGCCCGCGCAGCCCGATGGCATCGGCCAGTTGGGTCATCAGGTAGCGGCGGTTGTACAGCCCGGTCAGTTCGTCGCGAACCGCGTGCTCGCGCATTTCAGCCAAGTAGCCGGCTTCGAGGTTGCCGGCACCGAGAAACTTGAGCACCGAGTCGCCGATTCGAATCTGATCGCCGTCGGTCAGCTGAACTCGTTCGATTGGCTCACCATTGACCAGGGTCTGATTGGTCGAGCGCAGATCTTCGACCCAGGGTTCACCGTCACGCGCGAACACCCGACAATGTGACCGCGATACGCTGCGCGAGGGAATGCGGAAATCGGCATTCGACCCCCTTCCGATGACCGCCGGTAACGCCGCCAGATCCAGCCGCGCCCCCAGCCGCTCGCCGCGTATAACCACCAGGCAGGCTCCATGACGCTGGGCCGTGTCACCCGGTCCGGCCGCCAACAGCAACGTACAAGGGTCGGTCTGTTCACCGGAACGTGAGCTTGAGGCCATAGTGGTTTCCCCTGGGCGAACTGAGATTCTACCGTAAGCGGAGGATTTCGCCAGTTCCAAAAAAATGAGCCGGCTTCGTTTCCAAAGCCGGCTCCGCCCCTTTTCCCAACCGTTGCCCCCGCAGCAAGCGTCTTGCTGCACTGCCAACACCAAACCGGCGTGTTGGGTCCGGCCTAGTGATCTACACACTACGGGAGTCAGCGGCTTCTGGCAGTATCCAAAGGCGACAAGCCGTTAACCGTTCGCGACTTTTGAGTCAAACCAGGGGGATTGCAGACCCGGAGCAACGATCAATGCAATTGAACCGTTCTCATTTTCGTTGACTCTGGCGCCATCGATCCGGCGACTCGCCGTACTGGCGAGAGAACATCCGACTGAATGCTTGCGGGCTGGAAAACCCGCATGACAGCGCGATGTCATTGATCGAACGATCCGATTGAAGCATCAGACGCATTGCCCGTTGCAAGCGGAAATGGCGGATATAGTCGGTGGGCGTCTTGCCGACCAGGGCCTTGAGCTTGCGCTGCAGGGTGCGCTTTTCCAGCGCCAGGGCATCGGCCAGCTGCTCGACGCTGACCTGGCTTTCTGCGGCATGCCTGTCCAGCCATTTTTCCACAGAAGCAAGCAGGGCCCGGTCACGCTCGCTGATATCCGGCAGCGCCGTATCATCAAGCTCGGCGGCCACATTCGACGAACCCAGCAGATGCTGTCGCAAGCGCTGGCGATTGTCGTGAATCCGGCGCAACCGAATCAGCAGTTCGCGGCCGTCGAACGGCTTGCCGAGAAAATCATCGGCACTGAGCATCAGTCCTTTTAGCCGGGTTGCCTGGTCCTGGCGGGCCGTCAACAGCAGGATCGGGATATGGCTGGTCGCCAGATCCTTGCGCAGGGCCGCCAACAGCTGGAATCCGTCCATCCGGGGCATCATCAGGTCGCTGACCACCACGGCCGGCCCCTCGCGACGCGCAATCTCCAGAGCTTCCTGCCCGTCGCTGGCCGACAGAACATGCCAATCCGGCGCCAGTATCTCGGCCAGATAATCGCGCAGATCGGGATTGTCCTCCACCACCAGAACCGTTTCCCGGTCGTCGGGCTGGCCATCCGGCAGCAACTGTTCAACATCCGACGTCACCGAGTCCGGCATGACCAGCGAGGCTTCCAGATTCAGCGCGTCGGGATCGGCCAGCCCGATTCCCGGAACGCTGGAATCACTTTGCCGCCCGGGCAGGACGACGGTAAACCGGCTGCCCTGACCCGGCGAGCTGTCCAGGCTGATCCGCCCACCCAGCGCCTCGGTGGTTTCCCGAACCAGTGCCAGCCCGATTCCGGCCCCCTCCCGGTCTCCAAGCTGGGCAGACTCCAGACGGTGAAATCGCTCGAAAATCTGTTCTTGCTTGTCAAGCTCAATACCCGGCCCGGTGTCGGCAACCTCCAGGCACAGTCCCTCGACAACCGGACGCAGTTTGACCGACACCCCGGCGCCACCGGGACTGTACTTCAGGGCATTGCTGATCAGATTGAGGATAATCTGCTCGACTTGCTGCTGACCGCAACGGGTCACGCAATCGGGGGCAATGTCCTCAGCGAGCGTGATCCCCCGCTGATCGGCCAGCGAACGGAAGGATGCAACGATGAATTCCAGCACGGCGGTAACCGACCACTGCCGTTCCTCCTGGCCGACCTTGCCCGCCTGGATCGCCGACAGGTTCAGCAGCTGGTCAACCAGGCGCAAAACGCGGCCAAGATAGCGTCGACCCCGGGCGATCGCCTCACCATCGCCTCCGTCTTCTTCCAGCCTGTCCAGGCTCGCCTTGATCAGGGTCAACGGGGTCCGGAATTCGTGAGAGACATTGGCGAAAAACACCGTGCGCGACTCCAGCAATCTGGCCAACTGCCTGGCCTGCTTGCGAATCACCGCTTGCTGCTGGGTCAACTCAGCGGTTCGCGACTGGACTTCAAGCTCCAGCACACGCTGACGCCGCCTGGCCATGAGCCAGATCAGCGCCAGTACCAGCCCGAAAATCAGGACATAAGCCAGGTAGGCCCAGGCCGTGCCCCAGGGTGGCGGCCGGATTGTCGCCGTCAGCAGCAAGGTATCGTCCGACCATACGCCATCACTGTTGGACGCGCGGACAATCAGGCGATAGGTCCCCGGTGACAGTCCGGCATAGCGAATCTGGCGCTGATACCCGCTATCGCGCCAGCTATCATCGAGTCCCGCCAGCTGATACTGATAACGATGTCGTTCCGGATCGGCCGAGTGCAGCCCGACAAAGGTGGCTTCCAGATCGTTCTGGGAATAATTCAGCGTCAGCGTGGCGGCTTCAACAGACTCCAGTTCGCGCGGCTGACCATTGACCAGTACGCTGTCCAGTCGAACCTGTGGCGCTTCAGCAAGAACCCGGATCAACTCCGGCTGGAACGCATTGACGCCATTGATGCCGCCGAAGTAGAAACGCCCGGATCGTCCGGCATGGGCAACAGCGTTGTTGAATTCGTAGTGTTGAACGCCGTCAGGGGGGGTGAAATGGCGAACCTCGCCATTGGCCGGATCGAAACGCATCAGGCCACGATTGCAGCTCAGCCACAAACGACCACCCGGCTCGGGAAGAATGGCGTAAATTGTTTCGTCGATCAGTCCGTCATCGCGATCGTACCAGCGTGCTTCGACCTCGCCCTGACCTTCCATCAACTTCAGATAGGCCAGACCGTATTCGCGTGTTCCAACCCAAAGACCATCATCGGCATTGGCCGCCAGTCCGAACACTTCCAGATTGCTCAACGATGCCGAATTGCCGGACAGCAGCATTCGAGACTGTTCCGGATCGTGAACGTCGACAAGCCCCACGCCATGATCACCCCCGACCGCCAGGCGACCATCCGGCAGCTCAAGCAGATTGATCACCGAAAGCTCCGGCAAATACGCCCGTTCGTTGAATTTGTCAGCGCGATTGCGTTCAGCATCAAGGTGAATCTTTTCAACGCCTTGCGAGTGTCCGATCCAGAACTCCGATCCGTTCTCGGTAAACAACAGGGCGCGGATACGGCCGATATGTCGATCGGGATGGACCTCCATGACGTCCTTCACTTTGCCGGAGCGCTGGTCAAGCATGACCAGATTCGCATCAATCCCCAGCCAGATCCGATCGCTCAGCGGGTCGGCAGCCAGGGCCCAGACCTGATTCCCCGGCAGGCGCTGGTTCGGGCTGGCCGAGGCGTGAAAACTCTGCACCCATTCATAGCTGCCATCGGACTGTCGGCGAAGCTGCCGCAGACCAGCCGAGTCGAGACCGAGCCAGAGATACTCGTTACCGTCAACCGCGGTCTCGACAATTCCGCGAATGACATTGTGGCCGGCAAACGGTATCGACTCCGAACCACTGCTGTCCTGGATGTGTTCGAAGCGCAGCGCATGGGCCGGCAGCCGGGCCAGTCCACCCAACTGACTGCCGATCCATAGCGTTTCATGCTGATCGACAAACAGGCTGTAGGCAGCCGTGCTCAAGGTCGACGGAATACTGCTGTCATTGGTCGGCTCGTGGCGGAACACCTGGATATCAGGAACGGTGGCCTGCCAGCTCGCCAGCCCATGCTGGGTCGCCAACCAGACCTCGCCAGCCGAAGTTTCGGCCACCCTGAGCTTGAGTGTCTGCCCGGACCCGGAAAGGCGGGAAGGGTTGTCCCAAATGACCTGCCATTCATCCTGATCGGGTCGATAGCGCACGACCGACTGATCGACGGTCAGCCAGAGCGATCCATCACTGGTCACTTCGAGCGCGTCAATTCGATCGGATTCGGAACCACGGCGGGAGGGCCTGACCAGACCGATCCGCTCGGCTGACTGTGCATCGAACAATGCCAGACCGTCCTCGAGGGCCAGCGCGATCTTACCCGACCCGGTCGCCGCCAACCGACGTTGCGGGAAATCCGATGAGGAAAGACTGTCCCCATCAACCCGCTGCAAGACCAGGCGCTCGGAATCCATCCGCCAGAGACCACCGGCGTTGGCCACCCACAAGCGCTCGTCGGAATCCAGCACGCCATGGATGCTGCGCGACTGCTCCTCGGTGAGAAACTGATCGAAAGGCACTCGCTCGATCGCCCGGGAAGACGGATCCCAGACAGCGACGGAGCGATGCAAGCGCATGAACAGTCGGCCATCGCGAGTCTCGCCGATAATGTCCACCCGGTTCCAGCCCACCTCCCCGACCAGATTCGAAGCAGGGACAGCGAAACGTTCGTTCCGGCCGCTTCGAGGCTCCAGCCGATTCAGGCCGTCCCGGGTAGCCACCCACAGATGCCCGGAGTTCGACAGCAGCAAATCGGTAACCGCGCTGCTGCTCAGGCTGTCCGGATCATCCTGTTGATGACGATAGGTACGAAAACGGTACCCGTCATAGCGATTCAGACCGTACTGGGTACCGAACCAAAGGTAGCCATCCCGATCCTGAACCATGGCCGATATCGACGACTGCGACAGCCCGTCTGCCATCGACAGACGCTCAAAACGAAGCTCCGCCTGCACCGCGCAAGCGAGCAAGATCAGAACCACCCCCGTCAGAACGTAGCGGCCAGGGAACCTCCGAACAACTCTACGCGGAGCGCGTTTCAGTCGGAGAAGCCGCAGATCGTGCGGTGCGACACGAGTGACAGTAGCCATAGCTACGGCCGAGTGGCGCAACGTGCGAGATGCGGCATCTCCGGCGAAACCCATACGGGACGGGCCTTTGCGGGCCATCCGGCGCGTTTCGGCTCACTTATTTGGAATGACCAAACCGCGCTCTCCGAACCCACGCCGGCTGATCCCGCAAAGACCCGTCGCGCCCGCGTAGAGTTGTTCGGAGGTTCCCTAGCAGCTTTCACGCCGATTCAGTTGTCAATTCAGTTGCCAGAATGCCAATGGCACCTAAATTGCCTTGCACACTCCGCAATGTCAAATCCGGGGCCGCGGCGGGCCAGCACGCCGTCTTGCATGGTATTCTTTGAAATCTGACTCCGGTGCCTCAATCAAGAGCATTCAGCACCGTAAACGACTCGACTACAGGCAGACCCATGTCCGACCAGGAAAAGCAAGTCCAGGCCCATAACCAGGCCACCGAACGTTTCATCAAGCTGGCCAACGAAATGGCCAACGAAGAAGGCCAGGATATCAAGATGATCTCGGCCGCCCTGATGGCCGCCTCCGGCGTCTACGCCACCTTCATGGCCGCCGGCAACCAGGGCTTTCTGGCCCCGAACGGCATCGACCGGGTCGCCGAGGTCTACAAGAACAACCTGGCCTACATCCAGCAGCGCAAGAAACAGGAACTCGAAGCCCAGGGCCTCGAACCCAAGCCCATCGCCCAGATCAAGGGCGAAGCCGAGTCCCCTCAGAACTGAAACCCCGTCCCGGGCCCTTAGCTCAGTTGGTTAGAGCAGCCGACTCATAATCGGTAGGTCGTAGGTTCAAGTCCTACAGGGCCCACCATTTCATTGATTTCTATGGGTTTTTGGTTGGGGAACCATATATTGGCCGTTTTGGCCACTTTATGGTCACCGGGGAAGCATAAAGTGGCCAGTCTGCCGCAGAGAAAGCTTCCCGACTGGAGCCCCGGACTTCAGGCAACTTCAATACAGCCTGCGCTGGAAGTCCACGAATACGCTACGGATGTTGGCGACGCTACCCAGCTCGCGTACAGCGTCATTGACGGTTTGATATTTCAGGTCGATCAGATGGGGCAGCTTTTCCGGGTCCAGCTCGGTCACACCGCGTTCGACGTAGTGATCTAGAACGAATTCCAGAAATTCCTTCTGGGCATAGTCGATTCCCTCAAAAATCATCGGGCGATGGGCTTCAACCCGCTCAGTCCGGCTGATCGGTGGACGAGCCCACGCGACGTACGCCAGCACATCGAACAGATCGCTCTTGTCAGCATCGACCAGGCTGCCGATCTCCCGTAGTTGCTGCAAACCGTAGCCTTTTTCCTCCAGGCCTTCGAGCAGGGCCTTGCGGGTTTCCGGGCGACTCCATATGTCGCGGAGCTCGTCCTCGTTGCGGAACAATGCTGGCAATTCACCGAAGAGCCGCTCGACGAATTGGACGGCCGACATCGGCTTGCCATCCGGGCCCCAGAAGCTCGTCGCGGTCATGTGCTGGATCGCTCGTTCTTTGCCGTCTGCCAATTTGATCTTTACCTTTCGCTTTTTCTCGCAGATGCAGGGCGTCTCCCCGCATGCATGGCAGGGAGGAGGAGGCTCCATGATGCAGACACACGGCCGCTCACCGCATAGCGAACAAGGTTCCGGAGGGGTAACCGGCTCCGGTGCAATCGGCTCACCATCCCACTCAGGGTCGCTGAAATGCTCATAGGCCTTCACGAAATCGTAAATGGTGAAATGGTCCTTGCCGTCGTAGAGGCGGGTACCGCGGCCGATGATCTGCTTGAATTCGATCATCGAATTGACCGGACGCATCAAGACGATATTACGCACATTGCGTGCATCCACTCCGGTGGATAGCTTCTGCGACGTGGTCAGTATCGTGGGAATGGTCTTCTCGTTGTCCTGGAATAGCCGGAGAAAACGTTCGCCCTCAGCACCATCGTTGGCAGTCACCCGCACGCAGTAGTTCGGCTCGCCGCTGGTTTTAAGCTGGTTGATCAGATCTCGCACGGCCAGCGCGTGCTCCTGGGTGGCACAGAAAACCAACGTTTTTTCGCGCTGGTCGATCTGATCCATGAATAATCGGACCCGGTAGGCCTCACGCTCTCGAATTTCAATGACTCGATTGAAGTCGTCCTCAATGTAGCGGCGGCCCTCCTCGACCTCGCCCTCGATCACCTGATCATCGGCGGTGTATACGTAGTCATCCAGGGTCGTGGCAATCTGGCGCACCTTGAACGGGGTCAAGTACCCGTCGTTGATGCCTTCTTTCAATGAGTAGACGTAAACCGGCTCGCCGAAATACGCATAGGTATCGGTGTTGTGAGTCCGTTTCGGCGTCGCCGTCAGGCCCAACTGAACCGCCGGCGCAAAGTACTCAAGAATGCCCCGCCAATTCCCCTCGTCGTTGGCGCCGCCCCGGTGGCACTCGTCGATAACGATGAGATCGAAGAAATCTGAAGGATAATCGCCGAAATTCGGAGAGGGCCGCCCTTCGTCATCAGTGCCGGTCATGAAGGTCTGGAAGATGGTGAAGAACACGCTGCCGTTCTTCGGCACGCGACCGCGCTTGCGGATTGTCTGAGGATCGATACGTACTAACGCATCTTCCGGAAAGGCCGAGAAATCATTGAATGCCTGGTTGGCGAGGATATTGCGGTCGGCCAGAAACAGGATGCGTGGACGACGGCCCTGCTCCCCGGATTCACGGGCGGCCAGCGACCAGCGAGCGTGGAACAGCTTCCAGGCTATCTGAAAGGCAATCGCCGTTTTGCCGGTGCCAGTCGCCAGCGTCAGGAGGATGCGATCGCGCCCGTCGGCTACCGCTTCCAGCGCCCGGTTGATGGCATTGTGCTGGTAATAACGCGGCTGCCAGAACCCGCCCTTGTCCTCGAAGGGCACAGCGCCGAAACACTCGCGCCAAGGTTCGGGCTGTTCAAAGGTCGCATCCCACAGGTCATCGGGCGTCGGCCAAGTGTCCACCTCGCCTTCCTCGCAGGTGTGCATATCGACCCGGTAGATACTCACCCCGTTCGTGGCGTAGGCGAAGCGCGCCTGAACGCGCTCGGCATAGCGCTTCGCCTGGGCCAGGCCCTCAGTCGGCGGCAGATCGCGCTTCTTGGCCTCGATCACGGCCAGCTTCTGTCCACGGTAGACCAGCACGTAGTCGGCGATATCCTGCTTTCCGCGCCTGCCCGCGCCGATCAAGCGCCCCGGCGCAATCACCTCACGCCCAACCCGACTGCCCTCGACCACGCTCCATCCCGCATCCCGCAAGGCGGGATCGATCAACTCGGCACGGGTTTCGGCTTCGTTCATCCTCTCGCCCCTTCAGAATCTGGACTCGATCAAGTAATTCAGCACCCTGGAAGTCTCATAACGCATTGTTTTTATTTTTATTTCTATCAGCATTTCCTCTGCCCCCTGGCTCAGAATCAAAACCCGATCAAGAAATTACGCGTTGATTGGCACGCCAATACACGCTGAAACGGCGCGTTCAAGCCAAGCCATACACGATATATTCTTTTAGCGGACTATAGCATTGCGCGCACGCACAACTCTGGCTGCCCGGTTTGTGTCCAATTCAGAGCATTTGCAATAACACATACGTTACTTAAAAATTGCTTCGCAATCGCGCGGGTGGATAAAGTCCATTCGGGAAGCCCTCGGCATGACTACCGCCCAACTTGGCCGGCGGTTGGGAGTCAGCCAGCCGCGGGTAACCGCCATGGAAAAGGGCGAAGTTCAGAGCTCACTGACACTAGAAAGCCTGGAGAGGGCCGCGAACGCCCTGGACTGCCGACTGGTCTACGCCCTGGTGCCGCGAGAGCCCTTGGGCGAGACCATTCGCAAGCGTGCCGAGCATAAGGCTCGCTCGAAGCTCGCGTCTACCGGTCACAGCATGGCACTTGAAGCCCAATCGGTAGAGCCGGAAGCAGAAACCGAACAGCTCCAACGCCTGATCAGTCGACTGCTGGACAAGGCGGGTTCTGAACTCTGGGATGAAGACGAATGAGTGATCCGCTGGAGCCCCAGGACGACGCGGCAACACCACTGACAGAAGAAGAACAGGCAGAGCTTATTCCATCCTGGATCACAATGCGAGAGGAACTTGAACTCCGGGTTCACTTGGGGCCGCATTAGTCTCGTGAATAACAGTCGAACTCGGCAGCAATACATCGACGCACTGCGCGCAGCCGATGGGCATCGCTACGGGCGGCTACGAAACTTTGTACGATCGTGATTGGATTGTAGACCCTCAGGCTGAAGCCGTCTCGACTTCACGCTCAGCCCGCTCCACTGTCAGCTTGCCGGAGAAGGCTTTTTGGAGGAGGGATTGTTTTAATTCACCAAGCAAATCCAGCTTATTTCGATAACCATTGTGAAGGGTGTTAAGGTCACTTTCTACACGACCGAGCGTCGCGATCATTTCCTTCTGTCGCTCCACTGGTGGCACTTGCAACTTGATCTTTCTCAGATCCCTGATGTTGATCTGCATCAGAGCCGCACCATAAGTCCTTTCGCGAATCTGCGATTGGACATGAACTGATCGTAACAAATAGTAGCCAAAGCCTTGATTCACTACATCACCTGAAAATCTGATTGGGACGATGCCCCGGGTGACATTGCCACCTTCGAGATCTTTGCTTGCTTGCGCGACCGTACCTGTGGTTCCACGTACGCACAGCAAGAGCTCACCACCACGCAATTTGGTTCTCTCGTACGACGTCGATCTATCAGGATCAATTCTTTTCAAACCGGATGCCGTAATCACCGGTTGCTTTAGGTCAACTGGACGCACCACGATCACACCTTCCTCAAACTCCGCTCCAGGCTGGACAATACCGTAAGACAGCGAGCAATCTTCTGCGACGACATCGGCAAGCACTCTCTCCGTCGTTCGGCAGCCGCTGATGATTCTTTCTAGTGTGGTTTCACCCAATTCATGCACGTTGGCAAGCTTCTTATCGGTATTGGCTATGGCCGTTTCAATGACGGCGAATGTCTCGTCGAGAATGGCGATAATGCGTTTTTGTTCACTAAAGCTCGGAAGCGGAACATCAACTGACTTGTACTGAGCCAGCTGGAGGTTTCGAATATTCGTTGAATGCTTCTGCATCGGCTCGGTTCCGCCGATCAGATATAGGTAGTGTAGATACCAATGCAGAAATCGAAAGCAAAGCGTTGTTGAGTCTTTAACACGAACCATCGATGTGAAATTACTAAATGAGAACACTAGTGTCCGGTTAAATGTGACTGATTTCTCGAATAATGTTGTGTAATCATGATGTTATGTGACTTTTGGGGTGGTGTCGACTTGAACACGAGTGGCATGATCTGCCACCTTTCCGGGCTTTGGC